>ERZ1673704.206-NODE-206-length-61680-cov-9.645923_pt1 | contig 61680 bp, 50 predicted proteins | sample MGYA00580234_ERZ1673704 | MGnify/ENA primary metagenome ERZ1673704 (study PRJEB41218, sample SAMN15661757) | gut metagenome | host: Homo sapiens | place: Canada: London | collected 2015-08-20/2019-03-30 | study: EMG produced TPA metagenomics assembly of...
AGGCATCACCACCATCAGCACTTCGCCTGTGATCTTCCTTGGTTCCATGCTGTTTTCCCTGTTGACGGTGCTCTTGTCCTGTTCCAAGCCTGGAAAAATGGCAGCCAAGGTCTCTCCGGTGGAGGCTATCAAATATACGGATGCAATGCAGACTAAGAAAAAACAGCGCAGCACCCGGGGGGCCAAGCTCCATCAGATGGCCTTTGCCAATCTGGGACGAAATAAGAAAAAGACGGTGCTGGTGGTGTTGTCTCTGGCACTGTCGGTGACACTGTTCAATGCGCTGTGTGCCTTTGTGGGAGGCTTCAGCATGGAGAAGTATGTATCCTCCATGACCTGCGCCGATTTTATCGTCAGCACTCCCGACTATTTCCGTTTCAACCCGGCAGATGAATTCATCACGCCAGAACAGATCGAGGAGATCGCAGCAAACACAAAGGCCAGTCTTTCCGGCACGGGATATGCTGTGCGAAAAAACGCATACCTGTGGATGACGGAGGATGCTCTGCGGCAGGACTATGCAAGGTACGAAAGCGCCGAGCAGTTGGACAGCCATATGAGCCGTCTGGAGCACCGGGGCAATATGGTGATGGGAGATACCAGAATCGAGGCTCTGGATAACAGTCTGTTTGACAAGCTGCAAGTGCTCGACGGAGATATTTCTCCTATGCTGGAGCCGGACAATAACGCCATTGCCATTGCGGTTTCTTTGGATGATTACGGCAATCTGCCCAATCCTGAATACTACCCCAAGGTGGGAGACACGATCACGGCTACCTATGCGGATGATGTGAAATATATCGACAGCCGCACCGGAGAACTCCGCACCGAAGATACACCGGAGGAGTACCGTCAGAAAAAACTGTATGGAGCCAGAGATGTAGAGTACACGGTCTGCGCCTTGGTAGAACTTCCGAATTCCATGAGTTATCGTTATGGTGGTATTGGATATGACGTAGTTTTGTCTGTAGACACCGCACAGAGGGACAGCGGTGGTGCAGCCATTCCGATGCTCTACCTGTTCGACACAGCGGACGAAGCGGACGAGGCCGAAGCAGAGCAATATCTATCGAAGCTCACTGCCGGTGAGTTTTCGCCCTTGATGTATGAAAGCAAGGCCACGGCTCGCTCTGAATTTGCTCAGTTCCGGCAGATGTTCCTTCTGATAGGTGGTATCCTCTGTGCTATCATTGGGCTGGTGGGACTCTTAAATTTCTTCAACGCCATGATGACCGGTATTCTTTCCCGCCGCCGTGAATTTGCTGTGCTTCAGGCTGTAGGAATGACGAACCGGCAGCTCAAAACCATGCTGATCTACGAGGGATTGTTTTACGCAATGTCCTCCGTAGCGGTGGCCTTTATTCTGTCGCTGGCGGTGGGACCTCTTGCAGGAAAAATGCTGGGCAGTATGTTCTGGTTCTTTGAGTATCAGTTCACCGTTCTGCCTGTCCTGCTGACAATTCCGGTATTTCTTCTGCTGGGGTTGATGATCCCCTGCATGATGTATGACAATGAAGCAAAATGCAGCGTTGTAGAGCAATTAAGGGATGCTCAATAACTGTTAAGCCAAGGGTTGGAAGGCATAGACGGTTAGAAAATAACCCACGGGATTTTATGCAGATATTACATGTAAATATAGATGATTTTTTGGACATAACATGATAGAATGGTTACAACAAAAAAAGGAGAGCACCCATGAAACCAAGAACAGAAATCAGCATGCAGCTCTACAATCTGATGATGGAACGAGGTTACCCGGAGAATTTATGTGATCTTGTCACCAGAAATCTGAATACCGATTATACAGCAACAAGGATGATCGGATATTTATCCCATTATTCTGATTTGCCGGATGTAGAAGTTGTGGATGAAATGCTTGCTATTTTAAGTGACCGTAACGAGCTTATCAAGAAAAAAGAATCTGAACAGGCACAGGCCAGGATCAGTGAGATTTACAGATTTGGATTAGACATTAAATAATAATGAAATAGATAAGAGGGAGCAAAATCTGCCCCCTCGATTATTTTTGCTCTAATATATACGCCAATAAGCCATCGCATCCTTCATTTACATCTCTGTAAGTTGCATCAAAATTCCCAGTATACCAGGGATCTGCAATATCAGCACCTTTTCGTGATGTGTAATCTAAAAGTTTAGAAACTTTACCATCCGGATCACCTTTAAGCATGCGGTTAAGATATTTTATATTGATCGAATCCATACCTATGATATAATCGAAATTATCATAATCAGAAAATGAAATCTGTTTTGCACGATGTGGTACTAAAGGAATTCCAACTTCTTTTAGTTTGTTTACTGTACCTCTATGCGGTGGATTTCCGATTTCTTCTGTGCTTGTCGCAAAACTGTCTATTACAAACTGATCACTCAACCCTTTTTCTTTTACCTTATAGGTAAACACGCTTTCGCTTAAGGTTGATCTGCAAATATTCCCCCAACATACAAATGCTACTCTTATTTTCATTGATATACCTCATTCTTCTAATAAATATACCGGAAATATTTCTCCCTGTCTCTTATGCCTCCAATGCATAGGAAAGAAGCTTTTTCAAATTGTGATGAAACTGACGTTTATATGCATGCAGTTTTTTCTTCTCGGAAGTGGAATAATGTTTCTCCACGTAGATATCATATCGTTTGAACAAACTTCGGAAATCTGTATCCTGTCTTTGTCCCCAACGGACCAGTACCCAGTTCATGGCATCTATATTCCAGTATTCGCTTGGAATTCCTGCCATTTTCAATGTGGTAATCTGACGCATTGCCTGCATAGATAGGCGGCTGAGCTGGCGTTCACGGTGCATCTCATCCGGATCATTTTTCCCAAGCTTTTTCATTAATTTTTGAGAGAGTGTCTTTGTCCTGGAAGCACGTTCCATTACACGAACACTTTGATCAATGATATCCTGGAGCTGCACTGCTGCATTCCAGTAAGTCACGAAAGAAACGGATTCTTTCTCATCTTCCGGCGTAAGTTTAAATGTCTTAAAAACACGGTCTGTAACTCCAAAAATTTCCAGATTATAAGCTTTTCTTTTCGCCGGATTAGAAAGAACCCGGTAGGCTTCCAGAATCTCCTGCATAAAAGCAGTTGTATCTATATCTTTATGCATATTGGCATCCGGATGGTAGACCTTAGCCAATGCATTTTTCGCTGAAGTAATTTCTTCCAGAGTCGCATCTCTGGATACACCTAAGATATCGTAATAAGTGCGTGAGCTCATTTTGACCTCCTAATATTAGATTCCATTTTTCTGAAATCACAGAAAATGGACAGTACCTCTAATATACGCCTGTAAAATTGAAAAGTCAATTCTCTCCAGACATATTTCCCCTTCATCGCTACTATACTGGTAAAAGAATAGTCCATGGGGGAATTGCAGATGAAGAAAGGTTTTACAGTGATTCTGCTGAGTGTTTTTCTGCTGTATAGGATTACATTTCCGACAAGTGTAGTCCACGCGGAAGAAGTAGAAATAAGTGCGCCGTCTGGTATTCTTATGGAAATGTCTACGGGAACGGTTTTATTTGAAAAAGATGCAGATACTGCGCGGCCACCGGCAAGTGTTACAAAGATCATGACAATGTTGTTAATCTTTGATGCATTAGAAAACGGAACCATATCACTTGATGAGGAAGTGTCAACTTCCGAGTATGCAGCTTCTATGGGAGGATCTCAAGTATTCCTGGAACCTGGAGAGATGCAGACGGTAGGTACGCTGCTAAAATGCATTTCTGTCGCAAGCGCAAACGATGCATGTGTAACTATGAGTGAATGTATCTGCGGTAATGAACAAGAATTTGTAAAACAAATGAATGAGCGGGCAAAAGGACTTGGAATGAAACATACAAACTTCGTAAACTGTAACGGATTAGATACAGATGGCCATGAGATGAGTGCCAGAGACATTGCTCTCATGTCGCGGGAACTGATGACCAAATATCCGCAGATAAAGGACTACTGTACGGTCTGGATGGAAAATATCACGCATACAACTGCCCGTGGATCTTCAGAATTTGGCCTGACGAATACAAATAAACTGATCCGGCAGTACGAATATGCCACTGGTCTGAAAACCGGATCCACCGGAAAGGCAAAGTTCTGTGTATCGGCAACGGCAAGTAAGAATGGTGTGGATCTGATCGCAGTAATTATGGGCGCTGAGGATTCAAAAAGCCGTTTTAAGGATGCGGTAACCTTATTGAATTATGGATTTGGGAAATGTCAGATTTATAAAGCAAAAGAACGGAAACTGCCAGTGGTTCTGGTGAAAGGTGGCAAAGAAGATCATCTAAAGATTCAATATGAGGAAGGATTTACTTATGTAGATACAGAAGGATCTGATTTATCGAAAGTCGAAGAAATAACAGAAATTCCAGATGAAGTAAAAGCACCTGTGAAAAAAGGGGAAACAGTTGGCCGGATTTGTTATCGGATAAGCGGGAAAGAAATCGGATCCGTAAATCTGATCGCTTCGACACCTGTGGAAAAGGCAGATTTTGGAGATTATCTAAAAAAGATTTGGAAGAAATTATTATAACACTTGTCGGGAACATGGAAAATGTTTTATAATAAAGGGTACGAATGTGGGTAGCTCAGAATAATTTTCAGTCTGTTTTATGAAATTTTACCACCCGCAATGGATATAAAAATACAGGAGGCAGATTAAATTAATGATTACAGAACGTATTGATCATACATTATTAAGAGCAGATGCAACAGAGGAAGATATCCGTGGATTATGTGAGGAAGCAGTTACGTACGGATTTCATTCTGTTTGTGTGAATTCAAGTTGTGTTGCGCTTTGTGCCTCTCTTCTGAAAAATACAGGAATTAAAGTATGTACCGTGATTGGTTTTCCGTTAGGAGCAATGTCAACAACTGCGAAGATTGCAGAAGCAACAGCAGCAGTGAAAGATGGCGCAGAAGAGCTGGATATGGTTATCCATATTGGGGCATTGAAGAGTGGAAACTGGGATTATGTAAGAAGAGATATCGGTGCAGTTGTAGCTGCTGCCGGGGATGACGTGATTGTAAAGGTGATTCTTGAGACATGTCTGCTTACAGACGAAGAGATTCAGGAGGCTTGTCTTGTAAGCCGTGATGCAGGTGCAGACTATGTAAAAACTTCTACCGGTTTTTCAACTGGCGGAGCAACTGTAGAAGCAGTTTCTCTTATGAAGCGTACGGTTGGCTCTGACATGAAGGTAAAGGCATCCGGTGGTATTCATACACTGGAAGATGCACGGAAGATGTTTTATGCAGGTGCAGACCGTATTGGATCAAGTTCCGGTGTGGCGATTGCAGAAGCTGAGATGTCTGAGATACATACGATATGAGCATCTTAGGTTTTTTCACAGTTCTTTTTCTGATTGTGTGCACGGTTATATTAGCAGAAATGTATCGGGAGCAGCATTCTTTTTGTGTAACACATTACGAAGTACATTCACCAAAGATAACCTGCACAGCCGAAAAAGACTCAGTGAACAGAATTATTTTTTTAAGTGATATGCACAACCATGTTTATGGTAAGCAGAACAATAAATTGTTCGAAGCTATAAAAGCAGAGCAGCCGGATCTGATTTTAATTGGCGGAGATATGCTGGTGGCAAAAAATGACGTGCGATACCAAGAGGCACTGGATTTTGTCAGTCGTCTGCCGCAGCTCTGCCCGGTTTATTATGCGAGTGGAAATCATGAACAGAGAATCAAAGAGAATCAGGAAAACTATTCTTTGTGTTATGAAGAGTATCGTAAAAAGTTACAGGCAGAAGGGGTTCGTTTTCTGGAAAATGAAAGTTGCGATATTCTGTTGGGAAATCAACAGATTCATATCAGCGGATTGGAACTCCCACTGATTGTGAATAAAAAATTCCGCAAGGCGGATGTCACCGCTGAAGATGTACGCAGATGCCTGGGAGAAAAGCATACTACAGGAAATCAGGAAAAACAGCAGGAGACAACAGAGAATTTCGCAGACAACAGTTATCACATTCTGCTTGCCCACAATCCATCCTATATGGAAGCTTATAAGGAATGGGGTTCCGATCTGATTTTGTCTGGACATTTACATGGAGGATGTGTACGCTTGCCGGGAATTGGCGGCGTGATCACTCCGCAGGCATTTCTTTTTCCAAAATATTCAGGAGAGATGACCGTGGAGGGAGAACAGACGATCATCGTCAGCAAAGGGCTTGGAACACATACATTTAATGTGAGACTGTTCAATCCGGCAGAAGTGATTGCAATCACCCTTTGCAGATAAAAGGAGATTATTATGGGAATACCGGTAAAACTGGAAGTATTTGAAGGGCCGTTGGATCTGCTCCTTCATCTGATCGAGAAGAATAAAGTAGATATTTACGATATCCCCATTGTGGAGATTACGAATCAGTACATGGAATATATCCGTCAGATGCAACGGGAAGATCTGAATGTGATGAGTGAATTTCTTGTTATGGCAGCGACGTTGTTGGATATTAAATGCAAGATGCTTCTTCCAAAAGAAGTCAAAGAAGACGGAGAGGAAGAAGATCCAAGGCAGGAACTGGTTGAACAGCTGCTACAGTATAAAATGTATAAATACATGTCTTATGAGCTCAGAGACCGCCAGGTAGATGCGGATCTGATTTTATATAAGAATCCGACAATTCCGGAAGAAGTTCTAGAATATGTGGAGCCAGTTGATCTTGACCTTTTACTTGGGGATCTGACAATGGTACAGTTAAAGAAAGTTTTTCAGGAAGTTATGCGTCGGCAGACAGATAAAGTGGATCCGGTAAGAAGTAAATTTGGCAAGATTGAGAAAGAGGAAGTTTCACTCACAGATAAGTTCCTTTATGTGCGTGATTATTTACAAGAACACCGCCGGTTCAGTTTCCGTCAGCTTCTTCAGAAGCAGAAGAGTAAAATGCATGTTGTTGTTACGTTTCTTGCGATTCTTGAAATGATGAAGCTGGGTGAAATTTATGTTGAACAAGAATCTACTTGTGGTGAGATCATGATCGAGAGAAAAGGAGACGTAGTGTAAATGGCAGGAGTAAAAACACTTCAGGCTGCAATTGAAGCTATTTTATTTACAATGGGAGAGTCTGTTGAACTAAGTAAAATTGCGAAAGCAATCGAACAGGATGAGCAGACAACCGAAGAATTACTTCAGGATCTGATGAAGAAATACGAATCAAAGAACAGAGGAATCCGCATCATTGAACTGGACAAGTCTTATCAGATGTGTACAAAGAAGGAAATGTATGACTATCTGATCCGTGTGGCAAAGCAGCCAAAGAAATATACTCTGACGGACGTTCTTCTTGAGACAATGTCAATCATTGCATACAAACAGCCGATCACTAAGATCGAGGTAGAAAAGATCCGTGGAGTAAAGTCTGATCATGCAGTAAATAAACTTGTGGAATATGGTCTGGTAGAAGAAGTCGGAAGACTTGATGCACCTGGAAGACCAATTCTTTTCGGCACGACGGAAGAATTCTTAAGAAGATTCAGTGTACCGTCGATTGATGATCTTCCGTCATTGAATCCGGAGCAGCTGGAACATTTCAAAGAAGAAGCAGAGGATGAGGCAAAGATCCGTATGGACATTTGATTTTTGAATTCTACAACTTGCATTGGAATCATAAAATTAAAAGAAGAATGGAGCTTCCAATATAAACAGGAAATCAATTAATGATAGAATTTAAAAAGTGGTATTTCAGAATCTATTTATTCTTTGTTCGCATACTGATTGTCAGCATGATCATTGGAATTTCTTTTCCGGTTCATGTTTTTGGAACTACATCTGATCATGCAGGACAAAACTGGAAGATAAATGTCAGTTCTAACGAACGTCAGGTAGTTCCAGATGAGCTAAAACAATTATACGCCCTGTCTGCCGTCTTAATGGATGCAGACAGTGGGCGTATTTTATTTTCCAAAAATGGACAGGAAGAACGGGCAATGGCAAGTACAACAAAGATTATGACCTGCATCCTTGCATTAGAGAGCAGCATAATGGATTCAGAAAATCAGATTGTTACAGTAAGCGATCAGGCTGCTGCACAGCCAAAGGTACATCTTGGAATGGTTGCAGGAGAACGGTTCTATTTAAAAGATCTTCTTTATTCCTTAATGCTGGAGTCACATAATGACTCTGGGGTTGCAATTGCAGAAGCTGTTGCCGGAAGTGTAGAGAAATTCGCAGATCTGATGAACCAAAAAGCGCGGACGATCGGCTGTTATTCTACTTATTTTATCACACCAAATGGATTAGATGCAGCAGATTCAAATGGAATCCATCACACTACAGCAGAAGATCTTGCAAGGATCATGCGTTATTGTATTATGAATTCTAAGAAACAGGAAGAATTTCTTACGATCACGCGTACCGAAACCTATCAGTTTCAAGATGTTGAAGGAAAACGGTCGTTCAGCTGTTATAATCATAATGCATTCTTAAATATGATGGACGGCGCTCTTTCCGGAAAAACAGGATTTACTTCAGATGCCGGATATTGTTATGTCGGTGCGCTGCGTAGAGATGAGCGGACATTTATTGTTGCGCTCCTTGCCTGCGGATGGCCAAATAATAAGAGTTATAAATGGTCCGATATGAGAACTCTTATGACTTATGCTTTAGATCATTATCAATATAAGACATTTGAAATTGAATTACCTGTCCGACAGATATTTATTAATAATGGGATAAAAGCACATTCAGATACGATAGCTTATCCCGGTAAAAACGGAACCAAGATTTCTCTTACTGCAAATCTGACACCTGTTTCTTTCCTATTGAAAGAAGATGAAACGATTTCTGTTGACTATGAGATTCCTGATCAGTTGGATGCTCCTGTAAGGAAAGGAATGCAAGTCGGCAGGATTCGCTGCACGTTAAATGACAAATTGATCCGTGAATATCCCGTCTATACAACACAGAATGCAGAAAAGAGAACCTTCAAAAAATGTGTGGAATATATTTTCCACCTGTTTTCTATACAAAATTCGTACCAAAAAGCAGGAAATATTAAAAAAGATCAAGCGAGGTGATTAAAATAGTCACTACAATCTAAGACTTTCCTGTGCTAATATAAACGAGTGTTAAAAAACAACAACTAAATTGATTAAATATAAGAGAGGTACACATTATGGAAAACTGGAGGAAATACGAAAAGACTTACTTTATGCCACCTGAGCCATGTTATGACTGGGTAAAGAAAGATTCAATTGACAAAGCACCAATCTGGTGCAGTGTTGACTTGAGAGATGGTAACCAGGCACTGATCGAGCCGATGAGTCTGGATGAAAAGTTGGAATTCTTCCAGCTGCTCGTGGATGTAGGATTCAAGATGATCGAAGTTGGATTCCCGGCTGCGTCTGAGACGGAATATCAGTTTTTAAGAACATTGATCGAGCAGAACATGATTCCGGATGACGTTACGATCCAGGTTCTGACACAGGCAAGAGAGCATATTATCAGAAAAACCTTTGACGCTGTCAAAGGTGCTCCACATGCTATTATCCATGTATATAATTCAACATCTGTTGCACAAAGAGAACAGGTATTTAAGAAAGATAAAGAGCAGGTAAAACAGATTGCAATTGACGGTGCAAAGCTTTTGAAAGAGTTAGCAGAAGAAACAGATGGAAACTTTACATTCCAGTACAGTCCGGAAAGTTTTCAGGGAACAGAAGTTGACTATGCCTTGGAAGTCTGCAACGCAGTTCTTGAGATCTGGCAGCCAACAGCTGATAACAAAGCGATCATCAACCTGCCTACAACAGTGGAAAATGCTATGCCTCATGTATTCGCAAGTCAGGTAGAGTATTTTAACAAGCATCTGCGCGACAGAGAGAATGTAATTCTTTCTCTGCATCCGCACAATGACAGAGGATCAGGAGTTTCAGATGCTGAGCTTGGAATCCTTGCCGGTGCTGATAAAATTGAAGGAACCTTGTTCGGAAACGGAGAAAGAACAGGTAACGTAGATATTATTACACTTGCAATGAATATGTTTTCTCAGGGTGTGAATCCGGAACTTGATTTCTCTAATATGAGTGACATTTGTGAAATCTATGAACGCGTGACAAGAATGAAAGTTTCTCCGCGCCAGCCATATGCAGGAGATCTTGTATTTACAGCATTCTCCGGTTCACATCAGGATGCGATCGCGAAAGGTATGACCTGGAGAGAGGAGCATGACTGTCAGACATGGACTGTTCCATATCTCCCGATCGATCCACAGGATGTTGGCAGAAGATACGATTCCGATGTAATTCGTATTAACAGCCAGTCAGGAAAGGGTGGCGTAAACTATATCCTGAAGCAGAGCTTTGGAATCAGCTTACCGGAAAAGATGAGAGAAGAAATTGGATATCTTGTAAAAGATGTTTCCGACAAGGCTCACGAAGAACTCACACCAGACAATGTATATCATATCTTTGAAGACCATTACATCAATGCGAAACCAATTTTCAGTGTTGATGAATGCCACTTTAAACAAGAAGATGGAATTGTCGCAGAAGCAACGATTCACCACAATGGAAGCAACCGCAAGATCACAGGTGTTGGAAACGGACGTCTGGATGCTGTCAGCAATGCGATCAAGCATTATTTTGATATCGAATTTGAACTTGCATTTTACGAGGAGCATTCTTTGACAAAAGGATCTTCTTCCAGAGCTGTTGCTTATGTCGGTGTTATTTCCAACAAGAAGCGTTACTGGGGTGTCGGAGTTGATGCCGATATTATCAAAGCATCTATTGAAGCACTCGTTGTTGCAGTGAATAAATTGGATAGCGTACAGAGATCCCAGACATGCAAGGATGAAAGATTATTAGATATTACAAATTATATTTATGCAAATTATAAAGAAGTTACATTGGACGATCTTGCTGAGAAGTTCTTTCTTTCAAAACCATATTTGTCAAAATATATTAAAGAGAAATCAGGAATGACATTCGGAGATATTCTGAAAGAAATCCGTATGAAAAAGGCAAGAGCAATGCTTAAGAGCAGCAGTGCAACTGTAGAAAGTATTGCAGAATCTGTGGGATATCAGAATGTAGAGCATTTTAACAGAACATTTAAAAAACTGTATAGTATCACACCGGTACAATATAGAAACAAACCTTGATCCCGATTCAAGTTGAACTAAATTTGAAAATGTAATCTTAAAACAAATCGCCTGACAGTTACCATAAGTAGTAGCTGTCAGGCGATTACTGTTATGCAGATTCATTATTCTGCTAATTCTTCCCACAATTCATACAATTCTTCTAATCTTGCTTCATTTGCAGCGCGTTCTGTTGAAAGTTTCTGGCACTCAATAGAGTTCGAATAAACTTCCTCTTTCGTCAGTTCTTCGTCAATCTCTGTGTTGCGATCTTCAAGTTTTGCAATTTCTTCCTCTGTTTTCTTCAACTCATTTTTACGTTTACGTTCACGTGCCTGCTGTTCCTTCTGTTCCTGCCAGCTTAATTTTGAATCCGAAGCAGGAGTGGATGCATCAGAATTGCCTGAATTGGATACATTTTCTGCATTTGTTTCATTTCCAGAAGCATAAGCAAGTGTCAGTGCTTCTTTTTTCTCCAGATAATAATCGTAGTTTCCGATGTAATTAACAAATGTCTGATTCACCAGTTCAAGGATCCGGGAGGCGGTCTGATTGATAAAATAACGGTCATGGGATACATAAAGTATCGTTCCGCTGTAGTTATTTAATGCTTCTTCCAGAATTTCTTTGGAAGTAATATCCAGATGGTTGGTCGGCTCATCAAGGATTAGAAAATTTGCTTCCGAAAGCATAAGTTTGGCAAGTGATACGCGGCCTTTTTCTCCACCGCTTAACGTATGAATTTCTTTGAACACTTCATCTCCGGTAAACTGGAATGCAGCGAGTGTATTTCTGATCTGTGTATTGGTAAGATCAGGATAGTCATCAGAAATCTCATCAAAAATGGTCTTATCATCATGAAGTACGTGATGTTCCTGGTCGTAATAACCAATCGTCACTTTGGATCCAAGTGTGAATTCGCCCTGATCCGCTGCAATAACCTGATTAATGATCTTTAAAAGTGTTGTCTTTCCGGTTCCGTTATCACCAATCACAGCGACATGTTCGCCACGTTTGATTTCAAAACTGATATCACTGAAGAGAACCTGACTGTCAAATTGCTTTGAGAGATGTTCCACTGTAAGAACATCATTTCCGCTGATCTGCGATGGTTCCAGCGTAAAATGCATTTCTTTCGTACTGTCAACCGGTTTGTCCAATGGCGTAATCCTGTCAAGCATTTTCTCACGACTCTCTGCACGTTTGATTGATTTTTCACGATTGAAAGACTTTAATTTATCAATAACAGCCTGCTGATGTCTGATCTCACGCTGCTGATTCATGTATTCTTTCAGCTGTGCATCTCGGATCTGCTGTTTTTTCATTGCATAATCTTTATAATTTCCAAGGTACATGCGAACCTGTGCATTGTCAATCTCAACAACTTTTGTGACAACACGATTCAGGAAATAACGGTCATGGGAGACGATAAATACCGCTCCGGAATAATTGATCAGATATGTTTCCAGCCAGGCAATGGAATTCAGATCCAAGTGGTTTGTCGGCTCATCAAGCAGGAGGATATCCGGACTTGTAAGCAGTAATTTCCCGAGAGAAACACGGGTCTTCTGACCTCCTGAAAGTGTATCTGTCTGTTTATTAAAATCGTCTTCCGTAAACCCAAGTCCCTTTAATACACCAGTAATCTCACTTTCGCAGGCATAACCGTTTCTTGCATCAAATTCAGACTGTAGACGATTGTAGGTCTCCAGGCGGCTCTGTAATTCCTCACCTTCCAGATGCTTCAGTTCATGTTCAATGGAACGAATCTGAGCTTCCATTGCAAAAATATCCGCTTTTGCACTTTTTACTTCCTCATAAATGGTATTTCCGGATTTTAAATCCTGACGCTGCGCAAGATAACCTAGTGTCTTTCCTTTCGCGAGAATAACCTCTCCACCATCAAGAGGTTCTTCTCCGATGATCATCTTAAGGATTGTTGATTTCCCGGCGCCGTTCACACCGACAAGAGCAGCTTTCTCACGATCTTCAATATGAAAGGAGCCGTCTCGTACAATTTCGCGTTCCCCAAACGCTTTTTCTATATTGTGACATGCGAGTATCATATATTTTCACCTCGTTTTTTGACTTCTAACATTATCATTATATAGAAAAATGTCGAAAATACAAGGAAAATATATGGATTTTAAAGGTTTTTGCAAAACAAAAGTTTGACAGAACTTTAACTCTTTTATATAATAAAGGGTAGTTTAAGAGTGGAGGGCTAAAAATTGGAACAGAGAAAGATATCACGCGCAGTCATTTCCAGACTTCCGAGGTACTACAGATATCTGGGAGATCTGCTGGAGGCTGGCGTAGAGAGAATTTCATCCAGTGACCTGAGTAAGAAGATGCATGTAACGGCTTCACAGATACGTCAGGATCTGAATAATTTCGGTGGATTCGGCCAGCAGGGATATGGATACAATGTGAAATATCTTTATACAGAGATTGGAAAGATCTTAGGATTGGATAGAAGTCATAATTTTATTATCATTGGTGCCGGTAATTTAGGACAGGCACTGGCAAACTATGCTTCCTTCGAAAGAAGCGGATTTATTCTGAAAAGTCTTTTCGATGTAAATCCTCGACTGGAAGGCGTAACGATCAGGGGTATTCCTGTGCGTATGGTTGATGAACTGGAAGATTTTCTTAAGAATAATGACATTGAAATTGCTGCACTGACACTTCCAAAATCAAAAGCAATTGAAGTGGCTGATATTCTGGTAGATAACGGTGTGAAGGGAATCTGGAATTTTGCACATACAGACCTTTCCCTTCCAAAGGATGTGGTCGTTGAGAACGTACATTTATCTGACACACTGATGAAGTTATCTTACAACCTTTGTCAGCAGGATAAAGAATAGAATCTAGCAAAGCTGCAAGGATGCTGTGGGACCAACTGACAAAAGGAGGTTTCGCAGCATCTGTTCATGTTAAAAGGAATTAATAATGATAGAAAGGTCAGGCGATAAGCATGAGATATCTTCCAAATGGGAAGCAGATGAGTGAAGCTGATGCATACACAATTCATGAAATTGGGATTCCATCCCTTGTACTTATGGAACGTGCAGCACTTCAGATTGTCGAGACAATGCATAAGAAAAATATTTCCACAGAAAAAAGTCTGATTGTTTGTGGAAGCGGCAACAATGGTGGAGACGGATTTGCAGTAGCAAGGCTCTTAACCGAACAGGGAAAGCATGCAGATGTACTATTTGCAGGGAAAGAAGCTTCTTTAAGTGAAGAATGTCGATGTCAGAAACAGATTGTAGAAAATATGGGGATTTCTGTATTCACAGAATTCCCGGATGAAGAATATACTGTAATAATTGATGCTGTATTTGGTGTTGGACTCTGCCGTGAAATCACAGGACATTATAAAGATGTGATCGACTGGATGAATCTTCAGGATGCAGAAAAAGTTGCTGTTGATATTCCATCCGGAATCTGTGCTGCAACAGGAAAGATTCTTGGGACAGCATTTCGAGCCGACCTTACAGTATGTATGGCATGTGTAAAATTAGGCTGTGAGCTTTTCCCTGGCAAGTCCTATGCAGGAGAGAGCATTCCGGTTGCGATTGGAATTGATCCGAAATATTTTTCGAATCACCTGGATGTTTGTTATACCTTTGACAAAAATGATCTTGGAAAACTTCTTCCTTCGAGAATGATGAATTCGCACAAGGGAAGTTATGGGAAAGTTCTTATGATCACCGGAAGTCCCGGGATGGCTGGTGCTGCATTTCTTTCTGCCTGTGCTGCCTATACAGTTGGTGCCGGTCTAGTACAGATTTATACAGCAAGTGAAAACCGTCTGGCACTGCAGGAACTTCTTCCAGAGGCAATCATATCCTGCTATGATTCTTATGATGACAGTCAACTGTCTCATCTTCTTGACTGGGCTGATGTGGTTTGTATTGGCTGTGGACTTGGAATGGGACAGATTTCCGAAAAGATATTGAAAAATGTATTGAAAAATGTATCCTGTCCATGTGTCATAGATGCTGATGGACTTAATTTACTGAGCAGGAATATAGAGTTATTAAATCAATGTTGTGCACCTGTGATTTTAACTCCACATATGAAAGAAATGTCAAGGCTGACCGGATGGAGTATTGATACGATCATGGAAGATCGCTTCCAGGCACTTGATCAGATCATAAAACAATCCGGACCGGATACAAAATCATCCATAATCTGTGTGTTAAAAGACAGTCGTACTGTTGTCGCACAGACAAATCGGCAGAGATTTGTAAATCTCGCTGGTAATAACTCTATGGCGAAAGGTGGTTCCGGAGACGTTCTTGCCGGAACGATTGCAGGACTTCTTGCACAGCACATGGCACCATTTGAAGCCACTACTGTTGGAGTTTTCCTACATGCCTGTGGTGGAGATGAAGCGAAAAAGAGCAAAGGAAGTTACAGCGTATTAGCCAGAGACCTGATTCAGGGTATGGCCGATGCAATGAAGAATGCAAAGGAGTGCAGATAAATTATGAAACAGTATAACAGAGTATGTGCCCGGATCAATCTGGACGCAATTGCATATAATATGGAACAGATGAAAAATCGCATTGGTCAGGAGGGACGTTTAATAGCTGTTATCAAGACGGATGCATACGGACACGGAGCAGTTCCTCTTGCGGAAATGTTTGAGGAAACGCCTTATATCTGGGGTTACGCTGTAGCATGCATGGGAGAAGCAAGAACTTTAAGAGCACATGGAATCAAGAAACCAATCTTGATTCTTGGCTGTGTTTTTCCTGATGAGTATGAAGAAATGGTTGAAAAAGAAATCCGTGCAGCAGTTTATACAGAAGAGATGGCCAAGGGAATGGCTGATGCTGCCGTAAGGTCAGGAAAGACCGCATTTCTTCACATAAAAATTGATACAGGAATGGGACGAATTGGATTCAAAGTAAGCAAAGAGAGTGTTGAGACAATTTCTAGAATCAGCAAACTTCCTAATATTAAAATGGAAGGAATGTTCACACACTTTGCAAAGGCAGATGAATTTGACAAGTCTTATACATTTGCCCAACATGAAAAATTCCTCTGGATGAAAGAACAGTTAGAAAAAAATGGAGTCCAGATCTCCTATTATGATTGTGATAACAGTGCCGGAATTATTGATTTTCCAGATATGAAGCATGATCTTGCCAGAGCCGGAATCTCTATTTATGGAATGTATCCGTCAGATGAGGTGAAAAAAGATGCTGTTGACCTGAAACCGGCACTGGAATTAATCAGCCATATCAGCTTTGTAAAGGATGTGGAAAAAGGAACTTCCATCAGTTACGGTGGAACTTTCGTCGCGCCAAAGAAGATGCGGATCGCTACGATTCCCGTCGGATACGGTGACGGATATCCGCGTTCCCTTTCAAATAAAGGATATGTTCTTATCCATGGAAAACGTGCAAATATTGTAGGAAGAGTCTGCATGGATCAGTTTATGGTAGATGTAACAGAGATTCCGGAAGCAAAATTCATGGATCCGGTTACTCTGGTCGGAAAAGACAAGGATGCAATTATCCGTGTAGAAGATCTTTCTGATCTGAGTGGAAGATTCAATTACGAATTTGTCTGTGATCTGAGCAAGCGTGTTCCGAGAGAGTATTATAAAAACGGTACGATCGTAAAACAGATTGATTATTTCGAATAACCGGAATAATTGAAAGAATCTGGTTGATATGCATACATCCGATAAAACCGGAGATACTTTAGTATGTTCTTAGAAGAAAAACAAAAGGTTCTGAGAAGAATCAGAGAACAAATACGAAAAGTAACTGGAATATCGGAGTGTGAATGAATTGATAATTAAACGGGGCGACATTTATTACGCAGATCTTAGTCCTGTCGTTGGTTCCGAACAAGGTGGAATCCGGCCGGTACTTATAATACAGAATAACATAGGCAACAGACATAGTCCAACCATCATCTGTGCCGCAATTACGTCGAAGATGAATAAGGCAAAATTGCCGACACATATTGAAATCTGTACAAATGATTATAATATTATGAAAAATTCAGTCATTCTGCTGGAACAGATCCGTACAATTGACAAGAAAAGACTGAGAGAATATGTCTGTCATATCGATCAGGAACGAATGAAAAAAATTGACCAAGCAATAAGAATCAGTCTGGATCTTACTACATAAATCCAACCAAATTCTTTACAGAACAAAAAAAGCGTGGTAAAATTATAAAGATAGTGCTTTACAGAACTTAGTGTGTATCTGTAAATGCAAATGAATTTATATAAAATACATTGATACAATAGAAAAGGAGAATCAGAATATGTCAGGACATTCTAAATTTGCGAATATCAAGCATAAGAAAGAAAAGAATGATGCAGCGAAAGGAAAGATTTTTACAAAGATCGGACGTGAACTTGCAATTGCTGTTAAGGAAGGTGGAAGTGCTGATCCGACAAACAACAGCAGACTTCGTGATGTTATTGCAAAAGCAAAAGCAAACAACATGCCGAATGATACAATCGAGAGAAATATCAAAAAAGCTGCCGGAGAAGGAACTGCTGATAACTATGAGCGTATTACATATGAAGGATATGGACCGAACGGAACCGCTATTATCGTTAAGACTCTTACAGATAACAAGAACCGTACAGCTTCCAATGTAAGAAATGCATTTACAAAGGGATGCGGAAACGTAGGAACACCTGGATGTGTATCTTTCATGTTCGATGAAAAAGGACAGATCATTATTGATAAAGAAGAGTGCGATATGGACTCTGATGATCTTATGATGACTGTACTTGATGCAGGTGCTGAAGACTTTAACGAAGAAGAAGACAGCTACGAAGTATTAACAGCACCGGAAGACTTCAGTGATGTTCGTCTGAAGATGGAAGAAGCCGGAATCCCTATGGTTTCTGCTGAAGTTACAATGATTCCACAGACATATGTTGATCTTACAAAAGAAGAAGATATTAAAAACATCCAGAAAACACTTGATCTTCTTGATGAAGATGATGATGTTCAGGACGTATACCATAACTGGAACGAATAATCAGTTATAAGAAATGGGGGACAATGATGAGTAATTACAAGATGGAAACTAAATGTGTACAGTCCGGTTACAATCCGGGAAACGGTGAACCACGTGTGCTCCCGATCGTACAAAGCACAACATTTCGTTACACCAGCAGTGATCAGATGGGAAGACTTTTTGATCTTGAAGAGTCCGGATATTTTTATACAAGACTTCAGAATCCGACGAATGATGCAGTAGCAGCAAAGATCTGTGATATGGAGGGTGGAGTAGCAGCAATGCTGACTTCTTCCGGACAGGCAGCAAACTTTTATGCGATTATGAATATTGCTGAAGAAGGTGATCATATCGTATGTGCCTCTGCCTTGTATGGCGGTACTTACAACCTGTTTGCTCATACAATCCGCAAGATGGGAGTAAAAGCAACTTTCGTAGACCCAGACTGCACAGAGGAAGAACTGAATGCGGCATTTCAGGAGAATACGAAAGCTGTTTTTGGAGAGACGATTGCCAATCCGGCATTGACTGTTTTTGATTTTGAGAAATTTGCAAAAGCTGCACATGCACATCATGTTCCGTTAATCGTAGATAATACATTTGCAACACCGATCAACTGTCGTCCTTTTGAATGGGGTGCAGATATTGTTACTCATTCAACTACAAAATACATGGATGGACATGCAGCCTGTGTTGGCGGTGCAATCGTTGATAGCGGTAACTTTGACTGGGCTGCTTACGGAGACAAATTTGCCGGACTTACAACACCGGATGAGACTTATCACGGAATTGTATACACAGAAAAGTTTGGCAAAGCTGCTTATATAACAAAAGCAACATCACAGCTGATGAGAGATCTTGGATCGATCCAGTCTCCACAGAATGCATTTCTTTTGAACCTTGGACTCGAGAGTCTTCATTTGAGAATGCCAAGACATTGTGAGAACGCTGTAAAGATGGCACAGTATCTCCAGGGACACGAGAAAGTGGCATGGGTAAACTGCCCATCACTTCCGGGAAGTAAAGATTATGACCTCGTTCAGAAATATATGCCGGATGGAACATGTGGTGTTATCACTTTTGGATTAAAAGGTGGAAGAGAAGCAGCAGTAAAGATGATGGACAAACTGAAACTGGTTGCGATTGTAACTCATGTAGCAGACGCAAGAAGCTGCGTACTTCATCCTGCAAGTCATACACACAGACAGATGAATGAGCAGGAACTGTTGGAAGCAGGTGTACAGCCAGATCTGATTCGTTTCAGTCTTGGAATTGAGAATATTGAAGATCTGATTGCCGATGTAGAACAGGCACTGGAAGATTAATATAAATAACATATGATTCAGGAGGTATGGATTCCCATGATTTTGTATCCATACCTCCTGTTTTTTGTATCCGAATTGCAGGTTTTAAACAGTAGTTAGCTCTTTTGCCTAAATTGTGGAGAATTAATATACAGAATTGGATACAATACATATTTTCCCGTATTCTGTGCATTCTAGTAATAGTATTTATTTACTTTCAACAGGAGGCATATTTATATGAGCGATGAAAAAAAGCAAAAATCAGATGAAATCAAAGAATTTGGTGCGTTAATGTTAAATGAAAATAAAAAGAATTACAAAATTCGTCTTCTGACAATTATAGGTGAAATTGAAGGACATGAAACAGTATCAAATAATACTAAAGCAACAAAGTACGAACATTTACTTCCACAACTGGCTGAAGCTGAAGAAAGTGATGAAGTAGAGGGGGTTCTCGTTTTATTAAATACACTGGGTGGAGATGTGGAAGCTGGACTTGCAATTGCGGAAATGATAGCTTCTTTGGGAAAACCAACCGTTTCTCTTGTCCTTGGTGGAAGTCATTCTATTGGCGGTCCTCTTGCTGTTTCGGCAGATTATTCCTTTATTGTACCGACAGGAACCATGGTTGTTCATCCGGTTCGTTCAAACGGTACTTTTATCGGTGTGACACAGAGTCTGAGAAATATGGAACGTACACAGGACAGAATTGCCAGATTTATTGCTGCACACTCTAAAATCACAGAAAAACGTCTTGTTGATCTGATGTTGAACCCTACGCAGCTTGTAAAAGATGTAGGAACACTGTTAGAAGGAGAAGAAGCTGTAAGAGAAGGGATCATCGACGAAGTCGGAGGCATTCACCAGGCATTTAAAAAACTCTATGAATTGATTGATGAAAAACGGGAAAAACCTTCGGAAATGTAAATATAGAACAAAAAAATGGCATCTGATCAAAGAAATTTTGTAATGACATGAATTTTAATTGATGTTATACTTGAAATAGTATGTATTCAATCTATCGTTTGATTGAATCAGTACAATGGTATAATAATTAAGGGGGAATCAGATGGCTGCAAAATCTACAAATACGAAAAAAAGTTCTACGAACAACACAGCGAAAGCAGCAAAAAATGCAACAACTAAGAAAACATCGACAGCAAAAAAAGCTTCTGCCTCCACAAAGAAAAGTTCTGGCAGTAAGACAAAAAGAACTTCAAATCATATAAATAATACATCACAAAGTCAGGAAATCCGTTCAGAGATCCTTCTATTGGGTGCCCTTGCCATCTGCATCCTTCTTATCCTGAGTAATTTTGGTATGGGTGGCATAGCGGGAGGAGCAATTTCTTCTGTAGGATTTGGACTTGTAGGAGCAATGGCATATTTATTTCCATTTGTATTTTTCGGAGCAGTTGCTTTTTATATTTCCAATAAAGGAAATCCTCATGCTTACATAAAAGTAGGTGCCGCAATTGTTCTGGTCATTCTCCTTTGTGGAATTTTAGAATTGATGTTTCATCCATATACTGCCGGGACATCTGTTTTATCTTACTACAAAGATTCCAGTGCTGATAAAAATGCGGGTGGATTACTTGGCGGAATTCTGATCAGTATTTTATGTCCACTGATTGGAGAAGCAGGTACTTATGTTATTTTGATCATTTTCTCAATCATTTGTATCATTCTGGTAACAGAACGTTCTTTATTAGCTCCACTTGGAAGACATGGAAAGAAAGCTTACCAGGAAGTGAAACGGAAACATCAGGAAACTGCTGAGATCCGTACACTGGAGCGGGATGCCCGCAAAGAGGCACTTGCGTTGAAGCAAAGAGAAAAAGTCGAAACTTTACAGGCAGATGCATCTTCTCCAAGTGAGAAAAAGAAACGCACAAAGCGGACAGACCTTAAAGCATCAGGTATTACGTTCGCCACAACGCTTCTTTCAGAGGAAGAATCACCTGTTGGTGGCTTTGGGCGGACTCCAAAATCACCTGAAATGACAGAACTTGTCCCGGAGAAAGAGCCGGATTCAAAAGATCTGACGGATTCCTTTGAAGATCATTTTGTCATTAACAGAGCAGAACCGGCAATGGATGTACAAGAAGAGATTCCGTTTGACGATGCACTGCATCTTGAACCGGTACAGACACCCGCTTCCCGACAAGAAAACGAGATGAGTTCTGAACATGATCCGGCTGCGGATCCTATGATTGAAAATAGCCCGGAGATAAAACAGGAGCATTCCAGAAAAAGCAGCAAAAAAGACGCGCAGGCAGTTGCCGCAGAGACAGCCAGTGTAGAACAGACCATACGGGAACAGGAGCAAAAACCACGGCCGGTTTATCATACACCTCCGCTGAATCTGTTAAAGAAGGGGAAGAAAGGCGGCGGTGATTCGGATGAACACCTTCGTGCCACGGCTTTAAAACTGGAACAGACACTACAGAATTTTGGAGTTGGAGTACATGTAACAAACGCAAGCTGTGGTCCATCTGTTACAAGATATGAACTTCAACCGGAACAGGGCGTAAAAGTAAGCCGGATTGTTGGACTTGCAGATGATATCAAGTTAAATCTTGCAGTTGCAGATCTGAGAATTGAAGCTCCAATCCCTGGTAAAGCCGCGGTCGGTATCGAAGTTCCGAACAGTGAAAATACAGCGGTTATGCTGGGAGATCTGCTGGAGTCAAAAGAGTTCAAAAACAGTAAATCGCCAATTTCATTTGCAGTTGGTAAAGATATTGCCGGAAAGGTTGTTGTGACTGACATTGCCAAGATGCCGCATCTTCTTGTTGCAGGTGCAACGGGTTCCGGTAAATCTGTCTGCATCAACACTCTGATCATGAGTGTTATTTATAAGGCAGATCCTGATGATGTTAAATTGATCCTTGTCGATCCAAAGGTTGTGGAACTAAGTGTATATAACGGAATTCCACATCTGATGATTCCGGTTGTCACAGATATGAAGAAGGCGGCAGGTGCTTTGAACTGGGCAGTTGCTGAGATGGAAAAGCGTTACAAACTTTTTGCACAGTACAATGTACGTGATTTAAAGGGCTTTAATGAAAAGGTCAAGCACGGGGAAACCGGACCGGAGATTCAGAAAAAGCTTCCTCAGATTGTAATTATCATTGACGAGCTTGCTGATCTTATGATGGTTGCTCCGGGAGAAGTAGAAGGTGCTATCTGTCGTCTGGCACAGTTGGCAAGAGCAGCGGGACTTCATTTGATTCTTGCAACACAGAGACCATCTGTAAATGTTATTACCGGATTGATCAAAGCAAACATGCCTTCCCGAATTGCTTTTTCTGTATCATCAGGTGTCGATTCAAGGACAATTATCGACATGAATGGTGCCGAAAAGCTCCTGGGAAAGGGAGACATGCTCTTTTATCCATCCGGATATCCAAAACCTGTCAGGGTGCAGGGCTCCTTCGTTTCAGACGAAGAAGTTCAAAAAGTTGTTGATTATTTGATTGACAAGAACGGAAATACCTCGTACAGTAATGAACTAGAAGAACAGATTTCGAGCAGCGCAGATCTTCCGGGGCAGGGGATGTTTCCGGGACAACAGGACAGCGAGAACAGCAGGGATGTCTATTTTGCAGATGCAGGGAATCTGATCATCGACAAGGAAAAAGCATCGATTGGTATGCTTCAGAGGATGTTCAAGATTGGTTTCAACCGTGCTGCCAGAATTATGGATCTGCTATGTGAAGCCGGTGTTGTAGGTCCGGAGGAAGGAACAAAACCAAGAAAAGTGCTTATGACAAAAGAAGAATTTGCAGAATATATGCAGAATCAGACTTCGTAAAATCTAAAAACACCAAAAGTGATACAAAGGAGAGGGAAAGATGAAAACAGATATTCAGATTGCACAGGAAGCAGAAATGAAACACATCAAAGAGGTAGCGGTACAGGCCGGTATTTCAGAAGATGAACTTGAATTTTATGGAAAATATAAGGCAAAACTTTCCGATGAACTCTGGAACAGAATCAAAGATAACGAGGATGGAAAGCTTGTACTTGTAACAGCAATCAATCCTACTCCGGCCGGAGAAGGTAAGACTACAACATCTGTAGGTCTCGGACAGGCATTTGCAAAACTTGGAAAAAAAGCAATGATCGCACTTCGCGAGCCATCTCTCGGACCATGTTTCGGAATCAAAGGTGGAGCAGCCGGTGGCGGATATGCCCAGGTCGTTCCTATGGAAGATCTGAACCTGCATTTTACAGGAGATTTTCATGCGATCACTTCAGCAAACAACCTTCTTGCAGCAATGCTCGATAATCATATCCAGCAGGGAAATACACTTGGTATTGATCCAAGACAGGTTGTATGGAAACGTTGTGTCGATATGAATGATCGTGTTCTCAGAAATATTGTTGTCGGACTTGGACGCAAAACAGACGGTATGGTCCGTGAAGATCATTTTGTCATTACAGTGGCATCTGAGATCATGGCGATCCTCTGTCTTGCAGATGATCTTGCTGATCTTAAACGCAGACTTGGAAGAATCATTGTTGCTTACAATTTCAAGGGAGAACCTGTTACAGCAGATGATCTTCAGGCAACAGGTGCTATGGCTGCACTTCTGAAAGATGCGATCAAGCCAAACCTGATCCAGACACTTGAGCATACACCGGCATTAGTACATGGTGGTCCATTTGCAAACATTGCACATGGCTGCAATAGTGTACGTGCAACAAAGATGGCTCTGAAGTTAAGTGACATCACTGTCACAGAAGCCGGATTTGGTGCAGATCTTGGCGCTGAGAAATTCTTTGATATCAAATGCCGTATGGCAGGTCTGAAACCAGACGCAGTAGTTTTAGTTGCAACAGTACGTGCATTAAAGTATAACGGTGGCGTTGCGAAGGCTGACCTTGCAGAAGAGAACCTGGATGCCCTTGCAAAAGGTATTGTAAATCTTGAGAAACATATTGAAAATATTCAGAAATACGGTGTACCGGTAATCGTTACACTGAATTCATTTGTAACAGATACGGATGCTGAAAATGCATTTATTGAAAAATTCTGTCGTGAACGCGGATGCGAGTTTGCCCTCTCAGAAGTGTGGGAGAAAGGCGGAGAAGGCGGTTTAGATCTTGCGCAGAAGGTTCTTGAGACACTTGAGACAAAAGAAAGTAATTTCCATACGCTTTATAATGATGAGCTTTCTCTGAAAGACAAGATTCGTACAATCGCACAGGAGATTTACGGCGCACATGATGTTGTATATGAACCTGCAGCTGAGAAACAGCTCGCCAAGATTGAATCTATGGGATTTGGTTCTTTCCCGATCTGTATGGCAAAGAATCAGTATTCTCTTTCAGATGACGCTACAAAGCTTGGAAGACCTGAAAACTTTGATATTCATATCCGCGAGGTATATGTAAGTGCAGGAGCCGGTTTTGTTGTCGCACTGACGGGCGCTGTTATGACAATGCCTGGACTTCCAAAAGTTCCTGCTGCAAACGGAATCGACGTTACAGATGACGGAAAGATCACCGGACTTTTCTAAAGTTTTTTATGATTGGCTGCCGGTCATAGTATTTTTTGACCGGCAATGCCAATTGTTTTCGTGGAGTTAGATAATTAATTAAGGAGATACACATGGCACAGTTGATAGATGGTAAATTAATCTCTCAGCAGATTAAAGATGAGTTGAAAGAAGAAGTAGCACAGTTTAAGGCAGAAGGCATTGATATTTGCCTTGCTGTTATTCAGGTGGGAAGTGATCCGGCTTCTTCTGTATATGTCAGAAACAAGAAAAAGGCATGCGCCTATATCGGGGTAGAATCCAGATCATATGAACTTCCGGAAGAAACTTCGGAAGAAGAACTGATCAAGTTAGTAGAAGAGTTAAATGCAGATGAAAGCGTAAACGGAATTCTTGTACAGCTTCCGGTACCGGATCATATTGATGAAGATAAGATCATCCGTACGATTTCACCGGATAAGGATGTGGATGGATTCCATCCTGTAAGTGTTGGAAGACTCTGGATCGGAGAAAAAGGATTTTTATCCTGTACTCCGGCCGGAATCATTCAGCTTTTGAAAAGATCGAATATTTCGATCGAGGGAAAAGAATGTGTGATCATTGGACGAAGCAATATCGTCGGTAAACCAATGGCAGCCCTTTTGCTTCGTGAAAATGGAACTGTAACCGTTGCACATTCCCGGACAAAAGATCTTAAAGAAGTAGCAAAACGAGCAGATATCCTGATTGTTGCAATTGGAAAAGAACGTTTTATCACATCTGAATATATCAAAGAGGGAGCTGTTGTCATCGATGTAGGAATGCATCGTGATGAAGCGAACCATCTTTGCGGAGATGTTGATTTTGCGGATGTTGAACCTCATTCTTCTGCAATCACGCCGGTACCGGGTGGTGTTGGTCCAATGACAATTGCGATGCTGATGAATAATTGTGTTGAAACAGTTCGTAAGTAGGAGGAACTTGTAAATGAGGTGTACACATTGCGGAGCAAATATACCAGACGATCAGTTGATTTGTCCCGTATGCGGTGCTGAAGTACAGATTGTACCAGATTATAACCCTCTGGAAGACGTACTCGCCCGCGAAGTGAAAGGCTCAGTAGCCGGAGCTACACGTCAGATCCAGGCAGATGTAGTCCGAAGACAGAATGTGAGCCAAAACCAACAGAACAGAAATCGGCAAAATCAACGATCGAATCCTAATTCCACACGCGTCTTAAGCCAGGCGGAACTGGATAAAGTAAGAGAAGAGCGAAGAGAGCAGCTACGGCGCCAGAGAGCGCAAAGACAACGTCAGAAAACAGATGCAAAGCGTTATCAGGATGCCCGTCAGTCAACAGAGAATCTGCGCCGGACATCTACTGAAAGCAGACGCCTGCAGCAGATCAAAAAACAAGAAGCTGCCAGAAAAAAACGCCAAAAATTACTTACGGTTTTTTTCCTGCTCATTCTTCTGGTTGGTGTCGGAATTTATATCGGATATCAGAATTCCTATACAGGCATGATCAAAAAAGGGAATGCCGCACTGCAGAATAGTAACTATACTTCTGCAGAGAATTATTTTAACAGAGCAATTATAAAGGATAAATCAAAGGCAGAGGCTTATACTGGACTTGCTAATATCTATGTTGCCCAGGATGATCTGGACAGTGCAGAGAGCGTCTATCTCAACGCACTGGAGACACAACCGTCGAATGTAAATCTCTATAAAGCTGCAGTAAAATTCTATGAGAAAACAGAACAGCCGAATAAGATTTCTGATCTCCTGCAGGATTGTGAAGATAAGAATGTATTATCTGCTATGAATGATTATGTTTCATCTGCTCCTGAATTCAGTTTGAAAGAAGGAACCTATGATGAAGTACAGCAGGTAACATTAACATCTGCTACAGGCGGAACGATTTATTATACAACAGATGGTTCTGATCCGACGGAGTCAAGTACAGAATACAAAGAAGCTGTTTTGCTTCAGTCCGAAGGTGACACAGAGATCCGTGCAATTGCTGTTAATAAAAAGGGAATACCAAGTGCTGTTTCCAGTGCGAAATATTCCATTGAATTTCCACTTGTAGACGCTCCGGCAGTTTCTCCATCAACCGGACAATATAGTACAGCCACTCAGATCACGATTACGGTACCGGATGGATATACGGCATACTACACGATGGACGGTTCAACTCCAACCGCATCCTCTGAGAAATATACTGACCCGATTGATATGCCAGAAAATTCACAAACAACTTTTTCAGCAATTCTCGTGAACGATAAAAATGGAAAAGCAACGGGAGTAACAACACGAAACTATATTACTACATATTAAGTAAACTGTGTAAAGTAACTAGAAAGCAACCTTGATTTTGGAAAATGTTATGTAAATTTTCCAAAATAGGGTTGCTTTTTTTCGTATGCAGAGTTATAATAATATCTGTTAAAAAAATAACAATACTACATAAAAAAGGAGAGATTTGTTATGAGTAGATTTTGCTTACCAAGAGACATTTATCATGGAAAAGGATGTCTGGAAGAACTGAAGAACCTGAAAGGAAAGAAAGCCATTCTTGTAGTTGGTGGCGGTTCTATGAAACGTCAGGGATTCCTGGATAAAGCAGTTAATTATCTGAAAGAAGGCGGAATGGAAGTTCAGCTGTTTGAAGGTGTTGAGCCAGATCCGTCAGTTGAGACTGTTATGAAAGGTGCAGAAGCAATGCGTGCTTTCGAGCCGGATTGGATCGTTGCTATGGGTGGTGGATCACCAATCGATGCAGCGAAAGCTATGTGGGCATTCTATGAGTACCCGGAGATCTCCTTTGAAGACCTGATCACACCATTCAGCTTCCCGGAACTGAGACAGAAAGCTAAATTTGCAGCAATTCCTACAACTTCAGGAACAGCTACAGAGGTTACAGCATTCTCAGTTATCACAAACTATCAGACTGGTGTGAAATATCCACTGGCTGACTTCAACATCACACCAGATGTTGCAATCGTTGATCCTGACCTTGTTGCAGGACTCCCGGTTAAACAGGTTGCATATACAGGTATGGATGCTCTTACACATGCAATTGAAGCATATGTATCCACACTGAACGGACCTTTCACAGATCCACTTGCACTGCAGGCAATTGAGATGGTTCTTGATTATCTGCCAGGATCTTACAAATGTGATATGGTTGCAAGAGAGCAGATGCATTATGCACAGTGCCTTGCAGGAATGGCATTCTCTAATGCATTACTTGGTATCGTTCATTCAATGGCTCATAAAACAGGTGCTGCATTCTCTACAGGACATATTCCGCACGGATGTGCTAACGCAATTTACCTTCCATACGTTATCAAATACAACGCCAAAGACGCTGTAGCTGCAAAACGTTATGCTGAAATCGCACGCAGAATGGGACTTGCCGGAACATCTGAGCAGGCTCTGATCAACAGCCTTGTTGAGAAGATTGATGAGTTCAATGTAAGACTGAACATTCCTAAGACTCTGAAAGACTTCGGAATCAATGAAGAAGAATTCAAAGAAAAAGTTGACAAGATTGCAGAACTGGCTGTAGGAGATGCCTGTACAGGATCCAACCCACGTGCAATCGATCCGGCTGCTATGGCTAAACTTCTCACATGTACATACTACGGAACAGAAGTTGATTTCTAAAATCAAAAATTAATAAAGGTTTCAGTGTTCTTATAAAATAAGATAACGCTGTAAACTTGTCTTAAACAATACGGGTAGATGCATGAAATTGTGTGTCTGCCCGTATGTTTTACTTGAATTCATAGCTGAAGTGTCGTATTATTAACAAAGAGCGAGTTGTTATTGTTTACACAATGTTTGAAGACAATAACGTCGATTTATTTACAAGGAGGAGAAACATGTATAAGATATTAAAAGCTGAAAAACTGGTTGATAAGATTTATCTGATGAATGTTCATGCACCACGTGTAGCAAGTCACTGTCAGCCTGGTCAGTTTGTCATCGTTAAAATGGACGAGAAAGGCGAACGTATTCCGCTGACAATCTGTGATTATGACAGAGAAGCAGGAACAATCACAATCGTTTTCCAGGAAGTTGGAGCTTCTACAGTGAAAATGGGAGAACTCAAAGCCGGAGACAGTTTCCGTGACTTTACAGGTCCGCTTGGATGCGCTTCTGAGTTTGTTCATGAAGACCTTGAGTCCCTTAAGAATAAGAAGATGCTGTTTGTAGCCGGTGGAGTTGGGGCTGCTCCGGTTTACCCACAGGTAAAATGGTTGAAAGCACACGGAATCGATGCTGATGTTATCGTTGGTGCTAAGACAAAAGATATGCTGATCCTTGAAGATCAGATGGAAGCTGTTGCAGGTAATTACTACCCATGTACAGATGACGGTTCCTACGGACACGCCGGAATGGTTACAACTATGGTAGAAGAACTTGTAAACAACGGAAATAAATACGATGTCTGCGTTGCGATCGGACCGATGATCATGATGAAATTTGTCTGTCTCTTAACAAAGAAACTTGAGATTCCGACAATCGTCAGCATGAACCCGATCATGGTAGACGGAACAGGTATGTGTGGTGCCTGCCGTCTTCAGGTTGGAGATGAGATTAAATTTGCATGCGTTGACGGACCAGAGTTCGACGGACACCTTGTTGACTTTGATCAGGCAATGAAGAGAAGCCAGATGTACAAATCTGAAGAGGGACGCGCAATGCTGAAGCTTCAGGAAGGCGATACACATCACGGCGGATGCGGACATTGTGGAGGTGACGAATAATGGCTGATATGATGAAAAAAGTACCTGTAAGAGAGCAGGATCCAAAAGTACGTGCAACAAACTTTGAAGAAGTTTGTCTCGGTTATAACAAAGAAGAAGCAATGGAAGAGGCTACAAGATGCCTTAACTGTAAGAATGCAAAATGTATCCAGGGTTGTCCTGTATCCATCAACATTCCGGCATTTATCCATCAGGTAAAAGAAGGAAACATTGAAGAAGCTTACAAGATCATTGGTAAATCCAGTGCACTTCCGGCTATCTGTGGACGTGTTTGCCCACAGGAATCCCAGTGTGAGGGAAAATGTATCCGTGGAATCAAAGGCGAGCCTGTTTCTATCGGAAAACTGGAGCGTTTCGTTGCTGACTATGCACTTGAGAATGATATTAAACCAGAAGGCGCTGAGACTATGAACGGTCACAAAGTAGCCGTTATCGGTTCTGGCCCGTCCGGACTTACATGTGCCGGAGACCTTGCAAAACTCGGATATGATGTAACAGTATTCGAAGCATTACATGAGCTCGGTGGAGTACTTGTATATGGTATTCCTGAGTTCCGTCTTCCAAAACAGAAAGTCGTTGCAAAAGAGATCGAGAAAGTAAAAGAGCTCGGTGTTAAATTCGAGACAAACGTTGTTATCGGTAAATCCACAACAATCGATCAGCTGATGGAAGAAGAAGGATTCGAGGCAGTATTCATCGGATCCGGTGCCGGACTTCCAATGTTCATGGGAATTCCGGGAGAGAATGCAAACGAAGTATTCTCCGCAAATGAATACCTGACAAGAAGCAACCTGATGAAAGCTTTCCGTGATGATTACGATACACCGATCGCTGCCGGTAAGAAAGTAGCTGTTGTTGGTGGTGGTAACGTAGCTATGGATGCTGCAAGAACAGCTCTTCGTCTCGGCGCAGAAGTTCATGTAGTATACAGAAGAAGTGAAGCAGAGCTTCCGGCAAGAGCTGAAGAAGTTCATCATGCAAAAGAAGAAGGAATCATCTTCGATCTTCTTACTAATCCGAAGAAGATCAACGTTGACGAGAACGGTAATATCACAAGCATGACAGTGATCAAGATGGAACTTGGCGAACCAGATGCATCCGGAAGAAGACGTCCGGTTGAGATTGAGGGCTCTGAGTACGACATCGAAGTTGATACAGTTATCATGTCTCTTGGTACATCACCAAACCCGCTGATCTCTTCTACAACAAAAGGTCTGGAGACAAACCGCAGAAAATGTATCGTTGCTGAGGAAGAGAATGGACAGACATCTAAAGAAGGTGTATTCGCCGGAGGAGATGCTGTTACAGGAGCTGCTACAGTTATCCTTGCTATGGGAGCTGGTAAAGCAGGTGCCAAAGGTATCGATGAATATCTGAGAAATAAATAATAGAAGGAAGATTGTATATAGGAGCATAAGCTTCTTTGAGAAAATCGGAATTTGAAAACAGAATATTCTGACAGGATACAGAAAACTCTGTGCTTGTCAGGATATTTTTAATATATTAAAAATGAATTTGTTCGTGTTATAATTTGAGGCAGACAACGGAAAAGTTTTTGTGACATACAGCAATTTTGCTCAAATTAGATGACAACCTGTTCGAAGATATGGTAAAATAATAAACCAAATGCTTACAAATTTCAATAAACCTAAGAAGCAAAAATCTATTTTGGGAGAAATATAAAACATATGACGAATTATAACAGCAATGACAATCGATTTAATGGAAGATGCTTCCTTGAAGATGTTGAGATAAAGTTACAAAAACGACTGGAAGAAATAGGGCAGTCTCTCTCTGATGGACAGAAAGAGATTGATAACATGCAGGAATATTACTGGGAAAATTATACGGAGATGGATGAATATGGTTACGAAGATTATGATAATCAGCAGGCACTCCTTCATCAGGTCAACGCTAATAATGAGAAGCTGCAATTAAAACATAGATTTGAGAAAATGTTAGATGCACCTTTTTTCGGACGTGTCGATTTTATGTATGATGGAGATGACGAACCGGAACCGTTTTATATTGGAATCGGAAATTTTGCTGAAAAGAACGGTATGCAGCCGCTAATCTACGACTGGAGAGCTCCGGTCAGCAGTTTGTTTTATGATTATGATAAAGGCCCTGCAAGCTATGAGGCTCCTGCTGGAAGACTGGATGGAGAGATTCTTTCAAAATGGCAGTTTAAGATCCAGAATGGAGAACTTGTCTACGCCTTTGAAAGTGATACAAAGATCGATGATGATATTCTGAAAAAAGAACTTGGAACAAACAGTGATGTAAAATTAAAAAATATCGTCCGCACGATCCAGAAAGAACAGAATGCAATTATCCGAAATACGAAAGATCGAATCCTTGTAATCCAGGGAGCTGCCGGAAGTGGAAAAACTTCGATTGCTTTACACCGAATTGCATATCTTTTATATCATGAACGCGACACTCTGAAATCATCCAACATACTGATTCTTTCACCGAACAGCGTATTTGCAGATTATATCTCACATATTCTTCCAGAATTAGGAGAAGAGAATATCCGTGAGATGAGTTTTGATCTCTACGCCTACAAAGAGCTTCGAAAAGGTGTCGCAGCAGACTGTGAGGATCGTTATGATCAGTTGGAACGTCGGATGAAGTTTCCGGATGAATCAGCTCAGAATCGTTTTGACTGGAAACAATCCAAAGATTTTATTGGTGAAATAGAAGGTTTCCTTGCGATTCTGGAAGATCGTCTGATAGAATTCAAAGAAATTGAGTTCCGTGGAATGACATTGACAGAAGAAGACTTGATCCAATTGTTCTATTATAAATTCACAGAGACTCCGTTATTGAAACGTATGGACGCTGTAAAAGACTATTTTATCGATTCCTGGGAAACTCTGAAAGGCAGAAATATTTCAGAGGATGATCAGGAGATGCTTCAGATGAAGTTCGACAAGATGTACACAACGAAAGATATTTACACCATTTATAATTGGATGCTCGATGATTGTGATTGTGACCTGTTGCCGGAAGTTCCGTACGAAAAACGAAAGCTCCCTTATGAAGATGTATTTCCTATGCTCTATCTGAAATATCGTCTTTCCGGTGGGAATTCAACTCATAAGAACATTAAGCATCTTGTCATTGATGAAATGCAGGACTACACTTATCTGCAATACACCATCCTGGAATCCTTGTTTCATTGTAGAATGACTATTCTTGGAGACCGTGCACAGACACTGGATACAAAGCAACAGGATGTACTGAGATTTCTCCCTAAATTACTTGGACGTGAGATCCGAACGATTGAAATCAAAAAGAGTTACCGGAACACATTGGAAATTGCCCGGTATGCGGAAAAAGTCAGTGGAGTATCTGATCTTGAGTTACTGGACCGCCATGGAAAAGAAGTCGTAGAAAAGACATTTAACACAGATACGGAATTGCTTGATGAACTTGTCTGTCATTTAAAATGTCCGGGAGACTTTGAAACTGCTGCCCTGATCACAACAACAGAAGAAGAAGCTTTTGACTTAAGCCGTCTCCTGAAACTGCGTGGTATCAACGTATCCTATGTAGATCGTAACAGTTCCGCATTTAAGAAAGGACTCACAGTAACCACATTTTATCTTGCAAAAGGGCTGGAATTTGACCAGGTTTTCGCACTTCGCGGTGCAAAAGAAAATCCGCTTAAAAATCAGGCGGAATATATTTGCGCAACAAGAGCTCTTCACGAACTCTATGTTTACGAAATTGCTGACAGCTTATCAAAATAACAGTTAACAAGCATGCATGATTAAAATTTATTCAGAAAGAACAGAAAAATGAAGATTACATTAATAACCGTAGGAAAGATAAAAGAAAAATATCTGCGAGATGCAATTGCAGAATACAGCAAGCGATTGAGCCGATACTGCAAACTGGAGATTATAGAAGTAGCTGATGAAAAGACACCTGACCATGCAAGTGATGTCGTGGAAAATACAATTCGCGATAAAGAAGCTGAACGTATTATGAAATATGTAAAAGAGGATGCCTATGTAATCACTCTTGAGATTAACGGAAAGCTTCTTAGTTCCGAGGAACTTTCTGCAAAAATCAATCAACTTGGAATTCAGGGGACAAGCCATATCACATTTATCATTGGCGGATCCATTGGTTTGGGCAAAGAAGTGCTCGCAAGATCGGACTATGCATTAAGCTTTTCCAAGATGACCTTTCCACACCAGTTGATGCGGGTCATTCTGTTAGAGCAGATATACAGAAGTTATCGAATCATCAACGGTGAACCTTATCATAAATAGAGATCTGTCACAGAAAACAACTGGTATAGGACATCGTGATATATTCATATACTGATGACAAAGGATTTTTATATAAAAAACTTCAATGAACCGAGAGCAGATCAAAGAAAAGATGGTATCCGCAATGGATCTCCCAAAAGATGTGATTCAGAATGCTTCTGTTATAACCATTTTAGGACGAAATGAATTATGCATTGAAAATTATCGGGGCATTATTGAATACACAGATACACTGATCCGTGTGCAGACGCGGGCAGGACAGATCCGGATCCAGGGAAAACGACTCCGGATTCAATACTACACAAATGATGAAATGAAAGTAACTGGAGCATTATCATCTTTAGAATTTACCGAGGGGAGGAATCCGGGGTGATTCATTGCCTGATCCGCTACTTGTCCGGTTATGTGAAGATTCAGATCAAAGGATACTCCCCAGAACGATTTCTGAATCTCTGCTGTTATCACCGCATCCGATTCTGGGGATTGACCCGTATCGGAACAAATTATGAATTATACTTGAGTTTATCTGATTTTCGAAAGATTCGTCCTTATGTCAGAAAAACACATACAAAAGTCATACTAAAAAAACGGTATGGCTTTCCTTTTTTTCTTTATCGCTACCGAAAAAGAAAACTATTCTTTATCAGCATCTTCCTATGCATTTTTCTAATCGATTGTTACTCGCAATTTCTATGGGATATTCATTTTCAGGGAAATAAAAGATGGACTGACACGACCTTGACAACGTTTCTGAAAGAAGAGGGGATTTATCCTGGAATGCAAAAGAAAAAGGTAGATTGTCAGGGGATTGTCAAAGCCCTTCGAAAGGAATATAATGATATCGTTTGGGTATCTGCTTCTCTTGATGGCAGCCGGTTAAAAATACAGATAAAAGAAAATGAAGATGCGCTTCCTATCATCTCATCTACTCAGACAGATTCTTTACCTGCTGATCTTATTGCTTCTACTGATGGAATCATTACAAATTTAATTACACGCACCGGCATTCCCCAGGTACATATCGGGGATTCTGTAACGAAAGGAACTTTACTTGTATCTGGACGGATTGACATCTTGGATGACAGTGGTGAAATTACCGGATATCAATATACGCATGCCGATGCAGATATTTTCGCTGATACACAGATTTCTTATCTGGATATAATTTCCTGTTATCATAACAAAAAAGTATATACAAAAGAAACTAAAAAGTCCGGATTTATTCAAATCGGATCTGTCCGGTTAGAAACATGGAAACCAAAAATATCTGACACTTCTGAAAAACTTTGTATAGAGCATCAGTTAAAACTGGGAGAAAATTTTTCACTTCCTGTTTTTTATGGGCATGAAACAATAAAAAAATACGGCTTCAAGAAAATAAAATATACAAAAAAAGAGATGCAGACAATTTTAAGCAGTCGATTTCGCTATTTTTGTAAAGATTTAGAGGAAAAGGGTATTCAAATTAATGAAAAAAATGTTAAGATATATATATCTGCCGAAAAGGCAACGGCTTCAGGTACGCTCTATCTGAATCAGCAGATTGAAGAGGAAACAGAGACCGAAAGAATAACTTTAGAAAGGAACGAACCGGATGAGTCTGTCGGAACTGATCATTGATATTCCGGCTGAATACGAGATGAATGTATTTGGCCAGTTTGATACTTATATAAAGAAAATAGAAAGAACTTTTCATGTCACATTGATTTCACGTGACGGTGCAACCAAGATTGTAGGAGATACAATTGCTGCACAGAAAGCCCAGCGTGTACTTACACAGCTTGTAGAACTTGCTAAACGAGGGAATACGATTACGGAACAGAATGTAGACTATGCAATCTCGCTCGTATTTGAAGATCAGGAAGAAGCCCTTGTTTCTATTGATAAAGATCTGATCTGTCATACACTACAGGGAAAACCAATCAAACCTAAAACATTAGGTCAGAAAAAATATGTTGATGCAATTCGTAATGGAATGATCACTTTCGGTCTCGGACCTGCCGGAACAGGAAAGACCTATCTTGCGATGGCAATGGCAATCACAGCATTCAAACGCGAAGAAGTAAACAGAATCATCCTGACGCGCCCGGCAATTGAAGCCGGAGAGAAGCTTGGATTTCTTCCGGGTGACCTGCAAAGCAAGATTGATCCGTATTTAAGACCTTTATATGACGCGCTTTATCAGATCATGGGAGCTGACAGTTTTCTTAAGAATTCTGAAAAAGGATTGATTGAGGTTGCTCCTCTGGCATATATGCGCGGACGTACTTTAGATAATGCGTTCATCATCCTTGATGAAGCACAGAATACAACGCCGGCCCAGATGAAGATGTTCTTAACAAGAATTGGTTTTGGATCCAAAGTTGTCATTACAGGTGATTCTACGCAGAAAGATCTTCCGTCCGGAACAATATCCGGACTTGATGTTGCTGTAAAGGTTGTAAAAGATCTGGAAGGGATCAACATCTGTACGCTGACAAGCAAAGATGTTGTAAGACATCCATTAGTTCAGAAAATTGTAAAAGCATATGAGGACTATGAGAAGAAATCGTCCAGACCGAGAGAAAACAGGAGGAAAAAAGGATGAGTCTTTTTATCGAAGAAGAGGGGAATATAAAGTTAGACTTTGATACAGAAGAGATTGCCACATTAGTTATTGACGCTGCATTAGAACTTGCAGACTGTCCTTATGAAGCAGAGATCAATCTTCTTTTGACTGAGAATGCCCAGATTCACGAAATGAATCTGGAACAACGTGGAATTGACCGCCCAACAGATGTACTTTCTTTCCCTATGATCGAATACGAAGAACCGGGAGATTTTTCCGTGATTGATGAAGAAAGTGCGGAAGCCTTTAATCCGGAATCCGGAGAATTGATGCTTGGTGATATCGTTATCTCAAAGGAAAAAGTGTTATCCCAGGCTGAAGAATATGGACATTTACCCAAAAGAGAGTATGCTTTCCTGATTGCACACAGTATGCTTCACTTATTTGGATACGATCACATGGTTGATGAAGAACGTGTTGTCATGGAAGCGAAACAGAAAGAAATCATGGAAAAAGTCGGTATTTTCCGCTGATAGGATACATATATTAAATAGATTTTAAGGAATGGGACACTAGGAGGAAGTTATGTCTGAAACTGAGGCACAAACAACGAAAAAACGAACGAAAAAGGATGATTATATTGTCCAGGGTTCGATACTTGCAGCAGCAGCTGTACTTACAAAAATCATAGGCGTAGTCTACAGGATTCCGCTGACGAATATTTTAGGAGATGAAGGAAACGGATTTTATGGATATGCCTATCAGGTCTATGCAATCGCTCTGATGATTTCATCATTCAGCCTTCCGACTGCCGTATCCAAGCTGGTATCGATCCGACTTGCAAAGCGTCAGAGACGAAATGCATTCCGTGTATTTATCTGTTCACTTGCTTTTGCAATCGGTGTTGGATTATTCATCTCGCTGACAATCTTTTTGGGAGCAGGACTGATTTCAACACATTTAATGAAATCTCCACTTAGCGTTTACGCACTGCGGGTTCTTGCCCCGGGACTTCTGATTGTTGCAGTTATGGCTGTCATCCGTGGATATTTCCAGGGAATGGGAACAATGCTTCCAACAGCTATCTCACAGATCATTGAGCAGGTATTTAATGCCGTGATCAGTATTGTCGGCGCAAGTGTCCTCTTTGGCATCGGAACAAAAGCAGGAAAAAAATCCGGAGAGGAGCTTCTCGGACCTGCTTACGGTGCTGCCGGAAGTACACTTGGAACGGTTGTCGGCTCTTTATCTGGATTGTTATTTCTTTTGTTTGTCATTTTTTTATATAAAAATGTAATACGCAAACAGCTTAAAAGAGACCGCACCCAGAATGTTGAAAGTTATTCTTTCCTTCTGAAAGCATTACTTTTAACAGCAATCCCCGTTGTATTCAGTACCGCTGTATATAATATTAACCAGATTATCGACCTTACAATCTTTAATCATGTTATGGAGTCACAAGGCTATGTAGAGAAAGAATATATGGCTCTTCAGGGTATTTACACCGGTAAATACGACACCCTGATCAATGTCCCGATGGCAATTGCGAACGCACTTGGAACATCTCTTGTGCCAAGTCTTACAGCTGTTGTTACAGCAGGTACAAAGAAACAGGTTCACAGTAAGATTAACCAGACATTACGTCTTACAATGGTAATTGCTATTCCGAGTTGTATCGGTTATTTTGTACTTGCTTCCCCAATTATGGTTCTGCTGTACAATGACTCCAGTGCAACACCGGCGCGTCTGTTGATGGCAGGAGCTATCGTTGTTGTACTGTATGGACTTTCCTCTGTAACGAATTCCATTCTTCATGGATTAAACTACATGACAAGTCCCGCAAAGAATGCTGCAGCAGCTCTTGGAATTCATCTGGTAGCATTTGTACTGATGATGACTGTATTCAAGATGAACGTCTATGCACTGGTGGGTGGAAATATTGTATTTGCACTTGCAATGAGTATTTTGAACCTGCTCAAGATTCGAAAAGTCAGCGGTTTCAAAATCGATTTTGTAAGCACTTTCGGAAAACCATTCGCAGCAGCAGCAGTGATGGGCATTGTAACTTTCGGCGTATTCAGACTGTTTGATACACTGATCGGCGGTCGTGTAATTCCAGTATGCATTTCACTGATTGTAGCAATACTTGTTTATGCGGTTGTTATGTTGAAGATCGGAACACTTTCTGAAGATGATATCCTTGATCTTCCAATGGGTGGACGTATCCTGAGAATTTCTAAGAAATTCCATCTGCTTCCAGCCGTAAAAGTAGAAGAATAAAAAAAATAAAAAAGCCAATACTGTATGAAAAAAGGAGCGATTTGCGATGAAAAAATACATGATTGGCTTTTTTTCTGTTTTATTTCTGATTACCGGATGTTTGATTGCAGGTTATCAGGTTAGTTACAACAATCTACTGGAAAAGGAAAAAGCTATAGAACTGACTAAAAATGAAAAAAATGATTCTATTCAAACCAGACGCAGTTCAGCCAAAGGAGAGTCTGTTTCAGATGATGCCTATTATCTGAAAGAGCTGCATGGATATGTTGCGGTCTATCTGCAAGATGGGACAACCCTTTACGAAACAACCAGCCTATCCGTAAATAATCTGCCGGATGAAGTACAACAGGATCTGAAAAATGGAATCTATCTTAAGTCTGCCGAAGAACTGTATGGTTTTCTTGAGAATTATTCCAGTTAAAAAAGTGGACGAAGTGCACAGAATCGTGTATAATACAGAGTCAGCGGAGTGATTGACACGGGAGTGAACAGTAAAGAATATCGCAACACTAAACGGAACAAGAAAAAGGAGAGAGATAGACAATGGAACAAAAGAAGATTGATCGTATCAATGAATTATATAAAAAATCAAAAGCGGAAGGACTCACTCCGGAAGAAGCGAAAGAACAGAAGATTCTTCGTAAAGAATATATGGAACTTATCCGGGTAAACTTAAGAAGCCAGCTGAACAATATTGACATGGAACAAAAAGATGGAAGTATTGTTAATCTTGGTGAGAAGTATGGCGAAAAATATATGAACAAGAAAGGAAACTAGGATCATGTTACAGAATTTACCACAGGATCCTGTCATCCTTCTGAGCGTCATAAATACAAAGCTCAGAGATTTTTATCCATCACTGGATCAGTTATGTAAAGAGATGGAAGTGAATAAAAAAGAACTTACAGATAAATTAGATCTGATTGACTATGCTTATGATGCATCCTGCAATCAGTTTGTATAAAGGAAATGAGAATGAAAGAAATAATTGAAAATGTAAAGCTGGTGGAGAATGCTCCGTTGGAAGAGCCTGCACGCCAGTATTATTTTATGGAAAAAGCAAAAGAATATGTTGCTGAAATGTCTGAGAAACTGGGGCGTCCATTAACTGCGTATGTGACGACATTTGGTTGTCAGATGAATTCGAGGGACTCTGAAAAACTGCTTGGTATTTTAGAGAAGGTTGGGTATGCAGAAGAAACGGATGAAGAGAAAGCGGATTTTGTAATCTACAATACCTGTACTGTTCGTGAAAACGCAAACCTTCGTGTTTATGGACGTCTTGGACAACTTGGTTCCATTAAGAAAAAGAATCCACACAAGATGATCGCACTTTGCGGATGCATGATGCAGGAACCGGAAGTTGTTGAGAAACTAAAAAAGAGCTACCGCTTTGTTGACCTTATTTTCGGCACACACAACATTTACAAATTTGCAGAACTTTTAACATCTGCAATACAGTCTGACAGAACAGTCATTGATATCTGGAAAGATACAGACAAGATTGTAGAAGATCTTCCGGTTGAAAGAAAATATCCTTTCAAATCTGGTGTAAATATCATGTTTGGATGTAACAACTTTTGTAGTTACTGTATTGTACCTTATGTACGTGGACGCGAAAGAAGCCGTGAACCGAAGGCAATCATCCGTGAGATCGAACGTCTTGTTGCAGATGGTGTTGTAGAAGTCATGCTGCTTGGACAGAATGTCAATTCTTATGGAAAGAACCTTGAAGAACCGATGACATTTGCACAGCTTCTTCAGGAGATTGAAAAAATTGAAGGACTTGAAAGAATCCGTTTCATGACTTCACATCCGAAGGATCTGTCAGATGAATTGATTGAAGTGATGAGTAAATCAAAAAAAATCTGTAAACATCTACATCTTCCGGTTCAGTCCGGAAGCAGTCGGATCCTGAAACTCATGAACCGTCATTATGACAAAGAACAGTATCTTGCACTTGCTGAAAAGATCCGTAAAGCAGTTCCGGATATTTCACTTACTACTGATATTATTGTCGGTTTCCCTGGTGAGACAGAAGAGGACTTCCAGGAGACTCTTGATGTTGTAAGAAAAGTCCGCTATGACAGTGCATTTACTTTTATTTATTCAAAACGTACCGGAACACCTGCTGCTGTAATGGAAGATCAGATTCCGGAAGACGTTGTAAAAGATCGTTTCAATCGTCTTTTACATGAGGTTCAGACAATTTCCGCAGAACAATGTGCAATTCATGAGGGAACGGTACAGACCGTTCTTGTAGAGTGTGTCAATGAACATGACAATCACCTGATGACAGGTCGTATGAGCAACAACCTGCTCGTCCATTTCCCTGGGGATGAAAGCCTGATCGGTCAGCTGGTTGACGTTCATCTTGATGAATGTAAAGGATTTTACTATATGGGAAGGATAGAGAGTAACTAAATATGGGGATTGTTGTAATTGGGGCAGTTTTTATCGATATCAAAGGATATTCGATCTCACCGTATATTCCTGCCGGAAGAAATGTAAACAAGAAGGAGTTCCATTCGAAGAAAGAGTTCTTATGAATTATGATCATCCGGATTCTCTGGAAACAGATCTTCTGGTAGAACATTTAAAAGAATTAAAAGCCGGAAGAGCAATTGATTGTCCGGTATATGACTATAGTCTTCATAATCGTTCTGATGAAGTGATTCGAATCGAACCAAAACCTGTAATTCTCGTAGAAGGAATTCTTCTTTTAGCCGATGAACGGATTCGTGATCTTCTGGATATCAAAATCTACGTAGAGGCTGACGCAGATGAACGAATTCTCCGCAGAATATCCCGAGATGTGGAAGAGCGCGGAAGAGATCTTAACGGTATCATTAAACAATACCTGACAACTGTAAAACCAATGCATTATCTGTATGTAGAACCAACACGTTCCAAGGCAGACATCGTGATCAACAGTGGAAAAAATGATGTAGCATTCGATCTATTTGTATCGAAAATCGAACAGCTGTTGGATGAAATGAATCAATAATTAAGTAAGAAAAAATGCATGAGTATGAAACTAAAAATCATACACATGTATTTTTTCGTTTATTTATCATATAACAAGTGAAAAGCAAACTTGTTCATGTTATAATTGATTCAAAGAAAAATGGTAAAAATACTTTGCCAAACTTGATAAAATAGCGAACAATGAGGCAGTACACAGCAGGAGGGCAGAAAAATGTTTAACACAGAATGTAAAAAAACAGTTTCAAAAATGATCCTATCATTCATACTGATCACGGTAACTCTATTGTCCGGCTGTCAAAAGAATAGCACCCATTCTGCTATTGAGTTTGGAACTATAGATGTGTCTGAAATTGATAAAATCGAACTTTCTGGCACAACAGGTGGAAAAGATGGAAATTATTCCTATACATTGTCTGATCAGGAAAAGAAGGAGTTCGTCCATTTGCTGAATCAAGTTGAGCTTGGTGATGAAGTTGATAAAAATCAAGCATTATCAAGTGGAGCAGTTACTTACTATAAGCTTTATTTCCAAGGAAAAGACATCGTTACACTCTGTCCGGGACATTATTTCGGTGTTGATGAAAAGTATTATGAGTTTGTTAATTTTGATGAATTGTGGGATGAGTTTGTCACTTTCAATAGTAAACAAGATACCTCTCAGCAAGACAAATGGGATTGTTCTGTTACTTGCGCAGAAACCTCTGAGACAAATAACTATGTAGTTACATATTCTGATAAAAAAGTATTCTCCCAAACTGGAATACTCACCTTTCAAAACAGCAATAATTTCAATATTATTGTTCATCTACAAATACCGGATGAAGAAGAAAGAACAGCAGAAATTCCAGCGGGCGGTGTTAGTTCCTTGTATCAGATATCCCAAAACAAGGCATGTACTGTAGGTGTATACGCTGATGTTCCTGAAAATGAAACGATAAAATTAATGGTCTATGATGGAGCTGTAGCAGATTTGAATTCAAGTCAGGAAAAAGAACAAGTATATTTTGATGCAACTGTTCTTGAAGTAAAGAAAAAATCAATTAAGGTAAAATGTTCAGAATCCTTTGATAGTGGTATTCCTGTTGATGAAGAATTCTCTGTAACAACGAATAGAGTAGAAAGTGGTGAGCTCCCTGATTTGAATGCCGGTGACCATATTCGTATTGTATTTGATGGCATCATCAAGGAAAGTTATCCTCTGCAACTTGGAAATGTCTTTGCTATATATCTTCTAGATGAAAACGGAAACTTGTGAAGTCCGTAGTCTAAAAGGCTCCTGCAGGAGCCTTTCGTTTTTTTATGTCCCAAACCAATATATTTTATGACCATAATATGAATGCGTGTTCGAAGTATGTTATACTGATACTGATTATGTGAGGCGAGGTGAATTCAACTTATGATAAAAATTGCAATCGTTGACGATGAAGAACAGACAAGAGAACAAATTCTCCGGACTCTAAAGGAAAATATACAGAAACAACACGAAGTAGAGATTAAACTATATGCATCAGGCGAAAGTTTCTTTGAGGAAATTCAGAAGGGCGAAACAGCGGATATTTTATTTACAGACATTCAGATGCAACAGCTGGATGGAGTGGAACTGGGAAAATTGGTCCGAAGGCTTTGCCCTGACATGTACATTGTCTTCATCACATCTTATGAAGAATATGCGGCAGAAAGTTATCGGATCGAAGCATATCAGTATATTTTGAAACAGGATCTAGAATTTCGTCTTCCCGGAGTTGCTGAACAGCTTATTGAAAAGCTGCAAAAACAAAAGAAAGAATTCTGTATTATAAAAGACGGTACAGAACAGGTGAAATTGCTTTATAAGGATATTCTTTATCTGTATAAATCCAAAGGTGCTAAGTATGTAAATTATGTTACTACCCAAGGCGTTGTGAGAGAGCGAACTTCTTTGGAAAATGCACTGAAAATGTTAAATAGTAGACAATTTCTTCTGGTGGAACGTGGATACGCTGTTAATATAAAGCAGATTTGCAGAGTAAGCGGTGACATTATCTATCTCGAAAAAGGATATGAAGTACCGGTAAGTAAGGCAAGACTTGCAGAAGTAAAGCGAGAAATCAATCTCTACTGGAGGAATGCGTAACGATGGACACACTTGGAATATGTATTGGACTAAATTTTCTTGAAACCTTCCTTTTCTATTATCTGTTATTCGGAACAGTTATAGACAGAAAGACTCTGAAAACGAAAGATAAATGGATTCTCTATTTTGTTTTAATCGTCACTTCAACAATTATTTCTGTATGGGTCAAAAGATCTGTGTTTAGTGCTTATGGATACCTGTTGACGATTTTAATTTTGGTTTTGGGAAGTTTCCTTGCCTATCGAAAGCAACTGATTCTTCTTACAGGGATCGCATCTATGTATGAAGCAGCAATGATGTTATTTTTATATATCATTTACTACCTTCTCGCATTTATTTACGGGAATCAGGAAGAAAACCCTCAGATTTTATTTTTCCGTTACCATGAAAATGAAGTATTTTGTGTGATACAAAGCCTGTTATTAATTATTTCCTTTTTTATCATTTTCAAAATAAGAAGCTGGAAGAAGAAAAAAGACATAGAAGCCTTTCAATGGGTATTTGTTTTATGTGGTGTACTGTTATCAGCACTCGTTTTGGAGTATCAGAAACTTTTAAAGTATGGACTACTGTACTCCACAGCCGGAATTCCGGTAATTCAGGATGTCTTAAAAGGAAGTCTCATCAGTTTTCTTACTATGATCGTGCTTGTCATCGTCATGACATTTCTTATATGGAAAAACAGAAACATAACGGGACAAAATACATTTCTTCTGATGAAAGAAGAGATGGAGAAGCAAAAGTATGAGGAAATAAGAGCTTCCATCGAGCAGAACAAAGAACTCGTTCATGATACAAAGAATCATTATCTTGTAATCAGTGAATATGTAAAAAATCAGGAATATGAAAAGCTGGAAAATTATGTAGATGAAATCAGAAGAAATTTTGTAAAAATCAATCCACAGATTTATACAGGAAATCATGTAGTGGATCTGATTCTTGGGCAAAAGCGAATCCTGGCAGTACAAAAAGGGATTGATTTTCAATTGGATGTAACACCACTATCCAGTCTGACGATGGAAGAAAGAGAGATCTGTTCACTATTTGGGAATCTGCTAGACAATGCCCTGGAAGCCTGTGAGAAAGTGACTGATAAAGAACGTAAGAAAATCAGTATAAAGATTGAGCAGCATATGCAAATGTTGTTTCTTGAAATTAAGAATGGAACCGATAAGCTTCCTGCCAAATCAGGACATACTTTTCTGACTTCGAAGCAGGATAAATCTCTTCATGGATATGGTTTGAAAAGTGTGGAACGGATTGTTACACGATATGATGGAGATCTGGCCTATGAAATGGAAGATGGAATGTTTGTTGTTTCAATAACATTTTTTGATTTATAAATACTCATGTCCAGTAATCCAGTACTTGAAGGCCATCCGCTTGCAGTACTTTCACCACAAGATTAAACTGAATATAAGAAAAAAACCTGTTCCAAATTTTCAGGATACGAAATTCGTATCACACAAACAGGAATGGAAATGGAGGAATGATGCCATGACAATTAAGAAAAAGAGAACTAAAATCATTTTACCATCAATTCTGACAGTCAGTCTTACTTGTGGTCTGTTACTTACGGGATGTCAGAAGACACCAGATCAGAGTGCAGTTGTCAGTAAGGCCGGAGGATTAAGCGAGGATGTAATTGCAGACCCTTTGAAAGATGGAGAGACGCAGACACTGAATCTGCCGGAACACTGGGACACAACAGTAACATGGAGTAATGACCGCGGAGTTTTTCACGCAGATCAGAAATTAGAATCTGTTACGACAGGAAATCTTCCGGTAATTGAAGTCAGTCAGAAAAAACTGGAGCTTGAACAATTAAACGGACTTATTTCCTATTTTGCAGGCGGAGAGATTTTGTATCAGACGCAGGAACTTACCAGAGAATACTATCAGAACCTCTTAGATAGGATTAAGAACAGGGAAGGATTCTATGCTGACAACAGTGTGGAGTATGATTTAACAGGGCTTGAAAAGTTAGTGGAAGAAGTTCTTCCTCTTGCGCCAGAGCAGACACCATTGCAGGAAATTGGACAGATTGAATACACATCAAAAAAGACAGATCCGGCGTATGAAGCAAAAAGAAAATCACTGGAAGCTTACGGATATGATATTCTTCCGGATACCACAAAGCAGGATGGAATGGAGATTCATTTTCAGGCAACGGTTGGTGCAGATGCAAAGGGTACGATCAATGCAGAAACTTACGATCCGGAAGCAGGAAATTATAGTATCTTCTCCTGGTCAGAAGGAAATGGGATCGAACTGGCAACCATTGAAAACTCTCTGGCAAGAGAGAATCTCACAGCCGAATATGGAGTTCCTGCAGGAAGCGTAAAAGAATCTTTTATGGAAAAACTACAAGCACTGAAGGACCAGATGGAAGAAACCGCTCTCTTAGAAGAGACAGCAGAAGATGAAGCAGAAAAAGTTCTGAAAGATCTGAACCTCGAAAATATGCAGTTGTTGTCATCAGACAAAATCCTCTGGTATGCACAGTCTGATTATCCGGAAGCCACTATATTAGAACAACAGGAAGCATTATGGAATGCTGATCCAAATCTTGGAAAAACAGGTTATCGTCTTACTTACGTTCCTTCTGTTTCCGGATTAAAAATAAATCAGGATAAAACCGGAGGATATTCAGATGATAGTGGATTTGCATATGCACCTTCCATGCCGGTAGAGCAGATTTATATTGTAGTGACAGAAGATGGGATCCGCTCCTTCAAATGGAAGGGCATGAGTCAGGAAGAAAAGGTAGTTACAGAGAATGTAAAACTTCTTGCATTTGATGAAATAGAAAACCGCCTGATCGATCAGGTGAAATATCTTTACCCTTCCAGTCAGCCTGCTGAGGACAAGACGATATTTGGTTATGATGTTGCAACTGTCGAACTAGGATATACTTATATACCGGCATATAAGAATCCACAAAATGCCTGGCTGGTTCCGGCATGGTTTTTCACTATAAGCGAGAGTGAAGATACAACTGCCGAACTTGGAACAGCCGGAAAAAAAATAGAAGGATATCAGACCGACTACATTGTATTAAATGCAACAGACGGTGGAAGAATAGGTTCTTATTGGAGATGATAGAATATGAAAAGAAGACATCTTTTCAGTACAGAATTGAAATATGACTTTGGAAATCGAAGATTTTATATCTCTGTACTGGCATTGTGTGCGGTTCTTTTGATTGTTGCACTTCCTTATCGAAATCATCTGATCTCTTTCGGTGGATCAACAGAAGGGAAAGCCTGGTTATGCACCTTCAACTATGCAATCACTTCAGAAAAAGCCTTGCTTTTCTTTCCACTGTTGGTTCCTCTGGCAACAGCCGCAGATATACAGGAAGAATTACACAGCCGCTATGCATGGTTTCTTATTAACAGAATAGGAAAAAGAAATTATATTTGGATGAAAAGTTTTGGAGTTGCATTCACAGGTGGTGCCATTTCCGTTTCAGCGGCAGGAATTGCATTGGTTGTTTTTATAGTTATCTGTAGAAATATCCCGACTCTGAATACTTTGCAAAATATATCAGAGGTAATAAGTAGCACAGGAATTGCATTTATCCGACTTTTTCTAAATGGAACATTGTGGTCTTTATGCGGTTCACTGACGGCAGTTTTAACTAAAAATAAGTATCTCAGCTGTGCTGTTCCATTTATTTTATATTATGTACTAACAGTGTTTCAAGAACGATATTACCGCAATTATTTTTTCCTCAGTCCAAAGCAGTGGGCAAGCCCGGCATATTATGGAAACGGATTCTGCCTTCTGGCTCTGCTTCTGATCAGCAGTCTTCTGGTACTGGCTTTGCGTAAATGTGTGGTAAGGAGAGTGGTGGCATGAAAAAATCGCAATTTAAAATGGACATTCATCAAATCTTTCTTCTAACAAAAAGGAATTTCTCTGACTGGGGCAAAAATCCGAGAATCTGGATGACATTTGCATTAGGATTTGTACTTTGTCTGATGTTGACAAATCAGATTTTAGAGCAGGCACAGACATTCCAGACACCGGTGCAGATGTTCGAGCCACTGATCTGGACCTTCGGTGATGCGCAGTCTGTGATGCTTTCGTCCCTCTTACTGCTGTTATTATTTGCAGATATGCCTTTTGTAAATCAGATGACGCCCTATTGGCTGATCCGGACAAAGCGAAGCGTATGGATGGCAAGTCAGATCCTATATGTGATCCTGGCTACTTGCCTTTATACCGTCTTCCTCTGCCTGACAGAACTTCTAATTGCAAGTCCCTGGGCTTACGTTGGAAATGTATGGAGCCAGACCGCTGCAAGCATTGGATATGGAAATAATAATCATCTTACGGTTCCTGTATCAATAAAGACAATGGAAATGACAACACCATATAAATGTGCAATCTGTGTTGTATTTCTTATGCTTTTTTATTCGTTATTTATTACTTCAGTCATGCTTGTATTAAATCTACAGAAGGGAAGAGCCGGAGGCGTTGTTGGTGCACTCTTGATAAATCTTTATGGAATTCTTCTGACTCCGGATATTTTTCAAAAAGTTTTTCATCTGGGTGGAGGGCTTTCCTATCGGGCAAATATTCTTTGCGGATGGTTATCACCCTTAAATCACGCAACATTTCCAATGCATAATTTCGGATATGATTATTTGCCACAAATAAAAATAAGCATCCTGTTATTCCTTGCAGTGATATGTATTTTGCTTTTCATCTCGAGAAAATGTATCAAACGATATAATTTTACATTTTCTCAGGTTGATGAATCCTGACTGAATAAGAAAGGGGAAAATTATGAAAGCTGCTGTGAAAGTTAAAAATCTAACAAAATCTTTTGGGAAAGAAAAAGTATTAAAAGGAATCAATCATACCTTTGAGGCAGGAAAAATCCACGGAATCATGGGATTTAATGGCTCCGGTAAAACTGTAATGTTCAAATGCATCTGCGGTTTTCTTCAACCTGACAGAGGGAGCGTATATGTCTATGGAAAAAGAATTGGAAAAGATATTGATTTTCCGGAAAATACCGGAATGATTATCGAGAGTCCGGGATTTCTTCCATATATCAGTGGATATGAAAACTTAAAACGCCTTGCACAACTTAATCGAAAAATAGGAGATACTGAGATCCGGGATGCAATCGCAAGAGTTGGTCTTGATCCGTTTTCTAAAAAGAAAGTAGGTCAATATTCACTCGGGATGAGAGAACGCCTTGGAATTGCACAGGCGATCATGGAGCAGCCAAAATTATTAATTTTAGACGAACCATTCAATGGATTGGATAAAAGAGGCGCACAGGATGTCTGCGAACTCTTTGTTGAATTGAAAGAAAAAGGGACAACTATTCTGTTAGCTGCACACAATGTGATGGAAATGGAATGGTTGTGTGATACAGTGTGCGAAATGGATGCCGGACAGTTAGAAGTTGTTTATGAAAAATGAAATAATAATTTTTTCAAATTAAAAGAAGAGAGCGAACCCAAGAATATTAAACGAATATTCTTCAGTTCGCTCTCTTCGCACATTGCGATATAGGTACTCCGACAAAATGATACATTTCTACGTTCTCAACATCTTCAACATCAGCTTGAAATTCATGTTAAAATTTGTTAGAATGATTTGCGAACTTACATTCTAAAGAGTTTTTAGAAAACCCTTGAAAACTAAGGAGAAATTGATGGAAAATATTGACATAGATAAGCTAACGCCCATGATGAAAATTTATTGCGAGACGAAAGAGCAGTACAAGGATTGCATCTTATTCTACCGCCTCGGCGATTTCTACGAAATGTTCTTTGACGATGCCTTGACTGCATCCCGAGAGCTTGAGATCACACTGACCGGGAAAAGCTGTGGTCTGGATGAACGTGCCCCGATGTGCGGAATCCCATACCATGCCGTAGAAGGTTACTTGAACCGTCTTGTTGCAAAAGGATACAAAGTCGCAATCTGTGAACAGGTAGAAGACCCAAAGACTGCGAAGGGGATCGTAAAGCGTGAGGTTGTAAGAATTGTTACACCCGGAACGAATCTGGATACACAGGCATTAGATGAAACGAAGAATAATTACATCATGTGTATCGTCTATATTGCAGACCGCTATGGAGTTGCGATCGCAGATATTTCTACCGGGGATTATTTTGTCACAGAGCTTCCGGACAGCAGTCGCCTGATGGATGAGATTTATAAATTCAGTCCGTCTGAGATCATCTGCAACGAAGCGTTCTATATGAGCGGTATGGATCTGGATGCGATGAGAGACAAGCTTGGGATCACGATTTATTCTCTCGATTCCTGGTATTTTGATGATGCTGTCTGCAAAGATAAGCTGCTTGAGCACTTCAAAGTAAAGAATTTTGCAGGGCTTGGACTTGCTGATTATGACTGTGGAATCATCAGTGCCGGAGCACTTCTGATCTATTTATTTGAGACACAGAAAAATTCACTTTCCAACCTGACACATATTACACCATATATCACAGGAAAATATATGCTGATTGACAGTTCTACACGTCGAAATCTGGAGCTATGCGAAACTTTACGTGAAAAGCAGAAGCGTGGTTCCCTTCTCTGGGTTCTTGACAAAACACGTACTGCAATGGGCGCACGTACGCTTCGCAAAAATGTAGAACAGCCTTTGATTGATAAATCCGAGATCAACCGCAGACTGGATGCAGTAGAAGAATTGAAAAATCAGGCCATTGCCCGTGAAGAGATCAGAGAATATTTATCTCCGGTCTACGATCTGGAGCGTCTGATCACGAAGATCACTTATGGTTCTGCGAATCCGCGAGACCTCACCGCATTCAAAGGTTCTCTGGAGATGCTGCCACCGATCCGCTATATTTTGCAGGATCTGCAAGCACCGCTTTTAAAAGAAATTTATGAAGATCTGGATGCATTAGAAGATCTCTGCGAGCTCGTCACGAAAGCCATTCGTGAGGATCCGCCGCTTGCCATGAAAGAGGGAAATATTATCCGCGACGGTTATAACGAAGAAGTTGATAAACTTCGCCGGGCGAAATCGGACGGAAAAGACTGGCTTGCAAAACTTGAGAATGATGAACGAGAAAAAACAGGCATTAAAAACCTGAAAATAAAATACAACAAAGTCTTCGGCTATTATCTGGAAGTGACGAATTCTTACAAGGATCTTGTACCGGATTATTATACAAGAAAACAGACACTTGCGAATGCTGAGCGTTATATCACACCGGAGCTTAAAGAACTTGAAGATATGATCCTTGGTGCGGAAGATAAACTGTATGCACTGGAATATGAGCTTTACAGCGAAGTTCGTGAAACGATTGCCGGACAGGTGGAGAGAATCCAGCAGACTGCCAAAGCAGTTGCCGCACTGGATGCTTTCAGTTCTCTTGCACTTGTTGCAGAGCGCAACAACTATGTCCGTCCGAAAATCAATGAAAAAGGAATCCTTGATATCAAAGAAGGCCGTCACCCGGTCGTTGAGCGAATGATTCCAAATGATATGTTTATTGCCAATGATACTTACCTGGATGATAAGAAGCACAGAATTTCAATCATCACAGGTCCGAACATGGCAGGTAAATCAACTTACATGCGTCAGACTGCATTGATTGCACTGATGGCTCAGATCGGATCGTTTGTCCCGGCAGAGAGCGCGAACATCTGTCTTTCCGACCGTATTTTCACCAGAGTCGGAGCATCCGATGACCTTGCTTCCGGACAGAGTACATTCATGGTTGAGATGACCGAAGTTGCCAATATCTTAAGAAATGCAACCTCAAAAAGTCTTCTCATTCTTGATGAAATCGGACGCGGAACAAGTACATTTGACGGTCTGTCAATTGCCTGGGCTGTTGTAGAATACATCAGTGACAGCAAACTGTTGGGAGCAAAAACTTTATTTGCTACACATTATCATGAACTGACAGAACTCGAAGGAAAGATTGATAATGTCAACAACTATTGTATTGCTGTAAAAGAAAAGGGAGATGACATCGTATTCTTAAGAAAGATCGTAAAAGGCGGTGCTGACAAGAGTTATGGTATCCAGGTTGCAAAGCTTGCCGGCGTTCCGGATCTTGTCATTTCCCGTGCGAAGGAAATCGTAGAGGAACTCAGCGATGAGGATATCACAAACCGCGTCAGTGAGATCGCGGCCAAGGAACATACTGCAAAGAAAAAAAGTAAGGCAAAAAAATATGACGAAGTCGATATGGCACAGATGTCTCTGTTTGACACTGTAAAAGATGATGACGTACTTGAGGAATTGAAAAATATCGATGTCGGTAATCTGACACCGATCGATGCTTTAAATACAATCTACCGGTTACAGAATAAGCTGAAGAACCGTTGGTAAAAGGAAAGGCGGAAATATGCCACACATTCATGTATTAGACCAGATCACAATTGATAAAATTGCCGCAGGTGAAGTAATTGAGCGTCCAGCGTCAATTGTAAAAGAACTCGTTGAAAATGCGATCGACGCAGGATCTACTTCTGTAAAAATAGAGATCAAGGACGGGGGCATTTCCTTCATCCGTATTACAGATAATGGCTGTGGCATTCCGCAGGATGAAGTGCAGCGTGCTTTCCTGCGGCATTCTACAAGCAAGATTGAGACAGTGGAAGACCTGTCTCACATCGCGTCTTTGGGATTTCGTGGAGAGGCTCTTTCAAGTATTGCAGCTGTTACCCGGACGGAACTGATCACAAAGACAGCCGATGCAGAGTTTGGTACCCGTTATGTCATTGAAGGTGGAAAAGAAGTATCCTTGGAAGATACCGGTGCGCCAAATGGGACAACTTTCCTCGTCCATCAGTTATTTTACAATGTTCCTGCCAGAAGAAAATTCTTAAAGACACCAATGACAGAAGCCGGACATGTGCAGGATCTCTTGATGCACCTTGCCCTGTCTCATCCGGAAGTTGCTTTTCAGTTTTTGAATAACGGACAGGAAAAACTTTGTACTTCCGGAAACGGAAAACTGAAAGATGTGATCTACAATGTCTATGGCCGTGATGTGGCAGCTAACCTGATTGAGATCGATTATGAGAAAAATGGTATCCATATCACAGGTTTTCTCGGCAAGCCGATCATCACACGTGGAAATCGTAACTTTGAAAATTTCTTCGTAAACGGCCGTTATGTCAAAAGTGCAATGATCTCCAAATCCGTGGAAGACGCTTATCGTGATTTTGTAATGCAGCACAAGTTTCCATTTGCAGTTCTGCATTTTCATCTGAGTGGAGAAAATGTAGATATCAATGTGCATCCGACAAAGATGGAGCTTCGCTTCTCACGGCAGCAGGAGGTTTATAATACCGTCTTTGAAGCCGTACACAGGACTTTGCTGGAACCGGAACTGATACAGAAAGCAGAGGTTCCTGATCCGGTAGAGCAACCGGAGAGACAAGCCGAAAGACCGGAGCGAGTGAAAAAGACATTCACATCCGCTTCGACCAAAGATAAAGAGGATACCAGCAGTCCGTTTCTTCTTCGTCCGCGCAGGGAAAATGAAAAAGTAACAGCTGCGGAATTGATCAAAGAATCCAAGGAAACGGTTAAGGATGATGTTCAAGATGAGGATTATTTTATCCGTAAGATGAAGGAGCGCGTACTTTCTTACCATAATCGTTCTTCTTCCGCCGAAGTTGCAGACCGGAAAGAGATTTTCCGTGCAGATGAACAGAAAGACAAAATTGCTGAACATGTCAAATACGCCGTTGAAGCAGCAGATAAGACAGTTGCACCGGAAACTGCGGCAGCAGTTCAGAAACCCGAACCAGTTGCTGAAACACAGACTGTTGCCACAAGTGCAAACACAACACCGGATTGTGAAGCAACTAATGCAAAACCAGATCCAGGAACAGGCACTCAGATGGATCTCTTTGAAGAAAATTTCTTAAAAAGGGATGTCCGTGCAGAATATAAATTGATCGGCCAGGTCTTTGACACCTACTGGCTCGTAGAATTCAAAGATAATCTCTACATCATTGATCAGCATGCGGCTCATGAACGCGTCTTGTATGAGCGTACCTTGCGTGAAATGAAAAGCAGAGAATTTACTTCTCAGTACTTAAGTCCTCCGATCATTTTAAGCTTATCCATGCAGGAAGCACAGCTTCTGAATGAAAATATGGACCGCTTTTCACGCATTGGGTTTGAGATTGAGCCATTTGGTGGGGAAGAGTATGCAGTCCGTGCAGTACCTGACAATCTGTTCAGTATTGCCAAGAAAGAACTTCTGATGGAGATGATCGATGACCTGACCGAAGGTCTTTCTACTTCTATGACACCGGAGCTGATCGATGAGAAGGTTGCATCCTTGTCCTGTAAAGCTGCTGTAAAGGGAAATAACCGTCTTTCTGCACAGGAAGTAGACAAACTGATCGGCGAACTCCTGACACTGGACAATCCATATCACTGTCCGCATGGACGACCGACAATCATTGCCATGACAAAACGTGATCTGGAAAAGAAATTTAAACGAATTGTATAAAAGGAATCGAGGAAATATAGATGGAACAGACAAACAAACGCCCACTTGTCATTCTGACCGGACCAACTGCTGTCGGGAAGACTGCTGCCTCCATCGGACTTGCCAAAGCGATCGGTGGAGAGATCATTTCTGCTGACTCTATGCAGGTCTACAGGGAGATGGACATCGGCTCTGCCAAGATCCGTCCGGAAGAGATGGACGGTGTGCCGCATCATCTGGTAGATGTTCTTGATCCGTCTGAAGATTTTAATGTTGTTCTCTTTCAGCAGATGGCGAAAGAGGCAATGGAAGGGATCTATCAAAGAGGACACATTCCGATTGTTGTCGGCGGAACAGGATTCTATATTCAGGCGTTACTTTACGATATTGATTTCACAGAAAATAATGCCGATACTGCTTATCGGGAAGAATTAGAAGCACTTGCCAAAACTCAGGGTGCAGAATATCTTCATGAAATGCTTGAAAAAGTAGACCCGGAATCTGCGGAACAGATTCATTTTCATAATGTAAAACGTGTGATCCGCGCGCTGGAATATTATCAGCAGACCGGACAGAAGATTTCCGAGCACAATGAGGCGGAACGTGAGAAAGAATCTGCTTATAACTCCGCATATTTTGTGCTGACAGATGATCGTAAGATTCTCTATGACCGGATTGATAAACGTGTTGATCTGATGATGCAGGAAGGACTTCTTGAAGAAGTCAATGCGTTAAGATTGCGCGGACTTAAAAGAGAAAGTGTTGCGATGCAGGGACTTGGATACAAAGAACTGTTTGGTTATTTTGAAGGAGAGTATCCTCTGGAAGAAGCCGTACGCATTATTAAGAGAGACACAAGACATTTTGCCAAGCGGCAGTTGACCTGGTTTAGAAGAGAACGAGATGTCATCTGGCTTGATAAAAGTGAAATTGGAAGAGAAGATGAGCAATTGATCCAGCAGATGCTCACTGTTTTAAAGGAAAAAGAAATCATTCATTAGGACATCAGGCTGCATTTAGATAAAATGCAGCTTTGCCATGTAAATCAACAATAAAAAACTTAAAAAGAAAGAAGAAGAAAAATGAATACACCAACTACAGAAACAATTTATGAACAGCTAGGAATCAGCAAAGAAGTCTGGGCGTTCGGACAGAAGACAGAAGAGAAACTAAAAGAACGTTTTGAAGAATTTGACAGAAACGCTGAATACAATCAGTTAAAAGTAATTCATGCCATGCAGGAAAACCGCGTAAGTGAAGGATGCTTTAACTATGTAAGCGGATATGGATACAATGATCAGGGAAGAGATACTTTAGAGGATGTCTATGCCTCTGTTTTTCATACAGAAGCTGCACTCGTACGTCCGCAGATCACTTGCGGAACACATGCGCTTGCGCTTGCGCTTGCAGCGAATCTTCGTCCTGGAGACACACTGTTATCTCCGGTTGGAAAACCATATGATACACTTGAAGAAGTAATCGGAATCCGTCCATCTAACGGCTCTCTTGCAGAATATGGAATCTCCTATAAACAGGTAGAACTTCTGGAAGATGGATATTTTGATTATCCTGCGATTGAAAAAGCTCTGGAAGATAAAACAATCAAACTGGCAACGATCCAGCGTTCCAAAGGATACCAGACACGCCCAAGCTACTCTGTAGAAAAAATCGGCGAACTGATTGCATTTATCAAAGAGCGTCGCCCGGATGTCATCTGTATGGTAGATAACTGTTACGGTGAATTCGTTGAACGTATTGAGCCAAGTGATGTCGGTGCAGACATGATCGTCGGTTCTCTGATCAAAAATCCAGGTGGCGGACTTGCCCCAATCGGCGGATATGTTGCCGGAAGAGCTGATCTGATCGAAAACTGTGCTTATCGTCTGACTTCTCCGGGACTTGGGAAAGAAGTCGGTGCTACACTTGGTGTTACACAGTCCTTCTATCAGGGATTCTTCCTTGCACCAACTGTTGTATGCGGTGCTTTAAAGGGTGCTACTTTTGCAGCAAATATCTACGAAGCTTTAGGATATCCGGTAATTCCGAACGGTTCTGAATCCCGTCATGATATCATCCAGGCGGTTACACTTGGATCAGCAGAAGGTGTTATTGCATTCTGTAAGGGAATTCAGGCAGCTGCTCCGGTAGACAGTTATGTAAGCCCGGAACCATGGGCAATGCCGGGATATGACAGCGATGTGATCATGGCAGCTGGTGCTTTCGTTCAGGGTTCCTCGATTGAACTGAGTGCAGATGGACCGGTAAAACCACCGTATGCTGTTTATTTCCAGGGTGGACTTACATGGTATCACGCAAAGCTTGGTATTCTCAAATCACTGCAGAGCGTTATTGATGCAGGCGTTCTTTCTATCGAGCGTGTGAGAGAACTTCTGTAAAACAATTTTTCGAGAGAATTCTATCGAAAATTCAGTTGAGTTGAATCAATTGTTATGTTAAAATTCAGACAGATGTAATCTGCTAAGAAAGTAAGAGGATATGAATTTTAATGAACACAATTGCAATTATAGGTGGCGGTGCATCAGGAATGATGGCCGCCATTTTCGCTGCCAGAAAGGAAGCGAAAGTTCTCCTTCTGGAGCAAAATGATAGATTGGGAAAGAAAATATTAGTGACAGGAAATGGCCGGTGTAATTATACAAACACTTACCAGGACGCTTCCTGTTATCGTTCGGAGCAGCCTGACTTTATCACGCGGGTACTGGATCAGTTTCCGGTGGAAAAAGTCATTGCTTTTTTCCGAGAACTTGGAATCTATCCAAAAGACAGAAATGGATATCTGTATCCATTCTCCGATCAGGCAAGTGCCATCCGTGATGTTTTGGAACAAGAAGTTTACCGTCTTGGAATTGATGTGCGTACAGAGACTTCCTGCACCGGAATACAGAAAACAAAAGAGCGATTTTTCCTACAGACCTCACAGGGTTCATTGACCGTAGATCAGGTGATTCTCTGCAATGGATCAAAAGCCGCACCTTCCACCGGTTCTGACGGTTCCGGATACGCTTTAGCCAGACAGCTTGGACATCAGATAATTCCTGTACTTCCCGCTCTTTGTGCTTTACATTGTACCGGAAAGCATTTCCGTACAATTGCCGGGGTGCGTGCACAGGGAAAAGTTTCGTTGTTTGTTGAAGGTGAATTAACTGCTGCCGATACCGGTGAACTCCAATTGACCGCCTACGGAATCTCCGGAATTCCGGTATTCCAGATCAGCCGTTATGCATCGAAAGCATTATATGAGCAGAAGGAAGTTGTTGCCATGCTGGATTTTCTTCCAGAATATTCGGTTGATGAAGTGAAAATTCTTCTGAAAGAACGTGCCAACCGCCAGCCAGAAAAAACAGCAGAGCAGTTCTTTACCGGCCTATTTCATGAAAAACTGGCCGCTGTATGGCTGAAATTTGCCAAGATCAAAAAAGAGAAGCTATGCGGCGACTTCACAGATGCAGATATTCAGAGGCTGGCATGGATGATCAAGGAATTCAAATCACCTGTAATTAAGACAAATTCTTATGAACAGGCACAGATCTGCTGCGGCGGTGTTGATACGACACAGATTAATCCGGAAACGATGGAATCCAGACTTGTTCCAGGGCTTTATTTTGCCGGAGAACTGATCGATGTAGATGCAATCTGTGGTGGGTATAATCTCACCTGGGCGTGGGCAAGCGGTTATGTTGCCGGACAGTCTGCCGCATCTGCATAATCGCCTGCTGCTAACTTGTAACCAATATCTGGATGATATACTTTAATATTAGATTTCCTGAAAGAAAGGATAGATAAATGATACGAATTAATCAGCTGAAACTACAGATTCCACACACGGAAGAAGCTCTTGAAAAGAAAATACAAAAGACACTTCATCTAAAGAAAGGGGACTCTTTTACTTATCAGATTCACCGTCAGTCATTAGACGCACGCAGAAAACCCGAATTATTCTATGTGTATACGGTTGATGTCACTGTTTCCAATGAGAATGCTATTCTGAAGCATTGTAAAGGAAACATCCAGAAAGTAGAAGAGAAGCATTACCAGATTCCATCTCACGGAACAGAGACTCTGAATGCCCGTCCGGTTGTCATCGGCAGCGGTCCTGCCGGACTATTCTGCGCTTATCTGCTCGCACTGGAAGGATACCGTCCTTTGGTTATTGAACGTGGTGCCTGTGTAGAAGAACGTAAGAAGGATGTGGATCGTTTCTGGGAGACCGGTGTGCTTGACCCTTCTTCCAATGTCCAGTTCGGTGAAGGCGGCGCCGGTACATTTTCAGATGGAAAGTTAAATACACTTGTAAAAGATAAGACAGGACGTAACCGTTTCGTTCTTGAGACTTTCGTAAAATTCGGAGCGGACGAAGATATTTTATATGCACATAAGCCACATATCGGTACGGATGTCCTGATTGATGTTGTGAGCCAGATGCGTCAGGAGATCATTTCGCTTGGCGGTGAATTCTGTTTTCATACACAGGTCACAGATGTTGATCTGACATCAAAAACACTGAAACTTGTTCATCTCTCAGAGAATTCCGCAGAAGAAGTATCTGCCGGAGCAGCCGTTTTTGCGATCGGTCACAGCGCCCGTGATACATTCGAAATGCTTTATAAGCATCAGATTCCGATGCGCGCAAAATCATTTGCCATCGGAGTCCGTATCGAACACCCTCAAACATTGATCGATCATTCTCAATATGGAAGAGATCGGGGAAATGATCTTCCGGCAGCAGCATATAAACTGACCGAGAACTTGGACAATGGAAGAGGAGTCTATACTTTCTGTATGTGCCCGGGCGGATATGTTGTAAATGCTTCTTCTGAAGAGCATCGTCTTGCAGTCAACGGAATGAGCTATCATGACCGTGCCGGAGAAAATGCAAACAGTGCTGTGATTGTCACAGTTACTCCGGATGACTTCGGTTCTGACCATCCGCTTGCCGGAATTTCTTTCCAGCGCAGCTTAGAAGAAAAAGCTTATCAGGCAGGACAGGGAAAAGTTCCTGTCCAACGTTTTGGCGACTTTAAAGAAGATCAGATTACAACTTCTTATGGTATGGTTCATTCTTGCATGAAAGGGGCTTCTGTCTTTGGGGATGTACGTGGTATCTTTCCAGAAGAAATCGCACAGTCTCTTGAGGATGGAATCACGGCAATGGATCATAAGATTCATGGATTTGCAGATAATGATGCATTATTATCCGGTGTGGAGAGCCGAACTTCTTCCCCTGTAAGAATTGAAAGGGATGAGAACTTTGTCTGTGCTTCCTGTGACTGGATCTATCCATGTGGTGAAGGGGCCGGATATGCCGGTGGAATCACTTCCGCAGCGATGGACGGAATGAAGGTCGCCGAGGCAATCATTCAAAAATATAAATCTTAATCATTTATGAAATTTGTGGTTTTTTGGTATCTTCTCTATACACTTTTTTGAAACTGTGCTAAAATGAATCGTTGTATTATGTCATCGCAGTGATATGATTCACATGGAAAATAGAAATACAGAAACAATCAAAATGATGTATCTTGAAGACCGTCCTTATGAAAAATGCGAGCAGTACGGTGCAGAACATCTGACAGATGTGGAACTTTTAGCTGTTTTACTTCGTACCGGAACGAAAGGGGAGAATTCGCTTCGGCTTGCCCAGAAGATTCTGCATCCGCCATTTGGCTCTGAAGGACTTCTCAGCATCCCACAGTGGTCTATGGAACAACTGCTGAAGATCAAAGGAATCGGAAAGGTAAAATCCATCCAGATTCTTTGTCTGGCAGAACTTGCAAGACGTATGGCGAAAGCAGAAGCCTCACTTGGATTGGATTTTTCCTCTCCGGACAGTATTGCACGTTATTATATGGAAGATCTTCGGCATAAGAAACGGGAAGTAATGAAGCTTTTGCTTCTGAATACCAGATCCAGGCTGATCAGTGAGATGGATGTTTCAACAGGAACCATAAATTCCACACTTGTTTCCCCACGGGAACTGTTTGTGGAAGCTTTGCAGAAGAATGCCGTATCCATTATTCTTTTGCATAATCATCCGAGTGGAGATCCGACACCAAGCAAAGAAGATCTTCTGACAACCCGGCGCATCCGTGAAGCAGGGGTTTTGATCGGTATAGAACTTCTCGATCACATCATTATTGGAGATAATTGTTATTTCAGTTTAAGGGAGAAAGGATTCTTTTCTCAAGAATCTGCAAATAGATAAGGGGATGGAGTGTATTTATGGCCAGGAATGTATATGGGTTAGATCTTGGAACTTATGATATCAAGATTTTTGATAAGAAAAAAGACCGCATATGGCATGCCAAGAATGTAATTGCCATGAAAGATAAAAAATATATTTTTTCTGTCGGAGACGATGCTTATGAGATGTATGAAAAGGCTCCGGGAAATATACAGATCATATTTCCGATGAAGAATGGTGTCATTGCCCGTTTTGATGACATGCAATATCTTCTCGGAGATCTTTTGAAGGAAGAGCGTTCGTTTATCCGTGGGGCCGAATATGTGATCGCTGTTCCTACAGATGTCACAGAAGTAGAAAAGAAGGCTTTCTATGATCTTGTGCTTCATTCTGAAGCGAAAGCAAAATCAGTAAGAATTGTAGCGCGCGGTCTTGCAGACGGACTTGGACTTGGGATTGATGTTCTGGAAGAACCAGGAACTTTTATCGCCAATTTAGGTGGAGGAACAACAGAACTTTCCGTTCTTTCCTACGGTGGTATTGTTATGAACCGTCTGCTTAAGATCGGTGGCGAACAGCTGGATAGTGCGATCGCCAATCTTGTCCGTCATTCTAAAGATTTTATAATCGGACGTCCGACTGCCGAACGGCTGCGGAAAGAATTTGGAGTTTTTGACCAGTCCACCGGAAGCTTTCTTACTGTATACGGCAGAGATATGATGCGCGGCGGTCCGTCGCACATTGACATTCCAATCAGTCTTGTACGGGCAGCGATCAAAGAACCTTTGAGAGAATGTGTACAGGCCATTCATTCCATGCTCGACCGTACGCCTCCCGATGTCCGGAGAAATATTAATAAAAACGGGATTTATATTACTGGAGGACTTGCTAATCTGCGAGGGATTTCTACTTATCTGGAAGAAAGTATCGGTCTGCCGGTTCACATGAAAACAGACCCTGAACTCTGTGCCGTCAAAGGTCTGCAGAGGATCATACTGAATAAGACCTTGTATAGAAAATTAAGTTACTCCATGTTAGACGAAGATTATAGGTGGTTAAGGTAATGAAAAAGAAAAATCAAATGT
>ERZ1673704.245-NODE-245-length-50094-cov-10.320310_pt1 | contig 50094 bp, 35 predicted proteins | sample MGYA00580234_ERZ1673704 | MGnify/ENA primary metagenome ERZ1673704 (study PRJEB41218, sample SAMN15661757) | gut metagenome | host: Homo sapiens | place: Canada: London | collected 2015-08-20/2019-03-30 | study: EMG produced TPA metagenomics assembly of...
GCTGGACGTACTCAGCAACGGGGATGTGGTAGCCGGCGTCGTTGGCGCTGTACTCGATGGTGGGGAAGCCCTCGCCGTTCGGGTAACCGGCCTCGGCCATCAGCTGCTTGGCCTCCTCGAGGTTGGCGTCGTAGTCGTCGCTGATGTAGCGCTCGCCGCCGTTGGCGTTGTCGTAGAACATGCCGTTCTCATCGACGATGCCGGGGCCGACGAAGTTGTAAGCGGGCTCGTAGGTGCCCTGCATGATGGTGTTGGCAACGTAGTCACGGTCAATGGCCAGGCTCAGAGCCTTGCGGACCTTGGCATCCGTGAACGGCTCCTTCTGGTCGTTCAGGGAGATGTAGTAGGTGCCCAGGATGGTGTCAACGTAGAAGTCGCCGCCGTCCTCAGCCTTGGTCAGGCTGGGGATCTCATCGGTGGGGACGTCCTTGATGAGCTGTGCCTCACCGCTGTTGTAGGCGGCGTAAGCAGCGCTGGAGTCCTCGAGCAGGAGCAGGGTGATGGTGTCGGAAACGATCTTGGAGGAATCCCAGCCGCCTTTATAGTTCGGGTTCTTGGACAGAACAATACGCTCGGAGGGGATCCAATCGCTGATCATGTAGGGGCCGTTGCAGACGAAGGTGTCAGGCTGCGTGCACCAGGCATCGCCGTTGGCCTCAACAGTAGCCTGCTGCACGGGGCTCATAGCCGCGAAGGCGCAAAGCTTATCGAAGTAGGAGCAGGGATAGGCCAGCTGGACGGTCAGGGTCTTGCCATCCTCGCTGGCGTGAACGTTCAGGGCGTCCCAGTCGGGATCGGTGGTGGTGTTGCCGTCCGCATCGGGGTTGCCGATGGCATCCTCGTAGCCGTCGATCATGCCGACAACCGTCTCGGCGTAGGGGGCGGCGGTGTCGGGGCAGGCCAGACGCTTGAAGGAGTACTCAAAGTCCTTCGCAGTCAGGTCGGAGCCGTCGCTCCACTTCAGGCCGTCCTTCATGGTGAAGGTCCAAGTCAGGCCGTCCTCGGAGACCTCGGGCAGATCTGCCTGGCCGGGAACAACCTCGTTGTTCTCGTCGATGAGCAGCAGCGGCTCAAAGGTGGTGATGATGGTGTTGGCACCGTCGATAGCGCTGTTCAGCGCGGGGTCCAGGGTCTCGGGGTTAGGTCCGAGCTGGACGGTGAAACCGTTGGCGGAAGTGCCGGTAGCCTCGGCGGCTTCGCTGGTCGCAGCCTCAGTGGATGCCGCGCTGCTGGCAGCGGAGCTTGCAGAGCCGCCGCACGCAGCCAGAGAAGCAGCCATGCAGCCGGCCATAGCCACGGCAGCGATGTTCTTCATCTTCATGAATATTCCCTCCAAATGTAATATACTTTATACCCAATCCCCCCGGGAGACAAGCCCCCAACGGAATGAATATTTATACTTTACCACTCTGAATCCGAAATTTCAAGTGGTCTGTAACTTTTGTAACTGTTTTGATAGAAAGTCCTTTTGTATTTCTACCGCGTACAATTCTATGTTCTGTGGATGAATGTTTTCCTTGCACGCACATTTTGGGGTCAGGCACAAGGCGGCTGCGGTGAGCCGCCCTGTATAAGTATGAGTTTATATGTCGGGTGGAGTCGAGGGGCGGACAAACAGCGTCCGCCGCGCCCGGCAGCGCCCCCCTACATTACCTTACTTTGTCCAGATGGTGGCACGCTGCCCAGTGGCCGCTGCTCACCTCCTTGAACTCCGGCACCTCGGCGGCGCAGCGCTCGTCGGCGTAGGGGCAGCGGGTGCGGAAACGGCAGCCGCTCGGCGGATTCAGCGGGCTGGGCACATCGCCCTGCAGCACGATACGGTGGCTCTGGCGGGCCGTGACGGGGTCCGCCACGGGAATGGCCGAGATCAGGCTGCGGGTGTAGGGGTGGACGCTGTGGGCGATCAGCTCAAAGCTGTCGGCCAGCTCCACCATCTTGCCCAGGTACATAACGCCGATGCGGTTGGAAATGTGCTTGACAACGCTCAGGTCGTGGGCGATGAACAGGTAGGTCAGCCCCATCTCCTGCTGCAGGTCCTCAAACATGTTGACGACCTGCGCCTGGATCGAAACGTCCAGCGCGGAGACCGGCTCGTCGCAGACGATGAACTCGGGGTCCACAGCCAGGGCGCGGGCGATGCCGACGCGCTGGCGCTGACCGCCGGAGAACTCGTGCGGGTAGCGGTTGGCGTGCTCACTGTTCAGGCCGACGCGCTCGAGCAGGGAGATGATCTTGTCATGGCGCTCCTTGGCGTTGGCGCACAGGTGGTGGATGTCGATGCCCTCGCCGACGATGTCGCCGATGGTCATGCGGGGGTCCAGGCTCGCGTAGGGGTCCTGGAACACGATCTGCATACGGCGGCGGTAGGGCAGCATATCAACGGCGATCTTTTCCTTTTTGTCAAACAGGACCTTGCCGTCGTAGATGATGGTGCCGTCGGTAGGCTCATACAGGCGCAGCAGGGTGCGGCCCGTCGTGGTCTTGCCGCAGCCGGACTCACCGACCAGGCCCAGCGTCTCGCCCTTGCGGATGGCAAAGCTCACATCGTCCACGGCCTGAACGTACTGCTTGTTCTTGCCCATGCCGCCGGCGGGGAAATACTGCTGCAGATGCTTTACTTCAACGAGATTCTCGCTCATCAGGCTTTGCCCCCCTTCTCAAATTCTTCCTTCTGGCGCAGCCAGCAATAGGTGTAGTGGGTGTCGCTCAATTCGGTTCTGGGCGGCATCTTGTTCAGGCAGACCTTCATGCAGCTCTTGCAGCGCGGCGCAAACGGGCAGCCTGCGGGCGGGTTCAGCAGGTCAACGGGCTGACCCTCGATGGGCACCAGGCGCTCCTTCTCCTCGGCGTTCAGCTTCGGGATGGAGTTGATAAGGCCCTTCGTGTACTCATGCTGGGGGTTGTAGAAAATTTCGTCCGTCGTGCCGTACTCGACGATGTGACCGGCGTACATGACGGCGATCTTCTCGCACATCTGGGCCACAACGCCCAGATCGTGGGTGATCATGATGATGGACATGCCCAGCTTGTGGCGCAGGTCGTTCATCAGCTCCAGGATCTGTGCCTGGATCGTCACGTCCAGCGCGGTGGTCGGCTCGTCGGCGATCAGCAGCTTCGGCTCACAGGCCAGCGCAATGGCGATCATGACGCGCTGGCGCATACCGCCGGACAGCTCATGCGGGTACTGCTTCAGGCGGCGGTCCGGCTCGTTGATGCCGACCAGCTCCAGCAGCTCCCTAGCGCGGGCCCAGGCTTCCTGCTTGGTCTTTTTGGTGTGCAGCAGGATGACCTCGACGATCTGGTTGCCGATGGTGTACACCGGGTTCAGGCTCGTCATGGGGTCCTGGAAGATGATGGAGACCTCGTTGCCGCGAATTTTGCGGAACTCCTTCTCGGTCATTTTGTCGATCTGGTGGCCGTTGAACCACACCGTGCCGCCGACCAGACGTCCGGGGTAGGCGGTCAGGCCCATGATGGAGTAGGCCGTGACAGACTTGCCGGAGCCGGACTCGCCGACGATGCCCAGCACGTCGCCCTGGTTCATGCTGAAGGACACGCCGTTCAGCGCCTTGACCTCGCCCGCGGGGGTGAAGAAGGACAGGCGTTCGTCCTTGATTTCAAGAATTTTTTCGCTCATGTTGCTCCTCCTTCCCTCTTTAGCTCTTGAGCTTCGGGTCAAACGCATCGCGCAGACCGTCGCCGAACAGGTTGAAAACCAGGATCATGATGCTGATCATCAGCGCGGGGGCGATCAGCAGCACCGGGTAGGTGTTCATGCCCTTGACGGCGTCAGTCGCCAGCGAGCCGAGGGACGGCATGGGGGCTGCAACGCCGAGGCCGAGGAAGCTCAGGTAGCTCTCGGTGAAGATGGAGGACGGGATCTGCAGGGTGGTGGTGACGATCAGGGTGCCCATGCAGTTCGTCAGCAGGTGCTTCTTGATGATGCGCCCGCCGGAGGCACCCAGCGCGCGGGCAGCGGTGACGTACTCGCTCTCCTTCAGCGTCAGGACCTGGGAGCGGACGATACGCGCCATGCCGACCCAGTACAGCAGGGCGAAGATGATGAAGATGGACACCATGTTGGGGCCGAGCTTCTGCATCCAGCCGAAACCGGGCTTGGTGGCCAGGCCCTCCAGCGGTTCCTTGATGGCCATGGCCAGCAGGATGATGAGCAGGATGTCGGGGATGGTGTAGAGAATATCGGTAATACGCATCATGATGTTATCGATCCAGCCGCCCGCAAATGCAGAGATGGCGCCGTAGGTCGCGCCGATGAGCAGGACCAGCACAGAGGCCAGCAGGCCGACGGACAGGGAGACGCGGGTGCCCATCATGACACGCACGGCAAAGTCACGGCCCATACGGTCGGTGCCCAGAATGTGCGGGAATACGCTCTCGCCCTGGTCGATGAGCTTCTGCTCCGCGGCAGAATACTCAAACGGGGCCAGGTTGTTGCTGCCCTTGATCTGCTGCTCATAGCTGTAGGGCCAGAAGCTGGGCAGAACATAGGCCATGAAGGCGATCAGCAGGATGACGACCAGGCTGACCATGGCGATCTTGTTTTTGCGCAGACGGCGCATGCCGTCCTTCCAGAAGTTGACGCTCTCGCGCATGACGACAAGGCTTTTCTTCTCGTCGTTGGACGCGGGGGCAAAGTCCTCAACGTTGAGTTGCAGGCTCAACGGATTCTTTTTCAGATTTTCCATGTGTCTGCTCCTCCTTACTTCAGCTTGATGCGCGGGTCGATGATCTTATACAGGATGTCAACAACGACGTTCGCAACGATGACGAGGGTCGCCAGCAGGATCGTGGTGCCCATGATCATCATGTAGTCACGGTTCGTGATGGCGGACACGAAGTCGCGGCCCAGACCCGGGATGGAGAAGATCTTCTCCACGACGAAGGAACCGGTCATCAGGCCTGCCAGCATGGGGCCGACATAAGTGATGACAGGCAGGATCGCGTTGCGCAGCGCGTGCTTGAAGAGGATCTTCACACTGGAAACACCCTTGGCGCGGGCGGTGCGCATGTAGTCCTGACCCATGACGTCCAGCAGACTGGAGCGCATCAGGCGGGTGATGTAGGCGGTGGGATAAATCGCCAGCGCCGTCACGGGCATGATGTAGGCCGCCGGTTCATTCAGGCCGACGGTGGGCAGGAGCTTCAGGTTCATGCCGAAGGTGTACAAAAGCACAACGCTTGAGATAAAGCTCGGGATGGCGATGCCGCAGGTGGCAAACACGATAATCAGATTATCGGCCCACTTCCCTCGGTTATACGCGGACAGACAGCCCAGCGGAATGCCGACGCAGAGCGCGACGACCACAGCCAGACCGGCGGTGCGGGCCGAGACCGGCAGCTTGGAGAAGATGATCTGGTTGACGGTACGGCCGCGCTGTTTCAGGCTCAGGCCCATATCGCCATGAATCAGGCTGTTCATATAATTAAGGTACTGCACGCCGAGGGGCTTATCGAGGCCGTATTTTTCGGCCAGGGCCTGCTGGGCTGCTTTGCTGATGGACTTTTCCGCCACGAACGGGCCGCCGGGGACCAGGTTCATGATGAAAAAGGTAAGGGTCGCGACGATGAACACGCTGAAAATGCCCATTGCCACGCGCTTGACGATGTACTTCGCCATGGTTTTGTGCCACTCCGTTTCTTAATGGAATACAAATTGAGGTCGATTTCGGTTTATTCGTTTAACGCTCTGTACCGTGCGTACACGCTTGTGCGCAACAGGCGGACAGACTGGAGAATAAAAAAGCCGATGGCGGCTGCGATTGCAAACGCCATCGTTCGTAATCCGAAATCTACTCTATATTATAAAATGTTGCAAAGTATTTGTCAATTCGATGTTCGTTTTCAGACAACGGCAAAGAGCTGAAAACCCGCCCCGCAGGCTGCGGATTTTCGTGAAAGATGCCCATTTGCAGAATTTTTTGAGTTTTTTGAAAAAAACGCTTGACTTTCCGGGCGGTGGGCGCTATAATAAAACACGTTCTCCGGCGAGAACGTCAAGAGAATATGCGCCGGTAGCTCAGCTGGATAGAGTGTCTGACTACGAATCAGAAGGTCGGGAGTTCGAGTCTCTTCCGGCGCACCATGCACCGCACCGGGGCAGAGATGCCTCGGTGCATTTTTTGTTTGTATCGCTTTTCAGGGCACACTGGCAGCGGCAATCCCCATATAGGATCACCGCCGCCGATCTGCTCTGAAGCAGTAAAGGCGTTTTATATAAAAGTTCCTGGCAGCGGGTGTTCATCCCGCTTTCCCCCGACCCAGCATCCCGGCTGGAGGTTTCTGCCTATGGGGGCCTGTGGCGCAGCGGGGCTTGTTACAGCCCAACGGCTTGTGCAGCCGACTGCGGTACAGAAAAGAAACAGGAACCTGTATTCGGTTTTCAAGGTACAACGATAAAAACCCCCGACCATTACAGTGGTGGGGGTTCGTGTACCTTGACAAATATCAAACTGGTTTGTATACTGTTAAGGCAGTAAACCAACTGGAATTGGTTTATCACCATACAGATATACAACACAGAATTGTATTGCTTAGTGCCACATTACCCCACAACGCTGTCTTGGATTTAAGCCTTGTGGTATGTGTTCGCCGGGTTGATAACCGGCAAACAGCGTGGAGTTCTTATCGGGACTATTATAAGCAGATTCAAAAGAGAAGTCAAGCGGCGAAAGTCACTTGACTTTCTTTTTTTCTGCATAATAGGTTAGAAGTCGTAGTGTGTCCAAAGGCTGAGGATTTTTACTGTTTTTGCATCCTCCACGACTTCGTAGACAAGTCGGTGCTGGATATTGATCCTTCGGGAATAAGCCCCTTTCAAATTACCCACGAGCTTTTCATACGGCGGTGGGGTCTGATAGGGATTTTCCCGCAGCAGATCAATCAGCGCCTTGGCTTTTTTGTCCAGCCTTGCAGCTTTGAGCTTGGGAATGTCCCCGGCAGCCTTTTTGGTGTAGACGATACTGTACATTACCAGGCCACCTCAGTTTCCGGCAGGCACTCGTCCAGCGGGGTGTTGAGGCCCTCGATGATCTGGTCCCGTACTTGGGGATTAGAGGAAAGATAGAGCGTTTCCATCAGCCCATTATAATCTTCTTCGCTGAGGATGATGGCGTTTCCCTCTTTGGTGCTGACATTCACAGGTTCGTTGTACTTTACTGTCTGCTCAAGGATACCAAAGATATTTTTCCGAAAGTTAGAAACATTGGTGTTCAACATATTGCTCCCTCCTTACATGTACATTATAGCGTACACTGTTGCGTTTGTCAAGAGGGGGCGTACAATTTTTTGTACATTTTTTTTAGGGAGCCTGTATGATAAATCTCTGCCGTGTTATGGACTTCGCTTTTTGCAAATAAGTACTCAAACATTGGCGTGTGAACGTAAAAAACAGGCTGTGCCTAATAGGCACAGCCTGTGGAATAAAGCGGGTCATTCATCGTCCAATATCTCTTGAAACATTTGCTCCGCGCTGCTCTTGCAGGAAAGCTGCGCGCACTTCCCGCAGCTTTTCAAGGCCCAACGCCCAGTAGGGCCGGATCTGGTCGCCGGTCATACCGGCCTCCCGGCACAAGCGCATTTCCCGCAGCACACGGGGCGCACACTTGTGCAGCTTGATGAGCTTCAGGCCGTAGGTGTCCGGCATGATGCCGTTTGCCATACCGATCAGCAATTCCCGCAACTGGTCCTTGGTGATGCCGTGGATCGGGTCCTCATAGTACATGGGCGGCAGCAGGCCCTGCTCTCTGGCCCAGTCCCGCAACTGATGTACGCGGCGCTTCTTGATGATGTGCAGCGGTAGCGTCGGATCGTCGTAGGCGCTCTCGTCGAAGCCCATCCGCATAGCCAGGCGTAACTCACGCAGCTTCGGCAGACCCTCGTCGGTGTCGTAACCTTTCGCCAGATACGGCTCAATGTCCAGATCGTCCTCGATCCAGGCAGCCTTTTCTTCCGCCCAGGCCAGGTCGATGGGCCGCCCGCCCAGAATGGCCCGCTTTGCGGCCTTATCCCTTTTCGCCAGATAGATGATGCCTCCCTGGTGTGCGGCCCGGCGCTTTTGGCGGTTATAGTTCTGCGCGAGTTGGCGTGGCGGGTAGCCGATCATCTTTAACTTCTCCGGTGGCACATCGACCTCAACCACCCGAACTACGGGGAACAGCGCCTTTTTCTTCCCGCCGTTTACGGGGACACGGACCAGACTGCCGGGCTTGATCTGCCGCTTGCCCTTGTAGTCCTCCGGCACGCCGAACAGGTACTCCTTCCCCTCCGGCTTGAATTTGATTACCACCATCATCATTTTGCATCCTCCTGTCCCAAATTATAGCTGCTTGCCAAAGGCTTTGCAATGCGGTACAAAGGAAAAAATATCGCCGCGCCCCGCCGATCAACTCCTGGCCCGCCAGGGGTACACTTCGCCCCTTGCATTCCGGCTGCGCAGGGCGCACTTCTCCCGTTAGTATCCTCCTACTGGGAGATATAGTTCTTCCTTCTGTACTGTAAGTAGGGTTAGTCTTATTACTGCTCCGCAAAATTTGGCATACTGCATCCCCAAAAAAACGGCCAAGCACTTGACAAGCCCTCCCCAAAAAGGGTATAGTAATTTTGTTCTTATGTGCTTTATGCACGGCTGTCTGTGTTTGCCCGCAGGCGGCCTCTTTTTTTGCGTCGACCAGGATATACAGGTTGTGTTTGCCCGCGCGGAACGCCGCCTTCAGCAGCAGCCCAGCCGCCGCCAGATTCTTGATGGCCGTTTGCACGGTAGTCACGGCTACGCGCAGCGCATTGGCCATGTGCGTGAAAGACGGGAATGCCTTGCGAAGACGGTTGGCGCACCTGCAGAGATAGGCATACACCGCGAAATCCCGTGCGGGTAAGGAAAGTGCGTCCAGCGGCAGCCTGCACCAGCCACCGCTCAGATACCGCAGCTTGTAGGCGTGGGCGATCTGCTGGCCGTTGCGGTCACGCCGGGGGCACACGGTCACAAGGCCCTTTTGGGCCAGTCCGGCAATGGCGGTGCGCACCGTGTGTTCGCTCATGCCACACCGCTCCTGGACGGTGGCGCTGCGCACCGTGGCCGTGCCCAGGCAGTTCTGGCAGGCAGACAGGTACACGTAGACCTTCAGTTCTTTGGGCTTCAAACCAAAATCAAAGAGCGCATTATATAGTTTGATAAACATAGACTTCTCCTTATAAAAAACGCCCCAGGCAGGGCCTTTCCTGCCTGGGGCTTTGTGCTTATGTCGGGTCTCAGGTGTCAAACTTGCCGGGGTACAGCTCGGCATTCTGGTTGCGATGTTTCCTTTTTTTGCTGTTGGCGGCCAACTTGCTTTTGTGTTCAGCCGGGGCAAGGTCCGCACTGTACTGCAGAGCCTGCTGCATATCTGTAACGCTGAGCAGCCGCACCTCCTGGTAGTCGCTTTCCGGCTCTTTTATAGCATCTTCGGCGGTCAGGCTAAGATATTTCCAGTAGCCTTCCAGGTGCGTTTTCATGGGCGCATAGCCCGCTTTTTCAACGATCCAGGTGTCACGCTCAATGCGTACCATCTGAGCCGGGGAAACAAGGGGGCGGCCCATAAGCTGGTGGCTGCTGGTGGTCTTGCCGTCAGACTTGGAGGTGGAGCCGGTCAGGATAGTTTCGTCGCCCAGCATTTTGGAGATACTTGATGCGGTATCCTGGGCGGATGGCGATACAAACGTGTTGAGCAGGATCTGGCAGTTGTCCTTGATGATCTCGGTCACGTTTTTGTCGTATTTGAGCAGGAACTGACTGTAACTCTGCACAGCCACCAGCAGACGCCCGCCGCGGCTGCGGATGGCCGAAAACAGGCTGGTGACGCCGGGAATTGCGGGGAAGTTACCGAACTCGTCCAGGAAGAAAAAGAAGGGACGAGGGCAGTGCCCGCCCTGGCGCTCGGCCAGAGCAATCAGGTCATCGGTCAGGAAACGGATGTACAGGGATGCAAGAAAATGGCGGGTCTCGTTTTCGTCCGGTGCAACCAAGAAAACCGCAGTCGGCGTTTCGATAAAGCGCTCCGCATCCAGCGCATTGTCATGGGAACAGATCAGCTGCTCCAATTCCATGTCAACAAATTTCAGCAGCTTGGCCAGCGCCGAACTGATGATGTTGAGGGTGGTGCGGATGTCCGCGCTGGTCGTGGTAGCCACGTAGCCCTTGATACGCCGGTCAGTGACGTTTTCCAGCATGGCGGCCAGGCGGCTCTGCTGGACCTGAGTGCCCCTTTCCGGCGCGTCCGCGCCCGCCAACTCCACGATGAGGTTGAACACACTGACGATGTGCCGTTCCGCTTCTTTTCCGTACTGCGATACCAGCAGTACAAGGCCCGTTATCAGTCCACGAGCTGTCTCGTTAAAATACTCGCTGTTGTCACCGCTCCCGGCACCACCAGTAGCCCCTATAATGGCACTGGCAATGGTCTTGGCATACCGTTCTGCGGTGGCGTAATGCACGGCCTTCCGCCTGGCGTCCTGTTCCTTGTGCCAGGCATCAATCTCAGCGTTGACGCGATACAGCAGATTAAAATGGCAGGAACTGAACACATTTCGAAGGTCGAGCTTCAGCACGCGGTAGCCGCAGCGCCGCAGTTCCGGCCCGGTGATGGTGTACAGATCGTCCTTGACGGATACCAGCACCATGCTGGCTCCATTCCCGACGCCTTTACCGTTTTTGGTGTTGTGGTTGACGCGGGCATTGTAAGTAATGGTCGGGATATATACGCTGGTGGATTTGCCCGCGCCGGGCGGGGCCACCATCAGGACGGACTGGTCGCTGATGTCGAGTAGCCAGGTACTGCGGGTGGCTCCCACCAGCATCCCCGGCGTTTTCTCGCTGCCATGGGGAACCTCAACGTACACTTTCTTCTTTTCTTCATCATCCATAAAGTGCGCGTCGCCATGCTGGCCGTGCCCGGCCTGCACATCTTTTACTGCCAATGGTGTGCGGTTGTACATCTCGACCAGCGCCGCTGCCAGCAGAGCCGCCAGCAGCTTTGCCAGGACGAGCAGCCCATCTCCCAACGCATACCCGGCCCCCACCTGCAGGGCCGTTGCCAGGGCGTATGCAATCACAATCGTCAGCAGCGGCCGCAAACCTCTTTTCAAAAAATCATCTCCTCCTTACAGGTCCATCATGAACGCCTGGCTTTGGGGCGACAGTTCCGTCACCTGTTCCGGCTCCGGCTCATTCTCCGCTTCCTGCTCCAGCGCTCTTTCCTGCTCATGGGCCAGGAAGTGGTCACAGTAATCCAGGGCTTTGTCCAGACGCTGCAATGTGACCGGCAAGTCGAACGTCGGGCATTTGACGGCCTCCGCATGGGCGGACGCCAGCTGCTGCGACAGCCGGTCACTTACCCCAACGTCATACCGTGCCGCCAGCATCACCGCCAGGGACGCGCTCTCCAGGTCGCGGACCGGCTGCTCCACCGTCGCTGTGCGCTGGATAACGGCGTCCGCGTAGCCCTTCAGTTCACTGAGCCGCACATCTTCCTCGGAACCGGCGTCCGATACATGGATCACGTTCTGGTCTGCGTCGAAGTAGGCTGCGCCCGGCTTGTCCTGGTCACGCTGCACCGTCAGCCCGGCCTGCCGGGCTGCGTCCTCCATATCCAATGGGTTCTTTTCAATTTCATCATCCTGATGACTTTGATGCTCCAAAAACTCCTGATATTGCAGCGGTTCCTTCTTCAATTCCTGCAGGAGTTGCTGCTCAGCCCATTCGCGAAATCTGTCCAGAGAGCCTTCCGGGAAAACATCCCATGAACTGTTGTTGCTTTTGCGATATTCGATTTCCCCTGTACTGGCGTAAGTCATGCGATCATACGAATACAGACTCTGTTTATCCGGGCCTTCCAATCTGCCGCTTCCATCACTGTACATCGTCCATTTCCATCCTGCGGGCAGCTTTGCGGCTGGCTCGACTGTAGAAGCTTCCCAATCTTCATTTTCTTCTGCATGAAGATTCACATTTTCTTTCTGCATACGATTCTCCTTTTCATTCTGTACGAGTTCCTGCTTTTCCTGGTCCAGCAGTATATTCAGTTCATTCAGCCGGGCCAGCTTGGTCTGAAATTCTTCTTCATAGGCGAATGGCTGTTTGGCCGCCTCTTTGGCAGATTCAATGTTTTTCTCTATCTCTTCGCGCGCGGCGATTTTTACCGGGATCTGAGCGGATATGTTTTCCAGCACCGCGCGGAAAGAGGAAAAGTTCTGCTTCGGGTTCAATTCGATTCTGTAGCGCTGTTCGCCCTGCAGATACCCCGCAAATCCAATGATCTTCGGGTCGTAGCCCACACAGATGTCAAACCCGCAATACCGGCCGATCTTCTTCTCGCCTGCACCGGCTGCGGCCGCCTTACAGGCTTCCAGGAGCGCGGCGTCGGCATCGGCGCGTTTGGTATAGGTCACTCCCTGGATAACGGCGGAGAACATCTCGTTCCCCTTATCGTCTTTGCGCAGGCTGCTTTGAAACAATGCGGCGTCCTGCCGCAGGGCGTCCAATTCCTGGCCGATGCGCCGGATTGCTGCCGGATACCCGATAGAGACAAGGTCCTGCAATTCATAGATCTGCGCATTGTGGGCGCTGCGCAGCGTGCTGAGCCGCGCCACTTCGTTGTCCAGGTCCATTTTTTCCTTGATGAGAGGGTTTCCCGCACAGAGCGCCTTGACTTCAGCGTAAGTAAGCGTTGCCTCGTCCAGGTCCTCACAGGAGCGGGCGGGGGTCTTGCTGGTCATGATCTGGCTGATATAGCGCTGCTTGTTCTCAATGAGCTGCCAGCTGTAGGCGTCGAAGCTGCCCTCCGTGGCGTAGCGGAATATCTGCACGCGTTTGTTTTCGTTGCCCTGGCGCAGAATCCGACCTTCGCGCTGCTCAATATCCGAGGGCCGCCAGGGCACATCAAGATGGTGGAGTGCAATCAATTTGGTTTGCACGTTGGTTCCGGCTCCCATTTTTTGTGTACTGCCCATCAGGATGCGCACCTTTCCGGCACGCACCTTTGCAAACAGAGTGGCTTTTTTGGCGTCGGTATTGGCGTCATGGATAAATGCAATCTGTTCCTTCGGAATACCTTTGGCAATCAGCTTGTCACGGATATCGTCGTAAACGTTCCATTCTCCAGTGCTGGGGGTGGCCAGATCGGAGAAGATCAGCTGCGTCGATTGTGTGGCCATGGTGTTTTGCCAAATCTCAAATACCTTGCTGGCGCAGGCCGTGGCTTTGTTTTCGGGAACATCCGGGAGAAGTGGGTTGAGCAGCCGCTGATCGAGAGCCAGTTTCCTGCCGTCCGTTGTAATTTTGAGCATGTTATCTGTGTGCGGGTCTACATTGCCAGCGCGGACTTTCTCGGCCCGCTCTCCAAGGGCCTGGATGCTTTCTTTCTGTAGCTCCGTGGGAGGGCACATCACAGCTGTGGCTTTTCCGCCTTCCAGATCGGGAACTTGTAGGTTCAGCATATCGGAAGTCTGTACATCGGTGGCCAACTTCCACATGCTGATAAGTTCGGGGAGATTGAAAAATCTTGAAAAGCGAGTTTTCGACCGATAGCCAGTACCTTCCGGGGCTAGTTCAATGGAGGTTGTGGTTTGTCCAAAGTTGGCGGCCCAGGCGTCAAAAGACAAAAGGTCATGGGCACGCAACGTGCTGGCCTGCAAATAACGCATCATGGTATACAGCTCAACGGGTGAGTTGCTGATTGGGGTGCCAGTACAGAAAACAAGCCCTCTCCCGCCAGTGATTTCATCCAAATACTGGGTTTTCATCAGAAGATCAGTTGCTTTCTGGCTTTCTGAGGTCGATATACCGGCAACATTTTGCATTTTTGTGGTGACTGCGAGATTCTTAAATTCGTGGGCCTCATCAACCATGAGTGAATCGACGCCCAACTGTTCGAATGTTACCACATCATCTTTGGGAGAATCCATCAGTTCTTCCAAATGTGACTGAAGGCGTTTTTTGGTGGCCTCCATTTGCTTGACACTCAGATCTTGCCCGCTTTTTTCCTTTTTTGCGCTGGCAATTTCTTGCGTGTACCGTTCGATCTCGTCCTGCAGGAACTTCTGCTGCCTTTCGATTGACAGCGGAATCCGGGAAAACTGACTGTGTCCCATGATCACGATATCATAGTTGCCGGTGGCGATACGAGAACAAAATAGCTTGCGGCGATTTTTCTCAAAATCATGCCTTGTGGAAACGAGTATATTGGCGTTGGGGTAAAGACTGAGAAGTTCGCTGCCCATTTGTTCGGTCAGGTGGTTGGGGACAATGATTAGTGTTTTATTGCACAGCCCCAGGCGCTTTTTCTCCATCGCGGCAGCGCCCATAACCATTGTCTTACCTGCGCCAACTGCGTGAGCTACTAGAGTATTACCGCCAAACAAAATTCTGGCTACTACGTTGCGCTGGTGGGGTCTGAGCGATATTTCCGGGTTCATGCCCGGAAAGCGCAGAAAACTTCCATCATATTCGCGTGGCCGAAGGTTGTTGTAATGAGTGTTGTAATAATCAACCAGTCGCCGCCGCCGATCAGGATCTCGATATATCCAATCCTTAAAGGCAGCTTCAATTTGCTGTTGCTTGTCCTGAGCCAAACGGGTTTCTTTAACGTTTGGCACAGCCTTCTTCTTCCCGTCTACGTCCTCGATATAATCTACAACCTTGACAGTTTGTAGATTTAAACTGCAGCGTAAAATCTCATAAAAGTTCTTTCTCTTTGTACCGAAAGTAGTTGTAGCCTTCAAGCTGTAGCTGTCTACGGAACTCCCTTCGATGTTCCAGGTGGCGTTGAGCCGGTTATAGCTGACTTTTATAGATTGCGCTACCCAGCGATTAGGCTCCATCGTTTCCAGAATGAATTGCTTGATATCCTCAGGAGGAATCCAGGTCGTTCCAAGGTGCAATTCGATTTCAGATGCGGTCAAGTCTTTCGGTTGTACGTTTTTCAGAGAATCCACGTTGACCTGATAGCCGGGGTCTTGTTTAGCGAAAATTTCAGCTGTTGCCAGCTTTTTGCGTACATCACCAGAGAGGTATTCTTCGCCGGTTTGATACAGAGGCTCACCGGCAGCAGTCGTTTCACCGGGAACGCGAAATACCACGCCTGTCAAATCTTGCAGAAGCTCATCACGGGTTTTGCCGGTTAACTGCTCCATATAAAGCAAATCTACACTGGTATGTTCCTGGACAGACAGCGCGAGAGCCTCGCTGGCTGTTTCCACATGCTCAATCACTCGGTTAGGCCGGATTGTTTTCTTTGTAAACATATCCGACTTCGACTTGAAATTGTGGTCGTCATCGAAATTTTCCAGCGAACAGAGCAAGCTATACCCGCTATCATCGCGGAAAGCCAGAGAGTTTGCGCGACTGCTGAGCCTGCCATATTTCTCCGTGTAGGTATCGTATTCGTGATTTAACCGTCGCTGAAGTTGTTCAACAGCCTCATCCGGGAAATCATCGAGTTGAGCCTGAATCAACTCCCGTGTGGTGGCCAGAATAGAGATCATGCCCTTGATTCGTGCCTGTGCTGTGGCGTTTGCGGTAACTTCCCGCATAACTGAATCAGTACGGAAAAAAATCTTACCGTCACGGATACAATAGCTGTAATTCCGTACATCGGGGTCTGCTGGTAAGGTGGTTGCCTCTCCGGGCTGCTGCTCCAGAATAACCGGTTCGGCCTTCACCAACGTGGCATTCAACCTTCCCATCGCAGCCTGCAGTTGCTGCTCCAGAGTTGTGCTGGTATCAGGCTGACAGGTAGGGCGCATCCCATAGGGGCCACTGACCATCTCCATTTTTCCGCAAATCATCTCGGGGTGGTCGATGAAATACTGGTTCATGGGGATGCCATCCGCATTTGTTCCTGTGTGCACCCAGGATACGTCCTGGTCAACAATGTGATCTCGTTTCTGAAGGAACAGAATATCGGCTGTCACTTCCGTACCGGCCAGGGCCTTAAAGGCCGTATTCGGCAGGCGCACTGCACCGATTAACTCACAACGGGCTGCAAGATACTTTCGCACATCTTCTGTTTGCTTATCCATCGTGCCGCTGGTCGTGATTATGGCCTGGATACCCCCTACGCGCAGCTTGTCAATGCTTTTGGCTGCGAAGTAATCATGTATCAGGAAGTTATATCGGTTAAACGCTGGGTCATTTACTTTGTACTGACCGAAGGGGACGTTACCAATCACTACATCGAAGTAGCTGTCCGGCAACGTGGCTTTTTCATACCCACAAATCTGGATATTGGCTTTAGGGTACAGCTGCTTGGCAATGCGGCCAGTTACAGGGTCAATCTCCACGCCAAACAGATGTGCGCTTTCGTCGAAGCTGGCCGGTCTGTTTGCGAAGAACGCACCCACACCCATGCTCGGTTCCAAAATGTTACCGCCCTGCAGGCCAAAGCGCTCCAAAGTGCTGTACATTGCGCGAACGATCTCTGGCGACGTGTAATAGGAGGTAAGCGTGGACGCTCTGGCAGCCTCGTATTCGGCCTCTGGAAGAAGCTCTTTCAGTTCTTGGTATTCTTTATGCCAGTTGTCTTTCCGTGCGTCAAATGCGTCTGCCAGGCCGCCCCAGCCCACATATCGGGCGAGAAGCTGCTGCTGTTCCGGGGTGGCCTGCATGCCGGTTGTCTCCAGGTGTTGGAGCAGACGAAGGGCGTTGATGTTGTCCTGGAACCGGATCTTTGGCCCGCCCGGCTCTGTTTGCTCATCCGGCAGAGCTTTGTAGTTTTGTGCGTTACGGGCGATATTTGCCTTATATTCCTCATAGGCGGCCTGTTCGGCGTCTGCTACCGTCTGGAATTTCGTCCATTTTCCATTGATAGGTATTTCTACAGCGGTCTTTTGTGGGATGGGCTGAGGCTGAACTTGCTCCGGGGCCGTAGATTCTTTCGTCTTTTCGGAGGTTTCGATGCTGGGAGTGGCTGGGGCCTGTAGACGGCTGTTTCGCTCGTTCCGTTCCAGAAGCCGGGAAAATTCTTCCTTACTCACAGAGCGGCTGAATAAGGGAAGTTCCTGGTCTTGCAGAAGAATCTCCCCTTCGCCAATATCCTGGACAATAAAAGCCTTATCGTTTTCCAAATAGACAATATCGCCAGGAATACAGGGACGCTTTTGGGGAGCAGAACGGATAGCCTGTTCACGTTTCCTTTCCTGGTACTCTTGCTCAGCTGTTCCGATGAGTTCATCAAAGGTTACCCCGGACAACTCATGTTCAACCAATTCTGCCGTCGAAGCGTACTGCGCGGAAAGGATTCTTTCTCCATCAACGTTATAGACTATTTTGTGGTGAAGGAGATCCACATAGACATTGATGCTATGGTCACCTTCGCCGGTAGAGGAATAGGCCAGGTCAATGTGGCGGAGATCTTCAAATTCTGGTGGGTCGAAGCCATTCTCGGTGCAGTATTCCCGAATGATTTCTTTGGCCTGTTCCAAGTCGGCTGCCCTTTTATCTTGCTCTGCTTGACGGGCTGACAGCCATTCCTCATATTCGGGATATTCTGCGTCTGTGAGATAACGGTTACTTTGCACCAGTTCTTGCAGTCGGCTGGAAACTTCCTGCCATGTCAGTGTGTGGCTTATCTGCCCATTATCGGTATTACACTGGATTTCAAAGCCGCTGCTGCTGTAATCAAGCCATCCGCGGGAGCCGTTGGCAAAGTCCCACGACCTGCCGCCTGTCCCATATTCTTTTTTTAGCCAGCGAACCATTTCTTCTCTCGGCGGCAATACCGGCTGGGAAAAATAGTATTGAATCCGCATTTTTCCCTTTTCAAAATTGCTTCCGTCACAAAGAGCGCGTCTGATCTCATCTTCATTGATTATCGGCTGGTCAACAGCGGTTTCCATTTTCTGTTCCAGAAAGGAGGGAACATCTACAAATCCAGCACTATCGCAGTAATATGCTTTGGTGTCCCCACCGCGATTCAGAACAACAATGTCGGAAACGGAAAGGCTATGGCCGGTGAAGTCAGGGGGACGGTCAAGGTTGAATGTGCGGAAGATGTCCTCCAGCGTGGTTTTGCCATCCAGGGGGGCTGTGTAGACCAGATCGTAATTCTGCCGGTCAATGGCCAGCCCCGCTTCCTGCAAACTCTCGTAAGGCTCAAAGCGATAGTCCCGTGTTTCCGACCCGCCTTTTAGCTGGTAGATAGTAAAGGTATCGCCCTGCTCCGGGGAATCGGCGGTGAAATACGGGTTTTCCCATTGGGAGAAAGGCATATCCGGCAAGGCTTTGTAGCTGCCGTTCTCCATCACATAGGGCCGCACCCGGTCAAAGCCGATTTCCCTTGCCACGCGGGAAAGATTTTCTAGCACTACAGAATCGGCCCGCAGCCGTTCCATGCGGGTAAAATCCTCCACAAGATAATTCTGGCCCGCCCGTACCTGAAGGATGTCAACGGAACTCAATTTGTCTTTGCTTTCGAGGCCCAATGTCAGATGGGCATAGGGCTGGCCGTCATCGTTCAGATCGTTGGTTTTGTTATAGGGTTGGTCGCGCAGCGCGGCGAATCGCTCCCTGGCTTCCTCAAAGGTTTCGTAATGTTCAATGGGGGTGCGTTCCGAGGAATTTGTGGCCCAGGTTTTCAAATCGGGAATTACATAAAAACCCCATTCTCTGGGAGCTTCCGGCGATGCTTCAGCGGTGACTTCCGATGTTTCCGGGACGCTGCGGGTTCTCGTATCTTTTTTCTGTACGGCAAGGCCCTCCGGCGGGGGCATAGTCATGTGCATGGCTTGGGCTATATCGCGGACAGGGGACAGGCACGCTACCAGAGAATGGCTGAGTAGCGTCCCCAGCCGCTCAAGCACTTTGGGTCTGTTTTGATATTGCGTTGCGAAAGAAAAGGAGCTGGTATCCAGATCATCCACCGGCATATTGAGGCGAGTATAGACCACATATTTTGCGCTTTGTTCAAGGAATTTTTGCAACTCGGCACGCATCGCGGCAGATGTTTCAGACTTTACTTCGGTATCTACAATTTGCTGAACTTTGGTATGCACATAGCTGTCCAGGCTTTTTTCTCCACTACGCCTAAGCAGGTTGTGCCTCGCAATCCCCGATTTGCTTTCGTATACGGTCCACGGGAAGAGACCGGGGGTGCTGCGCCCCGCCGTGTCTTGATAGTCAAAGACATACGTAAGACATTCTGGATGTTTTGTATCAAAAACAGGGATTCCGTGCGAGCCACGAATAATATGCCGGTTTTTTTCACGGTCCCATTGATTCAGCGTTGCGACAGCCTTTACCCCTGGCCGTTGATGGTGCAAAAGCACCTGGCTTTGAAATCGCTCCTCATAGGTATACGCCGCCGAGCAGAGAAATGCTGCCCAGGTGGCGGGGCTTTCTGTGATTACACCAAGAGCATGCAAATATGCCTCTGTTAGCTGCCTATATTTTGTTTTGTGTTCCATCGGCTGACCCCTTTCATAAGTTCCCCAAAAGAAAAAGGGAGCAGGACAGAGCCTGCTCCCCATGGTGGAAGTATTCGCAATATATTAGAAGGGCGATGCTTCACCTTCCTCGATCAAGGTGAACTCTTGGTCAGAAGCGCTGTCTGCATCACGGTCCAGCGCTTCCCAATCCTCCTGTGTGCCATCGAAAAATCTGTTTTTGGCCCGTCCACGGGTTGCGACAGGCCGGGCCATTTTGGGAACCCCCAGTTCACCTCTCTGGCAGCCGCCGAACATTAGCGGTTCGGCCAGTTCTTCTGCCTGGGCCTTCAACGCGTTCATGTGACCGACATGCTCCAAAGGCTGGGTGTTCTGGTCCGGGGCCGGGTTGTTGACAAGCAGAGATTTTACTGTATCAGCAATAAAGTCTCCCACTTCCACGTTTTTCTCTTGGCAGAGGGCCGCCAATTCGCCCTTGCAGACCAGTTCCCAAAATTCCTCCGGGCAGTAGGCTTCCAGCCAATCTTTGTACTGTTGCCCGTATTTTCCGCTAAAGCCGCCAAAATCGGCAGCTGTGGGCCAACTTGAGTTATAACGGGTGCGTGCTTCCTGGAATGCGATCTCCTGATCGGAAAGGAAGCCCATGTTACAGCGGATTTCTTCCGGGATTTTTTCAAGTAAAGTCAGACGCTCCGGCTCCGCCATGGCATCAAGCTGCGCCAGCAGCTCTTGCTCCGGGATATCTTCAAACCAGTCGAGCCGTTCTTGTTCTGTCATAGCCTCCAAGGCTTGCATGCTGATGTTCATAAGTGTACCTCCGCGTGCTTCGTGTGATTCTCTTGCACACAATTTCGCTTAATCTCATGATTTTGTCAAGGGGGATTTCAAAGAAAAGCCATTTCGGAGTGTGTTGTCCCCAAATGCGCAAATTCCCATGCAAAAAGAGGGTGAAAATGTGCCGGTGATTCGTGAATAATCAACTGTGCCTATTAGGCACAAATCTTTTATTATAGTTCGATGGTAGACAGGTTGCGTTCATCGGAAAGCCCTGTTTTCAACTTGCGTACATTCTGCTTTTCGCCGGTCAGACCGTTCGCGGCCCGGGCGGCTCGGTTTCTGCTCTGTGTGTGCTGCTGATCCCTGTTCAGTGTTTTGGCCAGACGAAACAGCATGTTCTGCACTGCATAGGTGGGGCTTTTTTCCTGATAGTCAGAACCTTCTACCTTTTCATCCGGGGTTGCGTTTTCCGGCTCACTGTGCGAAGCTGTTTTTTCCTGTACTGCTGGCGCGTTTGGTGGGTTGCCAGTCTGAGAGAGCGCAGCAGCATTTCCCGCCGAAGCCATGCCCGGCATTGACTTTTTCTGAGGAACGTGCGAAGCTGTTTTTCTCTGTACTGTTGGCCGCACATACCGCTCGGCGGCATGGATGATGATATTGTGCCTGGTCACCTCGGCGCGGCCAGCGCGGCGTTCTTCAAAATCGCAATAAGGGTGGAAGAAGCTGTTTTCGATCTCTGCGAACTTTTTGTCCAGTGTTTCCTCATAGGAGGCGTATGTCAGGGCCAGTTCTTTTTGACTGTCCAGATATTCTTCATACATGGGCCTCAGAACTGGGTCGCGCTGCATGATTTTTTCCAATACGCTATCCACTTCGGCTTTGAGTTGCGGCGGCAAGAATTTGTAAGTGTGTTTGCCTGGCGTTTCTCGCAGGTCTTTCCCCAAATCCTTTAGTGCGTCGGTGATTTCGCGGTCCACCAGATACTCGCTGGATACCAGCTTGCGCAGCTGCTCATTGAGCTTGTCGCGGCGCTTGCTTTTTTCTTCCTTCAGGTACTCCAGATCGCCGCGAAAGATTTCGTTGGTGAAACTGCTTTTGACTTTGCGCGTGGCAGCATTGAGCGCCGCGCTTTTGTCAGTCTCTTTTTCTCGATGCGGTATGAATGCCTCCCGGCTGTCGGTGGACCAGACCAAAAAATGCAGATGCGGGTGAAAGTCCTTGTTATGCCAGGAACATACCATCCGCAGATTGCTGGGGGAAATGTTGTATGCTTTCGCCAGTTCGTCAGCTTTTAGGGCAATCAGGTTTTTCATATAATTTCGGTCTACCCCCAGCCGCTCGCAATCGCTGGCATTCAGTGAGTACACATGACGCCACACAGTGCTATTACTGGGGGCTTCCACTTCCACCTGCGCGGACAACACATTTTTTTCTGTACCGTTCTGGTCGAAAATGGGGCTTTGCCGGTCGATATAGGCGATGTAGTTTGTGGCATGGCGGGCATTGGCGAAATAGCCGGAGTTGAGTATTGCTTTGACTTTCACTGTCTCACCTCACTTTCGGCCGGAGAGCAACAGGCTGTGCCTATTAGGCACAGCCTGTTTTCTGCGATAATGCGATAGAATTGTCCGGCGTTTTTGCAAGAGAAATAGGCTCATTCTTCCAAAATATCTTCCAGCCGGAACACGCGATCATTCATTTTCAAGTATTCTACGGCGGCGCGGCGGTAATTGTCCAGAGCGCGAGGGTTGATTTCCAGTTCGTGCGCAAGAACCTGGCAGATTATAGCCTGTTGGATCGCCAGTTCGGACAGCACCTTGTTGGTGCGGTTGTTCAGCCGCGTTTCCATCAGGTTGACGCTGGCAAGGAAGGTGCGCTTCACGCTCTCGTTGATGAAAGCCCCGTCGTCTTGCATGTACAGGTAGTCTTTGTAGTAGCGGATGGCGTTCTCAAAGACAGCGGTTTCTGTGCAATTTTCCTTTGCTGCTATTTCTTCCACCATTCTTTTAGCTTCTTCACTGACCCGGTAGGTCTTTTTGTATAATTCCATCGTGCGGCTCCTTTCCGGGGGAACGATTTTCCCCATTTTTATGAAAATTGCAAAGCGGTTGGGAAAATGCAGGATAAAGCTATACGGCACAAGTGCCGTATAGCAACACACCGCGCCGCAGTGCAACGCGGTTTTTTACCTCTTTCTTGTACGGCAGTTTGTACGGCATTTCTGCATCACTTTTTCGGGCTTGCCGTATATTTTTGCGTTTTTGCCGTTTATACGTTAAATAGTTGCCGTGCAACTGCCGTCACACTGTACGGCAGTACAGAAAGAAAAACATTGCTTCGTTTGTTTTTATACAGCAGTTTGTACGGCTAATTACAGCCATCCCTCCGGGTCTACGCGGGCGCCATTGACATACACCTCGAAGTGCAGGTGGTTGCCGGTGCTGTCCCCGGTGCTGCCCACGGCCGCAATCGTCTGGCCCTGGGTCACAGTCTGACCTGCAGAAACGCCCAGAGAGGAACAGTGCGCGTAGAGGGTGTAGATTTGATTGCCGTCCACAACGCCGTGGTATATCTTCACGTAGTTGCCCCAGCTGTTGTGCCATCCGGCTTTCACGACCACGCCATCGGCGACTGCGAAAATTGGTGTCCCGTATGCGGCAGCAAAGTCCATGCCGCCGTGAGGGGCACCCGTCCACCCATCTGCTTCCCCAAAATGGCAGGAGATGTAGCTGTAGCTTGCCAGCGGCAGAATAAAGGTGCCGTTGCCGCTGCCGGGCAGATTGCCGGTAAAGCTATCATCGGGCGTATAGCTGCCAGAATCGGTAATGCCTACCTGCGTGATCGTTACGCCGTACAGTTCCTGCCAGTCAGTCTGAAACAGTACTTTGCTCCACTCCACATTGAGTTCCGACCAGCCTTCCCAGTCCTCATTGAGCGTAGCCATCCTGACGGCCTGCTGATACTGCTGCATGACGGCGCTGCTCCCGGTGTAGGAAAGGTCCACCAAATCGTCCCACCGGGCTATGGTCTGCTCGGTGGCTCCGGCTTCGTCGTTCCAGGTCTGGCAGCCGGGCAGAGTGGCCGTCACATACAGGTCATAGTGGTCGCCAGGGCAATAAGTAACGGTGTGGTAGTTGTCACAATCGGCGGCGTCATCACTGTGGTGATAGGTCCCTCCGTTGCCGTCGGGGTGGCCGTCGCACACCTTCCGGCTCCGGCACCCGCCGCAGGAATACGGCCCGCGTTCGCGGGTCGTAAAGCTGATACTTTTGAGGACGGCCCAGCTTGCCAGGTCGCTCATGTCGATCTCCCAGTCCTGCTCATAGTAGCAGGATACAATGGTCAAAATCTCTTTATCATTGTTGGAAAAGCCGTTTTCCCATTGCAGGACAACATTGCGGTAAGGTTTCCCGTTGAGATCAGTACGCTGGCGGTATAGGGCCATCTGTTCCTCCACATAAGCGTCCCTGGCCTTGTCCATGGCCGCCACGGTCTCGCCCACCAGGGACGTATCCTCGGTGAGAAACGTCCCCAGGGTAGTTGCGAAAAATGACAGTCCGCCCACTATAAGCAGGAGGATACCGACGATCAGGAACAGCGGTGCCAGGATAACGCCGATCAGCAGCGGGCGGTGTTTTTCATCCGCCAACTCCCGCGTGATCAGCAGAATGAACTGTGGCGCGGCCATCGTTATACACCGCCCTTGTCACCGAACAGGGCGGCCTCGAAAGGCAGGGTCCCGATTTCCATGTAGTATTTCCCGTTGCCAGCTTTGAGTAAGCAATGCCGTTTGTTGGATACGCTGATGCAGGCGGCCTCGCCGTCGGTGAGTTTCAGCGCCTCCTGCATCCCCTGCAGATCGACCTGTCCGCTGTAAAACAGGAACTTAAAGCTGCTCATATTGATAATGGGCGAACTGTACTTGCGCACAGATTCGTCCAGGCAGTCACCGAGCTGCTGCGTAGCCACGCCGATACAAGCGTTGTACTTGCGGCTGCGCCGGGCAAAGTAGCTGATGTACTTTGCCATCAACGGCTGCTCCAGGTACAGGTACAGTTCGTCGAACGAGAGCAAGACCTGGAACTTCCGCTGCAGCACGATGGACCAGATGTACGTGTTCAAATTGTTCTCAACGGCTTGCAGGCGCTGTTCGCTGCCTTCCAGCAGCGCACCCATGCTGAAGCAGATCAGCGGATTGCCCGTCACGTCGATGGTGGTCGTTCCATTGAAGATGCTGGACAACTCACCATAGGTGGGGTCGGTGATATAGAGCAGCACTTCCGCGATCATCTCTTTGGTGAGCATAGGGTAATCGCTTTTTTCCATCTGCTTCTGCACGAAACCATACAGGGTGCTGAATGTGGGATAGTCCTCGTGCCGGAGCCGGGAAAAATCCGTCTGCTGGTCGATGCCAACTGACGCATACATTCCCTGCACCAGAATCATCAGCGCCCGCAGCGTGGTATCGGGAATTTCTGGCATCATGATACGGAACTCATCTTTGAGCCAGGACAGGTGCTGTAAAAACATCGGGCTGTTGCTGGCAATCTCCGGCAGATCGGTGTCCTCCTCATCATCCTCCAACTTGATCCGGCGGACCTCAAAAATATTGATCTTGTGGTGGCCGGAGGCGCAGTCGATAACCACACCGCCCAGGCCGCGCGTCACATCACTGTATTCGTTCTCAGGGTCCATGATGTAGCAATGCACACCGCGCACCACCTGGAATGTGAGAATCTTCTTCTGGAGGTAACTCTTACCTTGCCCGGCAGCGCCGGAAATAAAGAACACGCCGTTGGTGATTTGATCATCCCGCTGGAAGATGTCCACATACACCGGGCCGCCACGGTCGGTGCGCCCGATGGGCATCCCCTGGGGATGGACCAGGCTGGAATAGCTGAACGGGTACAGCGCCGCTGCTGTTTTGCTGGGCAGATTGTTGGAACACAAAATGAAGTGGTCGCTGCCCAGTGGTTGTGCCGACTGAAAGCCGCCGCGCTGCTCATAGTGCAGTTGGTCGTAGGTGATTCCTACCCCGGCCAGTTCGATTTTTACCTGCTGTTCCAGGTCGTTCAGCGCGTCCAGGGTCTTTGCGTAGATTTCAATATAAATGCTGATACTGTACACCGTGTTTTGGTTGCGTGTGATTTCCGCGTAAAAATTTTTGATGTCGTTGGCTTCCTGGATGGCGTCCATCTGCTCGGTGGCCACCTTTTTGCTGCTCATTACAGCCTTATTGCGAAGCTGTTCGTTGATGAGCTTGCGGGCGCTGTCCTTCTGCATAGGAGTAAAGCGCATCGTGAAGGATGTCCCGCGCATACTGGCGACTGTGTACAGTGCGCGCGGCGGTATCTGCGCAGGAAAGTTTTTGATCATCAGGGTGCGGCGCAGCACGCCGGACTGCTCGGCGTGGTCTTTGGTGAAGTCGATGCGGTTCGGACACAGGCGGCGCATGATCTCTTTGTTGTAAATGGCCGGTTTGGCTTTGGCCATATCCGGGTAGTTTTTTACTTCTTCGGCAATCGTGTACAAGTCTACATTGGTGAACTCGCGCACCAAATAATTGCGCAGCAGGACCGCCAGCTCCTCATTTTTGACCCGGTCAATCTTATATCCCTTGCCAGCAATGAGGTTGTAGATGTCATCATCGTCGGTCTGCGCCTTGTAGATAAAGTAGTAGGCTCGCTGCACGGCGCTGGACCGAGCCTCGGTACTCTCAATGTCATTGATAACGTCCGCGATAATATGGTCATACTGGCGCGGCTGGCTGCGGTAGTAGGCTTTCAGCGCGCTCATGTCCTCGACCTTATCTGTGCCGAACATGACGAAGGGGCAACGTAGTGAATCGAACAGGCGGCAGAGCTGTTCGATCTCCTGTGCGATCTCCTCATCAGTCATGACATCCGTGTTAGGTGGGTAATAGCGGTAGAAGCGAAACAGTTCCTTGCCGTCCCTGCCGCCGTAGACGCCACTATCCCCAAACCGAAACTGCAACAGTTCCTGTATGGGGAGTTTGGATTTCATGAGCTTACGCAGCTTCTTTTTTTGGCGCTTTTCCTCTTTAGAAGTCGCCACATTTAGGGAGAAGGTCTTTGTAAATAATTGGTACGCAGTGCGCATCTTCAGCGCGCCGAACAGATTATTCTCAAAGTCAAAACGCGCTGTACCAAGCGCCAGAAAACAGGTGAGCATGAATATCTGCGGCGACCGCAGATAAAAAACAAGCACCGCGCCCAGCGCGATACCAATTAGTTCCGGCACCGTCCACCACCACAGCAAAAACTTCTTTTGCAGCCGGGGCGGACAAAGGTATTTTTGTGCTATCATGAAAGCTCCTTTCCAGGCTGTGCCTGATTTGAATGACATTTTGTGCCTAATAGGCACGATCGCTTTTTAACATCTTTACGTTTGATTTTTGGCGCTTGTTTGCAAAGAAAGAGGCGCGACATTTGTCGCGCCTTCAATCCACAGAGGTATGGTGTTGCTTTAGGTATTGGTATATATCTTTGGCGAGTTGTGCCAAATAGCCAGCGGCCACTAAGGGCAAAATGAACATGTTAAACCCTATAGTTATGACAGTCATGTTATCGTAACCGGGAAGAAGTGTCTCTATGGGGAGAATCTCCACAGAAAAAACTGGAATTAGGATATTACCCAAAATAGCGGCAAGCGTTGTGAAGGTGTTTACAATCTTAAACACCATTTGTACGGGTTCGTATTCTGCAACGAGCGCGGTGAACATCCAAATAATAACATATACGATTATCATAATTAAAAAACTGATCCCATTTGGCAAATGAGAAAATTCTATAATCGTCAGCGATACTTGGATTGCGTATATAAGAGCAAAAACACAAAGCAAAAGCAGTAAGCGACGGCATGAGTGCAAGGCATAGGACAAATACACACAATACGCTAAAAAACCGGTCAGATTGTATATAAGTATGCGATTTGACTCCGAATATTCTTGTGCCACCAGCGACGTTCCGACACCCCAAAGAAATAGTGTGATATACATAACAGTGGGGTGAAGCAGAAAGAAATTTCCGACTTCCTCAAAAATGGACTTTACGTTGTCTACAAAGCTCAAAAAACCGTCGATGAAATTATCGATCAAGTAGCGTACCCCTCCGTACTGCAAAATATCTTTCAGTATAGAACAGACAGTACAGAAAAGCAAGATAAAGGCGGCTCGATGTAAATAACTATAAATATCAAGGAGGCCGGTTGCCTTAAGATTCAATGCCAATAATGTGAGGAAAACAAGGCTTCGGAACACAAACAGAGGCCCGTTGTCAGTAGGTATATTGGTATGCTTTATCTTACATAAAATGGCTGTGCCAAGGCGTAACACATAGCCGACTGCGATGGCATATAGGAGGAGGTTTAGCACCAATTGAAAAAAATTAGTGATGTATAATGCAATCAAAAGGGCCTCCTTTCAGTTTTTACGGTGGCTGTGCCTATTAGGCACGGCTTGTTTGTGACGATGTTTCGTTTGGTTTTTGAGACTTATTTGCAAAGAAAATCACCGTATCATATTCTTGACAGCGCCTGCAAAGTATGCAACGCCTGTCGGGTTGATATGCGGTCCGGCGCTGGACATTCCATACTTGTCCAACGTGCGGCTGACGCTGCCCATGCCTATAAGGCAAGCTATACCCATCATCGGTGTAGCAAAGCCATTGCTGGCCATCATCGCAATACCCAGTGCATACAGGAAATACTCAAAGAAATAGGTCAGGCCGACCGCCATTGCCTGACGGAACCAGGCAGAGAAGGCCGTCTGGTCCCCACGGGCAATACTCGTCACATACAAGGGCACCATCAAAATAAGCGTAAGGAATTGCACAAAACGCATGGCGGCTTTGTAGACGAAAACTCCGCTGCCGATCAGTACCACTAAAATAATGAGTATTGCACCGAGAAGATCTCCTGGGCTGACTGTCAAGGCATCTTGAATAGTCCCCAAAGATTGATTCATGAAATCGGTGTTTTCAAAGTCTCTAACTGAATCACTGATTTTCAGCAACTCGCATAGCGATAATATCGACTGGTTCATCACAGCGATAAACTGCGATCCGAACACTGCAAAGGCCAGCCCTGCCACAAAGTTTTTCGTTACGGCAGACATATAGACCACTTTTTCCTCCGAACGGGCTTCCACAATGTCATATAACGTCAGTATGGCCCCCACGGCAAACACTCCCATGGATATACCGCTGGTGCAGTTCACCAGGGCCTTTATCACGTCGATGTTCCACATATTGGTGATCATTTCGCTGACCCAGTTCATGACCGCTGTAACTGCGCCCAAAAATAGGTCCTGAAGCCACTTTGCCAGGCTGTTGTTGAGTAGATTGACAATATATTCGCCTAAAACATCCATGTTTCAGCCCCTTTCTACAAAAGAATATGCCGTGCAGGGAATCCCTGCACGGCACACATGATTTATGCGGCGGTCCCAAAAACGCCTGCTGCCAGCAGCCCCCAAATCACGCCGGTTCCTACAAGGACGACAAGGCCAATGATTTCCTTCCAGAGAAAATCCCAGAACACTTCGCTCGTACCTTCCCGGTGTGCCTTGAACAGTTGCGGAAGCTGAAAGATACAGTAGATCGCTGCCGCTGCGGCAATGAGCGGGCAGATCAGATTGGTGCCAATAGATGACAGCCATCCCAGGACCTGGTTTTTAATACTCGTTGTAAAGCTGTTGATGTCAAGCATAATGCGCTCCTTTATTTTTCTGTATTGTGTATATACGGTTTCATGGCGTCAACTCCAGACCAGGGGCCGGTTCCATGACCGGCTCCCGGATACGTTGCTGCTCCAGGTAGTATTTGAGAGCATCGTTCCAGTCTTTGCAGCCCGGTGCGCTGGCATCGGGCAGTTTGTCAATGACCTTCCCGGTGTATTGCCGTTCCTTCAGCAGAGCACGACATTTTTCCCGACTTTTCAGCCCAGCCTCGTCTGCGTCCTGCCCTAAGTAGATGGTCTTGATCTGCGGGTTTTCCTCCAGGTATTTTCCCAGGGGGCCTTCATAGGTGCATTCTAATGACAAATAGGTGTAGTCCTGAAAATCCAGTCCATGCAATTCCAGCATAGATGCGAAGCTCCAGGCGTCCACTGCCGCTTCGGTCACGATCAGCTTGGTATGCTGCGGGCTTTGGTTCATCACACAGCGGCGCTCGTAGTCGCTGCCCTCCACCACATTGCGATAACCTTTCTGCCCGTCTTTGGGCGTAAGTGTACCTTTGCGGGCACAGTATGTCACTGCACCGTGGGCGTCGCGCCCTACATAACAGAGATTCCCGCGTTCATCCGGGTAGATGGTCTTTTGCTGTACCAGCCACTTGACCACCGTCGGCGTGATCTGCCGGGTAGCCATCAGATAAGCATATACCCGGCTCCATTTTCTGTTATCCCTTTCGGGCAACTTCAACGGCACCTTTTCTTTGGGCTTCGGCGGTTCCCGCTGGCGGGGTTCCGGCCCCGCCGCGTGCTGCCGTGAATATTTCGGCAGCCGCTTGCGCAGCGCCGTCATTGCCGTGCGGGCGTCACAGCCATGCAGCCCCATATACAGGTCGATGACCGAACCTGCAAAACCCCGGCTGTTCCACGTAAATACGCATTCATCTGGTGTAATAACCAGGCTGTCATGCCCTTTCACGGTTAGTTTTCGTCCGCGCGGGATTACTTCAAATCCTTCCTCGCGGAGCAATTCTTCGATGGATATATTTTCACGAATCGCTTTTCTCAAATCGCTGGACATAGTGTAACCTCACAATCGTGGAGGTACACTATCACTATTCAGCTTTAATGAACCTCCTTTCGCTTTTTAGCGTCTTTCCTTTTGCGGGACAGAATAAAAATCATCACAATCAGCGCGACAATGAGAAGGGCAACGCCCAGCACGGCGGCAGCCGCCTGCAGGGCCGACAGCATCGGATGATAATGTGCCGTCACTCGCCAGTGATACAGGCCGTCGGTGTTTTCATCCTCGCCCAGGCGATAGGTGGCAAGGGCGGTGCCGGATTGATCCTCGACATCATCCTCATACACACCCACCCAGCCAGCTGCATAGACCTGCAGATCAAATACTGCGGGGCGTATCATCATATCTTCGCCCGGCTGTCCCTGCCAGGAGCCGGTCCAGGCCGCGCCCGTGATACGGTGCGTGGATGGGTCCAGCCCCAAGTAATCCAAAATATCGGTTTCATAGCCCTGATACACAGGCGCGCTGTCGTTGTGCGGCAGGACCAAATTCCCAAGATAGATTCCCTTAACGTCAGGCCATCCGTGATAGGTGGCTGGGATCTCCGTGCTGACCCACTGGTAATCGCCGGTCTGTTCGACCTTTACCAAGTGGCCGATAAATTCTGTGCCATCCTCTGCCGTAAAGGTCGAAGTTTCTTCAAATATGGGCTGTGTTGGCGAATAGCCCATATCTATATATCCCGTGTGCTTGTCCTGCGGTTGCTGTATCCAGGTGGCAGATACCAACTGGAGCAGGACCGGCTGGCCGCCAACATCATACTCTACCGTGGCCGGGACGGCCTCCAGCGATGTGATGTCAGCCGTTTCGACCTGGTGCTCGACCGGCCCGCTGATAAGGGTGGCGGTGTAGTCGCTCAGGCGGTACAGTAGCCCGTTTTGCCAGCGCAGTTGAGTCGGGGCGGCCAGGTGCGCTTTCTCCGGCGCGTCCGTTGTGGCATCGTAGGCGACCGTATATGCCTCGTCTGCCTCGTCGCCTGTCTGTGCCCACTTTTTGTTGTACTGGCTGCGGTCGAACACCACATACCCGTATTTGGCGGTATTGCCAAAGCTGGTCTCATCGCGCTCATAGGAGGGCTGCTGCTTCTCGTTGATGATGACGCTGGTGGGCCGACCGTCAGCGAGAACCACAGTGGCATTGCCTTCATCCAGGTTATACAGAATCTTGGCGTTGTAGTCTGCATTGGTCAGCCAGAGTGTGCCATTGTCCTCGGTCAGCGTGAAAGCATAGCCGCGTTTGCCGAGATCGGAGCCGTTGTCCGTGGAATGGGTGCCAGGCTCATCGTTGCGCCAGTAATCGCCGTAGTACCCGGCAGGAGCCTGGCTCTCCACAATGAGGAATTTTCCTTCATTGGAGAACCAGCGCCCGCTATCCGGGTAATCTGTCTGTGTGTCCTCGAAATAAAGGTATCCTTCTTCGTAATGTGTCCAGTCGCTGTGCAGTGTGGTTACAGTGTAGTAACCATCCTCGCGGCGCACGATTTTGTAGTTGGTGCTGACCTCATACTGGTTATTCCGCTCGTTCCATTCGTACAGTGTCCAGGTCGTGTCCGGCAGGATAAATTCGCCGGTGGCATCATCGACTTTCTTAATGAGGACTTTTGTTTTGTAGGGCATGTTGCGAGAAGCGGTTTCGCCCAGGAACTCATAGGTAGGATAGTCTGGGTGGACGATAATCTCCTCGCTCCAACCGATGACCCAGGTGTTATGCTCCCAGGCTTTCAGATTGTAAGAGGCCGGGGCTTTCAGTTCGACGATCCGATACTTGCCCTGGTTGGCCTGATGGTAGTAGAGCACGCCTTGCTTGCCCTCCCAGCCTTCAAAAAAGGCGTCACCAATCAAGTGTACAGTGTACTTGCCATCTTCACGGCGCACGACCTGGTAATGGGTGCTCTTTTCATATTCACCTTTTTCGGGGTTCCACTCCTGGATTTCAAAGGTGGTGTCTGCATCAACCAGGCCGCCGGTGAGGGCGTCGCGCTTTTCCCAAACAACGGTGCTGTACCAGGGATTGTTGCGGAACAGGTTGTTTTCGTCGTATTCTTCCAGCGCCGGACTGAAAACGTCGAGTGTCACCACGCTGCCGTCGCCCAGCTCGATCAGGGTCCCGCCCTTATTTTCCGTCAGGACGTGGGCATTGTACTCGCTATCCGTGAGGGTGATTGTGGAGCCATCGTCGGTCAGCCGAATATAATAGGCATGCTTCCCAGCATCCTCAACCTCAAAATTGGGTGTCTCGCGTGAGCCGGTCCAGTCGCCGTAGTATCCATACGGGGACTTGGATTCCACCACGACAAACTGGCCGTCAGTGGTGACTGCACGCTCGTCGATGGAGAAGTCAATCGGCTCATAGTCGGTATAATACTGCGGGTGTTCAGTTGTGGTGCCGTCGCTGTTCACAGTATCTTCTCGGACATCGCACAGAGTATCCTCGTAGTACAGGTTGCCTTCTTCATACTGTGACCAGTCATCATGCAGGCAGGTGATGGTGTACAGGCCCTCGGCGTTCCGAACAAAGGCATAGTCTTTGCTTTTTTCGTACAGGCCGCGTTCCTCGTTCCACTGGTATAGCGTGAATACAGCATCGTCCACGATGATCTCGCCGGTATGGGCTTCGATTTTTTTGATGATGACTTTGTTCCCCTGCGGGCGGTTGTAGTCTGCATCGTCGCCGGTATAGCTGTAGGTCTGATCGCTGGCAGTGATTTCAAATTCCTGGCTCCAGTGCTCGACCCAGTTTCCATCCTGCAGCGCGGCATCCGTGTACCCTGCCGGGCTGGTAAGTTCTTCGATGCGGAACTTTCCCAGGTTGTCCTGCGTGTAATACACGTAACCTTCGGTCCAATCGGTGTAGGCCGGGTTAGTCACAGTGACCGTGTACAGGCCGTTTTCCAGGCGCGTGACCCGATAATTCGGGCTGATCTGGTATCCGTTGGCAGCGACGGACCACTCATAGATCGCATACTCGGCATCTTCCGTGATACGTCCGCCCGTGAGGGCGTCGCGCTTTTCCCAGGTGACATGAGCCTGCCAAGGCTGGTTCTTTACCACAGCAGTGGCGGAGCCGTTGGCCGGTACAGAAATGGAACCCGAACTGCTGTCCGTAGGATCGAAGCCGTGAGGGACGGTGGTTTCCTGCCACTCAAACCCAAAGTTTGCCAACTGAGCACGGGCAGCAGCAAGAGCCGCGTTCACTGCATTTTGCGCTTCATTTTGCAGTTGGGTAATGGCATTGTTTTTCGCGGCCTCTGCAGCGGCGTCGGCCTCCTCCTGGCTGGCATAGGGGCCTTCCTGGCCGCTCAAACTGCTTGTGCTGGTCTTGCTGACTGAGTAATGCAGTGTCCAGGTGGCGGTTGCTGCGCCATCTACTGTTGTGACGATCTGCGGATCGCTGATCGTCCAGGTGCCGCCGTCGATGGTCCCGCTGGAGGGCTTGGGGGTCAGTTGGAAGATGGCATCATCCAGCTTTTCGTGGGTGATATTGGCAGACTTGTCAATGTTGATCGTGTAGGTGTAGTCAAAGCTGCCACTGGCAGACTGCGGCGGCGCGGACCAGTTGGCAGAATAATACTCAGCATCCGGCGCATCTGGAATTTCTCCCGAACCACTGCTTTCATCTGGAATTTCTTCCCCTACAACAGCGACGATTTGCCAGCGATACCCTGCGGGGGGCTGATAGATGTTTGTGTAGTAGCCTCGGCCGCTGACGTATGGGGCCGCAGTGTCACCATCCTTATCCATGGCCGCTATTGACGATAAATAGAGTTGAGCAGCCACACTATCGGGGTAATGCTCAATAATCCATAACTGTGTGTCATCGTAGTATTGGTAGGCTTTTCCCAGCGTATCAGTTCCGGCAGCAGAATAAAGGCTTGGGAGGTTTGCCGCAAACTCACTGCCGGAAAACGTGGTAGAATCATGCTTTTCGGTCAACACGCCGAGGGACAGCTGATTCAGGCCGCCCCAAATATTGATCTGGTTCGCATAATGGTTGCCAGGCGTATATTGGCCGGGTTCCAGTTTGGAAACGTATGCAAAATTGTATGTGGGACATCCGTTTGGCTGCCCGTTCAACCCGTGGCTGCAACAATAAGCCTCCACACCATTAAACCAGATCAGCCAGGTACTAACGACGTATTCAATTTTTGTGATTTTTCCTGTCGTAAACGGAGGCGGGGGTGCAGAAGTAGAAGCATAAGCACTTGTACTATTGCCCTGGGGCAGCGCCGCCGCTGCTGTGGCTGTGTCATCAATTACAACTGTTAGAGACTTGCTCATGCTCGTGCCGTCCGGGGCGGTGTAGGTCATCTCCACGGTGAAATCCTCACCGGCTTTTACATAAAAGCCGGTAGCACTCGCGGAGGCGTCAGTGTAACTGCCGGTCAGAATTTGTGCCCGTTCTTCTTCGCTTGCCGTCACAAGATGATCCTCAGTAGAAGCGTAACTCAGCAAGTCGACGTCATCCGGCAGCGTGACGGTAGTGGCCGATCCGTTGGCTGGATACTCCACTTGCATAACGATGGGCACGATGGCATAGTCCTGCCCGGGCTGCTTCGCAACCGCCATGGCTGAGGTATCTGTATTGAGTGCGTCCGCATCCAGGCGGCCCTGGCTGCTTTCGTCAAGCAGTTCATCCTGCCATGCAGATAGGCTGATTTTGGTCTGGCCGGTGCCGACCGGCAAGCCGTACTCGCCTATGTAGTAGCCTGTCGGCGCATCGGGCAGATCGCTGTACAGCATAGTGGTGATTTCATCCAGCGACGGGGCCGCAGGCGCGGCGGTTTCCGAGGTGGCCGCCGGTTCGGAAGTTTCCGGCGTGGACGGTGCCTCGCTGGGAGCTGGTTCCGGGGTCGGCGTATCGGTTGGGGTGGGGGTAGGTGTGTTGTCTTTTTCTGTATCGGATTCAAGTGCTGTTTCGGGGGTGCCTATCTGTGCCGAGGGCAAGACCTCGGCACAGACTGGTACGGCTATACTGCATACCATGCAGACGGCCACCAGCAGTACCAGCAGGCACCGCAGATGCTTTTTCTTCATAACGACATCCTTTCTTGTTTTTTGCTTTGATCGTGTGATGGATTTTAACTGCTGTCGATGCGGATTTTATTTCTCATAGACGTTACCTTTTTCATAGAAGCTGGGCAATCTGGATTGCCACATTTACAATATTTCTACACATCAAGATCAAAATTACCGCAGCATCGACGATCATAAACATGAGAATGCACAAATGAGTACTTCTCAAAGGTATGCTTGTCGGTGCATCATTCAATTTCCCTCTTATGACGTGAGCAATGACATCCAAAACATTGAACCCTGCGAACAGGATTAGAATTGGTAACATGTCAGTAATCATAAAGTCAGTAATCATAAGTGCCTCCTACAAAACATAAAAGGTGCGACGATTCGTCGCACCTAAAATAGAGATTTGTTGACTGTATATGACAAAGTAAGTAATATGGTTTTAGAATTTTAGTACCAGATAATGGAGTGAAAAAGCAGAATGGTATATAAAAAAATTGAATATAGGGAATTTAATAGTCTTGAAGAGATAGTAAGATGGGAAGAATTGAACTTGGATAAGAAATATAAAGCTATCAGGGGAGATCTTATATATTCTCATGACCCTACAGCGCAAGCAATATTGCAGTATTCAGGGTTTTTATATAGACCGCTCAACTATTATGGTAGAATTTCATCTAATGCAATTATACGATGTGGAAACAAAAAATATATAAAGTATATCACAGACCTTGTCGAGTTCATGTATGACTTTCCTATACCAGAAAATATTGTGACCTATCGTTTTATTCATCGGAAGGACTTTTCTCAGCTTCGAATCGCTGCACGGCAAGAGTACGGTTTAGTTAAGGGCTGGACAAGTCTCTTGGAAAAAGGATTTACAAGCACTACACTTTTACCTTCAAAGTATCTTGAATCCTATGACTGTACATATAACACGGAAAACTCAGTGTGTATCAAAATTCTGGTTCCAAAGGGGAGTTTTGGAATATTTGTCAGTCCTATTGCGGGGAGAATACACGAGTCAGAATTATTACTTGCTCCATACGCAACCCTTAAACCGAGAAAATGCAGAAAGAATGAAATTCTATGTGATTTGTCCGCTCAGGATCATATATCTGTTATATACGATTGTTCTGTGAAATCGTACTTTAGCCACATGTTCCCTTGTGCTGCAAATCTTGATGAGATTACATAGAGATTGATTCATCGAAGAAAAGTGCAAACAGCGGGAAATAGTCCCAGACGCCTTGGGTTTCTTTTATCGAAATCAAAACGCCATCTTCGTTCATATTGGCAAAAGCATGAATTAGAGCCTGCGCTTGCCGTTCTTCCAGAACGGGAAAACTGAAATCTATCTGTGTGAAATTTTTGCTCTTCTTGCCCAGTCGCCAAAAGCTTTTTTGCTTCTGCCACACGCTATGATAGATTACAAACCGTTTGGATATATGTGGAATTTTTCCTTCTCCACAGCGGCAGATTAAATGCTTATAGTATTCCTTCTCCGGGGCAACCCGTACATACTCGGTAAAATAAGCGGGAAGCCCCCATTCACGCCACTGCCTCAGGAACAGGGTGTTTGTCAGGCTTTTCTCTTGCAGTAACACAAATATTTCGACAGAGCGATTGTTGATGCGACGCAAAGACAGTTCGTTCAGAAAAGAGTCGCAGTTCCAGTTTCCCGGATCAATATCCATCGTATGCGCCCGCGGATAGACCGCTTCTATGTCGTGTAGTACCTGAATCCGATGCGTTTCCGATGAGTAAAGAACCAAACAGGTAGTGCCGGTTCCGACAAAGAGTTCTTTCTCTGTACTGCTAATGTACCTACATCTTTTCATTGCCATCATATCATCACCCATAAAAGACCGCTGTGACGAATTGTTGTGCCCCAAATTCATTGTTATATCCCTTGCATATTTGCTGAATTTCTTCATTAGTCAAGTACTGCGCAATAACATCCCATTCCTTAGAAGGGTCCATTATGTATTTGTCGTTGCTTGAATAAAGGCTACAATCAACAATTTTCATTTTAATCCCCCAAAAAGAAAGGTGCGACGATTCGTCGCACCCTCAAAACGGATATTCATACTTTTAGCAGTTCGATCAGCTCGGAAATCTGCTCTGGCGGTAAGGCTGCGTCCTTGATAAGTAACGCGAAATATTCCGCCTGCGACATGGCCGCTTCAAACGTGCGCGCGTAGGTCTTGCCGCTGCGTTCGTATCCTGTCGCTTTCAACAAGCCTTTTTCCATCAGGCTGTTCAGCATAGAAAAAATGGAACGGGATTTCCATTTGCAAGCCGCAACCACTTCACCTTGCGCCATCGGATGATCTGCGTGCCAGATAATCTCCATGATCTGCCGTTCACTTTTTGTCAAAGTAATCATAAACCATACTCCTTTACAGTACAAAGAAAAAAGCCCTGGAACACTCCAGGGCCTTTGAATTATCCAAGGGTAACGCACCAATAACTCCAACCGGATTCTTCAAATGCGCATCCAACTCCGCAAACGGTATAATTCGGGTTGGTCATTGCCGCATAGTGTCCAGGGCTGTTAGCCCAGCCAGCAACGACGGAGGCGGCACTATTGTAGTTTTGAGCAATGATTTCAGCGGTTTGGTTTCCATCATGGCTCATGACACCATTTACAACCATTGCAAGGCAACGTGAATCAGCAATAGCGGACATATCAGCGGTACAGGTCAAAGGGGCGACGCCTACAGCTGCACGGTACTGATTTATATTGTCCACAACAGCATTACAAATATAGTCCCCGAAATCGACGCCAAACCACTCCTGTGTGCCAGCAGCCATACTAAAAGGAAGCGCCCCCGAAGAAAGCGAGATATTACTATCAGAGGCCCCCTCGGCAGAATTGGAGTTGCTATCGCCAGTAGTAGAAGCCGCAGAAGTGGCAGCGGCTTCGCCAGTCAGGTCCACCGTGGCAGAAACGCCGTACTGCGTGGCGGCGGTGATCGTTACGTTCCCGCTGCCGATCATATCCACCCAGCCCTCGGCCACGGTGGCGATGCTCTCGTCGCTGGATGTCCAGGTCAGGCTCTCGGCGTCCACCTCGTTGCCTGCTTCATCCGCCACGGCGATCTGCGTGCCGCTGCCCGTGGTGATCTCGGTCTTGCCCGACGTCAGCGTCAGGGCCTTGGGGCCGTCCCACACATGCACGGCGGCGGTGGCCGTCAGCCCGTTGGGGGCAGTCACGGTGACGGTGGTATCGCCCACGGCCACGGGCGTCAGCAGGCCGTCTGCACTCACGGTGGCGATGGATTCATCCGCACAGGAAAAGGAGAGTGCGCCGGTGAACTGCTCCGGCGTCACCACATAAGTCAGCGGGGCCGCGCCGTCTGCCAGATGCAAAGAAGCGTCCTCGGCGGTCAGGGATTCCACGGGGATGATGACCGATACCGTGCGGCTGGCGCTCAGATCGCCCACGGTGGCCGTGATGGTGGCCTCCCCTTCGGCCACGCCGGTGATGATACCATTCTCGTCCACCGTGGCGATGCTCTCGTCGCTGCTGGTGTACACCACTTCCGGCTGCGCGTTCTCCGGCGTTTCGCCATCGTATGTATAAGAGGTTTCCGCCGTGGCGGTTTCGCCGGTGGCTACCTCCAGCGTCGTCTGGGGCATATTCACAGCCGTCAGCTTCGGGCCGCCGCACGCGGTGAGGGCAAAGGCCGCTGCCAGTGCGATGCAGATGAGTTTCGATTTCATGATTCGTCCTCCTTACTGGTTCCTATTGTATCATATTTTTGCTTTGCCACAACTACGAGCCGAATATTTTCATTTTCCGTACAGGTGGCCAGTGTCAAAATGCTATCGGTGGAACTGAGCTTTTGCAGCCCCGGCACTTCGTTTCGATCGTTGGCATCTTCTATAAGATAACGATAGGCTTCATCATCCAGATTGCAGTAGATGGGCAAACTCGTTTCTTCCGTATTGCAAAAGCCTACGCTGCACACTTCATAGGTCAGCACGGTGCCGCCGATCTCCACCTGGATGTCGGTATGCTCCAGCGCCCAGTCGGCATCGAGGTACTTGTCGAGCTGCGCGAAGCCGCCGTCCCAGCCATCAGTAAAGGTGTGTCCGTAAATGACAAGGTTACGGCTCAAATTTGCCAGGGAAACGATGGCGTCAGAATCGGCAAAGTAGCAGCCGCGAAAATCTTCGTTGCCATCGCTGTCCCTGCGCAGGTAGTAGTCGTTGTCCGGCCCCTGCTGCACCGGCCCGTCGATGTTGGTGCCGGGCACCGTGAGCCAGGCCACTGTGTCGGGATTGCTGAAGGTATGGAGTGCGGATTCCGCCGTTGCGGCCTCACTCTGTGCGGGGGACGAACTGGCGACCGGCTCACCGGGGGCAGCGGGTCTATGCGTACAAGCCGACAATGCCAGTACCATCATCAGTGTGCCGGAAAGGATCGCGGGTATCCGCCAGTGAGCGAGGGCACTCATGTATGCCTTGGTTTTCATGTTGACCTCCTGATATATCCATTGTATCACACGGAGTGTCCCAAAATTCGGACTGCCTCCGCCACGATCTCGGCTTTTACCTCCGGGGACAACACCCGCGCCACCTCATCGAATTGCGGCCCCCTCTTGTAAGCGGGCCATCCGATATAGTAGCTGTCGGTACGCTGCCCATACCGCAAGGTGCAGTGGCGCAGTTCCACGATTTCAGTACCATCCACTTCCAGTACAAGAGAAAATTTCGCAACACAGCTTGCTTTCCGCTGCGTACAGGCCGGGGAGAAATCAGTAATTCTGCATTGGATCATGCTGCCCCTCCTGTTTCTGGTGTTCCTGGTAGAACACCAACGCTTCTTCGATGTAGTCCAGCTTTTCCTCGTCTGTTTGCATCCCTTCAAAGTAAGCGTCGAACCGCTTCGGTTCCAGCTTCAGCTTGCCCGGACGGCTGCTCTTGGGCGATGTTCTTTTTTCCCGTACCGGGAACAGGCAGCGTTCGATGGCCTCCACATCATAGCGGGACAGGGCGACTACCTCTTTCGCTGCTTTCTCTGTGATGCCTGTCTGGTCGTGCTGCTCCAGTACGGCCAGCAGATTAAGCTGCGCCGTTGCCGACAGGGCGGCGAGGGCAGCACCGGCATATACGGAGATCTCTTTCTTGTCCACTTTGTCCAGTAGGGGCTTTTCCAGATTGTTCAACCGCATATACCGATACACCGTGCGCCTGCCCTCTGAACCAGCCTGTGCGACCGCATCCACCGCTCCGCTGCCTTCCAGGCGTAGCGCCCCGGCCAGCGCCTGGTAGCCCGCAGCCCGTTCACTGGGCAACAGTTCGGTGCGTTGGCCCATGTTAGTGGCGTAAAAAACGGTTCTGGCTTCTTCATCAGTCATGCCCATGTAGACCTGGCAAGGTACTGTTTCCATCCCGGCCCGGCGCGCGGCTTCTCTGCGACGATGCCCGGCAATGATTTGGAAGTCGCCGGGGATCTGCGGATGAACCCGCACAATGAGCGGCTGGAGGATGCCGGAGGCCCGCACATTTTCGGTCAGCTGCTCCAGTTCATCCTCATTCATGCTGAAAACCGATTGTTCCGGGTATTCATGCAGCTTGAGGAGAGGAATATCAAGCACCTGGAACTTGGCTGCCCATCCTGAAGCGCGGCCTTCGCGCCCCGCCAATGTATTGACTACAGCGGCAGCCTGTTCGCTGCGCTGCGTCCCGCCGCCGTTCAAACGGCCTTTGAAATCAAAACTTTTTGCCATTCCTTACTCCTCCATTGCCGTCAGTTCGTCCGCCAGCGCCGCGTATTCCCGGCCGATGTCACCCGTGGCGGGCTTTCCCATCATCGTCGAGTTGATGGCTTCCTGGCGGCGGGAGATTTCCGTCTGGAATACCGCGCCCGCGTACTGTTCCCGAAGGCTTTCCGTCACGGCCTCCGATACCGATGTACGATCCCGGAACGTAAAGAGCACCCCGGCAATCTCCAATCCCGGATTCAGCGTCATGCGCACATTGCGAATGACGCTTTCCAGCGCAGACAAGCCCTGCGTGGCGAAGAACTGCGTCTGCACCGGGATGATGACCTTATCGCTGGCTACCAGTACGTTGGTCAGCAGCAGCCCAAGGCTTGGGTTGCAGTCGATCAGGATATAGTCATACGCCTGGCGCAGCGGTTCCAGCACACGGCGCAGCACCGTTTCCCGGCTCATGGCCGTGGCAAGGTAGATGTCCGCCTCGCTGAGCCGCAGGTCTGCCGGAAGAAAATCAAAACCGAATTTATCGGAGCGGCAGACCGCCGCGCCAAGGTCTGCGGGCTGGAACAGCGCCGCTGCCCTCATGACAGTGGCGACCGTTTCTTCGCCCGGCTCACAGGCTACATAGCTCGTGAGGTTAGCCTGGGGGTCAAAGTCGATGCAGAGCACTGTTTTGCCTTTGCGGGCCAGCGCGGTGCCGAGGTTAACAACGGTCGTGGTCTTGCCCACGCCGCCTTTCTGGTTTGCTACTGCGATAATCATAGTGGAAACTCCTTCCTGAATCTTTTTGTATTTTATATCTTTCATTCCTGTACTTCCGCATCGGCGGCGTTGCCCTGAATGAGCAGCGCGTTGCAGATCAGCGGCAGCCAGAAAGGCCCGCTTTGAGCCATCTCGTGAGGATTCACCTTGCAATCCCGCCAGGTAAACAGGCTGTATCCCACTTCAATCGCGGTATACTCGTTGTAAGTACCAAAGCGCTTTTTTACGCGCATGCGGATGGCCGCAAAGTTGATACCATCAAACGACACATACGGTTTAGCGATATCGAAGATATCTTCGTCAGCGGACAAAAGGTAGCAAGCAGCCAGATAGCTTCGGTCAGACCGCTGGCGCTCGTTCAATGCGCCAGCAAGTTCTTTGTACCGGCAGCCGTGATCAGGGTTCATCTTGATAGTGGTACGTTCGATCTTGTACATAGGGATAGTCATAGTTTTTTACCTCACTTTTCCTGTCTTATTGTGGAGTTGTGCCTATTAGGCACAACCGATTTATAATGTTGAAACGCTATATTTTTGCTTCTTATTTGCAAAGGAAATCAGCAAGCTGTAGCACGATCTCCTGCCACGTTTCCAGCGCCGCAGCCCGCATATTGGGATAGATCAGCGTTGCCAGCCCGATGATGGCCAGCCCGGCGATTGCAAGTAGCGCCGCGCACCGCACGACCACAAACGCGGCGTTGATCAGTACGCGGAGCATCTGCGCGGTCCGGGATTTTTTCTCGACAACCTTGACCTTTTCCGTAATACCATAGGCTTCCCTCAACTGTGCCTGCTGCTGCTCCTCTTTGATGGCTGCCATAAGCATGGGTTTCTTCTTTGCACCTGTTTTCATTTTCTCCTCCAAAACCACTTGTGCTTGTGCTCTTTTTTCTGTACTGTTTTATTTCCCTGTATCTGCCCGGTGATTTTTCCATACAGGTTATCGTTGCCGGAATACAGGAAGTAGTCCGGCGTCCAGTCTGCGAAGTAGGTGCGCTCACCATACTGCTCCATGGACGCCAACACATCAGGACGATCCCTTTGCGGTACAAAGGAAAAAATGTAGTGGATGGTGCCGTTGTCCACCCGCAGCACATCTGCTGCCAACTCTACTTCCGAGGGCTTGGCCCCGCAGACCGCGACGAGAATGTCGTTGCGTAGATAGTCGGCTGGCTCGGTCAGGTCCGAAAAGCATCCATAGTCCAGTATCAGGTAGTCGTACTGGCTCTTGCCGTCCAGGATACAGGTACGGTCGTTGTAGATGTCCGTACCCTCAACCCGGAAGTGATGCTCGTCAAAGAGCACCGCCTCGTCGCTGATCTGCGTGTAGCCGGTCAGCGCGCTGGCTGCCATCTCAATGACGGCTGCCTTATAGCCCAGTGCCTTGACGTACAGGCATATCTGCATGGCCTGGGTGGTCGCGCCGATCCGATGCCCGGCCCCGGCCACCGCGATGCAGGTGGCGCTGCGCTCGATTTTGGGTTTGGGCAGTACCAACTGGGCCTGGGCGGCTGTCCGTCCCACCTGGGAAGGCGGCGTCACTTCAATCGGGGCGGGCGGAGGGGGCGGCTCCTGTGGTTCCGGCACAGGCTCCGCCGCAGCGGCCACAGGCGCTTCCTGGGGTTCCGGCTCGGCCTCGGCCCGAATGATACCATCTGCGCAGAGCATCGTGTTGAGTACCCGCTTCAGTTCTGCAGCGGGGTCTTGTACGACGTGATCCTGCGGGACCAATTCGCAGATGTCCCGCAGGAAAGGGCTGTTTTCACCCAGGTTCGCGGCGACAACGATTGTTTTTTCGGAAATTCCGGGGATAGTCTTGCAGAGGCGATCCAACAGCGCCAGCGAAGCGTCAATATTGCCAATGATTCGGACATCATATACCAGATGCGTGATGTGCTCCGCGCCCTGCTCCAGCTGATGCAGGACAGTGGACACGCCGCTTCCGTGTATTTCCTCGATTTCAAATTCGTGTCGAAAGTTTAATTCCCGGACACTCTCAGCAGTTTCAGCCGGGCCAACGACGATTACCATGATAAACCTTCCTTTCTGTTTCTTTCTGTAATTAGTTCATTTTGTACCAGTTGCTCCAGCTTTTTGATTTCTGCCGCGAACTGGGGCAAATTCTCGTGGATGTAGGTCCGTTTGGTGAATTTGTAGCTTGCGTGACCGATCATCTTTATAAGGGCATCCTTGTCCACCTCGGCCCGGTCGGCCAGAGAAGCGTATGTGTGGCGGCAGGAATACGGCACCAGCCTGCGAGGGTTATCTGGCTGGGCGAACCCCAATTCCCTCATAAGAGGGTAAAAGCGTCGATTGCGCCAGTTGTCGATCCTTACGCGACAGCCTTGGGGGCTTGTGATCAAGTACATCCCTTTGCTGCTGTAGAAAAACCACGTTGCATAAGGGATGACCTGCGAGATTAAGGGGATAAGCCGATTCCTGCCAGCGCCGGTTTTGCTGCCAGCACTAAAGATGTAGCAATCCTCCAGGCTTATATCCTCTTTTTGTATCGAGAAAAATTCTTCGGGGCGAAGGCCGGTGAATACCAAAAGAAGCACTTCCCTTGCGGTACAAGAAAATTTTTCATTTTGATTCGCATAAAAAAAGAGCCGCGAGATTTCTTCGTCCGAAAAAATTTCACGGCTTTTGGATTCTATGCCATCAAGCACGAGATACGAGGAAGGTTTGACTACCTCCATGCGGTGTACTTCCGTAGCATAGTTACATAACTGCCCAATTAAGAGCAGCAGTTTGTTTTGCAGGGATCTACTTTTGCGGGTTAGCTTATCCATGGCGGCCTGGTAGTCATGCACAGTGATGTCCAGCATTTCCAGATGCTCTAACATTCGCAAGGTTTTCCAGGCATTTTCATAACCTTCTCTTGTCTTTTTGCCGATTTTTCTGTAATACAGTGCGCTCCAATCCGAATATACTTGCCCCAGCGTCAAACTGGAAGTGCTTTGGTTTGTGCCGCAGTGCGGGCAAAAGAGGTAAGTCCCAACATCTCGTGTACATTTTTTGCAGATACGCATTTTTTCGCTCTCCTTATAAAATTTAATATCGACATCCGGGTGTCGGTATTAAATTTTACAGGGCGTGCCGCTGTCATGCAAATGAGTGTTCTGACTACGAATCAGAAGGTCGGGGGTTCGAGTCCCTTCCGGCGCACCAAGGTCACTTGCGATTGCAAGTGACCTTTTTGTTTATATGTTGCAGTCTTATGATACTGTTGTGCAACATACATTTGCCATATTAACAAACGCCGTCTTCATTCGGGAGAATTCCGAATGAAGGCGGCGTTGTTTCTGATATGTTATTTTACCCCTTCTCAAACTCCTTCGCCACATCCTGCAGCAGCTGTCTGATGGGCAGGTGCTGGGGGCAGACGCGCTCGCACTGGCCGCAGCGGATGCAGTCCGAGGCTCGGGAGCCGGGCCCGGTGTGGACATCCTCATAGTAGTAGTCCGCGTTCCAGTCGTGGTGGGTGTGCTTCGTGTTCATGATGGCAAACAGGTCTGGGATGGAGATATGCTTCGGGCAGCCGTCGGTGCAGTAGCGGCAGGACGTGCAGGGGATCAGATCCTGCTTGCGGAAGATCTCCACCACCTTGGAAACGGCGGTACGCTCGGCATCGTTCAGCGGCGTAAAGTCCTTCATGTAGCTCAGGTTGTCCTGCATCTGCTCCATGCTGCTCATGCCGGACAGCACCATCAGCATACCGGGGAAGCCCGCGGCAAACCGGATGGCATAGCTGGCGGGGCTGCCGCCGTGCAGGGCGTCCAGCACGGCTTTTGCGTCGTCGGGCAGGTTGACAAGGCTGCCGCCCTTGACCGGCTCCATGACCAGCACGGGCTTGCCATGCCTGCGGCAGACCTCATAGCACTTGCGGCTCTGGACGGCCACGTCGTCATAGTCCAGATAATTGAACTGGATCTGCACGACCTCGATGGCCGGATAGTCGGTCAGAATCTGCTCCAGCACGGCGGCGCGGTCATGGAACGAGATGCCCACATGGCGGACCTTGCCCTCGGCCTTGAGGGCGAAGGCCGTCTCATAGGCGCGGCAGTCCCTGTAGTGCTGGTAGTTTGTCGTGCTCTGGGAGTGCATTAAATAAAAGTCAAAGTAATCCACGCCGCAGGCTGCAAGCTGGCTCTCAAAGAACGGGCGGATGTCCTCTTCCTTTTTAAAATAGGACCCGCTCAGCTTGTTGGTCAGGACATAGTCCTCCCGCGGGTAACGGCTGGTCAGGCACTCCTTCAGGGCCAGCTCGCTCTTGCCCTGAAGGTAGCCGTGGGCCGTGTCAAAATAATTGAAGCCCTGCTCCAAAAAGCAGTCCACCATCTGTTTTGTCTGCTCCATATCGACGTCCTCGCCGATCATGGGCAGGCGCATACAGCCGAAGCCGAAATTTTTCCTGATCTTTTCCATTTGTAAATGCTCCTTTCGCAAGGTTTATCTTTCACGGATTTCTCCGGGGGAGTTTTTTCTCTTGGCCCCCTCTGCGAGGGTGACTCCCCACGGTGTGGGGAGATGTCGCGAAGCGACAGAGGGGCCCGGGCCCGAAGGGCTCCGCCCGCAGGCGGTGGGGGAGAGAACCTTGCGGCAATCCGAAATATTTCGGGCTATGGCAAGGTTCTCTCCCTCCGCCCCTACGGGGCACCTCCCTCGCAGAGGGAGGCATGAATCTTTACGCCAGCTCAAACATCCCGTGATACAGCTGGTAATACTCGCCCTTTTTGGCCAGCAGCTCGTCGTGGGTGCCGCGCTCAATGATATGGCCATGCTCCAGCACGATGATGGCGTCCGCGTTGCGCACCGTGGAAAGCCGGTGCGCGATGACAAACACCGTGCGGCCCTCCATCAGGCCGTCCATGCCCTTCTGGATCAGCGCCTCGGTGCGGGTGTCGATGCTCGACGTGGCCTCGTCCAGAATCAGCACCGGCGGGTCGGCGACGGCGGCGCGGGCGATGGCCAGCAGTTGGCGCTGTCCCTGGCTCAGGTTTGCGCCGTCGCTCGTCACCATCGTGTTGTAGCCCTGCGGCAGGCGGCGGATGAAGGAGTCGGCATTCGCAATTTTGGCCGCTTTTTCAATTTCCGCCTGCGTCGCGTCCAGCTTGCCGAAGCGGATGTTGTCCGCCACCGTGCCGGTGAACAGGTGGGTGTCCTGCAAGACGACGCCCAGCGAGCGGCGCAGGTCGTTTTTCTTGATGAGCCGCACATCCATGCCGTCGTAGGTGATGGACCCGCCCGACACCTCATAAAAGCGGTTGATGAGGTTGGTAATCGTGGTCTTGCCCGCGCCCGTGGAGCCGACAAAGGCAATTTTTTGCCCCGGCTTGGCGTAGAGCGAGAGGTTCTGCAGAATCATCCGGTCCGGCGTATAGCCAAAGCTGACGTCGTGGAACCGCACGTCGCCGTGCAGCGGCTCGAGCGGGACGTCGGGGCGGCGGCGGTCACACCAGGCCCAGCGGCCCGTGCTCCCGGCGCACTCGGTCAGCGTACCGTCGCTGTTTTCCCGCACGCTGACCAGCTCCACCGTGCCCTCGTCGATCTCCGGCTTTTCCTCCATGACCGTGAAGATACGCTCCGCGCCCGCCAGCGCCGCCAGCAGGAAGTTGCCCTGCTGGGTCAGCTGGTTGATGGGCAGCGTCGTCTGGCGCACAAAGACCAGATAGCTGGCCAGGCTGCCGAGGTCGGACCAGCCCCACATGACCATGAGGCCGCCGACCACCGCAATGACCGCGTAGTTCAGGTAGCCGATGCTGACGACGGCGGGAATCATCGTGGCGGCGTAGCTCTGCGCGCCGGTGCCGGCCTCGCGCAGCTTTTCGTTGCGGGCGGCAAAGGCGGCCATGTCGGCCTGCTGGTGGTTGAACACCTTGACGACCTTCTGCCCGGCGATCATCTCCTCCATGTAGGCGTCCAGCTCACCGAGGCTGGCCTGCTGGCGCGCATAAAAGGCGCGGCTGCGCTGTGTCGAGTAGTTGATATACCAGAACATAGCAATATAGCCAACGACCACCAGCAGCGAGAGCCGCCAGTTGAGGATGAACAGCAAAAGCAGCGTGCCTGCGACCTGAATAAAGGTCTGGATGACCACCGCAAAGCTGTTGTTCAGCGCGTCCGAGATCGTGTCCACGTCGTTCGTGAACAGGCTCATCAGATCGCCCTTGCGGTTCGTGTCAAAGTAGTGCAGCGGCAGCGTCTGCAGATGTGCGAACAGGTCGCGGCGGATGTCCTGCAAAATCTTCTGCGCGGCACGGACCATGAGCTGGGTGTAGCCCAAGGTAGACAGTGCGCCGACGATGTAGATGCCCGCGGTCAGCGCCACGACACCGGCCAGATAGGCGGCGCTGCCGTTTTCCAGCACGCCGTTGACGATGGGGCGGATCATGTAGGTGCCCAGCAGCGCGGCCAGCGCACTGACCGCCGCCAGCAGGCCGACGACGCCAAGCATGATTTTGTGGCGGCCCAGATAGTCCATGAAGCGGCGCAGCGTGTGCCGCAGGTTTTGCGGGCGCTTACCGCCGAACGCCTTCGCCATCTGCGTCGCCCCCTTTCATCTGGGAATGGTAAATTTCCTGATAGATCGTATCTTTCGCCAGCAGCTCGTCATGCGTGCCCACGGCATGCAGCCGCCCGTCGTCCAGAATGACGATGAGGTCGGCGCTCTGCACCGACGTGATGCGCTGGGCAATAATGAGCTTGGTCACGCTGCCCAGTCCGGCCAGCGCATGGCGGATGCCCGACTCCGTCGCCGTGTCCACGGCGCTGGTGGAGTCGTCGAAAATCAGCACCTTCGGGTGCTTGAGCAGCGTCCGCGCGATGCAGAGGCGCTGCTTCTGCCCGCCCGAGACGTTGCACCCGCCCTGGCCCAGGTCGGTGTCAAGGCCGTCGGGCATCCGGGACAAAAATTCGTCCGCACGGGCGGCGCGGCAGGCGGCCCAGAGGTCGTCGTCCGTCGCGTCGGGATCGCCCCATTTCAGGTTGTCGCGGATCGTGCCGGAGAAGAGCAGGTTCTTTTGCAGCACGATGCCGACGGCGTCCCGCAGGGCGTTCACATCGTAGCCGCGAACGTCGCGCCCGCCGACCCGGACCGTGCCCTCGGTGGCGTCGTACAGGCGCGGAATGAGCTGGACGAGCGTCGTTTTGGCCGCGCCCGTGCCGCCGATGATGCCCACCGTCGCACCTGCCGGGATGTGGAGCGTGATGTCGGAGAGGGCATTTTTCTCCGCTTTGGCGTTGTATTTGAAGCTGACATGGTCAAAGTCGATTTGGCCGTCGGGGATGGTGTCCACCGGCGCGGCGGCATTTGCAAGGTCGGGCGTCTCTGTCAGGACCTCACGGATGCGGCGGGCGCTGGCCAGCGAGCGGGACATCTGCAGAAAGACGCCGGAGAACATCATGACCGAGTTGAGCACCTGCAAAACATAGCTCAAAAACGCCGTCAGCTGGCCGACGGACATCGTGCCGACGAGGATATACTTGCCGCCGAACCAAAGGATGCAGACGATGGCCGTATACATGACGGTCTGGAACGCAGGCAGGTTAAGGACGGCATAGCGGAAGGTTTCCGTCGAAGCATCGCTCAATTCCGTGTTGACGGTGTCGAACTGGGCGTTCTCGTAGTCGCCGCGGACGAACGCCTTGATGGCGCGGATGGCGGTCAGGGACTCTTGGATGCGGCCATTCAGGTGATCCACGGCGCTCTGCTGGCGGCCATAGAGCGGGCCGACCTTTGTGACGATCCAGGCGAGGACGGCGGCCAGGATCGGCGTTGTGACGAGGAATACAATCGTCAGCCGCGGGCTGAGCACGCAGGCCATCGCCAGCCCCATGCAGAGCATGACCGGGCTGCGCACCAGCGGACGCAGACCGGCGTTGACGGCGTTGAGCATGACCGTGACGTCGGTGGTCATGCGGGTGACGAGGGACGCATCGGAGAATCGGTCGAGGTTGGCGAAGTCGAATTTCTGCACGGCGGCATACTCCGCCATGCGCAGCTCTGCCGCGAACCCGTTTGCGAACCGCGCCGCGTACCGCGCATACAGCAGCCCCGTGATGAGCGCAAGCACCGCGCACAAAATCATCAGCCCGCCCTGCCGGAAGATGACGGCCATATTATGGGCGGGCACACCGTCATCCACGAGGGTGGACATCAGGACGGGGATGACCATTTCAAAGATACATTCAATAAAGATCAGCCCCACCGCCGCGAACAGATCGCGCCGGTACGGGCGGGCATAACGGAAGATTTTGCGCAGATCTTGCATGGGTGGCTCCTTGCGGTGGGGGTAGGATGGTTGTTAAGGGAGGTTTGCGGTGAATGTTGTAGGGGGCGGCGTCCCCGACGCCCCGCGGAATGAGCGGCGGCGCGAACACCCCGGGAGGGATGAATCCCTCCCCTACAGGCGGAACGTTGACGGGATTTGACGTGAAGTTACGGAGGGGTCAAGACCCCTCCCTACGATGCAAAAGACACATGGGCGGTAATGGCAAGGTTGCGGGCCGGGCATGCCCGGCCCCTACGGACTGCTGTTTCCGGAATCGGGGGTTCGGGGGCGCTTGGCGGCGCACAACGAGCGCCGCCAGTTTGCTTCGCA
>ERZ1673704.252-NODE-252-length-48610-cov-6.274287_pt1 | contig 48610 bp, 50 predicted proteins | sample MGYA00580234_ERZ1673704 | MGnify/ENA primary metagenome ERZ1673704 (study PRJEB41218, sample SAMN15661757) | gut metagenome | host: Homo sapiens | place: Canada: London | collected 2015-08-20/2019-03-30 | study: EMG produced TPA metagenomics assembly of...
TCACGCTCAACAGGGCTTAAAGCCAGTAATACCAGGGCTTTCGAGGCTCCCAAATCCGCAAGCGTCTGCGGATTTTGATAGGCGTCCGCAAGCCTCATAAAGTTCTGCGCGCTGCGCTCTGAAAACTCCACTTTTTCGCTCAGCCAAGGAAGCCATTCACCGTGCGACAGGAGCGCCTTCGCCTCCTTCAAGCGGCGTCCGATCTCCAAAATACTCTCGCCCGCCGTGCGCTTATAGCTCAGAATTTCCTCTGTAATGGTCTCGATCCCGCGCTCCGCTGCTGTGCCCTCGCCAAACATCCCGCTCAGCGCCGCGCCCTCGCTGACGCCCTCCGGCGTCACATCTACCGTATCGTCGTACATACTCATGCTGTTTTCTCTCCTTTCACCGGCAGGACCGGCCTGCCGCTCTTATCCCGTTTGCTTCCGTTCTTCAGCCATGCGAGCCACAGGTCGATGAAGGCCCCGTGCCGCTCCTGCGGCGAGGCGAGCCTCTTTCCGCCCTTGTGTTCGTTCCCGTAGCCGTGGATCTGCCGGATATCGTTTCCCCGCGCACCGCACATTTCGATGGTGATGTAGCTTCGGTGCGGCGTCTTTTCCTTGCGCAGGAAGAGGATCGTCGCCGTTCCGCTCATGTGCCGCTCGGCGTAGCCGCCGACGCAGTGGTGCAGCGTCTTGCCCTCGTTGATGATCTGCCGGTCGTCCTCCGGCACCACGATGCAAAGACCCATCGCCGAAAAGCTGTACTTCTTCTTGAGCTTCTTATACCGCTTTTCGTATGCCTTCCGCGCCGCCGCGTTCTCCTCGTACCGGATCGCCGCAACGGCCGCGTCATGCGCCCCTTGCAGGTCCTTCGGAAAAGCCACGTCCCGCCGCGCAAGGTCGTACCTGAGCCTTTTCGCCGCGTCGATGTAATCAAGCCACAGTCTCGCATCCTTGTGCTGGTGCTTTTCCAGATACCGCGCCAGTACGAGCACGCTTTCGCCGACCTCTCGGAGCGCCGCATCGCAGCGCCTCCGCTCGTTTCTGTCGCCGATCCGGCCGCAGATCGTCAGCGCCTCCTCCAGCGTCACGCCGCCGTGCCGCACCAGCTCCAGCGCCTCCAGCTCCTTTTGTCCGATGCCTCCGGCAAGCAGCCGCTTCACGGTTGGCTTGTCCACCCCGAAGAAGGCCGGCATGGTCTTTGCCCGCCAGTTGAGCGCGCGGCTGTTCATGCTGCCTTGGATCGCGTCGTCGATGATCTTTTTGCATCCGGCCTTTGCCAGCTGCTCGATGCGCGGGTAGCGCGTCCACAGTCTGAGGTAGGTCAGAAGCCCCATTGTGTTCTCCCACGGATCGTCTCCGTCCAGCTCGAAGAATTGTTCCGCCGCGCAGTATCGCAGCGGCGACGCCGCGATCTGGTCCACACCGTGTACCGCGTAATATCCGCTCCTTCGGCACAGCCAGCTGTCGCTCTCTGCGAACGGCTCCGTCATGGTTTTCTGTGGGATAAGCTGCGGCGTGTACCGCTGTTCTTCCTCGCTCCACGCCCACCTTCTTTGCCACTTCTGGCACTTGCCCTGCGCGAAGTAATAGGCGGCCTTTGTGCAGCTCTCCGCGTCGTCCGACTCCCAGCGCCCGTGATGCTTCCGCACTTCCAGCGCGACCGCGCGCAGCGCCCCATCGATGGCGCGCAGCAGCACGACCTGTCGGTATTCGTCCAGCGTATTTCCGCTGCGCAGCCTTCCGCGCGGATAAAGCGTCACACCGCAGCCGCAGTCCGGACACAGAAGGTCCGACCTTGTCTTGGCGTTATTCTCCTGCTTGAAGCGCTTCCATTCGCGCTCCGTCCACCATACCTTTTGGCCGCAGCGCGTACATTCTGTGGTCATGCCGAGCCTTCCGTTCTCGTCCGCCTCATGCTCAAAGAAGAGATAGCCGATGAAGCACCGCTCGATAAATTCCTGCTCCTCTCCCGTGCAGAGGAACGGGACCTCCAGCGCGGCCTTCTGCTCCGCCTCTGTCAGATTGCACCGCATACCGTCACCTCACAGGAAGTCCGCGATGTCGAGGATCTTCTTCTGCGCGCTGCGCGGCGCTTCCTCTGTCGCCGGGCAAAGGTCAAGCTCCATGTGAAAATGAACGTCCGCCCCCTTGAAGTAAAAGCGCACCGCTCTGCGGTAGGCTTCAAGGTCGGGAATGCTGCCCCCGACGCCCTTGGCGACCGCCGCCATGCAGTCCTTGAAGCTGCCGCCCTGTGCCACCGCCTGCGCAAACTCCGCGTCCTGCCGACAGAAGTCCGTCAGGACCTCGCGCACGCTCGGCGCCATCGCGTTCTCCTTCTGCCCGCTCACCGTCTCGGCGAGCTTATTTAATGCCTGATCCAAAAACTCGTTCATACCCTTGCTTTTCTTCCCCGCCGTGTGGTACAATGGCGGGGAAGAGATCTCCTTTCGTGATTTTTCTTCGCTGCGGTTGACCGGTGCCACGGTCAGCCGCTTTTCTTATGCGCTCTCGGCCTGGATCGCCGCGATCTCTGCAAGCTCCTCGTCGTCGAGGTAGTTCTTGCCGAATTGGAAGCGGAACTCGTCCACCGTCCAGCCCTGCTCGATCATCACCTTGCGCTGACCGTAGCGGCGCAGCGTCCGCATGGTCTCGGCGCAGTTGTGCGCCGCCTCCGGTCCGAAGATGTGGCAGCGCCCGTGGCACAGCCGCACCTTCAGGCCGTACCGCTCGCATTTCTTCCGGTCCGCAGCGTTTCCGCCGAAGATGTGGTGGAAGTCCAGCGGGTCCTCCGTGCCGTCGCGGCCGCAGAGGAAGCACACGCCGTCCCACGCATTTTCCCGTTTCATGTTCTTCTCTCCCTTCACTTTCTCCTGCGCCGCTCCAAACTGGTACGGCGTTTTGCATTGCGGAGCCTGCTCTCGCGTTTGTAGCCCATCGCCACTTCCACGCGCTTGAAGTCCTCCGCCGCCTTCGCGCGGAAGGCCTCCTGCTCCGCCTGATATGCGGCCCAGCGGCCGCACCTCCACGCGCCGTCCTCCGTCTTTCCGTGGCAGCCTGCATTGCGGTCCGGGCAGTTTAGGCACGGCCCCTTGATACCGTTTCCCATCATGCCCATGCCCCTTCCAGCGCCGCAGCCGCAAAGAAGAGCGCAAGAGCCAAAAAGCCGAGCATGGTATCGTGTACGTCGTCGAAGAGATCCCGGCTCATGCTCCCGCCCCCTTCCTTCCGACCTCATACTCCGCGCCGAAGCGCTTGCGGCCGCACTGCTCGCAGACCACCTTCTTGTCCTTCTCGCGCGTGACCTGCACAAGGTCGATGCACGCGCCCATCGTCACCGCGCAGGGCTTACAGAGCAGCAGCTTCTTTTTCATGCGCTCTTCCCTCCCAGCAGCTTGTCGATGAGCTTTCCGACCGAGCCCACGCGCTCATCGATGATGCGCTCGGCGTGGTCGGCCAGCATCGCGCTCAGGTCCTTGAGCTTCCACGCCAGCAGCTCGCCGTTCTTGTACTTGAGCAGCAGCCCCGGGCTGATGTTATAGCTCCACGTCCCCGTCTTCGGGTTCTGCGCCGCCATCCCGAAGGGGGCGCGCTCTTCCTGCAGGGCGTATCGGATCGTGATGTCCGACCAGCCGATAAACTTGGCAGCCAGCTCGATCGGCACGTTGTTGTAGGCCAGGATGGCCTCTTCCGTCGGCACATCCGCCGTCACTCTTCTCGGCATTGTGTTTCTCCTTTCTTCTTGCTCCCTCCCCGCCGCCGTGCTATACTGGCCGCAAAGGAGGTCGAAATATGCTTCAGTCTGTGCTTGAAAACATTCTTGCCGGCATCGCCTGTACACTCTTGTGTGCCCTCGCCAAACGCATCTACCTCTTCTTCAAGGCACCATCACCCGATCACACGCAGCACCGCGCCTCAAAGAAGCTCGTTCACCGGCAATTCTTTATTTCGCTTTTCACTATGGCGTTTTCACTCACCTTCGCATTTGCGATCCCGAACGCAACTCCCTTTAACCTCGCTGGTGTCCTCCGCGTCTCCCTCTTGCTTTGCGGCGGTTTCGGCTTCATCATGGCGTGGGGCGCCTTCGATGCCGCATTCGCGTTTTATCCATCCGATGACCCCCCGCGGAATTCCGAGGCCGATAACCCCACCGACGAGGCAAGAGAGTAGCAAGTCGAGTCTCACTTTCTTACGCCCCCTTCTCATGTTCTTTCTCCTTTACGCAGAAGTTCTCGCTGCCTCAATCACCTCTTCCAAGCTAATTCCAGCTGCATTAACTATCGGTATTAACTCATCTGCATAGATTGGTCTGCGGCAGTGCAAAATTCGCGAGAACACATCCCTGCGAATACCAGCCCTGTCAGCCACTGCACCTGTTTTCTTGTCGTTTTTCTTCATAAAGTCAAAAATTGCTCGATTGATTGCATATCTGTCAGCCACTTTTACACCTCCTCTCAACTAAACGATTTGTTTGTAGTTCTGCAATCTTCTAAATGAATCATTGTTTTTGTGGGCGGCATATATCCCTTTTACAACTCCACATATTATTGTTGCAACTCAACAATTCATTTAGTTTGATTGTATATTACTACATGATATATTTAGTTGTCAAGTGCTGATATAAATATTTTATTGACATTATTTATTTTTCTGCTACAGTATAGATAAAGGACGGTGTTTGAACAATGACACAATACGAAAAGCTCGCCATCAATCTATCCAGAGCAAGGCAAGATTACGGAAAAACTCAGCAGGATGTCGCTAAATACCTTGGTATTTCTCCTCAGGCAGTAAGCAACTGGGAACGTGGCTGCACCAAAATTGATTCAGTTTCTTTATTGAAGCTCTTGCTGTGGTTCGATGTTGACATTTATGATTTTCTCGATCGCTGCGGCTTCGAGGTTATGCACAAACTAAATTCGACCACCCCTGTGCTTGAAAAAAGCCTTTTATCCGTTTTTTACGAAGTAAACGAGCAGGGGCAAAAATACATTATCAAGCAGGCAGAGTTTGCAGCCACACAAGATGAATACCGTGTAAACCCCGGCGAGTCTGCAAAATCGGTCGGATAACCTTTGTAGATTTCAGGCAAAAATAAAATACGTTGCCCCGGCGTTTTCTGCGTGGATGGCGGCACCGTCATCAAGCAGTATTACCGCGATCCGTTCGGCATGACCTACCTGTTCTCCCTCAACCGCAAGCGCGCGGATGCGGACGTGCCGATCTATCCAAGCAGCGGCCAGACGCTCGTCTGTCAGGGCCGCGTCATCACCCGGCACCGTTACCCCATCCCCCCGCTCGCCCGATAACTACTTCTGCATTGTAAAAATAAAGAAACTAAAGAAGTCCGAAGAACGCTTAAGCGTTCCTGGCTACCGCGAGCTTTTAAAGGCTACCGGCTACAAGCCAGAATGGTAACTAAGCAAAGCATCGTCTCTCTGTCCTCAAAATTGATTTACAAACCTTTGGCAATTCATCAATAAGGCATTTCACAGTATTATTCTTATCGGATATTTTTGACTTATCCATTAAATTTTTAAATTGACTTTATTACCTTTATGTAATATTTTATACGCAGGAAGGATACACTTATGAACAAAGACGGTGTTTTAGTGCAGTTAGCGGAATATCTTGGGGCGTTTCGCTGTCACGCAAACCTCTTTGGTGAGATTGCAGGCATCGTGGCAAAGAGCGGATATGAGCGCAACTTTTTTGCCTTATTGGTCGTGCAGCTTCATATCCTTACGGCGCAGGGGAAAAATTTAATTCGCTTTGCCGGCTTCGAGTGTTTGAAGCATTCAGACGGTGAGCTTTACAGTATGCATCTGGACGGTCGGGATTTTAACCTCCGCATATTGTATTCCTTCCTGCCAGATCATACGCCAGTTCTGCTGACAGCTTTCTTTGAGCGCGGCGGCAAGCGAACCTCTGACTACACCCCTTACATTCCCGTCGCCAAGGAAAGACTTAACCATGAAAGGAGCCTTTTTAATAATGAGCCGTTCAGAGTTTAATTCTTTTGTTGATTCCATTCTCCCTGAGTCCTCCGCCGAAGATCTTCAATATCTTGTTCTTTGCGGAATGATCGGTGCGGAAATTGTAATGAAGCGCCGTGAAATGGGGATGAATCAGAAGGAATTTGCCCACCTTATGGGAGTATCCCAAGGGCTTGTTTCCCGTTGGGAACATGGCGAAGCCAACTTTACGTTGGAGACATTGGTAAAAATTGCCTCAAAGCTCGGCCTTGAAATGCAGTCGCCTATCAAGCCATCTCCCGCAAAAGTGCCCTATCTCCCGAAAGGAAAGGTTGTCTATCTTTCCTCAAAAAAGGGTTGGTCAGCGCAGAGTTACAATGAATCCAACAGCTATACCGAATTCGAAGAATTTAAAGAAATGTGAGGAATACCACAATGAATGCTTACGTAAACGGCTTTCGCATCGCACTCAACGCGGATCAGACCGAGGTTGTCTTGCATTTGATGCAGAACGTTCCCGCTTATTCCGAAAGTGGCGACATGATCGTAAAGGACGAATACGTCGGCGGGTTCATCATGCCTGCCCCTGTCGCAAGGGCTCTTGCTGAAAAAATGGGTGCAATTTTTGATCGTCCTGTGGATTAACTTTGAAATGCAGTCTCCGCATATGCGTCAGACTGCATTTTTTTGTAGGGAGGTGTTTCCTCATGAAACGCGCAAACGGCAGCGGCAGCATTGTCCGGCTCTCCGGCAACCGCCGCCGTCCTTATATGGTCCGCGTCTCCGCCCATGACGAATACGGCCACATCGTCCAGCGCGCGCTCTCCTACCACGAGAAGGCCGCCGAAGCGCAGGCTGCGCTGGAGGAGTACAACCGCAACCGGCTCGCCGGTACCGCGCCGACTGCTGACCGCATGAACGCCACGCTGCAGGAAGTTTTCGACGGCTGGAAGGCCCGCAGCTTCCGCAAGTTTAATGACAGCAGCATCCGCAGCTATACCGCTGCGTGGAATAAGCGCGTCAGCCGCTACGCCGACCGCAAGATCCGAACTATTACGCTCGACGACTGGCAGCAGATCCTCGACGATTGCGAAGGTGAAGGTCTTTCCCAAAGCACCATCAACAATGTCGTCATTCTCATCAAACAGCTTTGTTCCTATGCGATGGAGCGTGACATTCTCGGCAAGGACTACTCGCAGTATCTCGACATTCCTTCCGTAGACATCAAGAACCCTCGCAACGCGCTGACCGACCTCCAGCTTCAAAAGCTGGAGAAGCTGGCCACGGCCGGCGAGCCGTGGGCCGATACCGCCCTAATGCTCTGCTACACCGGCTTTCGTGTTTCCGAGTTTTTGCAGCTCACCCGCTTCTCCTACCACCCCGAGGACGGCGGCTATCTGCAAGGCGGCTTAAAGACCGACGCGGGCAAAAATCGTATCATCCCCATTCACCCGAAGATCCGCACCTATCTGGACCGCTGGCTCGCCCGCGGCGGCGAAACGATCATCTGCAGCGCAGAGGGGAAAATGATCCGTTCGGCTTTATACCGCGAGTTGTTCTCTCCTCTCATGGAAAAAATTGGGGCTCCAAACGCCACACCTCACTGGTGCCGCCACACCTTTGCCACGAAGCTCCATGCCGCCGGTGTGGATGACCTGACGATCAAGTGGCTCATGGGGCACTCTACCAAAGCCGACATCACCTCGCACTACACACATGAAACCATCGCCATTCTCGCCGCCGCATTGCAAAAAATCGCATAGACAGAATAGACAATCATACCGCGTTAGTAGCGAGTTAGTAACAAATTAGTAACAAGAAATCCCAATTTTCCCTTTCATATCAGCATTTTTTGTCTTTGCAAAGCTTAACACAATTGTAACACTTTTCCATGCTATACTACGGTATGATAGGACTATATCCGGAAAGGAGCTTTTGCCTTGTATCGCAGCAAACTCAACGAAAAATTACAGGAATCGCTTGCCGCGGTGCTGCCCATCCTCGCCATCGTGCTGATCCTGAGCTTCACCATCGCCCCGCTCCCGACGAGCGTGCTGATGGCGTTTCTCTTCGGCGCGGTGCTGCTGGTGGTGGGCATGATGTTCTTCTCCCTCGGCGCGGAGCTGGCCATGTCGCCGATGGGCGAGCGTGTGGGCGCGTGCATCACCAAGACGCGCAGGGTCGGCATCATGCTGACGCTCGGCTTTCTGCTGGGCTTTCTCATCACCATTTCCGAGCCGGACCTGCAGGTGCTCGCCAATCAGGTGCAGGCCGTGCCGAATATGGTGCTCATCGTCACCGTGGCGGTCGGCGTGGGATTGTTTCTCTGCTTCGCCATGCTGCGTATGCTGCTCTCCGTCCCGCTCAACACGATGCTGGTGGGCTTCTACATCGTGGTCTTTGTTCTCGCCATGTTCGTGCCCAAGGATTTCCTTGCCGTAGCGTTCGACTCCGGCGGCGTGACGACCGGCCCGATGACCGTGCCGTTCATCATGGCGATGGGCGTCGGCGTTTCCGCCATCCGAAGCGATAAGCACAGCGCGAACGACAGCTTCGGCCTCGTCGCGCTCTGCTCCATCGGTCCCATTCTCGCGGTGCTCATTCTGAGTCTCATCTTCCGGCCGGACGGCGGCAGCTACACCCCCGTCGTCATCCCCGAGATCGGCGACAGCGCCGCGCTCTGGCAGCTCTTCTTCGTCGCCTTCCCGACGTATTTCAAGGAGATCGCCGTCTCGCTTCTCCCCATCGCGGCGTTCTTCGCGGTGTTCGATCTTGTCTCCCTGCATCTCGAGCGCAAGCAGCTCATCCGCATCGGCGTGGGCCTTGCGTATACATACCTCGGGCTCGTCATTTTCCTCACCGGCGTGAACGTCGGCTTCATGCCCGCGGGCAACTACCTCGGCAGCGTCATCGCGGGACTTTCCTGCAACTGGATCATCATTCCCATCGGTATGCTCATCGGCTACTTCATCGTCATGGCCGAGCCGGCGGTCTACGTTCTCATGCGGCAGGTCGAGGAGCTGACCGACGGCGCGATCCCGGGCAGCGCGATGAAGCATTCGCTCTCCATCGGCGTAGCCGTCTCGGTCGGTCTTGCGATGATCCGCGTGCTGACCGGCATTTCCATCTTTTACCTGCTCGTGCCGGGCTACGCCGTTGCCATCGCGCTCTCGTTCTTCGTGCCGAAGCTCTTCACCGCCATCGCGTTCGACTCCGGCGGCGTGGCCTCAGGCCCCATGGCGACGACCTTCCTGCTGCCCTTTGCGATGGGCGCGTGCTCGGCGGTCGGCGGCAATATCGTGACCGACGCCTTCGGCGTGGTCGCCATGGTCGCCATGACGCCGCTCCTCACCATTCAGGGCTTGGGTCTCATTTACCGTCTGCGCACAAAGCACGGTGCGGTGGCTCCCGCCCCCGCGGTCTCCGGCGACGCGTTCGCCTTGGATGACCTTGCCATCATCGACCTGTAAGGAGGGCGCAGCATGAGTGAATTATCCATGATGGTCACCATCACCGAGCGCAGCAAGCTCACGACCTTCCTCTCGTTTTACCGCGAGCGGCAGGTGCCGGTGCAGTTCATCTCGCTGGCTCTCGGCACGGCGAGCAACGAAACGCTCAATTACCTCGGTCTCGAGCGCAGCGACAAATGCGTGTTCGCGAGCTTCGTCACCGACGAGAAATGGGAGGAGCTGCGCCGCGGCCTGCGCCGCGAGCTGCAGATCGACGTGCCCGGCATGGGCATCGCCTTTACGGTCCCGCTCAGCTCCATCGGCGGGCGGCGCGAGCTGCAATTCCTGACCGAGCACCAAAACTACCAAAAGGGGGAGGAATCCACCATGAAGGACACGAAATACGAGCTTCTAGTCGTCATCGCCAACCACGGCTACAGCGATCTGATCATGGACGCGGCCCGCGGCGCGGGCGCGGCGGGCGGCACGGTCATCCACGCCAAGGGCACCGGCATGGAGGGCGCGGAAAAGTTCCTCGGCATTTCCCTTGCCGCCGAAAAGGAAATGATCTACATCGTCGTCCACCGCGACAAGCGCAACGAGATCATGTCCGCCATCATGCGCGACGCGGGCATGGCGAGCAAGGCGAAGTCCATCTGCTTCACCCTGCCCGTCTCCGCCACGGCGGGTCTTCGTCTCCTTGAGGACGACTGACACACCACATACAAGAGAGGAAAAGAGGTTGGAAAGCCGAATGGCTTTCCAACCTCTTTATTCTTTCAGCAGTTTCATGCGTTCGCGGTGGTCCTTACCCATAGAGCGGCGCTGTCCCTGCCGCCTTCAAAATATCACCGAGACTCTCGCTGAGCAATCTCGTAGTGAATATTGATCATTCCGCCATTGGTGCCGGGCACTACTTTAAATTCATATTCTTTGTCCGCACCAAACCGGCCTTGAGTCACTTCAACATAAATATGTCCGCTTTCACCCTTCTCGAAGGTTTCCTCACTCCGGCCATTGATGGTTGCCACAACGGGACCGCTTCCCTTGTTTTCTACATACAAACCAACATATTTTCCGTTGTCCTTATTCAGCTTTTTGGACACACTCAGTCCGGTATTATTTTCGATATTGCCACTATCAATAAACAAATCAAGTGGCATAAGCCAGTTATCCTCAAGAGCTATCGGAGTTACCGCGTCAGCAGTAACAATTTTAGGGTTTGCTTCACCGATTGTATTTTCCGCTTCGGATAATTTATCAACGCTGCTCGGTGTGGCATTACAGCCTGCCGACCCAAGCACACAAACCAATGCTAAAAGCACTGCTATCAATTTTTTCATGCACTCACGCTCCTTCAAGCTATATATTCCGTCTCATTTATTATACCGTACTCACCGCTCAAAGTCAAGACTACCGAATCATCCCCATCCAAAGCCGCACCCAAGCGCATGGGGTAATATGCACAAAAAGCGCTCACCCGCGCAGCAGCTTCATGCGCTCGCGGTGGTCCGGCAGGATGCTGCCGAGCAGGGCGTAGAAGCCCGCGCCGTGGTCGTGATGCGCGATATGGCAGAGCTCATGCACCACCACGAGGTCAATGGCCTCGTCGGGGTACTGCATGAGCCGCCAGGAAAAGCAAAGGCTGTTCCGGCTGTTACAGCTCCCGAAGCGCGTTTTCGCGCCGGTGATCTTCACGCCGGTCGGCACAAGGCCGGTCACGCGGCTCCAATGCGCCACGCGCTGCGGCAGCTCGGACCTCGCGCGCGCAAGGAGCGCTTCGCGCTCGGCCTCTGTCGGCTCGGGATGCGCGGCAAGGCGTTCTGCCTGACGGGTGCGGGCGCGGGCGAGCCATGCTTCGTGCGCGGCGACAAACGCGTCGATCTTCTCCACGCCGAGCCTCAGCGGCGCGTGGACGACCACCGTGCCGTCGCGCTTCAGCTCCATCGAGAGCGTTCGCCGCCGTGAACGGACGAGCGTATAGTCCGTCATTCCCCGAGATAGGTGAATCGGCGGTAGGTCTTGCCGTCGCGCTCGACGGTTTCGTTCCACATGGCGGCGGGGCGCACCCACAAGCCGAACTCCCCGTAGAGCGCGCGATAGACGACCATATCCTCCAAGGTTTCGCTGTGCTTCGCAAGGCCGACGACCTCGTATTCGTTGCCCTTGAAGTGGCGGTAGCGGCCTAATTTGATGGGTTCCATATTCTTTCCTCCTTTATGCGTCACATTCCTCAAGATAGCATTTGCGGGCGCTGCGCAGCGCATAGAGCGCACAGACGGCAAGCCACAGCTCGACCGGGAAAAGCTGCTTGACATAGCCGAACTGGTAGAGCGCGGCGGGCATATCGAAAATCGCGTGCAGGCCGATGGCGAAGGCGAGATAGCCGCGCTTTGCGCGGCTCCGCGCCGCGGCAAACACAAAAACGGAGAGCGAAATGTGCAGCAGCATCGCGCTCACGCGCTCGAGACAGGCGAGCAGGCAGTAGCCGACGGTGTATTTGCCGAGGGAAGCGGCGACGGTCTGCGCCGTCTCCGCGCTGCCGGCGAGCTTCAAAAGCGCGTCCGTGTCGCCCGCGTTCCAACAGAGGGCGAAGACAAGATAGAGCGCCATCGACGCAGCGGAAACGGTCATCGCCTCGATGCCGCCGTGGCCGATGCCCGCCGTGACGGCGGCAGCACGCCCGTCATAACGGCGCATGACGGTCTTATACATGCAAAAGCGGCCGCACTCCTCGAAAATGCCCGCTGTCAGCGCGCCGTAGAGCATATAGAGCCACGGGCTGCTCAGGATCGCGCGGGAAACGGCATTGTCGGAGAGGATGCAGAGGTAGTGCAGTCCCATCTCCAGACCCCGCGCAAAGAGGAGAAAGGCCAGCGCGCCCCAGAGCGCGGGCAGCAGGCGGACACGCTCGGTCCTGCGCCACCAAATCAGAATGCCGATGGGCAGCAGAGCGCAGAACGCCGCAGCCGCGCCCATCGCAATGAGCGACGAGGTCGGAACAGTCATTGCGCTCCCCCCTTCTCATGGCGGCGGTAGTAGAGATAGGAATACAGCACCGGAATGCCCACCGCCAGCGCAAGGAGAACAACGGTCACCGTCGGCCCGTGCAGGCGCAGCAGCGCAGACAGCAGCATCAGCAGTCCCGCGGCGACCCAGGTAAAGCCCGCGGCGCGGTGCGTGCGGGTCCAGTTCTCCTCGCTCGCAAGTGTCCACGGCAGCTTGATGCCCATGATGCGGTTCCGCCGTATCTTCGGCAGATAGTTGCCGAGGATAAGGAACAGCAGCCCCACGAACACCGGCACCACGGTGCTGATGTGCATTTCATAGCCCAGCCCCGTGCCAAGCGTGAGCGCACTGCCAAGCAGCGACATCGCGGGACAGATCCACAGCATCACCGTCCGCAGCACAGGATTCATATTCCTGTTCGTCCCGTGGCTCTCGGCGTAAAAGCAGATGAGGTGCAGCGCCAAAATAAACAGCGGCAGGCCGAACACCGTGGCGGCACGCGACGACCAGCCGTTTGCCGTTCCGTCAAAGCCCCAATGCGTCGCCATCGTTTCGGGCAGGCGCGGATAGAGCGCCACGCCCGCAAGCAGCGGCAGCAGGCAGACCAGCGAGGTCAGCAGCAGTTCTTTTTTGTTTATCTTCATGATTCCTTCTCCCCCCTCAAATCCTGTAACCACAGCAGCACCTCCTCCAAAACGGAGGCGTTGAGGCTGTAGTAGATAAAGTTCTTCTCGCGGCTCTCAAAAATGAGTCCCGCCTTCTTGAGCTGGGCGAGGTGGTATGAGACCGTCGCCGCCGTCATGTCAAAGCGGCTCGCGATGTCGCCCGCGGTCATGCGCCCGCCCTTGAGCAGATTCAGTATCTCGCGCCGCACGGGATCGCCCAGCGCCTTCATGGTTTCACTCAGGCCCACGCCGCTCACCCCTTTCATGGTATTTAGAAAAATTTCTAAATAGAGAGTAGCACCATCTCGCCGGAATGTCAAGCGGTATTTAGAAATTTTTCTAAATACCGCTTTGCAGAAAGGGAGCCGTCCCCCGGCGGAGAACGGCTCCTCTGATCTTGCTTTTACTGCTTTGCGCCCGCGAGCAGGTCGATGCCCATGGTGTAGCTCTCGAAGCCGTGACCGCGGATCTGCGCGATGCAGACCGGCGCGGTGACGGAGAGATGGCGGAACTCCTCGCGCTTTTCAATGTCGGAGATGTGGACCTCCACCACCGGAACGGTGATGGCCTTGATGGCGTCGCGGATGGCGTAGCTGTAGTGCGCGTAAGCGCCGGGGTTGATGACGATACCGTCGAACATCCCGTCCGCCTCCTGAATGGCGTCGATGATCGCGCCCTCGTGGTTGGACTGGAAGCACTCGACCGCGATGCCGCGGCTTTGGGCGTGGGCGTAGATGCGGGCGCAGAGGGCGGCGTAGTCCTCGCGGCCGTAGATATCCGGCTCGCGCTTGCCGAGCAGGTTCATGTTCGCGCCGTTGATGACCAGAATTTTCATGGCGTTTTCTCCTCTCCGTCCGCGCTTATTTGCCCTGCTGAGCAAGGAACGCGCGGTACTCCACGCTCTTGCGGTAGTAAAGCTCGCTGTTTTCCAGGCAGGACGCCTTCTGCTGGTCGTTCAGGGGCTTTGCGACCACGGCGGGAGAGCCGACGAGCAGGCTGCCCGCGGGCGCGTCCATCTTGCCGGTCACGACCGCGCCGGCGGCAATGATGCAGTCGTCGCCGATCTTTGCGCCGTCGAGCACGATGGCGCCCATGCCGACGATCACGCGGTCGCCGACCGTCGCGCCGTGGACGATGGCGCCGTGGCCGACGGATACATCGTCGCCGAGGGTGCAGAGATTGTGGATCACCGCGCAGTCCTGAATGTTGCAGCGCTTGCCGATCTTGATGGGCTGCAGCTCCGCGCGGCAGACGCTGTTGAACCAGAAGGCGGTGCCCTCGCCGACGGTCACATCGCCGCAGACCACCGCGCCGGGCATGACAAGGACGTTCTCGTCCGTTTCAATGGGCTTGAAATTCATCGTGTTCTCCTCCGTTTTTCTCTGTATCTGCGCCCTTACAGGGCAAAATTTCCGCTGCGGAACACCGGCAGCTCGCGGCCGTCGTGCGTCGTGCCGGTGATGGAGAGGTCGGCGGTGCCGACCATGAAATCGACGTGCGTGAGCGAGTGGTTCAGCCCGTGGGCATTCAGCTCCTCGCGCGTCATCCGCTCGCCGCCGGCGATGCACTCAGGATACGCCTCGCCGAAGGCGAGGTGGCAGGAGGCATTCTCGTCGTAGAGCGTGTTGTAGAACAGCAGACCGCTGCTGCGGATGGGACTGTCGTAGGGCACCAGCGCGACCTCGCCGAAATAGCGTGCGCCGTCGTCCACCGCGATGGCGGCATTGAGCACGTCCTCGCCGCGCGAGGCCTTAGCCTCGACGATGCGGCCCTCCCTCACGGTGAAGCGGATGTCTTCGATGATGCTGCCGTTGTTCACCAGCGGCAGCGCCGCGCAGACCGTGCCGTTAACGCCCGTTTTAAGGGGTGCGGTGAAGATCTCCTCGGTGGGCAGATTGGCGACGAAGCCGACGCCCGCGGGCGTTTCGGAGTTTCCCGCCGCCCAGAGATGATCGTCCGGCAGCTCGATGGTGAGGTCGGTGCCGAGGGAATTGGTGTAGTGCAGGCTCTTGAAGCGCAGCGCGTTGAGCTTTTCCTTGCGCGCGGTCAGCAGCGCGATGTGCTCGCGCCAGCGCGCCTCGGCGTTTCCGTCGCCGGTGACGCGCACGGTTTTCAGGATCGCGTCCCAGAGCGCGGCGACCGCGTCACCCTCGCTCCGATCGGGGAAGACCTTCCTCGCCCACGCGGCGATGGGCGCGCCCGCGACGCACCACGGAAAGCCGTTCGCCATCTGGAGCCGGTCAAAGGTCTCGCGCTCGGCGGACGAGGTGCGCTGCGCGGCGACGAGCCGCGCGGGCGATACGCCCAGCAGCGTTTCGGGGTCCTCCGCGTCGATGCGCAGATAGGCCGCGCCCTCGTTGGCATAGTCGGTAAAGAACGCCCTGCGCCACGGGCGCGGCGTTTCAAAGGCGGCGTCCTGCGCACGCAGGAAGCGCTCGCGGGTGATATAGTCGTCCGTCCAGTTCAGCACGACCTCGCCCGCGCCGAGGTCATAGGCCGCCGACGCGCACAGCCGCGCGAACGGCGCGCACTCCACGGGGGATGAGAGAATGAGCGTCTGCCCCTTTTGCAGGTTCAGTCCGACGGAAACGATCAGATGCGCGTATTCGCGCAGCTTTTCTTCCACAAAAATACCTCCTTGAAAATCGGGTATGCTTACCCTACGGTGCTTTTCATAGGAACAGAATACCACGCCCCGCCGCGCTTGGAAAGGGGAAATTCGGCGGCAAGGCCGGAAAACTCAGATGCCCAGCAGGAGCGCGGCGAAGCGGAAGTAGATGGCCAGCGAGATCGCGTCCACCACCGTGGTGATGAACGGCGAGGCCATGACCGCGGGGTCGAAGCCGATCTTCTTGGCCAGCAGCGGCAGCGTGCAGCCGACGAGCTTGGCGGCAAACACCGTGACGATCAGCGTCAGGCAGATGACCGCCGCCACCGTCATCGTGATGGGATTGCCGAAAATCATCTTATCCACCAGCAGCAGCTTGACAAAGTTCGCCGCGCTAAGCACCGCGGCGCAGAGCACCGCCACGCGGATCTCCTTCCAGATGACGCGGAGGAGGTCGGAAAACTCGATCTCATCGAGCGAAATGCCGCGGATGACCGTGACGCTCGCCTGCGAGCCGCAGTTTCCGCCGGTATCCATCAGCATGGGGATATAGGCGGTCAGGATAGCGCAGGCGCCGAGGGCGTCCTCGAATTTCGCGATGATCTGGCCGGTGAAGGTCGCCGAGACCATCAGCAGGAGGAGCCACGGGATACGGGACTTGAAGGTCTCGAACACGCTCGTTTTGAGATAGGGTTTGTCGGTCGGCAGCATGGCCGCCATCTTTTCGATATCCTCGGTGGCCTCCGCCTCCATGACGTCCATGGCGTCGTCAACGGTGATGATGCCGACGAGACGGTCTTCCTTATCGACGACCGGCAGAGCGATGAAGTCGTACTTCGAGAAGGTTTGGGCGACGTCCTCCTTATCCTCGAGGGTGCCGACGGAGATGACATGCGTCTCCATGATATCCTCGATGATATCGTCCTCGTCGGAGAGGAGGATCGTGCGCAGGGAAACGATGCCGAGCAGCTTGCGCGCGGGATCCACCACATAGCAGACGTTGATGGTCTCCTTGTCCGTGCCGGTGCGGCGGATGCGCTTGAGGGCGTCCTCCACCGTCATGTCTCGCTTGAGGTCGACGAACTCCGTCGTCATCAGCGCGCCGGCGGAATCCTCGGGATATTTCAGGATCTCATTGATGCTCTTGCGGGTGTCGGGGTCGGCGTGCTTCAAAATGCGCTTGACCACGCCCGCGGGCATCTCCTCGACGATATCGACGGCGTCGTCGAGATACAGCTCGTCGAGCACCTCTTTCAGCTCGGTGTTGGAAAAGCCGCGGATGAGCATTTCCTGCACATCCGGCTCCAGCTCGACGAACAGCTCCGCCGCCGGCTCCTTGGGCAGCAGGCGGAACAACAGCGGCAGCATCTCCTCGGGCAGATCGTCGAACAGGTCTGCGATGTCGGCGGGCTCCAGCTCGACTAAAATGTCGCGCAGCGCCTTATACTGCTTTCGGCGGGTCATCTCCTCTATTTCCTCCAGCAGCTCGTCGCGGCGTTCTTCAAAATCGATCATGCGCTGTTCCTCCTTTCTCCAAAACTGACCGGCGCGGGCCAAGGGATAAAAAAAGCCCGCAGGCCTTCCTCCGGTACCAAGGCTGCGGGAGCGACAATGATAAAAATCGCGCTTCGCGATCTTCCCTACCGTTCAAGCTTTAGCATCACCAGGCGGTGAAACTGCATTAGATGGCACCTTGGTTTCGATGCCAACTGTTCAAACCCTCGCATCGTGTCTCCACGACTCTGCGGCAGCAGTCCATATCCTGATGGTAGCCTTACCTACCGGACGAATATTTATTTACCTTATCATAGTATGCGCATTTTCTTTCTTTGTCAAGCATTTTCCCGATTTTTTCGGCCCGTTTTCCCCGCCGCGGCGGCGCGGAAATCTTTCTCTTTCCTTTTCGGTCTTGCTGTGCTATAGTATTGTTGTTTTTATAGGGCTTCGTGAAGAATAAACAGGGCGGAGGTGAGCGGGATTTGCTCGAGCGCGTGATGCACAACCGGTTTTTTCGCGGCACGGCGCTGTTCGTGCGCCGCTACTTCGACCACCGCGTGGCCCGCGACAGCGCGGCGCTGACGTATTACCTGCTCTTTGCGATGTTCCCGCTGCTCATCTTCCTGAGCAACCTTGTCGGCTTCTTCGCCGTGGACATTGAGGGCTTCCTGCGCCAGCTCGGCACCATCATCCCCGCCGAGGTGCTGGACCTGCTGATCCAGTACCTGCGCTACGTTTCGCGCGTATCGAGCCGAACGCTGATGACCTTCAGCCTGATCTTTTCCATCTGGTTCCCGATGCGCGCGGCCAACGCGCTGCTGCTGAGCGTGCGCAAGGCCTACGGCATGGGGCGTCCCACGCAGTTCCTCCGCCATCAGGCCAAGGTGTTCCTTTACACCATCTGCCTGATCCTCACGATCCTGCTCTCGCTGGTGCTCGTGACGGTGGGCCGCAGCGTGCTGAACCTCTGCGCGGACTACTTCCATTTCAGCGCCATCCTGACCGACGGCTTCATCGAGCTGTGGTCGACGCTGCGCTTCGTGTTCCTCGGCTGCATCGTCTTTCTCGCGCTCGCCGTGCTCTACGGTCTCGCGCAGGAGACGCGGAGCGTTCACTACGTCTGGCCCGGCGTGCTTTTTTCGCTCACGGCCTGGATGGTCCTCTCGCTGCTTTTCTCGCTTTATGTGGAAAACGCGGCGAACTATTCCGTCATCTACGGCTCCATCGGCGCCATCATCGTGCTGCTGCTGTGGCTGTATCTCTCGGCGACCATGATGATCATGGGCGCGGAATTCAACAGCGTTCTGATGGAAATGAAGACCGCGCGCAGCTGAGGCGCGCGGATACCAAGGCTATTACGCGCCGCGCGGTGCGCGGCAGAACGGAGAACAAAGCATGAAGATCATCATTGTCGGTCTGGGCAAGGTCGGCTACGCCATTGCCCAGCAGATGGTCGGCGAGGAGCACGACCTGATTTTGGTGGACGAGAGCGCCGCCGTGATCGAGCACGCCGACGCTACGCTCGACGCCATGTGCGTCGATGGCAACGGTGCGTGCGCGAGCGTGCTGCTGCGCGCCGGTGTGCGCGACGCCGACCTGGTCATCGCCGCCACGGCGGACGACGAGGTGAACCTCGTCTGCTCGTTGATGGCGAAAAAGCTGGGCGCCAAGCACACGGTCGCCCGCGTGCGCAACCCCGAATACTTCCGCGACGCGCCGATCCTGCGCCGCGAGATCGGTCTGGACATGATCATCAACCCCGAATACGCCGCCGCGCAGGAGATCGCGCGCATCCTGCGCGTACCCGCCGCGTTCAGCGTGGAGAGCTTCGCCCGCGGCACCGTGGAGCTCATCGGCTTCCAGATCACCGAGCAGGACGGCATGGCCGGCAAGAGTCTGATCGAATACAACAAGCTCCACCCCAACGCGCTGCTGCTGTGCGCGGCCAAGCGCGGCGGCGAGGTGCTGGTGCCGAACGGCCACTTTGTCCCGCAGGCCGGCGACCGCGTTTACGCCATCGGCACACCGACCGAGACCGCCCGCGTGCTGCGCAGCATGGGCCGCGACACCTCGCCCATCCGCCAGCTGAGCGTGATCGGCGGCGGGCGCATCGCGCTCTACCTCGCCTGGGCGCTCGACGGCATGGGGATGCACATCACCATCGTTGAGCAGAACGAGGAAAAGTGCATGGCGATCGCCGAGAAGCTGCCGAAGGCGACCATCCTCCACGGCGACGGCACGGACCATGACCTGCTCGAATCCGAGGGCATCTTCGACGCGGATGCCTTCGTCTCCCTCACAGGGCGCGACGAGGAGAATCTGCTCATGGCGCTCACCGCGAAGGACTCCGGCGTTGCCAAGGTCCTGCCGAAGATGTCGCGCCCGAACTACACCGCGCTGGTGCACGACCTCGGCATCGACACCGTCATCTCCCCCAAGGACGTGACGGCCAGCCAGATCTCCAGCTACGTCCGCGGCCTCGCCAACTCGCAGGGCAGCGCCGTGGAGAGCCTGCATAAGATCCTCGGCGGCGCGATGGAGGCGGTGGAATTCACCGCGACCGGCGCGACGCACTTCCTCAATACGCCCCTTAAGGACCTGAACTTCAAGCCGGGGCTGCTGGTCGCCGCCATCGTCCACGGCGGCAAGCTCCTCATTCCCGGCGGCCACTCCATCATCTCGGAGGGCGACCGCGTGATCGTGGTGGCAAAATCTCTGTTCCTCAAGGACCTCAACGACATTCTGGTCCGTTGAGCCGCTGCACGGAGGAAGGCGCGACATGAACAAAAAGCTCATTTTCAAAATTCTCGGCATCATCCTGGGCATCGAGGGCGTGTCCCTGCTCATTCCCTTCGTCATCGCGCTCGTCTGCCGGGAAAATACCGCCGTCTTCGGCATCACGGCGCTGCTCTGCCTCGCGGTCGGTCTGCCGCTGAGCCGGCTGCATACGGCCAAATCACGCCTGCAGAACCGCGACGGCTATGTCGCCGTGGCGCTCGGCTGGATCGTGCTGTCCGCCTTCGGCGCGCTGCCCTATGCGCTCAGCGGCTGCTGCGGCTATGTGGACGCGCTGTTCGAGACCGTTTCCGGCTTCACGACGACGGGCGCCTCCATCTTCGGCGCGCCGGCCTCGCTGCCGCGCGGCATCCAGCTCTGGCGCGCGCTGACGCAATGGCTCGGCGGCATGGGCGTTCTCGTCCTGCTGCTCGCGCTGATGCCGAAGCTCGGCGAGGGCAGCGTCAACCTGATGAAGGCCGAAAGCCCCGGCCCCATCTCCTCCAAGCTGCTGCCGCGCACGAACGACACGGCCAAAATGCTTTACAGCATCTACATTCTCCTCACGGCGGCGGAAACGCTCGCGCTCCGCGCGGCGCGGATACCGTGGTTCGACGCGGTGACCACCGCGCTCACGACCATCTCGACCGGCGGCTTCTCCGTCCGCAACGAAAGCATCGCCTACTACCAGTCCTCGGCGGTCAACTGGATCATCGTGGTCTTCATGTTCGTCTCGTCGGTCAATTTCACACTTCTGTTTCTGGCCGGTACACGGCGCTGGCGGGAGGTCCTGCGCAGCGACGAGCTGCGCGTCTACTCCGGCATCGTGTTCGGCTCGTCCGCGCTCATCGCGCTCGATCTTGTTCTCAAAACGGGCCGGTCCGTCGGCTCCGCCATCGAGCACGCGGCCTTTCAGGTCACAACGCTCATTTCCACCACCGGCTACTGCACAGAGGATTTCGACCTCTGGCCGCAGTTCAGCCGTCTTGTGCTGCTCGTTGTGATGTTCGCCGGTGGCTGCGCCGGCTCGACCGCCGGCGGCATCAAGGTCTCGCGCATCGTGTTGCTCTTCAAGGGACTCAAGCGCGACCTGCGCCGCATCCTGCACACGCGCGAGGTGCGCCCCATCACGCTCGACGGGCAGCGCGTGGAGGAGGATACCATCTCCTCCGTTTCCCTCTTCTTCTTTGCCTATATGATCATCCTCTTTTTCTCCGCGCTGATCGTCTCGCTCGACGAGCTGGATTTCACCTCCGCCTTCACGGCATCCCTGACCTGCATCAGCAATGTCGGCCCCGGCCTCGGCCTTGTCGGCCCGACGTGCAACTTCGGCTTTCTCTCACCGCTCTCAAAGCTCGTGCTCTCGTTTACGATGCTCCTCGGGCGACTGGAGATCATGCCCCTGCTCGTGCTGTTCCTGCCGTCCGTGTGGCGGAAAAAATAAATCTGTGCCAAAGCCGCTCCCACGGGTGCGGCTTTTCTCCGCAAATTTTGGTTGACAATTGTATACCTTTCTGCTATGCTGGGCTCAGACAGGTATACAGCTGTATACCGAAAGGAGGAATGTCCCGTGTCCTGCAATCTGACCGACGCGGAGTGGAAGCTGATGCACCGTCTCTGGGAGCAGTCCCCGCAGACCATCACGCAGCTCACCACCGCGCTTTCCGCCGAGACCGGCTGGGAGAAGCACACCGTCATCACCATGCTCACACGGCTGGAGGCCAAGGGCGCGGTGCGCCACGAGGCCGGCGGGCGCGCCAAGCAGTTCTATCCCGCCGTCGCGCAGAGCGACGCCGCCCGCACCGAGACCGAGAGCTTTCTCGGTAAGGTCTACGGCGGCAGCCTGGGCCTGATGATGAGCGCCATGGTCGAGGGCCGCGCGCTCACGCGCGAGGACATCGACGAGCTGTCCGCCATCTTGGAGCAAGCGGGAGGGAACACAAAATGAAAGAAATTCTGCTCACTTCCTCTGTTTTGATCCTTGCGCTGCTGGCACTGCGGCAGCTGTTCCGCCGCACCATCTCGCGCCGTATGCAGTACGCGCTCTGGCTTCTGGTGCTCGTGCGGCTGCTCGTGCCGGTGAACGTCGGCACACTGGCGCACAATGTTCTCTCGGCTGCCGAGCCGGTGCAGACCGTTGTGGAGGAGCGGCTGGATACCCCCGTGCTGTACGTTCAGGACGGCACGGAGCGGCGCCCCGCACAGCTTTTGCCCGGCAAGGAGTCGCAGGGTGAGCCGCAGTCTCCGCCGTCCGACGCAGCGCAGAGCGCCCCTGCCGACGAATACTACACTGTGACGCCGACCTACCGAACCGTCACGCTTTCCGAAGCGCTCACCTACGTCTGGTACGCCGGTATGCTGATCGTGGGCGCGTGGTTCCTTTTTACCAACCTGCGCTTCGCCCGCGCGCTGCGCAAGGCGCGCACACCTTACCGCGTCGAGGGCTGCCGCTATCCGGTCTATCTCGTGTCCGCGCTGCCCTCGCCGTGCCTGTTTGGTGTGCTGCGCCCCGCCGTTTACCTGAACGAAAAGGCGCTGCAAAGCCCCGACGCCCTGCGCTTCGTGCTCGCGCACGAGCAGACGCACGCGCGGCACCTTGACCCGCTGTGGTCGCTGCTGCGCGGCGTGTGCCTGACCGTCTACTGGTTCGACCCGCTCGTGTGGCTCGCGGCGGTGCTCTCGCGCGAGGACGGCGAGCTGGCCTGCGACGAGGGGACGCTCCGCGCGCTCGGCGCGGACGAGCGCGCCGCCTACGGCAAAACGCTGCTCACGCTCGTGCCCGTGTGCGATAAGCCGCAGAACCCGCTGCTCGGCGCGACGACCATGACCAGCGGTAAAAGGAGCCTCAAGGAGCGCATCACACGCATCGCGGAGGACCGGCAGGCCAAGGCCGCGGCAGTGTTCGCCGCCGTCGCGCTCGCGGCGCTCGTGTGCGCGGTGAGCTTCACCGGCAGCTCCCGACCACTGAGCGAGGTCTGCGGTGATTTTTGGGATGCGGAAGCGACCTGCACCTATGTGGAGGAGCGGCCCGACGTGGACGCGCGGTACACCCCCGCCGACGGGACGGTTCGGCTCTCCGAGCATCTTGCGCTCGTTCGCATCGGCAGTGCGCATCCGAAGAAAACAGTCGCCGTCAACCCTGCGTGGTCTACGCTCTACCTTACGCTGCCTGACGCTGACGGGGGCACTGCCGAGCCTTTGACCATCAACTTCATTCGGGAGTATGACGCGCCGGGGAGCACGGAGGCGGTCTACTCGCTGAACATCGGCACAAGGGACGCTGCCAAGTCCTATAAGGTCCTCTCCGGTCAGGAGGAGATCGACGCATTTCTCGCGTATCTGCGCGGCGAAGCGTCACCGGAGCAAATATCCCATCCTGCGTTCCCCAACAATCTGACAGAGGCCGAGCGCAGCGTTGTCGACGAATTTCTGCACTGGGCGCAAGCTCTGCGCGCAGAGGACATTCTCAACCTGCGATTTCAGAGCGGCAGCAGCTCGCGCTTCCTCGTCGATGCGGAGCTGACCGCGCTCTCGGCGCAGCTCGTGCCAGCCCTCAACGCCCTCACCGAGGCGGACCTCTACACGCAGCAGGGCTACGGCGACAGCGCGTACTACACGCTCTCCGTCATCACGCAGGACGGCGAACGGTACACCTTCTTCTGCGGCTTCGACCGCGTGCGGCTCCTGCATCCCACCTTTGAGCCGGGGCTCTCCTCAAGCTATCCCAGCGACCGCCCGACGCTCTGGATCGACAGTCCCGCGCTGATGGCGTGCATCGACAGTCTGGAAGCCTCGCCCGCGCCTTTGCCGGACTTTGAGACCGCCGCGCCGACGCCGCTCGCGGACATCCTGCCCGCGCGGGAGCCGTGGCTGACCATTCCCCTTGCCGGGAAGGCACAGCGCATTGCCGACCGCCGCATCCCCTCCGATGCCCTTGACTGGCTCACGCAGATGGACATGGACGGCGACGGCGTGTGTGAGATCGTCAACAGCTCCGATTTCCCCGCGATCTACTACAAGCGCGGCGGCGAGCTCTACGGCGTCGACCTCAAGAGCGTCATCACCGCCGCGTGGCCGGAGCTGAACTGGTGGGACTACACATCCGCCGCTCCCGCCAGCCGTTCGCTCCTCTTCTGCGGCTTGTCTGCGGGCGACGCTCCCGGCGATGGGGTCAACTTCACGCGCTATCTCTATTTCGACGGTGAAAGCCTGCTGCTCTACAAGCCCGACCGCAGCCACACCGACCACATCGCCGACGCGACGCTTGCCGATCCGAGCGTTCCCGCTGAGGTCGCTGCGCGGGCAAAGCAGCTTGTTCGGCAGCGGTACGACACCCTTGCGGGCAGCGCCGCGCAGTATGACGACTGGTACACAGACGTCTCCTTCCTCGGTGCGGAGACCCGCTACGCGGGTCTGACGCTGGAGGTTTACAGCTTCAGCCAGCATTACCACGCGCAAAAGCCGGAAAAAATCCTGCTCGCGGGCGGCACTGAGGTGGACGAGGACGGCTGGGCCATTCTGGACGGCGACATGGTCCTGGACGGTCCCTATATCGTCTGCCTCATGGACGGCGGCACGCGACGCATATTAGAGGGCAGCATGAGCGGCGATTGCAGCACGGGCAGCCCCGCTTATTATTCCGATCTGACCGCGCTGCTGGCGAAAAACAATGTCCTCCGCCCCGACGCTCTGGACGGCGGCAGGCTGAAAGAGGCGATGAGCAGCGGCGGCAGCTTCCTCAACTGGCTGGGTCAATACGACGCTGCCGAGCAGGACCGCGCGCTCGAAAGGCTGAGCGCCTACCGCGCCTCGCTCACCGACAGCTACGACCTCGATATGTTCTCCCGCATCGTCACCTATCTGCTCGGCGACCGTGACGGCCTGACCGACGCGGGCCGTGCCGCACAGGGGCGCTTCCGCGCGAAATTCGGATGAACGACCAAACGGCAATTTTGTGCATTTTTTTCGAGAGCCGCCCTTGCAAAGGGCGGCTCTTTGCGGTAGAATAGTCGAACTGCCGCCTTGGCGGCGGTCAAGTTTATCAACAAATGAGGTGTTCAGAAAGCATGAAACGCGAATCCTTCCGCTCCCGTCTGGGCTTTCTGCTGGTGAGCGCGGGCTGCGCCATCGGCATCGGCAACGTGTGGCGCTTCCCCTACATCGCCGGCAAGAACGGCGGCGGCTACTTCGTTCTCTTCTACCTGCTCTGCCTGCTCGTGATGGGCGTGCCCGTGCTGACGATGGAACTGGCGGTCGGCCGCGCGAGCCGCAGGAGCGCCGTGCTCTCCTATAAGACGCTGGAAAAGCCCGGTCAGAAATGGCACATCCACGGCTGGTTCTGCCTGCTCGGCTGCTACCTGCTGATGATGTACTACACCACCGTCTCCGGCTGGATGGTCAGCTACTTCGGCAAGTTCCTCACCGGCGCGTTCCATTCCGGCATGAGCACGGATGAGGTCGCGAGCGCCTTCGGCGCGATGCTCTCCTCCCCCGGCGAAATGGCGCTCTGGGCCGAGGTCGTGGTCGTCGCGGGCTTTCTGGTCTGCTCCTTCGGCCTGCAAAAGGGCCTTGAGCGCGTGACGAAGGTCATGATGCTCTGCCTGCTGGTGCTCATTCTCGTGCTCGCCGTTCACAGCCTGACGCTCTCCGGCGCGGCGGAGGGCATGAAGTTCTATCTGGTCCCCTCGATGGATTCCATCCGCGAAAACGGCTTCGGCAGTCTCGTCACCGACGCGATGAATCAGGCGTTCTTCACGCTCTCGCTCGGCATCGCCGCCATGGAGATCTTCGGCAGCTACATGAGCGACGAGCACACCCTGCCCGGCGAAGCCGTGCGCATCTGCGCGCTCGACACCTTCGTGGCGCTGATGGCGGGCACCATCATCTTCCCCGCCTGCTTCACCTTCGGCGTGACACCGGACAACGGCCCCTCCCTGATTTTCCAGACGCTGCCGCCGGTCTTCATCAACATGGCGGGTGGGCGCTTCTGGGGCGCGCTGTTCTTCCTGTTCATGATCTTCGCGAGCTTCTCCACCGTGCTGGCGGTGTTTGAAAACATCCTCGCCATCTGCATGGACACCTTCGGGATCAGCCGCAGGAAGGCCGTGCTCATCAACGGCATCCTGATCGCCGTTCTCAGTCTGCCCTGCGTGTTCGGCTACAACATCTGGAGCGACTTCCGTCCCATCCTCGGCAAGGATGTGCTCGACAGCGAGGACTTCCTCGTGAGCAACCTCCTGCTGCCCATCGGCTCTCTCGTCTACCTCCTCTTCTGCGTGACAAAGTGGGGCTGGGGCTTCGACAAGTATCTTGCCGAGGCCAACAAGGGCACGGGTCTCAGGTTCGCCCGCTGGCTCAAGCCCTACTTCCAGTGGGTGCTGCCGATCCTGATCGTCATCATCCTGCTGCAGGGCCTCTAAACAGTGCAGAAAACCGGCGTCCGTTTCAAGCGGACGCCGGTTTTTTGTTGTGTCTATTACGCAGCCGGTCCCGTCTCCGCGCGGGAGACTGCGGTGAAGTAGCTGTGACCGAAGCAGTCGTGGCTCACACCGGTGAGGCCCTCGCGCAGAAGGTACGCCGTGCCGGAGAAGCAAAGCGGCGAAACAGCGCTGTCCTCAAGCAGCATCGCCTCCGCGTCGTGCAGGAAGGCCGCGCGGGCAGTCAGGTCGCCGGTCGATTCCGCCACGCCGACGAGCAGGTCAAAGGTGTCGTTGCGGTAGCCGCAGACGTTGCTCTCCGACGTGCCGCGGAACGGCAGCAGGTACTCCATCGGATCGTCGCAGCGAGCCGTGAGCGTGGTGAGCGCGAGGTCAAAATCACCGGCGGCGAGCGCCGCGTCAAGCTCCTCGGCGCTCACGCCCACCAGCTCGACCGCCACACCCGTGGCAGTCCTCCACATATTGAACAGACTCAGCGCCACCGCGCGCGTCTGCTCCCCCTCCACAAAGAGGAAGCGGAGCGTCGGCAGGCCCGCGCCCTGATAGTGTCCGGCAGAGGTCATCAACCGCACCGCCTCGGCGCTGCGCTCGGCATAGCCCTCGGCGTCCGCCGCACAGAGCTCACCGCCCGCCGTGCGGAAGTCCTCCCCGCCCTCGGGCGCGTCGCTGATGCCGTCGGGCACACAGCCGGTCGCCGCCGTCGCCGTCACGCCGAGCTGTTCGGCGAGCGCCGCGCGGTCGATGGCAAGGTCAAAGGCACGGCGCAGCTGCACGTCGGAGAAGGTGTCGGTCAGATGGTTGTAGAGCACACAGACCGTCTCCGCCAGCGGAGCAGGCTGCCACGTCTCATCCTCCGCCAGCTGCTCGATGGCCGCGTAGGGCAGCTTCGCGGTGTAGTCCAGCTCGCCGGCAAGAAGCTGATCGTAGTTCGTCTGTGCGTCCGTCTCGAAGCGGAAGCAAATGCTGTCCGGCACGACGAGCTTGCTCTCGTAATATTCGCCGTTTCTCTTCGTCTGAAGCTGCGCGGCCTTTACCCATGTGCCCACGGTATAGGGGCCGTTCGTCACGATGTCGGCGGTCGCCGCCCAACTCGCATTCCCCTCCACCAGATCGCGGCGCAGCGGGGCCGTCGCCGGCGACGTGCAGACGCTGGTGATGAAGTAGGCGCAGGGCCTGCTGAGCGTCACGAGGAAGGTGCTCTCTCCCTTGGCCTTCACGCCGAGCAGCGACACGTCGCCGCTCTCGCGCACCTCGTCATAGCCAGCGACCATGCTCAGAAGCGAGGCGTTGGGCGACGCCGTCGCCGGATCGACCAGGCGCTGCCAGGCATAAACGAAGTCCTCCGCCGTCACGCGCTCGCCGTCCGACCAGCGGGCCGCGGAGCGCAGCGTGAACGTATAGGTCACGGTGTCGTCGTAATTCTTTTCCTCGATGTATTCCTTGGCGATGCCCGCCACGGCGACCGCCTTGCCGGCGCCGTCGTCGCGCATCCGCATCAGGCCCTCAAAGAGCGTGGAGAGCAGGCTCTCCGCCCCCACGTCGGTGTTCATGGTCGGGTCAAGCGTCTCCAGCGGACCGCAGACCGCGGCGCTCACCACAAAGTCCTCCGCGGGCTCCTCCTGCTTGCCGCAGCCGGCGAGCAGGGTCAAAAACAGCGCCGCACAGAGCAGCAGACAGACGGATCTTCGCAGCATTTTCATCGGGAGCGTCTCCTCTTTCTCTATCGTAAAACGCGGCGCGAAGCGCGCCGCACAGGCAAACATCTAAATGATTATATAAAAATTTGCCCCGCTTGTAAAGACGAGCGGGGCAAAAAGTTACAAATTGTTATTATTTGGCGTCCACGACCAGCGTATCACCCTCGAAGTGGGCGGGCTTGACGTCGTTTCCGGTGAACTTGGCGATGGCGTCGAGCCGCATCTTGCTCGGGTAGTCGGCGACAAGCGTGTAGGCGACGCCGTGACGCTTCGCGCGGCCCGTGCGTCCGATGCGGTGGACGTAATATTCGTTCTCCTGCGGCACGTCGTAGTTGAACACCGCGTCCACGTCGTCCACGTCGATGCCGCGGGCGGCGACGTCGGTGGCGACGAACACAGGCAGCTCACCGCGGCGGAAGCGCGCCATGACCTGCTCACGCTTTTTCTGCGGAATGTCGCCGTGGATGCAGGCGGCATCCAGTCCCTCCATCTCAAGGTACTTCGTCAGGCGCTCGACCATGCCCTTGGTGTTGCAGAACACCATCACGCGCTCCAGCTTCTCCTGCCGGATGATGCGCGCCATCGCCGCGACCTTGTCGGTCTGCTCGACCGTGACGGCGTACTGAAGGATGTCGGGCTTATTCTGCTCGTCCGCGCGGACAGTGATCTCCTCGGGGTCGCGCTGGTAGACCCAGCTGATGTCCATGACCTCGCGCGAGATGGTCGCGGAGAACATACCGAGGTTGCGGCGGGATGGGATCTTGTCCAAAATACGGGTCACGTCGTGGATGAAGCCCATGTCCAGCATCCGGTCGGCCTCGTCGAGCACAACGGTCTGCACCCGGTCGAGCCGCACGGTGCGGCGCTTCATGTGGTCGGACAGGCGGCCCGGGGTCGCCACAACGATCTGTGGCTTTTTCTTCAGCGCGTCGATCTGCTTGCCAATGGGTGCGCCGCCGTAGAGGCACACCACGCGAATGCCGCTCATAAAAACAGCCAGGTCGCGCAGCTCCGCCGTGATCTGCATGGAAAGCTCGCGCGTAGGCGCCATGATGACCGCCTGCACCTCCTCGCTTTCGGGGTCAATGTGCTCGATGATGGGAATGCCGAAGGCAAAGGTCTTGCCCGTTCCGGTGGGGGCCTTGGCGATCACGTCCTTCCACTCGCGCATCGGCGGGATGCAGCCCGCCTGCACGGGGGTGGACCATTCGATGTTTTTCTTTTCCAATGCGCGCGTCATTTCCGGCAGCAGGCCAAGGCTGTCGAAGCGCACGCCCTGTGTGAATTCCATAGCGTTTTCCTCTGTTCTCGTGATTTTCAGTCAGAGAAATTATATCATGCCTGTCAATAGCGCGGAAAAGAGACGGCGCCGCCGTCTCTTTCCTCCGCTTTGCTTACTTGTGCGGGACGTGCCAGATGTTGTCCGCGTACTGCGCGACCGCGCGGTCGGCGGCGAAGATACCGCTGCGCGCGATGTTGAGAAGCGACATACGGTCCCACGCCGCGCGGTCGGCGTAGGTCTTCGCCATGCGCTGCTCGGCAGCGCAGTAGGAGGCGAAGTCCTGCAGGAGCATATATTCATCGCGCTGGAGCAGGCGCTGGGCGAGATCGTCGTAGCTCACACCGTCGGAGAAGCCCGTGCGGAGCTGATCGACCACGCGCTTGAGCGCGTCGTCGCGCTCGCAGAGCCGCTGGGGCGCGTAGCCCTGCGCCTTCAGGCGCGCGACCTCGTCCGCGTGCAGGCCGAAGAGGAACATATTCTCGTCGCCAAGCACCTCGTGCATCTCGACGTTCGCGCCGTCGAGCGTGCCGACGGTCAGCGCACCGTTCATCATGAACTTCATGTTGCCCGTGCCGCTGGCCTCCTTGCCGGCGGTGGAGATCTGCTGGCTGACCTCGCTCGCGGGCATCAGATGCTCGGCGAGGGACACGCGGTAATTCTCCAGAAAGACGACCTGCAATCTCCCGCGGCACAGCGGATCGCTGTTGATCTGGTTCGCCAGCGAGTTGATAAGGTGGATGATGCGCTTGGCGACCGCGTAGCCCGGTGCGGCCTTCGCGCCGAAGAGGAAGGTCCGCGGCTGCAGCTCCATGCTCGGATCGTCCTGCAATTTCTGGTATAGATAGATGATGTGCATGGCGTTGAGCAGCTGACGCTTGTACTCATGCAGGCGCTTGACCTGCACGTCGAAGATCGCATCTGTGTTGAGTGCCACGCCCTGCGTCTTTTTGACGTAGGCGGCAAAGTCGAGCTTGTTGGCGCGCTTGATCTCGTCCAGCCGCGCGAGCACCGCGCCATCGCCGGCGAAGGCCTCGAGCTTCTTGAGCTCCTCGGGATGGAGCAGATAGCCGCGCCCGCCGCAGAGGTCGGCAATCAGGCCGTCGAGCCGCGGGTTGATCTGCGCGAGCCAGCGGCGGTGGTCGATGCCGTTGGTGACGTTCTTGAACTTCTCCGGCTCCATCTGGTACTGCCAGCGGAATACGTCGTGGCGCAGGATGTCGGAGTGCAGCGCGGAAACGCCGTTGACCGCCATGCCGCCCGCGATGCACAGGTTCGCCATGCGCACCTGCCCGTCCCAAACGATGGCCAGCTCCGCGGTCTTGGCGGGGTCGTGGTAGAAGTTCTCGACCTGCTTCTGATAGCGGTGCGCGATCTCGGTGATAATCTCCCACACGCGCGGGAGCAGCGTCTCCATGAGCTGCTGCGGCCAGCGCTCGAGCGCCTCAGCGAGCACGGTGTGGTTCGTGTAGGCGACGGAATTTTTCGTGATGTTCCACGCGGTATCCCAGTCGAAGCCCGCGTCGTCCATCAGAATGCGCATCAGCTCGGGAATGACGAGCGCGGGGTGCGTGTCGTTGATCTGGATGACGTTCTTCTCGTGGAAGTTCGCCGCCGTGCCGTAGACCTCGATGTGCTTGCGCATGATGGACTGCATCGTGGCGGAGACGAAGAAATACTGCTGCTTGAGACGCAGCGACTTGCCCTCATAGTGGTTGTCCTCGGGATAGAGGATCTTGGCGATGGTCTCCGCCATCGCTTCCTGCTCGCTCGCGCGCAGGTACTCGCCCTGCGAGAACAGGCTCATATCCACCGGCGTTGGGGACTTCGCGTCCCACAGGCGCAGGGGGTTGACGTGCTCGGTGCCGTAGCCCGTGATCTCCATGTCGCAGGGCACGGCGAGCACCTTCGTCGCGCCCTCGGGCACGACGTGCAGCCGTCCGTTGTCCCAGAACTTGCGGACCGTGCCGCCGAAGAGCACCTCCTCCGTCTCCTGCGGCTTGGGCATCAGCCACGCGCCGCCGATGTCCTTCCAGTTGTCCGGCAGCTCGACCTGCTGCCCGTCCACGATGCGCTGGCGGAAGATGCCCAGCTCATAGCAGATGGAGTAGCCCGCGGCGGGGATGTCGAGCGTGGTCATGGAATCCAGATAGCAGGCGGCGAGGCGGCCGAGGCCGCCGTTGCCGAGGCCCGCGTCTGGCTCGACCTCGAAAATATCCGCCGCGCGGAAGCCCAGCTCGCCGATCGCCTCGCGCAGCACGCCGCTCACGCCGAGGTTGTAGGCGTTCTTTTCCAGGCTGCGGCCCAGCAGGAATTCCATGGAAAGGTAATGCACCTTCCGCTTTTCCTCGCGGCGCGTGGCCATTCGGCTCTCCACACCGCGCTCGGTCATCACGTCGCGCAGCACCAGCGCCGCGGCGCGCATCACCTGCGCGTCGTCGGCCTCCTCGGGCGTCACACCAAAGCCCAGGCGCAGCTTATCCGTAAGCGCCTGCTTCATTCCCTGTGTCGTTGTGATATCCATATTTCTTTGTACCTACCTTATTTGCAGATGGAATCGTAAATTTCACGGTATTTTTTCGCGCTGCGCGCCCAGCTGAAATCCTCGGCCATGCCGCGCTTGCGCAGAGCCTTGTAGGCCTCCGGCTTCTGATGGTAAAGGTCCACCGCCTCGCCGATGACGTAGCACATATCGCCCGCGTTATAATTTGTAAAGGAAAAGCCATTGCCCGCGCCGTTCCACGCCTCGTAGGCGTGAACGGTGTCCTTCAGCCCGCCGGTCTCGCGCACGATGGGCACCGCGCCGTAGCGCATGGCGATCATCTGGCTCAGGCCGCACGGCTCGCTCTTGGACGGCATGAGGAACAGGTCCGCTCCCGCGTAGATCTGCATGGCAAGGCTCTCGGAGTAGCCGAGATGCACCGCCACGCGGCCCGGGTACTTCGCCTGCGCCCAGGAGAAGAAGGACTCGTACTTCCCGTCGCCCTTGCCAAGCACGACGAGCTGCATATCCTTTTCCATGAAGTAATCGAGCGTCTCGCACACGAGGTCGAGTCCCTTGTGGCTCACGAGCCGCGAGACCATCGCGACCACGGGCGTGTCCTTTCTTTCGGCAAGGCCCATCATGCGCTGCAGCGCCGCCTTGTCCTTCGCCTTGCCGGCCATGCGCCGGAGCGAGTAGTTCGCCGTCAGGTTGGGGTCGCTCGCGGGATCGTAGCGCTCCATGTCGATGCCGTTGAGCACGCCGTGGAGCTTGCCCTCCACCATCTGCATCACGCTCTCAAGGCCGTGGGCGAAGTAGGCGTACTTGAGCTCCTGCGCGTAGGTGGGGCTGACGGCGGTCACGGCGTCCGCCGTGACGATCGCGCCCTTGAGCAGATTCACGTCGCCGTCGAAGGCAAGCGTGCCGCCGGTGAACCAGCCCGCGTCGAGGCCGAAAAGGTCCTCGACCGTCTCGCGGCCGTAGCGGCCCTGATACTCGATGTTGTGGACGGTGATGACCGTGCGGACGGACTTGTAGAATTCCTCGCGCACCGCCTCGTCATGGATGTAGATGGGCACGAGCGCGGTCTGCCAGTCGTTGCAGTGGACGACGTCCGGCTTCTCCGGCAGCAGCCGCAGCAGCTCCGTCACCGCGCGGCAGAAGAAGGCGAAGCGCTCGCCGTCGTCATAATAGCCGTAAAGCTCGGGACGCTTGAAATACTGCTCGTTGTCCACGAAGTACCACGTCACGCCCTGCCGCTCGTAGGAGAAAAGTCCGCAGTACAGGCTGCGCCAGGCAAGGCGCACATAGGTGTAGCGCTCAAAGTGCAGCCGGTCGCGCCACGCGTCCGCGACGCTCTGGTAGAGCGGCAGAATGACGCTCACGCGGTCGCCGTTCGCGGCAAGCGACTGCGGCAGGCTGCCCGCAACGTCCGCAAGGCCGCCGGTCTTGCAGAAGGGAACGGCCTCGGATGTGACATAGAGAATGTTCATAGCTTTCCTCCTTATTCCGTGTATGCTTCAGACGATGCTGCCCTTGGAAATGACGATAGGGTAGCTCTCATGCCCCATGAGCGTGCGCCCGGGCAGGACCTCCACATATTTGTCGGTGATGACGTAGCGGAGCGTCACGCCGTCGCGCACGCGCGTGCCCTTGAAGAGAATGGAATCGCGCAGCTCCGCGCCCTTTTCCACCGTCACGCCGGGGAAGAGGATGCAGTTCTCCACGCTGCCCTCGATGGTGCAACCGTCGGCGACGAGCGAATTCTTCACGCGGCTGCCCGGCGCGAAATAGCTCGACGCCTCGTCGTCCTCCTTGGCGAGGATGGGCCGCGCGGCGGCAAAGAGCTCGGCGCGGATGGAGCCTTGCAGCAGCTCCATCGAGCGGTCGTAATACTCCTGCACGGAGCGGAGCTGGGCGGCGTAGCCGTCCCAGACGTAGCTCTGGAGCTTCAGCCGTCCGGTCATGCCCGCGAGCACGTCGCGGCGGAAGCTGTATTTATCCTGCGCGGAGCACTCGTCCACGAGCGTGAGCAGCAGCTGCTTGCTGAGAATGTAGATCTCCAGCGAGCGGTGGCCGCGCGGCGCGGTCGGCGCACACCAGACCTGCCCGATCGCGCCGTCGCTCTCGAGCGTGAGGTAGGTCGCGTTGTCCACGAAGCCGCCGTTCGCCGTGCAGACGGCGGTGATGTCCGCGCCGCTCTCCAGATGCGCGGCAAACACGTCCGCGAGCGGCAGATTGATGATAAGGTCACTGTCGGAGAGCACGACGTAGTCCTGCCGTATCCCCTGTAAATATGAGCGGACGCCGGCAAGGGCCTCCATCTTGCCGCGGAACTCGCCGCTGCGGTAGGCGCGGGTATCGGCGAAGGGCGGCAGGATACGCAGCCCGCCGTACTTGCGCGCCATGTCCCAGGTCTTGCCGTTGCCGATGTGGTCAAGCAGGCTCTGGTAATTGCCGTGCAGCACCACGCCGACGTCGGTGATGCCGGCGGCGTGCAGATTGGAGAGCATGAAATCGACGACGCGATAGCGTCCGCCGAACGGGATGGAGGCAGGCATCCGGCGTTCCGCCAGCTCGCGCAGTCCCGGCTCCTGTTCGTAGGAGAAAATAATGCCGTGCAGTCCGTTCATCGTACCGTCTCCTTTCCTTCGCGGTTGAGCATCCGGTTCGCCTTGAGCGTGCGGCCTGCCTCGACCTGTGCCTCGGGGCCGACGACCGTGATGCCCCACTCCTCCGGCGGCGCCGCCTCGGGCGACGCGCCGACGCGGGCGTTCTCGCCCACGCGGACGTTCTCGCCGAGGATGGCGTAGGCGACCCTCGCGCCGCGCTCGACGACCGCACCGGGCATGAGGATGGAATACTCCACCTCCGCGCCCTCGGCGACGGTGCAGCGCTGCGAGAGCACGGAATTGCGCACCGTGCCCTCGACCTCCGAGCCGCGGGTGACGACGCTGTGGTCGACCTCCGCCGTCTCGCCGAGGTAGGCGGGCGGCTCGCTCTCCGCGCGGGCATAGATGGGCCAGTCCTTATCGAGCAGGTTCAGCCCGCTGCCCTGCGCGAGCATATCCATGTTCGCGTCCCAGAGGGAATCGAGCGTGCCGACGTCCTTCCAGTAGCCCTCGAAGCGATAGGCGGACATCTTCTCGCCGGCATTCAGCATGGCAGGGATGATATTCTTGCCGAAGTCGTTGCTCGAGTCCGCGTCGTTCTCGTCCGCGATGAGGTAGGCGCGCAGCTTCTTCCACGAGAAAACGTAAATGCCCATCGAGGCAAGGTTGCTCCTGGGCTGCTTCGGCTTTTCCTCAAACTCCGTGATGGTGTCCTCGCCGTCGACGTTCATGATGCCGAAGCGGCTCGCCTCGTCCCAGGGCACCTCCATCACGGCGATGGTGCAGTCGGCGTGCACACGCTTGTGGTGCGCGAGCATGGCGGCGTAGTCCATCTTGTAAATGTGGTCGCCGGAGAGAATGAGCACATAGTCGGGATCGTACATATCCACGAAGCCGACGTTCTGGTAGATGGCGTTCGCCGTGCCCTTGAACCACGTCGCGCCCTTCGCGCTCTGGTAGGGCGGGAGGATGTGTACGCCGCCGTCCGAGCGGTCAAGGTCCCAGGGCTGGCCGTTGCCGATGTAGCGGTTGAGCTCCAGCGGGCGGTACTGCGTGAGCACGCCGATGGTGTCGATGCCGGAGTTCGCGCAGTTGGAAAGGGGAAAGTCGATGATGCGGAACTTCCCGCCGAACGGGACGGCGGGCTTTGCCATGTTCTCCGTCAGGACGTAAAGGCGGCTGCCCTGTCCGCCGGCGAGCAGCATGGCGATGCACTCTTTTTTCATGCCGGTAATTCCTCCCTTGCCTTGCTTTTTTTCGCTTTCGGTTTCTTATATTCGCCCGCGCCGCGCAGGATGACCGCGCCGAGCGGGGGGATGGTGATGGCAATAGACTGCTCGCGTCCGTGCGAGGGGATCGCCTGCGTTCGGACCGGCTTTTCATTGCGCCACTCGCCCGTGCCGCCGAACGCGGTATCATCCGTGGAAAGCTCCTCGCGCCACGTTTTCCGCGGCGGGACGCCGAAGCGGTAGTCCCGGTAGCCGTTGGGCGAGAAGTTGACCGCGACCAGCAGCTCCTCGCCCGCACCGTCGCGGCGGACAAAGACGACGGTGTTATCCTCGTTGTCGTCCGCGACGAGCCACTCAAAGCCCGCCCAGTCAAAGTCGATGCGCCAGAGCGCAGGGTTCGTCAGGTAGTACCGGTTGACAGCACGGAAGAAATCCTGCATCCTGCGGTTGGCATCGTTTTCGAGCAGATACCAGTCGAGCTGACCGGCAAAATCCCACTCGTGCCACTGGCCCAGCTCCGCGCCCATGAAGGTGAGCTTCTTGCCCGGGTGCGTGAGCATATAGACCATGAAGCTGCGCACGCCCGCGAGCTGCCGCCACTCATCGCCCGGCATCTTGCCGCGCAGGCTGCCCTTCATGTACACCACCTCGTCATGCGAGATGGGCAGCACGAAGTTTTCGGAAAAGGCGTACATCAGCGAGAAGGTGAGGTCCTTATGATGGAACTGGCGGAACCACGGGTCGAGCTTGAGGTAGTGGCACATATCGTTCATCCAGCCCATGTTCCACTTGAGGTTGAAGCCCAGCCCGCCGTCCGAGACCGGATAGGTCACGAGCGGCCACGCGGTCGATTCCTCCGCCACCATCATCACGTTCGGATCAATGGCAAAGGCGGCGGTGTTGAGCGCGCGCAGGAAGTCGATGGCCTCCAAATTCTCGTGGCCGCCGTTTTTGTTCGGCGTCCACTCGCCCGCCTCGCGCCCGTAGTCGAGGTAGAGCATGGACGCCACCGCGTCCACGCGCAGACCGTCAAGGTGGTATTCCCGCAGCCAGTAGGCGGCGGACGAGAGCAGGAAGCTCTTCACCTCGCCGCGCCCGTAGTCGAATACGCGCGTGCCCCAGCCCGCGTGCTCGCGCTTTTTGGGGTCGGCGTACTCGTAGCACGGCTCGCCGTCGAAGTCGATGAGGCCGTGCTCGTCCTTGCAGAAGTGCGCGGGCACCCAGTCAAGAATGACGGAGATGCCCCTTCGGTGCATCATGTCCACGAAGTACATGAAGTCGTGCGGCGTGCCGTAGCGCGAGGTCGGCGCGAAGTAGCCGGTGCACTGGTAGCCCCACGAGTCGTCGAGCGGATACTCGGTCACGGGCATCAGCTCCACGCAGTTGTAGCCGAGGTCGGCGGCGTACTCGCTCAGCTCGTCCGCGAGCGAGCGGTAGTCGTAAAAATCGCCGTTTTCGCGCCGCCGCCACGAGCCGAGGTGGACCTCGTAGATGTTGAGCGGACGGTCATAGACCGGCTGCTTTGCCGCAAGGTACGCGCCGTCGCCCCAGTCGTAGCCCGCAAGCTCGTAGAGCTTGCTCGCCGTGCCGGGGCGCGTCTCGGCGTGGAAGGCGTAGGGGTCGGCCTTGAAGGTCACCGCGCCGCTTCGCGCGGTGATGGCGAACTTATAGGTGTCATACTCTGAAAGGCCCGCGACCTCCGTCTCCCAGATGCCGCCATCGAGACGGCGCATCGGATGCGCGGTGGGGTCCCACGCGCAGAAATCGCCCACGACGCTCACGCTCCCCGCGTGCGGCGCCCAGACGCGGAACACCCAGCCGTCCGGCGTGCGGTGCGCGCCGAGCGTGCGGTACAGCTCCGTTGCGCTGCCGCCATAAAAGGCGGCGAGATCAAAATGCTCCATGGCGCTTGTCCTCCCTCTTTTCAGCATACGCGCCCGCGGGCGCGAAAAACGTCGGATCTACTCGCTCAGCTTGTGGTCCTCGCTCCATTGAGTGAGCTTTGTCTTGTTGCCCTTTTCGTCCATCACATAGGTGTTGTTGAGCTGATTTCGCAGGTCGCCGAGCACGGAATTCACATACTCCTGCCGCAGCGCCGCGCGCTCGACCTTCTCCTCGTCGGTCAGCTCCCGCTCCTTCGCGAGCTTGGCAAGCTCGTTGATGCGGTCGATCTTCTTCTGTTCCATCTTGCTTCTCCTTACAGATACCGGCGCAGCAGAATGCCCGTGCGCCCCTTTTTGCTCAGGCCGCCGACCTCGGCGACCTCAAATTTTCCCAGTCCCCGCGCGGAAATGACGTCGCCCTGTGCCACGCTCGCGTCGCCCTTGGTGACCTCGCGATAGTTTTTCTGCACACGTCCTGCGGCGATCAGCTCCGCAGCCTTGCCGCGGCTCACGGAAAAGCCCGCGGCGGTCACGGCGTCGAGCCGCAGCGTCGCCACCGTGTCCCGGATCTCCTTGACCTTCTGCTCCGGCACGCGAAGCGCGTCCGCGCCGATGGCCGTCAGGCGCAGCGCCGTGCGCCCCGCGCCCGTCCAGTTGTCGAGCAGATATTGCGCGACGCCCGCGCTCACAATGAGGTCGGCGCTCCCCTCGCTCACGAGGATGTCGCCGAGCGTCTCGCGCTCTACGCCGAGCGCCATGAGGCTGCCGAGCAGGTCGCGGTGCGTGGGGTGCTCGCTCTCGTGCCACGCCGCGCGGAGAAACGCCATCGCGTCGGACGCGTCGGCCTCCTCCTGCCAGTCGGGCAGGAAAAAGAGCATCCGGCGCTCCGCGCCCTCATAGCCGCCGAGGAGGGCAAAGCCCTCGTGGATCGCGGCGGCGCGGAGCAGGTCCCGCGCGCCCTGCGCCTCGGCCGGGCTTAAAAACGCCGTGTTCGTGGGCAGGTTCCGCTGCCGGCACTGGTCATATTTATCCAATATGTGCCCCAAAAGCACACGCTCCTCCGCGCTTTTCGCCGCGCGGTCCAGTAAGCTCCGTCGATCCATGGTATCGTTTCCATCCGTTATTTTTCAAGTACTATTGGTACAAGGGTATCCTATCACAAAACCAACGCACTTTCAATAGACAGTGTATAAAACTTCATGCACGCGCACCGCACCGCAAATCGGCGCAAATGCCGACGCATGAAGCTTTTGTGCATCCTTTCCGGTTGCCCCGCAGGGGCGAGGAAAGGGCGCATTTCAATTTTTGCTGTGCTTTTGCACAGCAAAAAACAGAACGACCCCGAGGGGTCGTTCTCAGTCTATCGGAAAGCCTCGCAGAGTTTCGCGTCCGCAGACGCGAAAGATGTTTGATCCGTTTTCTGCCGCGACCTGTGCGTGGCAGAAAACACTTTGCGCGGAGCGAGTGTCGAATTGTCCGCTGTCAGCGGACAACCGAGGCGCAGAGCGCAGCGAATCTTTCTCGAAAAAGTGGCTTTGCCACTTTTTCGACAGCCTCAGAGAACGACCCCGAGGGGTCGTTCTCTGTCAGCCTTTAATTGTTGATGCGCACCACGCAGCGGACCGTGGCGCCGCCGACGCTCGCCGTCACGTTGGCCGTGCCGGCTTTGACCGGCTTGAGCTTGCCGTCCGCGCTGACCGTCACCACGGAGGTGTCCTCGCTCGACCACGTCGCCGCCGCGTCGGTGCCGCGCAGAATGAGCTGAATGGAATCGCTCATCCGGATCGTGCAGTCGAAGCGGCCGCTGTCATCCTTCTTCAGCGTCGTGCCGACGTTCGTCCCGACCGTCAGCGCCGAGGGATCGACCGTGGGCGTCGCCGGCTCCGGGTCCTCCACCACCGGCGGCGTCGGCTCGTCGGGCGTCGGGTCATCGGGTGTCGGGTCAACCGGCGTGGGATCGACGGGCGTCGGGTCGACCGGCGCGGGGTCGACGTTCTCCACATCGTTCGCGCGGTCCTCCTGAATTTTTTCCATGAATTTGCCGCCGAAGAGATACCAGGAAAAGACGACCAGCACCACCAGCAGCACCGCGATGAGCGGTCCGCGGGCGGAGTGCGTGTGTTTTCGTTCCGCCACGTGATGCCCGCCTCTGCGCTTGCCGGACACCTTGCGCGGGCGATCCTCCTCTTCGCAGAAGGGACAGCGGCGATAGCTTGAGGAATACTTTTCTCCGCAGACGGGGCATTTGATGAGGTCCATACATTATCCTCCCGAAAACACGGACGCAGGGCGTCCGCGCGAAAAACTTATTTACATAATACTTTCTTTTTGCTCCGCCGTCAACCGTTCTTCCCTTTTTTCGAGGAATTTTTTTCGCCGACGGTCGATCGCCCTTGCAATTTGCCGCTGCGCTTTTTATAATAGAGACAGACAAGCGAACAACGGGGGAGGATATCACGCCTATGAGCACCATTTTCATCGGCATCGCCGGCGGCATCGGCTCCGGCAAGACCACGCTCACGCGCCATCTCAAGGAGCATTTCGGCGACGCCGTCACCGTCATCGGACACGACAGCTACTATAAGCGGCAGGACGGCAAGACCTACGAGGAGCGCTCCAAGGTCAACTACGACCATCCCGACGCCTTTGAAACGAGCCTGCTCGTTGAGCACCTCAAGGCGCTCAAGGCGGGCCGCAGCATTCAATGCCCCGTCTACTCCTATGTGGACCACAACCGCACAGACGAGACCGTTGAGGTCTTCCCCACCAAGGTCATCATCGTCGAGGGCATCCTCATTTTCCAGGACCCGACCCTGCGCGATATGTTCGACATTAAAATTTTCGTCGAGACCGACGCCGACGTGCGCATCCTGCGCCGCGCCCTGCGCGACATCCGCGACCGCGGCCGCACGCTCGAGAGCGTCATCACACAGTACCTCACGACCGTCAAGCCCATGCACGAGCAGTACGTTGAGCCGAGCCGCAAGTACGCGGACATCATCGTGCTCGAGGGCGGGCACAACCTCGTCGCGCTCGACATGATCATGCAGCGCATCGCCAGCCACATCGCGAGCGAGGACTGAGCAAGGCACACAGCAAAAAAAGCAGCCGGCCGGCTGCTTTTTCTTTTTGCATTTACGCGCCCGCAAAGCGGAACACCACGCCCACGAGGGCGGAGAGTCCGATGAACACGATGGGGTGCCAGTTCTTCGTCTGCTTGACCCAGCGCGTGAGCACGAGCAGCACGGCGGCAAGGACGGTCCCCTGCCAGAAGAGCACGCCGCCGGTAAGCCAGAAGGTCTCGCGCACGACGACAAGTCCCGCCGCCGTGATGAGCGCGGTGGACGCGGGACGCAGGCCGTAGAACGCGCCCGCGACGTACTTACTGTCGCGGAACGCCTGCAGGAAAGCCGCGACGATGAGGATCACAATGACGCTCGGCGCAATGAGGCCGACGGTCGCCGTCACCGCGCCGGGCACGCCCCCGGTCAGGAAGCCGACGTAGGTCGCCATGTTGACGCCGATGGGGCCGGGGGTGGACTCGGACACGGCGATCATGTCCGCGAGCTGCGCGCGGGTGAACCAGCCGGTCTTATCCGCCATATCGTAGAGGAACGGAAGTGTGGCCATGCCGCCGCCGATGGCGAAAAGGCCGGTCTTGAAAAATTCCCAGAAGAGCTGTAAATAGAGCATCATTCCGCCTCGCCGCCTTTCTTGAGCGCGACCTGCAGCACAATGCCGCTGACCGCCGCGAACAGCACGAAGATCACCGGCGAGAGGTCGGTGAGCAGCGACGCGAGCAGAATGAGCGCGTAGAGCGCCAGCGTCTTTTTATCGACGACCGACTTCTTCCACAGCTTCACCACCGCGTTGAAGATCAGCACGCACACGCACACACGAATGCCCGCAAAAGCGTTTTTGACCCAAGCGACCTCGGCAAAGGTCGTGATAACGCCGGCGAGGAGGGATATAATAATGAGCGAGGGAAACACGACGCCGAGGGTAGCCACCACGCCGCCGATATTGCCGAGCACCTTGCGCCCCGCAAAGGTCGCGGTGTTCACCGCGATAACGCCCGGGGTGCACTGACCGATGGCGAACCAGTCCGCCAGCTCCTCCTCCGTCGCCCAACCCTTATTCTCCACGACCTCGCGCTGCAAAATAGGCAGCATCGCGTAGCCGCCGCCGAAGGTCATCACGCCGACCTTGGCGAAGGTATAAAACAGTTCCCAGAGTCTCTTTGCCATAGCGTCTCCTTTTTTATTCCACATAGCCGTATAGACCGCGCACGGAGACCTCCCCCGTGCGGATGGTCTCGACCGTTCCGTCCGCGCGGCGCACGACAAGGCCGAACTGATCGTCCACGTCCAGCGCCGTGACCTTCTCCTTAACATTCTGCCACAAAAGCTGCACCTCGCGTCCGAGCGTCAGACAGTCGCAGCGGTAGGCCGTGAGGTAGGACGCCGTGTCGCCGCTTTGCAGCGCGGCGTAGAGCTTGTCAAGCTCCTCAATGAGCGCGGCGGCCAGCGCCGCGCGCTGCACGCGCTTCCCCGTTTCCAGATAGAGCGAGGTCGCCACCTCGCGGAGCTCCGGCGGGAAGTCCTCCGACGCATTGTTGCAGTTGACGCCGATGCCGATGACGGCGTATTGCAGCGCACCGCTCTCACCCTCAAGCGACAGCTCGGTAAGCGTGCCGCTGAGCTTCTTGCCGTTCAGGACAAGATCGTTCGTCCACTTGATCTGCGGCCGCACGCCGCAGGTGCGCTCCACCGCATCGCAGGCCGCCACCGCACCGAGCGCCGTGAGCGGCAGTATCTTCTCCGGCGCGAGCTGCGGGCGCAGCAGCGCTGAGAGATACACGCCGCGCCCCGGGCTGCTGGAGAAGCTGCGGCCGCGCCGTCCGCGCCCCGCAGTCTGCTCGTCGGCCACCGCCACCGCGCCGTCCGGCGCGCCCTCCGCGGCAATGCGCTTGAGATAGCTGTTCGTGGAATCCACGCTCTCAAAGCAATGGAGCGTGCGCCCGACGGTTTTCGTCTCGCCGAGGCGGCGGCGCAGCTCGCGCTCGCTGAGCACGTCCGGCGAATCCGCCAGCCGGTAGCCCAGCCCCGTCTGCGCCTCGATGGTGTAGCCGTCGCGCCGCAGGGCGCCGACCGCCTTCCACACCGCCGCGCGGGAGATGCCGAGCTGCGCGGAGATGTCCTCGCCGGAGACGAAGTCTCCCGCCTGCGCGCTGAGCAGCGCAAAAATTTTCTCCTTACTCACCGTATCGCCCGCCTCCTGTTCATTTCCTGAAATTTGTAACCGTTTTGTTGTTGACGAACGGCGCCGAAGCACCTACAATAAGGTATTGCAGTGGCTTGCGGCGCGGATATTGTAGCACGCATTCCGCCGTTTGTAAACCACTCTTCCTTTTTCATTTTACTGTAGGAGCATCCACCGTGAGCTTTTCGACCTTACCGTTTCTCTTTTATTTTCTGCCCGCCTTTCTGGCGGTATACTATATTGTCCCCGCCCGCTTCCGCAACGCTGTGCTCGCACTGGGGAGCCTGCTCTTCTATTGGCTCGGCGCTGGTACGGGCGCGCTTCTCGTGCTGGTCGCGCTCATTCTCGTCAACTTTGCCGCGGGGCGGCTGATCGAGGACGCGCACGGCGACGAGCGGCGCGCCTGGCTCATCCTCGCGCTCGCGTGCGATGTGGGCAGTCTCTTTTATTTCAAGTACATGGGTTGGTTTCTGGAAAATCTGGGCAGACTGACGAATACCGACTTTTCCTTTTTCCGCGTCGCCCTGCCGCTCGGCGTGAGCTTCTATGTATTTCAGAGCATCGCCTACGTCGCGGACGTCTACCGCGGCGACGCCGAGGCCGAGCGCAGCCTTTTGGACTACGCCGCCTTTCAGGCGATGTTCCCTCAGCTCGTCATGGGTCCCATCCTGCGCCTGCGCGATGTGAGCGCGGAGCTGCACACGAAGCGTCCCTTCTCCCGCGCGGCGGTCGAGAGCGGCTTTTCGCTTTTTGTGGTTGGGCTTGGCTGCAAGGTCGTTCTGGCCGACCAGCTCGCCTCGCTGTGGACGGCGCTCGAACGTATCGGCTTCGCCTATCTCTCCGCGCCGCTGGCGTGGTTCGGCGCGGTGGGCTACAGCCTGCAGCTTTACTATGACTTCGCGGGCTACTCGCTCATGGCGATGGGGCTTGCCCGTATGCTCGGCTTTGTGATCCCGCGCAACTTCGACCTGCCCTATTGCTCACGCTCCATCTCCGAATTCTGGCGGCGCTGGCACATCACGCTCGGCACCTGGTTCCGCGACTACCTCTATATCCCGCTCGGCGGCAGCCGGAACGGCAAGCGCCGGCTTCTTCTGAGCCTGTTCGTTGTATGGACGCTCACGGGTCTCTGGCACGGCGCGGCGTGGAATTTCGTCCTGTGGGGCTTCGTGCTCTTTGTGTTCATCGCGCTGGAAAAGTTCTGCATCGGCGGCTTTTTAGAGCGTCACCGCTTCCTCTCGCGTCTCTATTTTCTCTTTCTTATTCCGCAGACGTGGGTGGTGTTCCGCATCTCTGATCTCGGCGAGCTGGGGGACTACTTCTCCCGTCTCTATCCCTTCCTCAGCAGCGGCGAGAGCGTGTTTGCCGGCGATCTTCTGCGCCAGCTGGAAAGCTACTGGTGGCTCTTTGCTCTCGGCATTCTCCTCGCCACGCCGTGGCCGCGCCGCTTCTATGAAAAATACCGCGCGACGCCGCTCGTCTGGCTGCCGCTGTTCGCGGTGTTCTGGCTGTGTCTCTATCTCATCGCAACCGGCACGGGCAACCCGTTCCTCTACGCCCGCTTCTGAATTTTTCCGAAGGAGGTCTTTCCATGTCCCACTTTTCTCCCCTGCTGTGGCTGTGCGCGGTGAGCGCCGCAGCGCTCAATTCCTTCACCGCGCTCGACCCCACCGGCGCTTACGAGCAGTATCTCGACGCGCTGGGCGAGAATACGCCCGCCATCGCCGCCTTTTTTGATGCCGCCGAGAGCGGCGTCTTTCCGTGGACGATCCCCGGCGTGTCCGAGCCGATCCCAAGCCCCGTGCCCGATCTCCTGCCCCAGCCGCCCGAGGTGGTCGATCCGGTGATCCCCAGCGAGCCGGAGGAGCCGGTCAGCCAATTTACCACGGTGGACGCGAGCTATTTTGACGACGCGCTCTTCCTCGGCGACTCGCACACCGACGGCTTCCACGACTACGCGGGGCTGGGCAACGCGACCTACTTCACCAAGAACGGTCTGACGGTAAAGGACGCCATGGAAAAGAGCTTCATCGAGCTGGACGGCAAAAAGGTCACGCTCGCCGAGGCGCTCGGCACGAGGCAGTTCGGCAAGGTCTATATCCTTCTCGGCATCAACGAGATCGGCGCTTACACCGCCGCGGACTGGGCAGCCCAGTACAAATCGCTGCTCGATCTCGTGCGCGAAAAGCAGCCCGACGCGGTCATTTTCATCCAGTCCATCTTCCACACCACGCAGAAGAAGTCGGATAGCTCCTACTTCAAAAACGAGGTCATCAACGAGCGCAACGCCGCCATCGCGCAGCTGGCGGACGGCAAAACGATCTTCTACCTCGACCTCAATCCGCTCTTCGACGATGAGAACGGCGCGCTGTGCGCCGACTACTCCGGCGACGGCGTTCATGTCCGCGCGCCCTACTATGTGCAATGGCGCGATCATCTCTATCAGTTCGGCGTGGTGAAATAACGCAAAAGAATCGCTTCCCTGATCGGGAAGCGATTCTTTATCTGCTGTTTTCGGGAGAAATTACTCCCAGCGGTCCGCCTCGGGCGTGCCGTTCACATGCTTGACGACCAGTCCCGTCAGGGCAAAGAGGGCGATGGCGTTGGGGATGACCATGAGGTTATTGAACATATCGCTCAGCTCCCACACGAGGTCGCTGGAGGTCAGCGTGCCGAGGAAGATGAACACCAGCGCGATGACGGTGTAGACGACCGTGGACCTCTGACCGAAGAGATAAGCCATGTTGATCTTGCCGAAGAGGTTCCAGCCGAGGATGGTGGAAAAGGCGAAGAAGAACAGGCAGACCGCGACGAACATCGCGCCCGCGCTCTCGCCGAAGACGACGCCGAAGGCGGTCTGGGCGAGGTTGGTCTTCTTGAGCACGTCCTGCGCCGCAGCCGCGCCGCAGCCGTGGAGCGGGCCGCCCTCGGTGTAGAGGGTGGAGATGATGACGAGGGCGTTGAGGGTGAGGACCACGAAGGTGTCGATGAACACGCCGATCATGGCGACGACGCCCTGCTGGTGGGGATTCTTGACGTTGGCCTGCGCGTGGGCGTGAGGCGTGGAGCCCATACCGGCCTCATTGGAGAACAGGCCGCGCTTCGCGCCCTGGGAGAGCGCGATCTTCAGCGCCGCGCCGAAGCCGCCGCCGATGATGGCCTGCGGAGCGAAGGCATACCGGAAGATCATGCCGAAGGTCGCGGGGACGTACTTGATGCGGGCGATGAGGACGATCAGTCCGCCGGCCAGGAAAACAGCCGCCATGATGGGCACGATCTTCTCGGTCACGGAGGCGAGGCGCTGCACGCCGCCGAGGAAGATGAAGCCGCAGATGGCGACGAGCACCACGCCGATGATCCACGTCGGCACGTTGAAGGCGTTGGAGAAGGTCTCGCCGATGGAGTTGGACTGCACCATGCAGCCGAAGAAGCCGAGCGCCAGAATGATGGCGACGGCGAAGAAGCCCGCAAGGAACTTGCCGAAGCCGCCCTTGAAGGCGGTGGTGATATAGTAAACAGGGCCGCCGAGGACGTTGCCGTCCTTATCCACGGTGCGCGTTTCCTGCGCGAGCGTGGCTTCCGCGTAGATGGTCGCCATGCCGAGGAAGGCGATGACCCACATCCAGAAAATGGCGCCGGGGCCGCCGGTGAGGATCGCGCCGGACGCGCCGACGATATTGCCGGTGCCGACCTGCGCCGCAATGGCGGTGGCGAGCGCCTGGAAGGAGCTCATGCCGCTCTCCTGCTTTCCGCCGCGGAGACTGAGGCTGCCGAACACGCTGTTCCAGCCCTCCTTGAAGTGACGGACCTGCACGAAGCGGGTCTTGATGGAGTACCACAGACCAACGGCGATGAGCAGCGCGACCAGAATGTAGTCGGACAGGTAGCCGTTGATCTTCTGCACAATGGGGAGAAGTGTTTCAGTCATGGGAAATTTCCTCCTAAAAATATTGTGCCCCGCTTTTCTTCCTCCTCTCGCTTTGCAGACAAAGCAAAAAACAGGGCCGCCGAAGAAATCGACAGCCCTGATCCAAGTTCCCATCCATGAAAAAACAGCGCAGCAAAACCGCATAGCGGTTTCCTGCCCTGTCCTCTTTGCCTGAGAGATTCAACCCGCGCGGGGCCTTACACCTTCGGCACTCATTGCTGAGATTTTCCAGAGCCATCTCCACCCCCAGTCTCCCTGCGGATTCAAGGGGCTTCTACGAACTAAGGACAGGATACCCGTCTTTTCGCCGCTTGTCAACAGGGATTTTAACGCGCTCTGAACGGAGAGAGGAGAAAACGGCCGCAAAGCAGCCGTTTTCTTTCTCTTTTTCGGGAATTGTTCAAATTTGCCAAATTTTTCTCTTTTTCGCGCCAGGATTTGGCGATGTATTTAAGTTTTCTATCGAAGATGCAGATCAATTAGAATTGTCTATCAATTTCCGGATCGCCAGCTCCTCGTAGCCGGTCGCCTCGTCGCGCTCGCGGGTAAAGACGGTGTCCGGCAGCTCGGCGAGGACGATCTCCGCCGTGGTGTTCACAAGGCAGCCGGGGCGCAGATGTCCGCCGAACACACTCAGGTCACGGCGGGCAAGGCTCGCGTGCAGGTGGCTGCCGTGCTCGCTGACCGTGCCCATGAGCGAGACGATCTCCACATCCTCCGTGCCGCTCTGCACATCGACGCCGCTCGCGTCGCGCAGCTCCCAGCGGTAGACGCAGCCGACGGCGGAGAGCACAACGCCCGCGGCGATATGATGCGCGTCGGCATAGCGTTGGATGCTCTCATACAGATCGTCGCCGCGATGCAGGCGAAAGCAATGGTACATGGCGCTTCTCCTTTACACCACCTGAAAGAGGTAGAATTTGAGGTAGTCCGTCTCCGGCACGTTCCAGAGGATCGGATGGTCGGGGGATTGCTGACGGGCCTCGATCTGGCGCAGCTCCACGCCCGCGTCCAGCGCGGCGGAGCGCAGCATTTTTTCAAACAGCTCGCTCGGCATGAAGTGGCTGCACGAGGCGGTGGCGAAGTAGCCGCCGCGCGGCAGCAGCCGCAGGGCGCGGAGGTTGATGTCCTTATAGCCGCGCTCGGCGCTTTTCACCGTTTTGCGCGACTTGGTGAAGGCCGGCGGGTCGAGGATAATAAAGTCATACGGCTTGCCGCCCTTTTTCTCCAGCTCGGTGAGAAGGTCGAACACGTCCGCGGTCAGGAAGTCCATGCGGCCCTCCAGCCCATTGCGCACGGCGTTCGCGCGGGCCATGTCGATGGCGCTCTGCGAGATGTCCACGGCGGTGACGTGCTCCGCGCCGCCCCGCGCGGCGTTGAGCGCAAAGGAGCCGGTGTGGGTGAAGCAGTCGAGCACGCGGCGGCCGCGGGCAAGGCGCGCGACCGCGAGGCGGTTATACTTCTGGTCGAGGAAGAAGCCGGTCTTCTGGCCGTTCTCCACGTCCACGCGGTAATAGACGCCGTTCTCGCAGATCTCCGTCACGGCACTCGCGGGCACGTCCCTGCCCTCGAGCGGGAACCAGCCCTTCCCCTGCTCCATACCCTCAAGGGCGCGGATGGCCGCGTCGTTGCGCTCGAAAACGCCGTCGGTCACAACGCCGTCCTCGGCGAGGACCTCGACGAGCAGCGGGAAAAGCATCTCCTTGATGCGCTCCATGCCGACGGAGAGGGTCTGCGTGACGAGCAGGTTTTCAAAGCGGTCCACCGTCAGGCCGGGGAAGCCGTCCGCCTCGCCGAAGATGACGCGGCAGCAGGAGACATCCGCGCCCATGACGGTCTTGC
>ERZ1673704.286-NODE-286-length-42925-cov-10.636436_pt1 | contig 42925 bp, 29 predicted proteins | sample MGYA00580234_ERZ1673704 | MGnify/ENA primary metagenome ERZ1673704 (study PRJEB41218, sample SAMN15661757) | gut metagenome | host: Homo sapiens | place: Canada: London | collected 2015-08-20/2019-03-30 | study: EMG produced TPA metagenomics assembly of...
TCAGGATGGTGTCCATCATGCCGGGCATGGACTGACGTGCGCCGGAACGGACGGAAACCAGCAGGGGGTTCTCGATGGAGCCGAAGGTCTTACCGGTCTGCTCCTCGAGGATGCCCATGTATTTGAAGATGTCTGCCTTGATCTCATCGTTGATCTCACGGTTGTCAGCATAGTACTGGGTGCAGGCCTCGGTGGTGATGGTGAAGCCCTGCGGAACCGGCATGCCGGCGTGGGTCATCTCGGCCAGGCCGGCACCCTTACCACCCAGAGTATTCTTCATGGTGGTCTGGTCGCCGCCGAAGGCGTCATGGCCCTCTTTGAACAGATACAAGAATTTCTTGCTCATAGTTACCTCCCAAATTGGTGACGTGTTTGCATCACATAAATCATGTTTGCATAGTCCATTATAACAGACCGAAAGACAGATTTCCAGTAGATTGTTAAAAAAATGCTCAATAGTTTCGCTGAAAAGTAGCCAAACTTTTTTGGTTCAGGTATTGCAATTTGCACAAAAATCGTGTATTTTATAATGGGTGGGAAGTTCGAAATATTTTTTGAACTGTCACTTTTTTCTTTTTGAGTGCCGCGGTAAATTTTTGCGGCGAACGGCGTTTTTCGGCTTGCTAAAATGCGCCGCATGTTATACAATATATAGGGCAGCACCGCATAATTCCCGCCTTACGGCGTAAGCACCGCTTCGGCGTATCGGCACTTGGAATTATGCGGTATTGCCATAGGTATAAGGTCCGTCGGCAGCCCCCGTGCGCCGCGGGCACGAAATGAGTGTATAAAGGAAGAACCGCTATATGTCTACCGCAAGAGAGAATTTCGAGCTGGCACAGCAGCGCTATGCCGCCACGTTTGAGCGCCATCTGGATAACGGCGTGAATTTTATCAGTGATAACGTCTGCATTGAGCCGGAGGTCATCATTGCCCCCGGTGCGACCATCCTGCCGGGCTGCATCCTGCGCGGCCAGACGGTCATCGGCTCGGACTGCGTCATCGGCCCCAACACCCTGCTGGAGGATACCGTCGTTGACGCCGGGTCCACGATCAATGCTAGCCAGTGCTATGGGAGCCACATCGGCCCCAACAACAAGATCGGTCCCTTCACCCATGTGCGCGTCGGCACCAAAACCGCCGAGGGCTGCCATCTGGGCGCTTATGTCGAAACGAAGAACGCCGACTTTGCCGAGGGCAACACGGTCAGCCACCTGACCTACATCGGCGATGCTACGGTGGGCAAGTACTGCAACTTCGGCTGCGGCACCGTCACCTGCAACTACGACGGCGAGGGCAAGTTCCACACAACCATCGGCGACTATGCGTTCATCGGCTGCAACACGAACCTGGTCGCACCCGTCACCATCGGCGACCATGCGTTCACGGCTGCCGGCTCCACCATCGGCCATGATGTGCCCGCCGGTGCGCTGGGCATCGAGCGCGCCAAGCAGGCCGAGATCGACGGCTGGGGCGAGCGCAAGCTGGAGAAGTATATCGCCAAGAAGCAGAAGCTGGAAGCGGAGAAGAAAGGGAAGTAAAGCGTTGTAGAGGGCGGCGTCCTCGACGCCCCGCGGCCTTCCCATAAACAGCCGCTTATCTTACGCTGCCGGGCCGGGCATGCCCGGCCCCTACGGTACTTCACGATTTTTCAAAGGATATATCTATGTTCGAAATGACCTCCGGGGCGGACTGGCTGATTGCCGGACTGGGCAACCCCGAACCGAAATATGACGGCACCCGCCACAACGCCGGTTTTGAGGCGCTGGACTATCTGGCCGCGCAGTGGCAGTGCGACATTGCCAAAGCCAAATGGCAGGGCCTGTACGGCACGGCACAGGTGAACGGCCACAAGGTCGTGCTGCTCAAGCCGCTGACCTACATGAACCTGAGCGGCCAGAGCATTGCCCCCGCCGCCAACTTTTACAAGATCCCGGCAGACCACATCATTGTGCTGTGCGATGACATCACCCAGGAGCCGGGACATCTGCGCATCCGGCCCCACGGCTCTGCCGGCGGGCACAACGGGCTGAAAAGCATCATTGCCAGCCTGGGCACCGACCATTTCAGCCGTATCCGCATCGGCATCGGCGCCAAACCGAACCCGCAGTACGACCTGGCCGCCTGGGTGCTGGGCAAGCTGCCTGCCGCAGACCGCAAGGCCATGACGGACCGCTACCCGGACATTGAGGAAGCCTGCAAGCTGCTGATGGACGACAATCTGCAGTACGCCCAGAACAAATTCAACCACTAAGGGGACGTGAATCATGAGTGAAATCCGTAAAAAAGCAATGACCCGTCTGGTGCTCTGCGCTGTAGCGCTCGTCGCCTCCATCATTTTCAGTGTCCTGCTGCTGAACGGCACCTTTGACGGCAAAACCGGAGGCAGCCAGCCCGCCTCCGGCGATACCATCAGCAGCAGTGCCCCCGCGGAGGGCGTTGACGATCCCACCGCCGACAACTTTACCGCAGAGAGCGCCTCTGCCGAGGAGGTGCCCGCCGAGCCCGAGGCCACCCCCGAGCCGACGCCGGAGCCCACGCTCGTGCCCGAGTACGAGGGCCTGAGCGTGCAGCCCACCACCTATTATAATGAGGGTGAGCAGCCGACCTACACCGTGACCGACGGCAACAACCTGAACATGCGCGGCGGCCCCGGCACCGACTATGACAAGATTGGTCAGGTGCCCGCTTCCACCGGCGTGACCGCGCTGGGCACCAATGAGGACGGCAGCTGGATCGTTGTGAACTACAACGGCACCTACGGCTGGCTCAAGACGGAGTTCTTGAACGGCTGATAAGCAAGAAACCAATTTTCGGTCAGACGTAGGGCGGCCTGACCTCAGGCCGCCGCGGCGGGGTGAGGTCACCCCGCCCTACGTTTGTTTTATACAATGGGTTCTTTTATGTTCAACGCACTTTTCACCAAAACAGACGAATACGCAAGACTGGCGCAGGCGCTCGGGGGTCCGGGGGCTTGCGCCTTATTTGGCATACCGGGGTCGGGCCGGGCGATGGTCTATGCCACGCTGGCGAAGGCCCTCGACAAGCCGCTCTGCATCGTGACGCCCGGCGAGGCCGAGGCGACCCGGTTTGCGGGCGACCTGAACGCGCTGGGCGTGGCGGCGGCAGTGTTCCCTGCCCGCGACTATGTGCTGCGCCCCATCGAGGGCACGGGCCGCGAGTACGAATACCGCCGTCTGGCCGTGCTGGGCGACCTCGTCGGCGGGCGGCTGCAGGCCGTCTGCGTGCCCGACGAGGGCCTGACCCAATACACGACGCCGCGGGCGGATTTCTGCGCGAACACCCGCAGCCTGCGCCCCGGCGACACGCTGCCCCGCGCCGAGCTGACCGCGCTTTTGTACGGCGCAGGCTATACGCGGCGCGACCAGGTGGACGGTCCGGGTCAGTTTTCGATCCGCGGCGACATTGCGGACATCTACGCGCCCGACATGAAGCAGCCCGCCCGCATGGAGTTCTGGGGCGACGAGATCGACACGATGCACACCTTCGATCTGGCGACCCAGCGCCGCGACGAGCCGATTGAAAAAATCTACGTCTCCCCCGCGCGGGAGATACTGTTCGGTCAGCCCGCCGACGCAGCGGAGAAGATCCGCTCCTATATCAAAAAGGCCCGCGGCAGGCGGCGCACCGCCTTAGAGACCTGCACCGCTGCGGACCTGGCACAGCTGGACGGCGGCGCGATGCCCGTCAACATGGACAAATATCTCACGCTGCGCTATCCCGAGCCCGCGACGATTTTAGACTACTTTGACGATCCGCTGCTGATCCTGGAGGAGCCGGCCTCCCTGCGGGAGGCCGAGCGCGCCACCGCGTTCCGCCGGGGCGAGGAGCTTTCCGCCCTGCTGGAGGACGGCGTGCTGGCGGCAGGGCTGGATAAGCTCTACGCCGAGAGCGGCTGGCTCTGGGCGCAGTGCGCCGCGCATCGCACGCTCTGCGCCGAGAACTTTGCCCGCAGCATGCCCGATGTGCCGCTGAAAGCCATCGTCAACGCACCCGCCCACACGCTGCCCGCCTGGGGCGGCGAGGTCGCGGCGCTGCTGGAGGACATCCAGCCGCTTTGCAGCGGCGGCACAGCGGTCACGGTCATGGCCGGCACGCCCCGTGCGGCGGCAGGTCTGGCCGCCGACCTGCGCACCAAAGGGCTGAACGTCACGACGGACGCGGCGGCGGAGCCGAGCGCCGGGCTGGTGCAGATCCTGCCGGGGCAGCTTTCCGCCGGGTGCAGTCTGCCGTTTGCGAAATACGCCGTGTTTACGGCCCGCGCCTTCGGCGTAAGCGGCGCACAGAAGAAGAAAAAGCGCAATAAGGACGCGCTGAACAGCCTGAGCGAAATCTCGGTGGGTGATCTGGTCGTCCACCAGAACCACGGCATCGGGCGGTACGCGGGCATCCAGCGGATGGCCGTGCAGGGCGTCACAAAGGACTATCTGCGCATCGAGTACGACAAAAAGGACGTACTGTACGTGCCCGTCACCCAGCTGGACCTTTTGTCCCGCTACACTGCGCCGGGCGACAGCGACAACGTGAAGCTGAGCCGCCTGGGCGGCAGCGATTGGGCCAAGACCCGCAAGAAGGTCAAGGCTGCGACGGAGCAGATGGCGAAGGAGCTGATCGAGCTGTACGCCCGCCGCAAGCAGGCGCACGGCTACGCCTTTCCCGCCGACGACACCTGGCAGGGTGATTTTGAACAGCGCTTTGCCTACGAGGAAACGCCCGACCAGCTGACCTGCGCGGCAGACATCAAGCACGATATGGAGGAGCCGTGGCCGATGGACCGGCTGCTCTGCGGCGACGTCGGCGTCGGCAAGACCGAGGTCGCACTGCGCGCCGCTTTCAAATGCGTGATGGGCGGCAAGCAGTGCGCGATCCTGGCCCCCACGACGATTCTGGCGTGGCAGCACTTCAACACCGCGCTGACCCGCATGGAGTCCTTCCCCATCCGCATCGGGCTTTTGTCCCGCTACCGCACCGCCAAGGAGCAGAAGGAGACGCTGCGCGGTCTGAAGGACGGCACCGTGGACATTGTAGTCGGCACGCACCGGCTGCTGTCCGGCGATGTGAAATTCAAGGACCTGGGCCTTGTCATCATCGACGAGGAGCAGCGGTTCGGCGTCAAGCACAAGGAAAAGCTCAAAGAGAGCTTCATCGGCGTCGATATGCTGACGCTGTCGGCCACGCCGATCCCCCGCACGCTGAACATGGCGCTGTCGGGCATCCGCGATATGAGCACAATTGAGCAGCCGCCGTTTGAGCGCCAGCCGATTGAAACCTATGTGCTCGAGTACGACGATGGCATCGTGTCCGAGGCCATCCGCAAGGAGCTGGCCCGCGGCGGGCAGGTATACTACCTGCACAACCGCGTGGACAACATTGAGGAATGCGCCGCGCGGGTGGGCAAGCTCGTGCCCGGGGCGCGTATCGGCATTGCCCACGGCAAGATGACCGAGGAACAGATTTCGTCGGTGTGGCAGCAATTATTGGACAACGAGATCGACATTCTTGTCTGCACCACCTTAATTGAGACCGGCGTGGACGTGCGCAACTGCAACACGCTGATCATTGAAAATGCGGACCGCATGGGATTAAGCCAGCTGTACCAGATCCGCGGGCGCGTGGGACGCAGCTCCCGCAAGGCGTATGCGTATTTCACCTTCACACGCGATAAGGTGCTGACCGAAATCGCGGCCAAGCGGCTTTCGGCCATCCGGGAGTTCACGTCGTTCGGGTCGGGCTTCCGCATTGCGATGCGCGACTTGCAGATCCGCGGTGCGGGCAGTCTTTTGGGCCACAGCCAGCACGGCCACATGGAGGCCGTCGGCTACGATTTGTACGTGAAGATGCTGGGTCAGGCCATTGCCGCGGCCCGCGGCGAGGCCCCCGCCCCCGACAAGAGCGACTGCCTGGTGGACATCACCGTGGACGCATTCCTGCCGGAGGAATATATCCCGGACGCTGCCGGGCGCATCGAGGCATACAAGCGCATTGCGGCCATCGAGACGACGAGCGACGCCGAGGACGTGCTCGACGAGCTGATTGACCGCTACGGCAGCCCGCCCAAGAGCGTGCAGGGGCTGGTGGACGTCTCCCTCGTGCGCGTGACCGCAGCCCGCGTCGGCATTGCGGAGATCGTCCAGCGCGGCGACCAGCTGATTTTGTATAGTGACATCGTCGGGCCAAAGCAGCTGGGCGAGGTCATGGAAAAGTTCCCGCATCGGGTGCTGTACAATGCACTGGGCCGACCCTATTTCAGCCTGCGCGTGCAGAAGGGCGAAAGCCCGCTGGTACTGCTGCGGGATGTGGTGACCCTGCTGCCGGGCGCACAGAATCAGCCACAGACAAAGCCATAAGAAATAAGCACCTGTTTGCTGCGGTAAAAAGCAGTAAACAGGTGCTTTGCTTTTGGGGTAAGACGCTGAAATTTCTTTGGTCCTTTCTTTATAAAGAAAGGACAGAGGGGCCAAGTGCCGGGCAGCCGTAACCGGGCAGAGCCCCTCAGGCCGGCTTCACCCGCGTCTAAAGCCTCCCCTCACAGGGGAGGTGGCCGAGCGTCAGCGATGGCCGGAGGGGCTTTGCCGGGCGTGCATTACACCGCCCGTTCCCCCCTTGCATCACTCAAACACGTTCTCCTCATCCTCCACCACTTCACCAACGTGGTTTCCCTCGCTGTCCAGCCCGCGCTTGTCCAGCATATAGTGCACAAATTCCCGCGCCAGGCCGTAGAAGGTCGCAAAGAGCGGCACGCCGACGACCATGCCCACAAGACCGAACAGGTCGCCGCCGACCACGATGGAAAACAGGATCCACAAGGCAGAGATGCCGATGGACGAGCCCAGGATCTTCGGGCCGATGAAGTTGCCGTCCACCTGCTGGATGACCAGAATCAGCACGCCGAAGATGACCGCCTGGATCGGGTCAACCAACAGCAGAATGAAGATGCTGGGGATCGCGCCGATGAAGGGGCCAAATACCGGGATAATATTCGTGATGCCGATAAACACACTGATGAGCAGTGCAAAATCGAGCCGCAGGATCGCCATTGCCACAAACGTGATAACGCCGATGATGGCCGAGTCAATGATCTTGCCCACAAAGAAGCCCGTGAAATTCACGTTGGCATAATGGCAGATGCGCAGCGTGTTTTCCGCAGCCTTTTCCGGCAGGAAGGCATGCGCCAGCGTGCGCAGCTGATGGAGCAGATGCTCCTTGTCCGCCAGCATATAGATGCTGGCCGCAATCGAGGTGAAGATTGCCACAAAGTTCGATGCCACGCTGCCGATGCTGGCCACGATCTGCGGCATGGCGGCGCTGGCCATGCTGTAGATTTCCTTGACCATCGCCTCGGAATCGTCCAGCACTTTTGTGGCCGACGACAGGTCAACGCCGAAGCGCTCCTGAGCCATGCCCAGCATATCCTGTACGCTCTGTATGTAGCTTGGGAAGTTCGTAAACAGCATGGCGATGCTGTCCACGATCTGCGGGATGACCAGCCATGCCAGCAGCACAAGCAGCAGAATTGCCACCAGATACGCCAGAAGGATCGCGAATCCGCGCGTCTTTTTCTTCTCTTTAAACAGCTTTGTGTAGAAGAACTTGACCATCGGGTCAAGCACATAGGCAATGACTATGCCGCCCGCAAACGGCGACACGATGCCGATAAACACACCGATTTTCCCCAGAAAGTACCCCAGATTGTTCAAAGTCAGATACAGCGCAATACAGGCCCCGACCACGCAGAACCAGTCCAGCATCGTCTCCGGCTTTTTGGTCCAGATATGTTCCTCTTTCAAATGCTCCGCTCCTTTTACATCATTTTACAAGAGTATTGTACGCTATGCACGCCTGTATTGCAAGGAATAACTTGTTAATTTTCTTGCGGCCCGCCTGGTAAATTCCGGCGCGGCTCACCGTTTTCATCCAGGCCGCGGGCCGTCAGCCCTGCCCCGACAGCCTGTTTGAGCAGCGCCGCCAGCACGGCCAGCGTCGGCACGCCCAGCACCATGCCCGGGATGCCGAACCACGCCCCGCCCACCACGATGGCCAACAGCACGCCCAGCCCCGGCAGGCCGGTGGCCCCGCCCAGAATGCGCGGCGCAATAAAGTTGCCGTCCACCTGCTGGACCACAAAAATAATGATGGCAAATTCTGCCGCCTTCCAGGGCAATTCCAGCAGCAGGATGATGAGCCCCGGCACCGCACCGAGGAACGGCCCCAGCACCGGGACAATGTTTGTCACGCCGACCAGCACGGACAGCAGCGGCGCGTATTCCAGCCCGAAGATCGACATCAGCGCAAATGTTTCCCCGCCCACGAGCAGGGCGTCCACCAGCTGCCCGCCGATGTAGCCGCTGAAAATTTTGTTGGCAAGACGGCAGATTCCCAGCACACTGCCCGCGGCACGCGGCGGCAGCGCCGCGTGCAGACACGCCCGGGCCGCGCGGAGCAGCGCCTCCTTGCCGGAGAGCAGGTAGATGCTGGCGGCCAGTGCCACCACGGCGTTGCCCGCAGCCCCCGCCGCGCCGGAGACGAAATCCGCCGCCGCACGCGCCGCACTGTGGGACAAACCGCCGAACCAATTTTGCAGTGCCGTGCCCACCATCTGCACAAGCTGTTCCGCCGTGGCCGTATCGATGCCGAACGTATTTTGCACCCAGACCAGCAGGCCGCGGATGGTCTCCTCATACGCACCGAGCCGCCCGGCAAAGGTCGTCACGCTCTGCACGAGCTGCGGGACGACGAGCGCCGCCAGCAGCGCCAGCGCACCGAAAAACAGCGCATAGCTGACGGCCATCGCCCCGCCGCGCCTGCCGCCAAAGAGCTTTTGCGCAAAAAAGCGCGTGGGTATGTCCAGTACATAGGCCAGCAGCAGCCCCCAGCCAAACGGTGCCAGCAGCCCGAGAAACGCCCCGGCCCCGCGCAGCACACCCGGCAGCCAGTCTGCCGCGGCAAACACCGCCGCGACGCCCGCCGCCAGCAGCAGCCAGTCCTTCATCGTGTGGGGTGTGCGGTCAAAACAGTTTTTCATTGTCGCTCCTCCTGTTTTGTGGTACACTGTTTACAGCGCATACTTTGTTCATCTTACCTGCTTCTGTTATACCACTTTTTTCCAAAAGGTAAAGAGCCGTACGATTGGAAATTACAATAATTTACGGAAAACCGATGTTTTTCGTGAAAATTCTCGTCAGCGCCCGCCTGCCGGGCGCGTCGGTGCTGTAGGGGGCGGCGTCCCCGACGCCCCGCGGAGGGGTCAAGACCCCTCCCTGCAAAGCCTCTCGAAAGAAGGCTGCAATCCTTTGGGCAACACCGCACAATTCCCGCCTGACGGCTTAAGCACCGCTCCGGCGGCTGCGGCACGGCATCTGCGTTGCCAAAATGCTCGATAAGACATCCAGTATTATCTGCGCTTTTGGCTTAGCAGCTGCCGCACCTCGCTCGCTGTATCGGCACTTAGAATTATGCGGTATTGCCTTTGCACTTTTCCTGCAGTTTTGTAAAATTTCTTCGGCAATCTTGACAGAATACCGTCATAATGTTACAGTAGTCACAAAGCCGCTTTCTGTCCCTGAAAGGAGATTTCCATGTGGTTTGATACGATTTTATGGCTGGTTGCCGTCGTGGCGTTCATCATGGTCGAGGCCGCCACAACGGCGCTCGTCTCGGTCTGGTTTGCGGTGGGCGCTGCCGCGGCCATGCTGGTCAGCTTTTTTGATGTCGGCTTTGGCTGGCAGATGCTTGTTTTTGCCGTTGTATCGGCCATTACGCTCAGCCTGATGCTGCCCCGGCTCATCAGTCGGCGCGGCGCGCACCGTGCCCCTGTCACGAACGGCTCGCCGCTGACCATCGGCAAGCAGGGCGTTGTGCTTGTGGACATTGAGCCCGGCCTTCCGGGCCGGGTCCGCGTGGACGGCCTGGACTGGCAGGCCCGCGCCGAGGTCACACTCCCGCAGGGCACCCGCTGCGAGGTCGTGGCCGTGGACGGTGCGCTCCTTATTGTCGCTCCCGTGACCGCTAACGCGGCTGCGGTTTAAATCACAAAGGAAAAAGGAGGACCCTAAAATGCTGTTAGTCTTTGCCATCCTGCTCATCATTATTCTGGTGGTTTTGGTGCGCTGCATCGTTATTGTACCGCAGTCTAACGCCTATGTCACCGAATGGCTCGGCGTCTACAAGGATACCTGGGGCGCGGGCCTGCACATCCGTACGCCGTTTGTCGAGCGCATCTCCCGCAAGGTCTCGCTGAAGGAGGAGGCCGCCGACTTCCCGCCGCAGCCCGTCATCACCCGCGACAACGTCACGATGATGATCGACACCGTCGTTTTCTTTCAGGTGTTCGACGCCAAGATGTACGCCTACGGCGTGAACCGCCCGATCCAGGCCATCGAGAACCTGTCCGCCACGACGCTGCGTGACATCATCGGCTCGATGACGCTCGACGAGACCCTGACGAGCCGCGACCTCATCAACACGAAGATCACCGCCAGCCTTGACGAGGCCACGGACCGCTGGGGCATCAAGGTCAACCGCGTCGAGCTGAAAAACATCGAGCCGCCGGTGGAGATCCGCCAGGCCATGGAGAAACAGATGAAGGCGGACCGCGAGAAGCGCGCCTCCATCCTGCTGGCCGAGGGCGAAAAGCAGGCTGCCATCACCCGCGCCGAGGGTGAAAAGGAATCCGCCATCCTGCGCGCCGAGGCCGTGAAGCAGCAGCGCATCCGCGAGGCCGAGGGCGAAGCCGAAGCCCTGCTGACCGTCCAGAAGGCACAGGCCGATGCCATCCGCATGATCAACGAGGCGAACCCCAACCACAACTACCTGGCCCTGCGCAGCATGGAGGCCATGGAGAAGGTCGCTGACGGCAAGGCCACCAAGCTGATCGTGCCCAGCGACATGCAGAATCTCGCCGCAACCGTGTCCGCGATCAAGGAGATTTCCGGCGAAGTGACCGAATAAAATTTTACATTCTGTTTTCCCTGCCCGCGGTGTTCTGCCGCGGGCTGTTTTTGTGGGGACGAACGCCGGCGGAAAGGCGCGAAAGCCCCTCAGGCCGAGTTTGCGAGATCTGAGGGGCTTTCCCCCGCCCACACTGCTCCTTTCCCGCAATTTTTTCTTGCGTTTTCCACAAAATCAGGTTATACTATAAGCAGAATAGTATGTCTTTTTGCGCATACTACATAAAATATTGCGAGGTGTATCAGTATGAAGGAACCTATGGTCATCACTATGGCGCGTGAGTACGCATCCGGCGGCAGCGAGATTGCACAGGCCGTTGCCGACAAGCTGGGTATTCCCTTATATAATAAGGAGCTGATCACCCTTGCCGCCAAAAAGAGCGGTCTGACCGAGGAGGCCATTGCCGCCAGCGAGAACCAGCGCAGCGGCAGCCTAATCTACAGCCTGTACATGATGGGCAACACGATGCCCCTGGCCGACCAGGTCTACATTTTGCAGAGCAACGTCATCAAGGAGCTGGCCGCCGAGGGCCCCTGCGTCATTCTGGGCCGCTGCGGTGACTACGTCCTGCGTGAGCGCCCCAACGTGCTGCGCACCTTCGTCTACGCGCCGCTGGAGACCCGCATCCAGTTTGCCAAGAGCCGCCCCGACGCCAAGGACATGCCGGACCGCCTGTGGGAGACCCAGCTGGCCAAGCATGACCGCGCCCGTGCAAGCTACTACAACTATTACACCGAGAACCGCTGGGGCGAGGCCAAGAACTACGATCTGTGCCTGAATGCGACCCTGGGCCGCGAGGCCTGCACCGACCTGATCGTGGCCGCCGCCAGGGCTATGCAGGAAGCCGACAAGTAAAAAGGAGCCTTACACTATGCTGCGCTATGTCAAAAACGGAATGCTGCTGTTGAGCGTCGCGTATATCGTCATCGGTATGCTGCTGCTCATCATGCCCGAGACCAGTCTGCTCTGGATCTGCAACATTTTTGGTGTTGTGGTGCTTGTCACCGGCATTGTCTGCCTGATCCAGTATGCCCGCATCCGCGGCACCGGCTTTACCGCGCCGTTCATGCTGGTGGGCGGCGTCATCACGGCGGGGCTGGGCATCTTCACGCTGGCAAAGCCGCAGGTAGTGACCAGCTTTCTGCCCGTTGTTTTCGGCATCTTCATCGTCGTTGACGGCCTGAGCCGCATCGGTACCGCCATTGACCTTGCCAAGCGCAAGGGGCAGAAATGGTGGTTGCTGCTGCTGTTCAGCATCGTATCCGTTGCCCTGGGCGTACTGCTGGTGCTGCACCCGTTTGATGCGGCGGTCAGCGTCGTCATGCTCTGCGGCATCCTGCTGATCGTCGAAGGTGCGCTGAATTTAGGCTGCATTCTCTACGCCGCCATGGAGCTGCGCACACTGGACCGCATGGCCTCTGCCGCCGCCAATGCGGCCTTGGGTGCCATCGGCGACGCCCTGGACGAGGCCGAAGCCGCCGAGCGCGATGTCGGCAGCGACGGCCCTGTGGTGTACGACGCCGAGAGCAAGGATGTGTCGGAGGACGGTGAATAACCGTTCCGTGACACCGTAGGGGCGCATTCTATATGCGCCCGCAGCGCCGTGCCATCAGCAAACAGGCACGGGCGGATATAGAATCCGCCCCTACAAGCTCCGTTTGTCCTTATTTTGTTTCCCGCGCGAAGGATCGCGAGTTATGTTTAAAGGAGAGAACCCCTATCCATGTATGACCTTATCATCGTAGGCGCCGGCCCTGCCGGCATTTTCACCGCGCTGGAGCTGCTGCGCAAGAGCAGCACCCCCCACAAAATTTTGCTCGTCGAAAAGGGCAAGCCTGTGGAAAAGCGCCACTGCCCCAAGGATAAAACCGGCGTCTGCGTAAACTGCAAGCCGACCTGTGCCATCACCACCGGCTTTTCCGGCGCGGGCGCATTCTCGGACGGCAAGCTGTCCCTGTCCTATCAGGTCGGCGGCGAGCTTCCCGACCTGATCGGCGAGGATTTCGCGCAGGAGCTTATTGACTACACCGATAAAATTTACCTCGAGTTTGGCGCCGACCCGAAGGTCGAGGGCATCTACGAGGGTCCCGACATCAAGGACATCCGCAAGCGCGCCATTCAGGCGGGTCTGCAGCTCGTTGACTGCCCCATCCGCCATCTGGGCACCGAGAAGGCCCAGCAGCTCTACCTGAACATCCAGAACTATCTGGCCGACGCCGGTGTTGAGATGCTGTTCGGTACCGAGTGCGAGAACATCATCCTCGAGGATTCCGTCTGCAAGGGCGTCCGCCTGCGCGAGAAGGACGGCGTCCGCGACGTCTACGCCAAGCAGGTCGTTATTGCCACGGGCCGCCGCGGTGCGGACTGGCTGGAAAAGATCTGCGCCGAGCACAACATTGCCCACAAGCCCGGCACCGTTGACATCGGCGTCCGTGTTGAGTGCCGCAACGAGATCATGGAGAAGATCAACAAGGTCCTGTATGAGGGCAAGCTGATCGGCTACCCTGCCCCGTGGCGCAACAAGGTGCGCACCTTCTGCCAGAACCCCGGCGGCTTCGTTGCGCAGGAGAACTACGACAACGATCTGGCCGTCGTCAACGGCCACAGCTTCAAGGAGAAAAAGAGCAACAACACGAACCTGGCCATTCTGGTCAGCCACAACTTCACCGAGCCGTTCAACCAGCCCATCGCCTACGCGCAGAAGGTCGGTGAGTTGACGAACATGCTGGGCGCGGGCCACATTCTGGTGCAGCGCTACGGCGATATTCTGGACGGCAAGCGCACCTGGGCCAACGAGCTGGCCCGCACGAACGTCCGCCCGACGCTGAAGGACGCCGTGGCCGGTGACATCACCGCCGCCATGCCTTACCGCGCCATGGTCAACATCATCGAGTTCATCAAGATGATGGACGAGGTCGTGCCCGGCTTTGCCAGCCCCGAAACGCTGCTGTACAGCCCTGAGCTGAAGTTCTACTCCAACAAGGTCAAGATGGACACCGATCTGGAGACGAACATCGCGGGTCTGCACTGCCTGGGCGATTCCTCCGGCTGGACCCGTGGCCTGATGATGGCCTCCGTCATGGGCGTCCTGATGGGCCGCAAGCTGATGGAGAAGCACGGCTTTTAAGGGTACGAGGAGTACGGGTGTTCTTTTCTTATAAGAAAAGAACCAAAAGAATTTTAAACAAACGCATGGGGAGAGTGCCGGAGACGGTGCTCTCCCCTTTTTTGCAGGCGGCGAGTGGCGGCGGCATGAGGGCATGCCGCCCTACGCACTCACTTTATGTCATTCGTAGGGCGGGATGCCCCCATCCCGCCGCGGGCAGGCATCCACTTTACTGCCAGCCTGTAGGGGGCGGCGTCCCCGACGCCCCGCGCCCACTTCCCGCAAAAAATTTGCAAAAATCTCCAAAACACCCGCTCCGTGTGACAACTTTGCAACATCCGGGGTGTAGGATAGGGGCAAACCAGGCACAGAAAGGAGCTTTGAGGATGAAAAAAGTAGCTTTATTATTGGCGGCAGCCATGCTGGCGCTGGCCGGATGCGCGTCTGCGGGCGATACCGCGGCGGCTTCGGAGGCCGCACCGGCTGAGAGTACGGCGGAGAGCGCCGCGGCGGAGGACAGCACAGAAGCAGCACTGCCGGGCGAGCCGCACTCCCTCTCTGCCTATAGCGCCTGCGCGGTCAGCGGCAGCAGCGTCTATACGGCGGTCTCCCACTTTTCAAGCAGCGAGGACAGTCTCGGCAGCTTTGATCACAGCACCGTCTACAAAACCGACCTTACCACCGGGCAGACCTATGAGATGTACCGCACGGACTCCATTCTTACGTCCGCGCCGCTGGTCATAGACGACACGCTGTATTTCATCTGTTACGACGGCGGTATGCTGGCCCTGCCGACGGCGGACGGTGAGGCGCGCGTGCTGCCGTTCTCCTACGACGACTGGGAGCCTGTTTTTTACGCGGGTCACTACCTCTACTTCCGGAGCCTCAGCGCCGCGCCGTTCTGCCGCACCGGCGGTATGCGGTTTGACCTGCAGACCGGGGAGACCGCGCCGTGGAATATCCCGGTGGAGACAAAGTACATTCCCGATGTCGTCGGGGACGCGCTGCTGCTCTGCCGCGTTGTCTCGGATTATCCGGTGCCCTACCCGGACGACGACGAGATGTCCCAGGCGCTTTTGCAGAACACCACGCTGGAATACACCCTGGCCGACCCCGCGACGGGCGCGGTGCGGCAGACCTGCTTTACCCTCCCCTATGACATACCGCAGCCGGGGAACCTTACGGTCTACACCTACCTTGGCAAGTGCGGCAGTGACTTCTATTTCCGCGCAGACCAGTGCGACGATGAGTACGCTTTGGTTTCCCAGTCCGTGCTGCGCATCGGCACGGACGGCACCCGGACCGACCTTGGCATTACCAAAACGCCGGATTACCTGGATTACTGTGCGGTTTTGCAGGGCGATGAGGTGCGCTGGCTCCTGACCCGCGGCACCGACGGCATCTATCTGATTTACGACACGCAAGGCCATGAGATTGGCCGCAACGAGCGGCCCGCCGGGCTGGAGGCCTTCTTCCCGCTTTGTATGCTGGACGACGGACGCCTGCTGATGGTCGTCGGCTACGACTGGGAGCACGACAGCGCGGCCCGGTACGCCGTGATGGACGCCGACGAATTTCTGAACGGCGGGTCGGCATACCGCGAGATGACGTTTGCGGAGTGAACGGACCCGCTGCCGCAGAGTTTTTCAATCACCGGAAAGGACGTGTACCCATGAAAACGAATAAGCTCATTCCCCTCATCCTCACCGCGGCGCTGGCACTGTCCGCCTGTGCGTCGGCGGCGAATTCCGCCACCACAGCCGCATCGGCGGCGGAGACTGCCGCCGCCACACCGGAACCGACGGCGGCACCTGAACCGGTGGGGGAGCTGCACGCCCTTGCCGAAACCGGGCAGAACAAATTCGGCAATGTGATTTGTCAGACCCGCCCCGCCCTTGACGATGAGGGCAACTTTACTGGAACTGTCATTTACAAAACAGACCCTGACGCCAGACAGACAACCGCGCTCTACGAATACAACGATAGCACGTATAGTACGTTATACCAATTTTTAGCAAACGACACGCTGTACGTCGTCATGTACCGCGATGACAGCGACACCAAGCTGCTTGCCGTTCCGTTGGACGGCGGCGAGGTTTGGGAAATTCCGCTTGGCCCCAACACATGGAGTGCAAAACTGTACGATGACCGCTATGTCTACTGTATGTCTTACAGCCAAGCGCCAGCCGCGCTCACCCGAGGGATGCGTCTTGACCTGCAAACAGGGACAAGCGAGACATGGGACATCCCCGTCGAAACCTACGATGTACTCGGCGTGGCCGACGGTGGCATTGTCACAAGCCGCATCATTTCGGACTATCCTATCCCGCTCCCGTCCGACGCCGAAATGCTCAGTGCCATCCTGCAAAATTCCACCTATGAGTTCGACCTGACGGACCCTGCCACGGGGCGGCCCATCCAAAAGATTTTTGAGTATCCCTGCTACGGCACACCCGAGGGGGACGGCTATATCACCTACACCTACGCGGGCAAAAACGGCAGCGATTTCTATTTTTTTGCCGACCACATGACACCGTCTTACTGGGTCGGCTCCTCTATCCTTTGCATCCACAGTGACGGCACGCAGGAAGATTTGGGCATTATGACGGCGCAAAAGTTTATTCGCCCTATGCACCAAAACGAAGCGCTGCGGTGGTTTATGATTCCGAACGATGACTTTCCCCGCACTTACACGTTCTACGACTTGCAGGGCAATGAAATCGGACACAACGCCGCCCCTGCGGGTGTTGACGTGGCCCTTATTATGGAATATCTTTTGGACGACGGCCGCGTTGTGCTGACCCTCGGTAGCGACCCCGCGCATAATTATGTCACCAATTACGTCACCATCCCCGCCGACGCATTTTTGAACGGGAGTACGGAGTATACGGAGATGGAGTTTGTGGAGTGAGTGTCATTGCCCGGGCGGCTTTTACTGGCCGGGAGCGGGCACGGGTCGTCGGGGACGCCGACCCCTACGGGCTGACCGTAGGGCTGGCGGCTGCCTGTCGGCGGCCAGAGGACTGCCCGCCGTGGCCGTTTCCGTTAGCATAAAAAACAAAACCCAGCCCCTGCAATGTTTTCCACATTGCGGGGGCTGGGTTGTTTAAAACTTTAAGACATGAACCGATCCTTCAGGTTCTTGAAGAAGCTCTTGCGCTTCTCGTAGTTCTCGTCCTTCAGGCTGTCCTCAAAGGCCTTCAGGGCTTCGCGCTGGGTGCGGTTCAGCTTCTTGGGGATCTCCACGTCCACAATGACGTACTGGTCACCGCGTCCGCGCCCGTTCAGGTACTGGATGCCCTGGCCGCGCAGGCGGAACTTCGTGCCGCTCTGGGTGCCCTCGGGAATCTTCTGAACGACCTTGCCGTCCACGGTGGGGACCTCAATTTCAGCGCCCAGCACAGCCTGGGAGTAGGTAATGGGCACGCGGACGTACACATCGTAGCCGTCGCGCTCAAACACGGCGTCGGGCTTGACCGTCACATGGACGATCACGTCGCCCGCGGGGCCGCCGTTCGTACCGGCGTCGCCCTGGCCGCGCAGCGCAATGTTCTGGTCGTCGTCGATACCCGCGGGGATCTTGACCTCCAGCGTCTTGCGGGCACTGGTCTTGCCGGTGCCGCGGCAGGTCTTGCAGGGGTTCTTGATGATGGTGCCGCGTCCGCCGCAGTGCGGGCAGGGCTGCTGGCTCTGCATCACACCAAACGGCGTGCGCTGCTGGGTCACGACATAGCCGCGGCCACCGCACTCGGTACAGGTCTCAGGGCTGGAGCCGGGCGCACAGCCGTTGCCGCCGCAGTCCGGGCAGGTCTGCTGACGGTTCAGCGTGACCTTTTTGGCGCAGCCGTGGGCTGCCTCCTCAAAGGTCAGGATCACATTGGCCTGAATGTCATGGCCCTTGCGCGGCGCGTTGGGGTTGGAGCGGGTCGAGCCGCCGAAGCCGCCAAAGCCGCCGCCGAAAATATCGCCGAAGATGTCGCCCAGATCGACGCCGCCGGTGCCGCCGAAGCCGCCAAAGCCGCCACCGAAGCCGCCGCCGGGCTGGCCGGCCCCATAGTTGGGATCGACCCCAGCGAAACCGAACTGGTCATAGCGCTTACGCTTGTTCGGGTCGGAAAGAACATCGTTGGCCTCATTGACCTCCTTGAACTTTTCCTCGGCGTCCTTGTCGCCGGGGTTCAGGTCGGGGTGGTACTTTTTGGCCAGCTTGCGGTAGGCGCTTTTGATCTCGGCATCGGTGGCGTTTTTGCCGATCCCCAGCACCTCGTAGTAATCACGTTTTTCTGCCATAGAATCTATCCCCTCTATTTATGGGTTGTGAAAAGGCTTCCCCTTAAGGGGAAGCTGTCCGCGGAGCGGACTGATGAGGTGAGACCTGCCGGATATTGCCCGCAAACAGGCAATCCCGGCAGCTTGGCCCTCATCCGGCCTTGCTGCGCACGGCCACCTTCCCCCGCGGGGGGAAGGCTTTATTTTAACTTTCTCTATAACCCCCAAGGGCCGCCGCCGGGTTTGCCCAGCGGCGGCCTTATTATGGGTTTGTTACAGCTTAGACCTCGTGGAAGTCGGCGTCAACGGCGCCGTCGTCCTTCGGCTGCGCACCGGCATCGGGGCCGGGCTGTGCACCGGGCTGCTGGCCCTGTGCCTGGGCGGCCTGCTGGTAGACCTTCTCGCTGATGGCGTAGAAGGCCTTCTGCAGGTCATCCTGCTTTGCCTTGATGTCATCAACGCTGCCGGACTTCAGGGCTTCCTTCAGGGCAGACAGCTTGGTCTCGACCTCGCTCTTTTCCTCGGCGGAAACCTTGTCGCCGAACTCGCCCAGTGCCTTCTCGGTCTGGAACACCATCTGGTCGGCGTTGTTGCGCACATCGACTTCCTCGCGGCGCTTCTTATCCTCGGCGGCATACTGTTCGGCGTCCTTGACAGCCTTGTCGATGTCGTCCTTGCTCATGTTGGTGGAAGCAGTGATCGTGATGCTCTGCTCCTTGCCGGTGCCCAGGTCCTTCGCGCTGACGTGCACGATACCGTTGGCATCAATATCGAAGGTGACCTCGATCTGCGGCACGCCGCGGGGAGCCGGAGCGATGCCGTCCAGATGGAAGGTTCCGAGGCTCTTGTTGTCGCGGGCAAACTCACGCTCGCCCTGCAGGACGTTGACCTCAACGCTGGGCTGGTTATCAGCCGCAGTGGAGAAGATCTGGCTCTTCTTGGTGGGGATGGTGGTGTTGCGGTCAATGATCTTGGTGCAGACGCCGCCCAGAGTCTCAATGCCCAGGCTCAGCGGGGTAACGTCGAGCAGCAGCAGACCCTTGACGTCGCCCTGCAGAACGCCGCCCTGGATGGCAGCGCCGACAGCAACGCACTCATCGGGGTTGATGCCCTTGAACGGCTCGCAGCCCAGCTCCTTCTTGACAGCGTCGTAGACGGCGGGGATACGGGTGGAGCCGCCGACCATCAGGACCTTAGCCAGGTCGGAAGCCTTCAGGCCGGCATCGGCCAGAGCCTTGCGGACGGGGGTCATGGTGCGCTCGACCAGATCAGCGGTCAGTTCATTGAACTTAGCGCGGGTCAGCGTCATGTCCAGATGCTTGGGGCCGTTGGCGTCCGCGGTGATGAAGGGCAGGTTGATGTTGGTCGTGGTCGCGCTGGACAGCTCGATCTTGGCCTTCTCGGCAGCCTCCTTCAGGCGCTGGGCAGCCATCTTGTCCTTGCGCAGGTCGATGTTGTTCTCGCGCTGGAAGTCCTCGGCCATCCAGTCGATGATGCGCTGGTCGAAGTCATCGCCGCCCAGGTGGGTATCACCGTTGGTAGCCAGAACTTCGGTAACGCCGTCGCCCATCTCGATGATGGAGACATCGAACGTACCGCCGCCGAGGTCGTAGACCATGATCTTCTGGTCGGCTTCCTTATCGATGCCGTAAGCCAGAGAAGCAGCCGTAGGCTCGTTGATGATACGCTTGACGTTCAGACCGGCGATGGTACCGGCGTTCTTGGTGGCCTGACGCTGGCTGTCGTTGAAGTAGGCGGGGACGGTGATGACGGCCTCGGTGACAGGCTCGCCCAGATAAGCCTCGGCGTCAGCCTTCAGCTTGGAGAGGACCATAGCGCTGATCTCCTCGGGGGTATAGTCCTTGCCGCCGGCATGGACCTTTTCAGCCGTGCCCATCTTACGCTTGATGGAAGAAATCGTGTTCTCGGGGTTGGTGATGGCCTGGCGCTTTGCGACCTGGCCGACCAGACGCTCGCCGGTCTTGGTGAAGCCGACGACAGACGGGGTGGTGCGGGCGCCTTCGGCGTTCGCGATGACGACAGGCTCGCCGCCTTCCATAACGGCGACGCAGCTGTTGGTAGTACCCAAGTCAATACCGATGATCTTGCTCATAAATAAAACTCCCTTCAAATTTGCTTTGAATGCAGTGAATGTCAATTTATATGGAAACGAATCGTTTGATTCGGTTCGACGTGTTTTCTTGGCTCCCTCGGCGAGGGAGCTGTCGCCGCAGCGACTGAGGGAGCGAACCTTCCGGAAGGCTCTACCCCTCCGCCCTGCGGGCACCATCCCCTTCTGGCACTTCGTGCCACCTCCCCCGTATCGGGGGAGTCTGTCCTGCAAGGGGAGGCAAGTAAGCGGTGCGTTATTCTGCGACGACGACCATCGCGTGGCGGATGATCTTGTCACCGATCTTGTAGCCCTTCTGGAAAACCTGCACGACGCTGCCGCTCTCCTGCCCTTCGGCGGCGGGGACCTGCTGGACGGCGTTCATGAAGTTGGGGTCAAACGGCTGGTTCAACGCCTCGATCTCGGTGATGTGCAGCGTTTCCAGAGCCTTGGCGGCCTTGTCCAGCGTCATCGTGACGCCCTTCTTGTAGTTCTCGTCCGCGCAGGCGGCGTTGGCGGCCATGTCCAGCGTGTCCAGGATGCCCAGGATCTGGGTCACGGCGTGGGACACACCGTCGTTGAACTTCTGGTCAGCCTCGCGCTGGGAGCGCTTGCGGTAGTTGTCATACTCGGCAGCGGTGCGGAGCAGCTGGTTCTTGAGGTCGGCGTTTTTCTTTTCCTCCGCCTCCAGCTTGGCCTGCAGGGCCGCGGTCTCGTGGTGGTGATGCTTGCAGTCGTGCTTGCCCTCGTTCTTTTCCTCGGCTTGGGGGGCCTCTTTTTCAGGGGCCTCCTGTGCGGGGGTCTCGGGCTTTTCAGCAGCCGCTTCCGTCTCCGGGGCGGTCTGTTTCTTTTCTTCTTGGCTCATTGCGGGTCTCTCCTTCTTCGTTTATTGGCCCTGCCCGGCCATGCTCTGCCCCATTCTGGCGGCAAAGTAGTCCAAGATCGGCAGCAGCCGCTCGTACTCCATTCGGGTGGAGCCGATCAATGCGACGGAGCCTGTCAGCCCGCCGCCGGCTAAGTACCGCTTGCTGACGATGCAGGCACCCGGCATCGCAGGGTCAAGGTCGCAGCCCAGCGTTGCGGTGATCTTGTTGCCTTCGGGGCGGATGAGCTCCGTCGCGGCCTCATTGTCGGAGAAGATCTCCAACAGCGTGCCGAGGTTCTGGCGGACGTCCGCCATCTTTGCCAGATACTGCGCGCCCTCTAAGCAGGCCTGCGGGCCGGTGGTGACGAGCGCCTGCGCCGCCATGATGACGGGGGCCAGCCGCTGTCCTGCGGCCAGCACCATGCTGGCCATGAGCATCGGGCTTAAATCCTGCGGGGCGACGAAAGTCAGCCCGCGGTTGAGCAGCTGTGCCAGGTTGGCGGCATCGTCCCGGGTCAGACCGGTGTCAACGCGGGCCACGCGGGTCCGCACGCCGCCTGCGCTGGTCACGGCCAGCACTGCGGCGCTGTAGCGGCCCACCTGCACGACCTCAAAATGGGCAATGCAGAGATCCGGCGCCTGCGGTGTGGTAGCGGCAGCCGCGCAGCCTGTCATATCGGCCAGGCAGCGGGTCGCGGCTGGCACGAGCTTTTCCGGCTCGGCATCCATGGCGGCGAACAAATCGTCAATGCGGCGGCGGTCCTTCTCCGGTAGGGTGCCGGACTTTGGCGCGTCGATCAGATGATCGAGGTAGTAGCGGTAGCCCTGGGCGCTGGGCACGCGGCCCGCGCTGGTGTGGGGCTGTTCCAGCAGACCCAGCTTGGTCAGGGCAGCCATCTCATTGCGCAGCGTCGCGCTGGACAGTGCCATGTCAAAGTAGTTTGCCAAAAGACCCGAGCCGACAGGCTCACCGTCGTTGGCATACAGGGCAACAATAGCTTCCAGTATACGCTGCTTGCGCGCATCCATGGCCATGCTGCTCATCTCCTTTGGTTTGCTTTTGTTGGTTTGTTTAGCACTCTTTATCTCCGAGTGCTAAGTTTATTATATCCCCGTTTTGCAAACTGTCAAGGGTTTTTCCGAATTTTTTGTAAGTTTAACAGTTTCGTCACAATCGGATTGGGCAGTTTCCCTATTATTATATATGTAGGGGCCGGGCATGCCCGGCCCGCAGCCTTGCACAAGCAGCCCATTCACGGGCAGTCACGTCAACCCCCGGGCCGGGCATGCCCGGCCCCTACGCTGCTATGCTTTTCACTCCTCCATCCACCGCGCCAGAAACTCTGCGGCGGTGGCGGCGGCGCGGACGGTCTCGGCGTTGGGCGCGGCCTCGCGCAGGGTGCCGTGCAGCAGCACGCCGCCTTCGATGTCACCGTGTACCAGGATCGGCGCGGCGCACAGCAGGTACCGGCTGCCCAGCGGCTCCCGCTCCGCGGCGGACGCCGGGGCCGTGTAGAGCTTGCGCCGGGTCAGCAGCGGCTCGATCTCGGGCGGGAGCGGTGCGCCGAGCAGCTCGCCCTTGCCCGCTCCGGCGGCGGCGACGATATGCTCCCGGTCACAGACGGCCACGGCGCAGCGCAGCCGCCGGGCCAGCACGTCCGCATAGACGGCGGCAGGCTCGCCAAGCTCGGCCAGCGGCGAATACTTTTTAAATATGACCTCGCCGTTGCCGTCCGTGTAAATTTCGAGTGAATCTCCGGTGCGGATGCGCTGCGTTTTCCGAATCTCCTTCGGGATGACCACCCGGCCCAATTCGTCGATACGGCGCACGATTCCGGTTTCTCTCATACAAAATCCCCCCTGGTTTTTTCTGGTAGTATCTGCGGGGGTGCTTAAAAATATGTAAGGAGTTTGGTTATGGATCTATTGCAGACAACGCTTTGCTATCTCGAAAAGGACGGTGCGTACCTGATGCTGCACCGCGTCAAAAAGAAAAACGACGTCAACCACGACAAGTGGGTCGGCGTCGGCGGCAAGTTTGAACCGGGTGAGGACGCGCCGGCCTGCGCCCTGCGCGAGGTGCGCGAGGAGACCGGCCTGACGATGCACGCGCCGGTTTACCGCGGCATCGTGGATTTTTTCTGTGACCCATGGCCCGCCGAGCGGATGCACCTGTACACCTGCACGGATTTTTCCGGCGTGATGACCGACTGCGACGAGGGGTGCTTAGAGTGGGTGGACAAGGCCGCCGTGCAGAATCTTCCGATCTGGCAGGGGGACAAGATATTTTTCAAGCTGCTGGCGGAGGACGCACCGTTTTTCCATTTAGAGCTGACCTATGACGGGGATGTGCTGGTAAAGGCGGTGCTGGATGGGGTAAGTTTGGCGCTGTGATAAACGGGCAGCGGCGGCATGAGGGCATGCCGCCCTACAGGCAGATGGTATACCTGCTACTATGGCAAACGGCCCCGCGGGTCGTCGGGGACGCCGACCCCTACCGCGCGGCAAAAAAAGAGCGTGTGCTTTTCTGTGCACACGCTCTTTTCTTATGTCTCAATACGTCGTGATCGTCGTCCCAACGAAATAATGCGTCAGAATATCCTGATAGCCCCAGCCGTTGCGGGCGTAGCCGATGGCACCCCACTGGCTCATGCCGCAGCCGTGGCCGTAGCCGTAGACATCAAAGATAAAGCAGTCCAGATCGGCGTTGTAGCTGACCGTGAAGCACTGGCTGCGCAGGCTGCGCCCGTCAACGCTCTGGCGGGCCAGCAGATTCTCGCGGAACCAGCGCCCGCTGACGGTGCCGACGCCCGCGTCCGGGCCGACCTGGATCTTGGCGACCCAGCCGTACTGGTTGGCGGACTGGATCGTGAACCAGCTGTTGGGGTCCACGCCGGACAGGTCAATGTCCATCACATCGCGGATGCGGTCCTGCAGTGTCTGGCGGGAGAAGCGGGCCGTGCCGCTGGAATTGCCGTTCGTGTTCCAGTGGCTGGACACGCTCTGGTCATACGGGCTGTCCACGGCCTGCAGCCAGGCGCGGTCATTGCCCCAGACCTCGGCAGCGGAGGCCGTGCCGGTGCTGGCCGACGCAAAGTACGGCGTGAAGCAGACCTGCCCGTTGTAGGTAACCAGCACATGGGCGACCTCCTGCGCAGCGGCCAGCGCGGCAGCGCCCGGCTCGGCACCCAGCACCGACGGGTAGCCCGACTGGCTGATGATCCAGCAGTGGGTCGCCACGCACTGAGCCTTGTAGGCTTCGGCGGGTGCGTTGGGGCCCAGCTCGTTCTGGGCCACCATGGCCAGGCACTGCACCAGATCCATCGTCTGGGCCGTGCCGTTCATCGTCACGTTGATGGTCTCCCCCGTGCCGCTGTTGTCGGGCTGAGGAGCCTCGGTGGGGGCGGCTGTCGGATCGGGCGTCGTCTCACCGGAGGCGGCGGAATCCGCCGGGGGCTCGGTGGGCGCAGGCGTGGCGCTGGTCTTGATCTGATCCACCGTCACGGTCTGCTCGGGCAGACTGCCCTCGGCGCCCTTGTTCAGGTCGGCCTCCGCGGCGGAGGTCGAGCCGGCCACGTCGGTCAGGCCCGCCAGCAGCTTGTCGGTGCTGGCCAGCAGGCTGTCCGTGATGGCCTGCAGGTCGTCCGCGCGCTGTGCCAGGTCCGCCGTGTCCGCGGCGGTGTCGCTGCCCGTGCCGCCGTTCTTGCGGGCGGCCTGGGCGGCGGTGCTCTGCTGGGCGTAGCGGTCCACACTGGCCTGCACCAGCGTGCTGACCGTCGGCATCGGCTGGCCCTTGCGCTCATACTGGGCCGCCGTCAGCAGCGGCTCCTCCGCTGCCGCGATGGCCGAGGTGTTTAAAAGCTCTGCCTCTCCCTCGCGGATCAGCCGCCCCGTGATGCAGAGCAGCACGCCGCTCTCGTCACTGTGGGTCGTCACGGTCAGGAAGCGGGAGTCGTCACCCACGTCAACGCCGGTGTCAAACAGGCTGCGGGCCTGAATGCCCGCGACGAAGGTCAGGTAGTCGTAATAGCTCGACAGGTCGGTGCTCCCGTACAGGTCAAATGCGCCCGCGCCCTGCTCGGACGGGTCAAAATAGTAGACTGCGATGGCCTTGAAGCGGTAGACACCGCCCGCCGTGTACAGCGTGAAGCCGCTGTTCTGTTTGAGCGTATCCTCGTCGGCCAGCGCCTTGTAGTCGCTGCCCGTGCATTCCACCACGGTGTTGCCGGGGGTGGCGGCGTCCAGTGCGCTGGGCGTGGCAAAGCGGACGATGGACGGTGCCTCGCCGCTCTCGGGCGTTTCCGGGTCGGGCGTGTCGGCGGCGTAAACCAGCGCGCCGTTCAGCCCGGGCCAGCCCAGATAGCCGACGACGCCGGGGCGGCGCTCCAGCGCCTTGCCCAGGTAGTTCTCGGCGGTCGTATCGTAGAGCGCCGTGCCGTAGCTTTTGGCTGCGGGGCGTGCGCCCAGATCGCAGCGCAGGAACAGCCACAGCGCCCCGCCGCCCAGCACAAGCACCAGCGCCAGCACGACAAGCCCCAGAATAACGGTGCGTCTGCGGCGGCGCTCGCTCTTTTCAATGATCTCAAGGCTGCGGTTCTTGATGCTGGGCTGCACCGGCCCGCTCTCGGGCTTTTCGGCCTTGCGGCGGCGCTTTTTGTCGGTTTTCTGCGCGGCCTTTTCTGCGGCGGCCTCCTCAACGGCGCTGGCGTCAAACAGCTGGGTCGCAGCGCGGGTAAAGTCCTCAACGCTGGCGCTCTTGCCCGCGGCCTCGGCGGCGTCATCGGCAGCCTGCGCGGCGGCGATGGCGGCGGGGTCAAGATCCGCGGAGAAGTCGGGGATGTCATCGTCCAGCACCGACGGTGCGGGGGCACGGCCCTGCGGGACATCGGGCAGAGGTGCTTCGTCCGCCGTGGCGGGCGGCTCCACGGGCCGGGCACGGCGGATGCGGGCGTGCCGCGGCGCTTCCGGTCCGGAGGTCCGGGCCGGCTCCGGGGCCGCCGCCTGCGCGTCCGCGTCCGTTTCAAAGCGGATGACGCCTGTCGGCTCGGAGACCTCGGGCGGCGGCGCGGCGGCGTCGCGGCGGTGCAGCGTGCGGTGCGGGGCCGCGGGTTCGGGCGCGGCAGACTGCTCCGGCTGCGGGAAGCTCGGCGGGCTGACCGGCGCCGGCCGGTCAAAATCGAGCATCGGCTCAAAATCGGCGGTATGGTCGGCGTCCCGTGTGGGCGGCGTGCGGCGGCGCAGTGAGAACCGCACCGTGTTGCCGCGGCTCCGGGCGGCCTCCGACACAACGAGCAGCGGCCGGTCATGGCCGGGGCGGAACGTGATGCAGGAATCTGTCAATTGCAGGCCGAACAAACGGCGGCGCAGCAGGTCCAGGATCTGGTTGCCGATGAAGGTATCGTTCATATCGGGCGGCAGGGCGCAGGCCACCGCGCCGCGGCGGTCACACACCAGCACAAAGGGGCACTGCCCGACGCTGGCGGGCATGTAGGCGGCAGCGTAATCCGCGCCCGTGACCTGCAGCGCGGCCAGCGCACGGCCCGCTGCGGCCTGCACAATGTCGCCGGGGAAGCGCCGGAGCAGCTGCTCCGGCACGGTGATGCGGCGGGATTTCTGCGGGTCGGCGTAGCTCTCGGTGCCAAAGTCAAAGACGGCCTCGCTGTGGGGCAGCGGCTGCAAAAGGCTGCCCAGCAGGCGGCCCGTCGGCTCGTCCACGGCAACCAGCAGCTTGCGTTTTTCCAGCAGCGCGTCCAGCGTGGCCTGGGCCAGGCTGGTCTCCCCCTCGGCAAAGACATCGTCGCCGAACTTGGCGCGCAGCCGCGCGGCCCATTTATCGCAATATTGCTCCGCCATGGCGCGGTTGGGGGCGCTGACCTGCACACAGATGGCAAACTCGCCGTCCCTTTCCAGCAGACGCAGGCCGGGGCAGCCATCATCCCGGATGCCCCGCAGCACGGAGGATACCTCCGCGCCCGTGGGCCCGAAAACACGCAGGATTTTCAGTTGAGTGTTGACCATGGTGGAACCTTTCTTTGTTTGGAAATGTTGCCGAGCTTGTCCGTAGGGGCGGATTCCATATCCGCCCGGGGAAGCTTTCTACAGCCGCAAACGGGCCGGGCGCATATAGAATGCGCCCCTACGGTTTTGCGTTTTAAATATCTAAATCTCTGTCCGCCGTCTCCGGCGTGAAACGCACGCTGTCCGGCACATCGAGGCCCAGCGCCATGCGGCGCAGCATATCCAGCGCGTACAGGGCGGCGCGGGTGCGGATGATCTGGCGGTCCTGATAGCCGCCCAGGGTCAGGCGCATTAAATACCCCGTGTCCGTGCGGGTGTCGGCACCGGCCAGATAGACCGTACCCACCGGCTTGCCGGGCAGTGCGCCGCCGGGTCCGGCCAGTCCCGTGATGCCCACGGCCAGCTCTGCACCGGATTCCCGGGCAGCGCCAAAGGCCATGGCTGCGGCCACGGGGCCGGACACGACGTTGTACTTTTCAATGACAGCCGCATCCACACCCAGCAGCTTTTGCTTGGCGGCCTCGGCGTAGGTGACAAAGCCGTAGCCGAACACCTCGCTGGAGCCGGGCACGTTCGTCAGCCGCTCGGCGATCATGCCGCCGGTGCAGCTCTCCGCCGCGGCGGCGTGCAAGCCGTGCTCCCGCAAAGCGCGTATCACCGTGTATTCCAGCGCGGGCACATCCACATCGTAGGCGGCTGCGCCGAGAATCTCTTTAAACTCCGCAATGCGGGCATTGCAGGCGGCCTCGGCGGCCTGCTCGGTGGCCTCGCGGGCCGTCACGCGGATCTCGCACTCGCCGGTCTTGCAGTAGATGGCGGCGGTGGGGTTCGCGGCCTCAAACAGCGGCGCGACCTTGCTGGCAATGGCGCTCTCGCCGCCCAGCACCCGCAGCGTGCGGCTGTGGATCGTGCAGTTTTGCCGTTTCAGCAGAATCGGGCGGACCTGCTCGGCCCACATGGCCTTCATCTCCCGCGGGACGCCGGGCATCAGCGCAGCGCAGTGGCCGTCGGCGTCCTCAAACCACGCGCCGGGGGCCGTGCCGTGGTCGTTGATGAGCTTGTGGCCCGCCGTCGGGCACATGGCCTGCTTGCGGTTGTTCGGCGTGGGGCGTCTGTTTGTCCGGGCGAAAAAGTCGATGATCTTCTGCCACTCGCCCTCGTCAAAGGCCAGCGTATCGCCGAACGCCTCGGCCACGGTCTCCTTCGTCAGATCGTCCTCGGTGGGGCCGAGACCGCCCGAAAAGACGAGCAGGTCGCTGCGGCTTTTCGCCTGCAAAACCAGCTCCTTCAGGCGGGCGGGGTTATCGCCGATGACATGCTGGTGCATCACGCTGATACCGAGCTCGGCCAGCTCGCGGCTTAAAAACTGCGCGTTGGTGTTCAGGATGTCGCCCAGCAGAAGCTCCGTGCCTACGCAGATAATTTCAGCAGTCACAGCAGCTCGTCATCTCCCATGCGGATATAGATTTTCTCGACGTTCTCGGCGGCCTCGGCTTCCAGCGCGGCCAGGCCGGGCATAGCGGCCTCGGCGGCCAAGATCTCGTCCAGCGTCGGGTTCGTCTTGGGGTGCGGCGGGGTAAAGATCGTGCAGCAGTCCTCATACGGCTCGATGGACGTCTCAAATGTACCGATCTTACGCGAAATATTGATGATCTCGATCTTGTCCATGCCGATGCAGGGGCGCAGCACGGGCAGGTCCTGCGCCTGGTCTGTGCAGGCCAGCGCGGCCATGGTCTGGCTGGCGACCTGCGCCAGGCTCTCGCCGGTGATGAGGGCCTGCAGCTCGAGCTTTTTCGCCACCTGATTGGCAATGCGCAGCATGCTGCGGCGCATCAGAACCGTGAACAGCACGTCGGGCGCGTTGTCACGGATATACTCCTGCGGCTTCGTGTAGGGCACGACGAACAGCGTGCAGTTGCCGGTGTACTCGACCAGCTCGCGGGCCAGATCGCGCACTTTCAGCTTGGCGCGCAGGCTTGTGTACGGCGGGCTGGCAAAGTGGATGTGGTGCAGCGCCAGACCGCGGCGGGCCATGCACCACGCGGCGACGGGGCTGTCGATGCCGCCGGACAGCAGGTTCAGCGCGCGCCCGCTCGTGCCGACGGGCAGACCGCCCGCGGCCTCGACCTTGGGGCCGTGGACATAGGCAGCGTAGTCGCGAATTTCCACCATGATCTCCAGCTGCGGGTTATGCACGTCGACGCGCAGATGATGGTGCTTGTCCAGCAGGTAGGCACCCAGCTCGCGGCAGATCTCGGGGCTCTTCATCGGGTAGGTCTTGTCGGCGCGCTTGGCCTCGACCTTGAAGGTGCGGATGCCGCGCAGCGTCTCGCCGAGATACGCCTCGGCGGTCTCGCATATTGCGGCAAAGTCCTTCGGGCACTCGACGGCGCGGCTCAGCTTCACGATGCCGAACACATGGGACACGCGGCGGAACGCCTCGTCCATGTCGAGGCCGTCCTCCTTCGGCTCGATGAAAACGGTGCTCTGGGCCTGATAGACCTTGAACTTGCCCAGCGGCTCCAGCCGCCAGCGGATGGTCTTGGCCAGCCGCGCCTCAAACTTGCCGCGGTTCAGGCCCTTCAGCGTCATTTCGCCCTGATAGGCGAGGATGAGTTCTTTCATAAAATGGTTCCTTTCAAAATGGATGTGCCGCAGTAGGGGCCGGGCATGCCCGGCCCGCAGCTTTACGGCAAACACGCTGTAACGGGAAGGCTGCGGGCGGGACATGTCCCGCCCCTACTGCCTGCGACGGGGTGAGGGCACCCCGCCCTACGATTTGCTCGAAAAGGGGTACGTAGGGCGGCCTGCCCTCAGGCCGCCGTCGGCAGCCGTTCAAATATGCTGCAATTCCTGTAATCCGTCCCGCAGCCCCGCCAGCAGCGCGTCCACGTCCTCGGCGGTGTTATCGGCGCAGAAGCTCACGCGCAGGGCGGTGCGGACGGTCAGGTCGGCGCAGCCCATGGCCAGCAGGGTGTGGCTCGGCTCGCCCTTGTCGCAGGCAGATCCGCCCGAGACATAGACCGCGCGGGTGTTCAGGTAGTTGATGAAGGTCTGGCTGTTGATGCAGCCGGTGGAGAAATTCACGATCTCCCCCACCGCGTCGTCGGGCGAATTGAGCGTGATGCCGTCCAATTCTTCAAGTCCCGCGCGCAGCTGCCGATTCAGCGCGGCAATGTGTGCAATGCGGGGGCGCAGCTTCTGCTGGCCCTGCGCGGCGGCCACGCCGAGACCCACAATGTAGGGCGTGTTCTCGGTGCCGGGGCGCAGGCCGCGCTCCTGATGGCCGCCGAGATAGGGCGGTTTGAGCGTCTGGCGCTGGCTGTCCCGGATGAACAGTGCGCCGACGCCCTTGGGCGCGTGGACCTTGTGGCCGGAGACGGAGAGCGTATCGACCTCGCGCCATTTTTGCAGGTCGATGGGCATGCGCAGCCACGCCTGCACGGCGTCCACATGGAAGTGGGTGCGGCTGTTGCGCGCCTTGATGCCCTTGCCCAGCGCCGCGATGTCCTGCACAGCGCCGGTCTCGTTGTTGACGGCCATGCAGGCGGCCAGCACCGTGTTTTTGTCGATCTCAGCCAGGAATTTCTGCGTGTCAATGCGTCCGTCCGCCCCGGGCATGACCTCGACGACGGTGAAGCCCTCGTCCTTCAACGCGCGGATGGGGCGCTGCACGCTGGGGTGTTCAAAGCCCGTGACGACGATTTTATTGCCCCAGTGCTTACGCGGGCGGGCCGCGCCGGTCACGGCCATGTTGTTGCCCTCACTGCCGCAAGCCGTAAAGTAGATTTCATCGCTGCGGCAGTGCAGCGTTTTGGCCACGCGGGCGCGGGCCGCGGCAATGGCATCCTGCGCGGCAACGGCGGGGTCATACAGGCTGCTGGGGTTGGCCCAAAGCTCAGTCAGCGCCTCGCTGACGGCCTGCGCCACCGCCGGGTCCACCCGGGACGTGGCGGCGTTATCAAGATAATGCAGCTGGGGGTCGGAAAGCATAGTACTCATTCCTCACATTATTGCACAAAATTATACAGATTAAATTATACACGTTCGCCCAGCAAAAAACAATATTCAGAAACAAAAAAAGGCTTCCCCCGTGGGGGAAGCTGGCCGCAAAGCGGACTGATGCGGGCAAAGTTCATCCTGATTGCCCATTTTCGGGCTGTAACTCGGTAGGGGCCGGGCATGCCCGGCCCGCGGCTTACCGGCAGATGTGCGATTGCGGGAAGGCCGCTTTATTCTGTTGACCCTGTAGGGGCGCATTCTATATGCGCCCGGGCAGCTTGCGGCTGCGAAAGCCCCCACGGGCGGATATGGAATCCGCCCCTACGCCTTGTTTTATCTACCCTTACTCCCCAAAATCCTCCGCGGCCTTCTGCATCATCTGGCGGATCGGCTGGTTGTACGGGCAGCGCGGCTCACAGGCACCGCACCGGATGCAGGCACCGGCCTTGGTCTGCAGCGTCGCATAGCGCTCGCGGCCCCACTGCTGCAGGCCGTAGCGGTTCAGGTACCCCTGGAACAGGAACACACTGGGGATGGAAATCCCCACCGTGCAGGGCGCACAGTAGTTGCAGCGGCGGCAGAACTGGGTGCCCAGCGCGTCGCGCACCTTCTGGCAGGCGGCTTCCTCCTCGGGCGTGAGCGGGGCGGTGTTGGCCGCGCCCGCCACGTTGGCGTTCAGCTCCTCCACCGTCGCCATGCCGGGGATGGACACCGTGACTGCCGGGTTGGACAGCACGTACCGCAGTGCCAGGCGGCCATCCTCAATGGCACCGCCCGCCAGCGGCTTCATGTCGATAAAGCCCTTGCCCGCCGCGGCGCAGCGGTCGATCAGCTCCCTGCCCTGCTGCTCCACGATGTTGTACGGGAACATGATCGTCTCGATCTCGGGGATGTCCAGCGCGGCCTCAAACACAGCGGCCAGATGTGCCGTGATGCCGATGTGCCCGACGATGCCCCTGGCCTTTGCCTCGAGCAGCGCCTCCATTGCGCCGCCGGGCGCCAGAATGGTTTTCAGGCCGTCGAGGCTCGGGTTGTGGAACTGGAACAGCTCGATGTGGTCGGTGCGCAGGTTTTTCAGGCTCGTGGCGATTTCGGCCTCCATGTCGGCTTTGGTCAGCGCGCGGCATTTGGTCGCCAGAATGAAGTCATCCCGCAGCCCGGCCTCCTCCAGCGACTGGCCGATCCATGCCTCGCTGACCGTGTAGGCGCGGGCGGTGTCGATGTAATTGATGCCCGCCTTATGCGCGGCGATCAGCAGCTCCCGCGTGCCGGGCTGGTCGATGCGCTGAATGGGAATGCCGCCAAACCCAAGGCGGGAGATTTGTAAGCCTGTGGTGCCGAAATTGACGTATTGCATGGTGTTTACCTCTTATATTGCTCTCCGTTTGCTGCAGGGGTCGATGCCTGCATCCTTTACGCTTATTATAGCAAATCCAACGTAAAAATCCAGTCCCCTAAGCCCTCCCCCGCGTGGGAAGGCAACCGGCTTGCAAGCATGGTGCTATTCTTCTATAATAAGCAGTACAAAAACGAAATTTTTGCGGGGTGCAGCCACCTCTACGACCCGCTGACCGGGCGCTGGCCGTTTCTTGCGGGGCCGGTGCGCAGCTACGGTGCGTGTGTCGATTTATTGGTGGAGGAATTTTTGCCCAACACAACTGCTGGCGCCTGACGGCAGCCGCGACCACTAGATGCCCGGAAAGTTGTGTCCGCGGTGTCACAATTATCCACAAACAGGCCCTATGGATGTTGAAAATTTCGGCGTTTTTCTGTGCACTTTTCCACCCCTGCCCACTTGCGGCGGGGGCTTTTTTCGTGGTATGATTCATTTTGTAATAGTTTATCGCTTTTTAACTGTGAGGAACAGGAATGTTTAATAAAAAGAACCCCATGCGGTATTTCTCCGGCAGCACCTTTGCGCGGCTGCCGCTGTATAAGCTGGCCGCGGGCGGCACGGCGGTGGTGCTGACCGCCAGCATCGGTCTGGGCGCGTTTGCGGCCAGCGTCGGTCCGTTCTCCGCGCCCGAGCCCAGCCCCACGCCCATCGTGACGGCCACCCCCGAGACGGCGGCCACGCCGACCCCTTCCCCGACGCCGAGCCCTACGCCGGAGCCGGACAAGCCGCTGACGATGGAGGCCAGCGTCATCCAGCAGGACGTCGGTGTGACGCTCTACGTCGAGAACGCCCCCGAGCCCAGCCCCACGCCCGATGCGTCCGCCTCGCCGTCCCCGACGCCGTCCAAAAGCGCGAAGGAGGATGACGCCGAGAACGAAAAGACCCCGCTGCTGGGCGTGGCGGCAACCATCACACTGACCGACGCCAAGGGCAATGCCACGGATTACGAGCTGGATACCGAGACCGGCACCGCGCTGGCCGAGGACGTGACCCCCGGTGACTACACGCTGGCGGTCCAGCCCATCGAGGGCTACACGCAGCCCGAGGCCCAGACCGTGACGGTCAAAGAAAAGGTCGTCTACAAGGCGGACGTCAAGGCCGTTAAAGAGAAGATCGTCCAGGCAAGCCAGGTCAACGAGAGTGCCGAGGACTCCGGCGTCAGCAACGCGGGCTCGGCCCCCATCGTCAACGAGGTCACCGACACCGTGACCTACGCCGACAGCGCCAGGACCGAGACCGGCAGCAGGACGAGCTACACGGCCAAGCTGAGCAGCAGCGGACATCTGCTGCTGGCCGACGGCACCGAGACGCCCTACCTGCCCGTTTATCAGGACGGCACGAAGGACCTGATCGGCGCAATGCGCGATACGAGCTACGCCGCCAACACGGCCACGGCGGCCTGGCTGCCCGGCGCGGCGGATTCCGTCACGCTGCTGGGTGCGGCCAACACCCGCATGGCGTGGGTACACCGCGCGGACGAGCCGGTGACCGTGCAGGAGGACACCGACGGGGCCGCCCCGGCTGCCGAGGAGACCCCTGTCCCGGCGGACCCCACGCCGGAACCGACCCCCGAGAGCACGCCCGAGCCGACCCCGGAGGCGACGCCCGCCCCCACCGAGGCCCCGACGGAGACACCCGCCGAAACGCAAACGCCTGTCCCGACAGCAGCCCCTACGGAAGCCCCGACAGCGGCTCCGACGCAAGCACCCACCCCGGTGCCCGACCCGACGGCGGGCTGGCCGGATAACATTGCGGTGCAGGAGCTGGCCAACTACGGCTTTGCCGTGACCAGCGCGACCACCACGATATACGAGTACACCGGCTGGCAGGATATTGACGGCGTAACGTATTATTACGACCCGTCCACCCACCAGCCCGTCACGGGCCAGCAGGTCATTCAGGGCAATGTCTACACCTTTGCGGCGGACGGCGCACTGAACCGCACGGCCCGCGGCATTGATGTCTCGAAGTTCCAGGGCAGCATTGACTGGAACGCCGTCAAGGCGGACGGCATCACGTTTGCCATCATCCGCTGCGGCTACCGCGGCTACGGCAGCGGTGCGCTGGTCGAGGATTCTACCTATCGCCGGAACATTCAGGGCGCGATCAACGCGGGTCTGCGCGTCGGCGTTTACTTCTACAGCCAGGCCATCAACGAGGCCGAGGCCGTCGAGGAGGCCAGCATGGTGCTGAGCCTGGTCAGCGGCTACAGCCTGCCGCTGGGCGTCTACTACGACACCGAGAGTGTCGGCGGCGGGCGCGCCAACGCCCTGAGCGCCGCCGAGCGCACGGCCTGCGCCGTCGCCTTCTGCGAGACGATCCGCAGCGCGGGGTACAGCGCGGGCGTTTACTCCTACGCCAGCTGGTTCTATAACGCGCTGAACTTTGCGAACATCAGCAAGTACAACATCTGGATCGCCCAGTACCGCGATACGCTGAGCTTCAGCTACAAGCACAATATATGGCAGTACACAGGCTCCGGCAGCGTCAAGGGGATCTCGAAGCCGGTGGATATGAATATTGGGTAAAATAAAAGCACCTGCGTTTTCGGACGCAGGTGTTTTTGCGTTATGGAAGCCTTCTCCCTCGGGAGAAGGTGGCCGAGGCTCCGACCGAGGCCGGATGAGGGCAAAGCCCGCCATAGCGGCCGGTGAACGGGCTGCAGCGGTAAGGTCTGCCCTCATCAGCCAGCGGACGGGGCCGCTGACAGCTTTCCCCTAAGGGGGAAGCCTTATTTGTTTGTGTAGCAGCTCATCTTCGCGCTGCTTCCGCCCCTGACCTGCCCATTGCCGTGCACAATATATTTATACGTACACAGCTCGGCCAGCCCCATGGGGCCGCGGGCGTGGAGCTTCTGGGTGCTGATGCCCATCTCGCAGCCAAGGCCGAACTCGCCGCCGTCGGTAAAGCGGGTGCTGGCGTTCACGTAGACCGCCGCGCTGTCCACGCAGGTCGTGAACCGCTGTGCCGCCGCGGCGTCCGCCGTGACGATGGCCTCGCTGTGGTGGGTCGAATGCTTCGCAATGTGGGCGATGGCCGCATCGACGTCATCCACAACGGCCACGCTCAGCTTATAATCCAGATACTCGGTGTCAAAGTCCTGCGGAGCGGCGGGCACACCGTCGATGATGGCCGCGGCGCGCGCGTCCAGATGCAGCTCCACCGGGGTGATGCCGGCAGCGGCGCGGGCATCGACAAGGCGGGCCTTCAGCATCGGCAAAAACTGCGCTGCCACGTCCCTGTGGACCAGCAGCGCCTCCTCGGCGTTGCAGACGCTGGGGCGGCTCGTCTTGGCGTTTTCCACAATATCCACGGCCATCTCCAGATCGGCGGCCTTGTCCACGTAGACATGGCAGATGCCGGTGCCGGTCTGGATGCAGGGCACGGTTGCGTTCTCGACGCAGGCGCGGATCAGCCCGGCCCCGCCGCGGGGGATCAGCAGATCGACCAGCCCATCCGCGGTCATCAGCTCGTTGGCGCTGGCGTGGGAGGTGTCCTCGATGAGGCTCACCGCGTACTCCGGCAGGCGCACCCTGCGCAGACCGGCGCGCAGGGCCTCCACGATGGCGTGGCAGCTGGCCCAGGCATCGCGCCCGCAGCGTAGGATGCACGCACTGCCCGTCTTGATGGCCAGCGCGGCAGCGTCGCTCGTGACGTTGGGGCGGCTCTCGTAGATGATGGCGATGACACCCATCGGCACGGCGGTCTTTTCGATTAAAAGGCCGTTCGGGCGCACAATTTTGCGCAGCACTGCGCCCACCGGGTCGGGCAGGGCCGCGACCTCGCGCATACCCTTGGCCATGTCGGTCAGGCGGCCCGGCGTCAGCGCCAGACGGTCCAGCATCACGTCGCTGACCCGCCCGCGGGCATTCTCGACATCCTGCTTATTGGCGTCCAGAATTTTATCCTGCGCGGCGATGAGCGCAACGGCCATTGCCTCCAGCGCGGCGTTCTTCGTGTCGGCGTCGGCCAGCGCCAGCGGCAGCTTTGCGCCCTGCGCGGCCCGCAAAATTTCCTGCGTAGTCATGGGGTCAGACCTCCCTTATGCCTTGCGGCCCACAAACCGGGTGCCGACGGGCTTGCCCTCGACAATGTCGTACAGCACCTCGGCGTGGGCACCGTTGGTAATGATCATGTCCACACCGGCCTCGGTGGCACGCTTGGCGGCGGTGACCTTCGTCAGCATGCCGCCGGTGCCCAGGGCCGAGCCCGCGCCGCCCGCCAGCATCTCAATTTCCGGCGTGATCTCCTTGACCACCGGGATGAGCTTTGCGTCCGGGTGGGTGTGCGGGTCGGCGGTGTACAGGCCGTCGATGTCGGACATCAGCACGACCAAATCGGCGTGGATGCACTTGGCCACCAGCGCGGCCAGCGTGTCGTTGTCGCCCAAAGAGTATTCCTCGCAGGCGACGGGGTCATTCTCGTTGATGATGGGGATGGCGTGCAGCTGCAAAAGACGCTCCAGCGTGTTTTGCAGGTTGTGCAGACGGTTTTCGTGGTCAAAATCCTCCCACGTCAGCAGCATCTGGGCCACGGTATGGTTGTATTGGCCGAACAGCCGGTCATAGGTATACATCAGCTCGCACTGGCCCACCGCGGCGGCAGCCTGCTTGGTGACAAGGTCGCCGGGCTTTTCAATTTGCAGCTTGCCTGCGCCGAGGCCCGTGGCCGCCGACGATACGACGATGAGCTGATGTCCGGCGTTCTGAATATCGCTCCACACCCTGACCAGATCCTCGGTGTGGCGGATGTTGAGCAGCCCGCCGGGATGTGCCAGCGTGCTGGTGCCTACTTTAACGACGATACGCATAAAATTTCTCTTTCTATTCCTGTTTGGCAACCGCTTTGTAGGGGCGAGCATTGCTCGCCCGTCAGGCGTCTGCCGCGCAGGGTATTTTCCTGGAAAAGCACTTTTTTCCGTCAGGTCTGCGGGCGAGCAATGCTCGCCCCTACATTCTCGGAAGGGGTCACTTCTTCCCCAAATCCTTTGTCTTTTCAAACGCGGCCAGCACGGCGTCGGTCACGGCACCGCGGAAAGCGCGCTCCTCCAGCAGGCGCACGCCCTGAATGGTCGAGCCGCCGGGACTGCAGACGGCGTCCTTCAATTCGCCCGGGTGCTTGCCGGTTTCCAGCACCATCCGCGCACTGCCCAAAAGCATCTGGGCGGCGTACTCCTGCGCCTTGGCGCGGGGCAGACCTGCGGCGACACCGCCGTCGGCCAGTGCCTCGATGAACTGGTACGCCCAGGCCGGTCCGCAGCCGGACACCGCGCTTGCGGCGTCGATCAGGCTCTCCGGCACGGCGTCCAGACGGCCTGCAGGGGCCATGGCGGTGAGCCACTCGGCCATTTTTTCCGGCTCCACATCGTCAGAGCAGTACTGGATCATGCCGTCGCCCAGCGCCACGGGGGTGTTGGGCATCATACGGATGATGGGATAGCCGCTGCCCGCCATCTGGCGGATCTGCTGCATCGACAGGCCCGCCGCCATCGTGACCAGCACAAAGGGGCGGCTCTCGGCGCGGGCCTCCAGCGTTGGGGTCAGCTCGTCGAGCATATCGGCCATCATCTGGGGCTTTACACCCAGAAAGATGAAGTCGCAGATGCCGGCGACCTCCTCATTCGTGCCGCAGGCGCAGCCGAGCTCGTCCGCCAGCGCCTGTGCCTTGGCAGGCGTGCGGTTGGCCAGCAGCACATCGCCGGACCCGGCGCCCTTGCAGACCGCGCACGCCACAGCCCCGGCCATGTTGCCGCAGCCGATAAAACCGTATTTCATGATAAACCCCCTATTTTATACTTTATATGCAGTATTTATAGTAGTGCAAGGGAGTAGGTTTGTCAACGGGAAAACGGGCTTTCCCCGGGGGAAAGATACAGAAAGTCCATCGCATCTTTTTCTTGCCCTTATCCTGCAAACGCGGTATAATAAAATAGAATATTTGTAAAATTCCGTCCGCCGCTGCACGGCGGGCACCAGGATAGAGTTTGGAGGCAGTACCATGTCTGAATTTATTCCTCTTTCGGTTCCGAATTTCGGCGCGCGCGAGGCCGAGCTGGCCGGGCAGGCCATCACGTCGGGGTGGGTGTCCACCAGCGGCGGCAAGGTCACGGAGTTCGAGGAAGCGCTGGCCGCTTACGTGGGCATGCCCCGCGCCGTGGCCTGCAACGCCGGTACCAGCGCGCTGCATCTGGCCGCTATGGCCGCCGGCATCACCCGCGGGGATGAGGTCATCGTCCCGACGCTGACCTTCATCGCCGCCGTCAACCCGCTGACCCGCTATGTCGGTGCGGAGCCGATCTTCATCGGCTGCGACGACTCCCTGTGCATTGACCCCGACGCCGTCGAGGATTTCTGTGCGAACCACTGCGAGCTGCGGGACGGCAGGCTGTACAACAAAGCCACCGGCGCACACATCAAGGCACTGGAGGTCGTGCATGTGTTCGGCAACATGGCCGACATGCCCCGCCTGATGGCGATAGCCAAGCGCTACGGCCTCATCGTCATTGAGGATGCCACCGAGGCACTCGGCACCCGCTGCACCGACGGCCCGTTTGCCGGTAAGTTTGCGGGCACCATCGGCGACATCGGCTGCTACAGCTTTAACGGCAACAAGATCATCACCACCGGCGCAGGCGGCATGGTCGTGTCCAACCACGCTGACTGGGCCGAGCACGCCAAGCATCTGTCCACCCAGGCCAAGACCGATCTGCTGCAATTTTTGCACGATGAGGTCGGCTACAACTACCGCATGACGAACGTGCAGGCATCCTTAGGGCTTGCCCAGCTCGAGCGGCTCGAGGGCTTCATCGCCCACAAAAAGGCGCTGTATGACCGCTATGTGGCCGCGCTGGACGGCGTGAAGGGGCTGCGCATCCTGCCCTTCCGCGAGGGGGAGTGCCGCTCCAACCACTGGTTCTTCAGCCTGTATCTGAAGGATTCCGGGCTGGACCGCGACACTGTGATCGAGAAGCTGCAGGCGCAGCACATCCAGACTCGCCCGGTGTGGGCGCTCATCCATGAGCAGGCCGACTACCCCCGCAACGAGGCTTACGGTCTGGACAAGGCGCTGGACTACCGCAAGTATATTGTCAACCTGCCCTGCTCCACGAACCTGTCCTTTGAGGACTGTGACCGCGTGATCGAAGCGGTGCTGGGGCTGTAAAAGGCTTCCCCCGCGGGGCTGCGCCCGCAGGCGCGTGTCGGAGTGCAACCGCCGTAGGCGGCACTTGGCACGGAGACTGAAGCTGTCCGCGAAGCGGACTGATGCGGGCAAAGTCCACGCCGCAACCCATTTCCGGGCGGTGGAGACACACTCGCCCCTCATCCGGCGCTTGCGCGCCACCTTCCCCCTCAGGGGAAGGCTTTAATAAACGTCAAAGGGGGACCACCCTTGATAAAAGTAGAAGAACTTTTTATTGCGCCCACCGCCACGGTGCTGGAAACGCTGCGCAAACTGGACGAGACCGGCCAGCGCATCCTATTCATTGCACCGGAGGGACATCTGAAGGCCGTCATCACCGACGGTGACATCCGCAAGTTTTTCCTGCGCGGCGGCACACCGGACCAGACCGTGGACCACGCGGCCAACTATCATCCGCTGAGCGTCTCGGTGTCCGAGCGCGGCAAGGCCCGCAGCATTTTGCAGGAGCATTGCATCGACGCGCTGCCGGTCCTAAACAAGCGCGGCATCATCACCGACATCGTCTTTGCCCACGGCCTGGATCTGGACAACCGCAAGCAGGTCGATATTCCCGTTGTGATGATGGCGGGCGGGCTGGGCACGCGGCTGTACCCGTACACAAAAATTCTGCCCAAGCCGCTGATCCCCGTGGGCGAGCAGCCCATTGCCGAGCTGATCATGGACCGGTTCCGGGACTTCGGCTGCCACGAGTTCACGATGATCGTGAACTACAAAAAGGGCATGATCAAGTCCTATTTCAATGAGCTGGAAAAGGACTATACCGTGGACTTTGCCGACGAGGAAGTGTTCATGGGCACCGGCGGCGGGCTCTGCCTGCTGAAAGGAAAGATCAAAGCACCGTTCTTTTTTACGAACTGTGACACGCTTTTGGATGTAGACTTCGGCGACATTTATGAGTACCATAAATCCCACGGCAACCTGGTCACGATGATCTGCGCGTTCAAGCACTACACCGTGCCCTACGGCGTGGTGGAGCTGGGCGAGAACGGCAGCATTGCCGCCATGCGCGAAAAGCCCGAGCTGGACTTTTTGACGAACACCGGCGTCTACGTGGTGGAGCCGCGCGTCGTGGAGGAAATGCGCGACGGCGAGAAGATCGGTTTCCCCGATGTGATCGAGCGCTACCGCCGGGCCGGGGAGAAGGTCGGCGTCTATCCCATCAGCGAGAGCAGCTGGATGGACATGGGCCAGCTGGAAGAGCTGGAGAAGATGAGAAGAAAGCTGGAGAATCAGCAGTAGAAAAGAGAGGAGTCAGGGAGAGCGGAGAGAGCATCACCGTAAGGCCGAAGCCTTCCCGGTGCGTCATCTCCTATCTCCTCACTATAAAAACCGGAGGTTTTTACCTATGCCTGTAACGATCATAGCCGAGGCCGGGGTCAACCATAACGGCAGTCTGGAAATGGCCAAGGAGATGGCCCGCGTTGCTAAAGAATGCGGCGCGGACATTGTAAAATATCAGACCGCCGTGCCCGAGCTGGTGGTCAGCAAATTTGCCGAGAAGGCCGAGTACCAGAAGCAGACCACCGATGCCGCCGAGAGCCAGCTGGAGATGATCCGCAAGCTGCATTTCTCGTTTGAGGCGCATAAAGAATTAAAGGAATACTGCGATTCCATCGGCATCCAGTATTTAAGCGCGCCGTTTGACGTGCCGAGCGTGAAGTTTCTGGGCACGCTGGGTCTGCCGCTTTTAAAAATTCCCTCCGGCGAGATCACGAACCTGCCGTATCTCGAGGCCATGGCCGCGCAGAAAACGCCGGTGCTGCTCTCCACGGGCATGAGCACACTGGATGAGATCACCGATGCGCTGGGCGTGCTGGATGACGGCGGCTGCCCCGAGGTGACAATTTTGCACTGCAACACGCAGTACCCGACGCCCTACGAGGACGCGAACCTGACCGCCATGATCGAGCTGTACGACCAGTTTGGTCTGCCGGTGGGGCTGTCCGACCATACGCCCGGCTGGGAATGCGACGTAGCCGCGACGGTTTTGGGCGCGCAGGTCATTGAAAAGCACTTTACGCTGGACAAATCCCTGCCCGGCCCCGACCAGAAGGCCAGTCTGGACCCCGCCGAGTTTGCGGCGATGGTGCTGGCCGTGCGCCACGCAGAAGCCGCCCTCGGCGACGGCCACAAGCACCTGACCGCCAGCGAAGCCCCCAACAAGGCCATTGCCCGCAAGAGCATTGTGGCCGCCCGGGAAATCAAAGCGGGTGAGGTTTTCACCGAGGAAAATCTGACAACGAAGCGCCCGGGGGATGGGATTTCGCCCATGCGCTGGCATGAGATTTTAGGCCAGACCGCGAAACGCGATTTTGCCGAGGATGAGAAGATCGAGGTGTGAGGAACGCCTTGCCGGGAGGGATAAATCCCCCCCTACAACAGGCAAAAGGGTAGTGGTAAAGGCTGTAGGGGGCGGCGTCCCCGACGCCCCGCGGAGGGGTCAAGACCCCTCCCTGCAAACCAATTTAAAAGGGGTACGTAGGGCGGCCTGCCCCCAGGCCGCCGCGGGAGTTAGTGGGTGAATGCCCGTTGATGGGCGGCCACGCAAGGCCCGTCGGGACCCTTCAGGCCTCGCAGGCTCGGCCAGCTCCCCTAAAAGGGGCGCCTTTTGCGCGGGCGAAGCCCGCGAGAGAAGCCTCCCCATCAGGGGAGGTGGCCGCGGAGCAGGCCGGAAGGGTTCAGCCCGTTGACGGTGGGCATAGCAAAGTTGCGGGCCGGGCATGCCCGGCCCCTACGGACTGCCGTGAATCGTCGTGCACGAGAGGGGCAAGGGAGGGCGGCAGCCCGCCCCTTTGCAGTTGACGGGTGGTTGCCCGAAAACGGGTGGCAACACACAGCCCGTCGGGACCCTTCAGGCCTCGCAGGCTCGGCCAGCTCCCCTGATGGGGAGCCTTTTGCGGGCTGCCGCCCGAGATTATAGCATCCGTTAAAAACCACGGGGGTTCGGGGGAACTCCCGAATTTAAGGTGGAGGAAGGCTCGGCGGCGTTAA
>ERZ1673704.353-NODE-353-length-36023-cov-10.002280_pt1 | contig 36023 bp, 24 predicted proteins | sample MGYA00580234_ERZ1673704 | MGnify/ENA primary metagenome ERZ1673704 (study PRJEB41218, sample SAMN15661757) | gut metagenome | host: Homo sapiens | place: Canada: London | collected 2015-08-20/2019-03-30 | study: EMG produced TPA metagenomics assembly of...
GCACGGTGGTGTGAGAGGTCGGCTAATCAACTAATGGTTAGCCTCCTACTCGATTGACAAAATCAGATGAAAATCTCTGTTTTCACTAAAAAAATCAATTCGGATTTATGCAAAATTCTGGCTTGCTTTTTAAGGAAGGCCTGTCTATAATAAAGAACACATAATATTTGTTCTAAATTTTAAGAAATTCTATTTGGAGAGATTCTGAACTCTCCGGGAAATTCTAACTCAATTGAAATAGTACATTTCGTACTGGTTTCTCATTTTAATTTTATGAACCGCAATCAGGAAGGAGAAGAGTGAATTATACAGAATTTGTAAATGCGGTAAAGGAAAAACTGACTCAGGAGTTAAATGGAGGTGTCAGGGTAAACGTCTATACGACGAAAAAAAATAATGCAACAGAGCGTACAGGACTAATCCTGGAGACGCCGGGTGTTAATATATCGCCGACAATCTATCTGGAAGAATTTTTTGAACTATATGAAAAAGGGAAACAGATGGATTGGATCATTGAAGATCTGGTGGAACTATATGAAGAAATCCGACAGGAAAAATCATGGGATTATGAGAGAATGCTTTCTTTCGAAGGGGTAAAAGACAGAATCATCTTTCGACTGATCAACACAGAGAAAAACAAGGAATTACTTCTGGATGTTCCACATAGAGAATTTTTGGATCTGTCACTTGTGTTTGCAGTACTTGTAGAAGCGGACAATGATGGGACGGCAGTGATGCTGATCAAAGATCTGCATATGAGACAATGGAAGGTGACAAAAGAGCAGCTTTGGAATGTGGCAAAAGAAAATACAAAGCGTCTGCTTCCGGCAGAATGTTTCGGAATGAATTTTGCAGTGTATGAACTGCTCAGCAGATCAACTCCGGGGGAACATGATCGGGAGAATCTGTTAAGGAGAACCTGGCATATTCATGAAGAACTGGAACTCCCGGAAAAAGATAAAATGTATGTTTTGTCTAATAAACTGAAAAATTATGGGGCGGCCTGTATTGCATACCCTTATATTCTGGACATGCTTGCAGGAGTCTTAAAGGAAAATTTCTATGTTCTTCCAAGCAGTGTCCATGAAGTGATCATTGTACCGGAATCCTCTCAGATCCGTCAGTCAGAATTAGAAAGAATGGTGCGGGAAATCAATGAAACGCAGGTGCCTGAGGAAGAAATCTTAAGCAATCATGCTTATTTTTATTATGCACAGGAAGGGAAACTTCAGCTGGGGAAAGAGATGTGTATCGACAGGGAGGACAATGAATGAAAGGACGCGGAGAGATTATAACAATCCTCTGCATGTCAGTCTTTTTTATCTGTATTCTCTATGCAATGACATATGGAGGCATTGTCAAGGCCGAAGAACTTGAAAAACAGCCTGAAGAGGCCGGAGAAAAAACGGAGGTTGATATTGAAGAAGAACTGCGCTGGGCAGAAGAAGTAAAAAAAATCCTGAAAGATATCGGTGTGGGATTTTGCGACGAAACGGAGGATAAACAGGAGGAAGACAAGGAAGAAACTTTTGATCAGACAGATGAAAAGAAGATACAAAGCATAGGTGTATATGCAGCGGCAAGGGCAGGAGAAACTGTTTATACAAAGGCAATCGAAAGAGGAATCGGTGCAATCGATGTAGTTGACTATAATGACCCAAACTGGCCTGTGCTACAACATTGGAATGAAGGAAGACTTGGTACGAAATCAGGAGAAAGTCTGTATTGCACCAATCCAACATTAAAGTTTCAGGAGGGCAACAAAACAGCAGTAGATGCTTCAAAACGTTATAACAAACAGACCATTCAGATGATCGCGGCAATGTTCTATTACTACGATAAGAATAAATGCAACGGTGTGAGTTCGAATTACGATTATCTCTTAAAACAATGCGCAGTATGGTGGATCATGAATGAAGTACATCACTGGTATGGAGATATGGTCCAGATAGAAACAGGAAATAATGTAGCCTGTGGGAATGGTCATTGGATCTCAGCACACAAATCTGAGTATTATCAAAAAGGGATTGCATGGGCGAAAGAGAATTATAAATATTTCCCGGATGCATATGGGGTTATTTATGAAGGAAATGGCCAGCCGCTCAGTAAATGGGGCGGAACATACCAGCCGACCGGAACAGGGAGATTAAAGAAGGTGTCAGCGAATACTTCTGTGACAGAAAAGAACAGTTGCTATTCTTTGGAGGGAGCAGAGTATGGCATTTATAGCAGTCCTATTCTTTCGGGTGCATCAAGAGCAGGAACGTTCAGAACAGATGCGGCAGGAAATTCGTCATCAGTTGCGCTGAATGCAGGAACTTATTACGTAAAGGAACTAAAAGCTCCAAAAGGTTATGCTCTTGTAGATGAAGTGAAAACGGTTACAGTAACATCCGGGCAGGAGTCTCTGGTGACATTTTCAGACCCGCCGCAGATGAATCCTGTGGAACTTTTGTTAAAGAAAACAGGTATGGAACAGGAATATGTTGATCCGTCAGGGACAGCAGCGTATCAAGGAGCACAGTTTTTAGTGAAATTCTATGCAGAACTTCTGGATCCGGGAAAAAATCCGGAAAAGGAAGGGAAAAAGCCAGTCAGAAGCTGGGTCTTTCAAACAGATGCAAAAGCAGTTTGCCGTTATCAGGAGAAGTATAAGGTAAAAGGTGATGCATTGTATAAAGCGACAGACGGAACAGAAGCACTTCCGCTGGGAACTGTAACAATTCAGGAGATAAAACCGCCAAAAGGGTATTTCCTGAATGAGGAAGTCTTTGTTTGCCAGATAAAACCAGAAGGTACGGGAGAAAAAATAAATGTATATCAGAACCCTACGATACCGGACAGGGTTTTCCAGATCCATTTGGTGAAAAAAGCAACAGAGACAGGACATCCTCTTTCGGGAGCGCAATTTAAGCATATCAGACCGGATGGAAGTGAAAAGATTCTCACAACGGATGAAAAAGGGACTCTGAAAGTAATGCCATTATCTCAGGGAACGCACAAATTAAAAGAAGTAAAAGCACCGGACGGGTATCGGACAAATAATAATGAACTGATTTTTCAAGTTGATGAGAGCGGGAAAACAGAATTTTTATCTGAGGTAAATACAGAAGAAGGAGAGGTTATTATCGAATATACAGAGGATGGAATTGCGGTAGTGACGATAGAAGATAAGCCGGCCTGTTACAAGATTGAGCTGAAAAAGGAAAATGAAAAAGGTGTTGCACTTGCAGGAGCTGAGTTTACTTTATATGAAGACCAGGCATGCCAGAAAGAAATTGACCGGGTGTTGACGGATGGGAATGGAATTGCAATGTTCGAAAATCTGGAAGTAAAGAAAAAATACTATATGAAAGAAACAAAAGCGCCGATAGGTTACAGAATTCCGAAAACATCAGATGATGCAGATATTGTATATGAAATCTGTCTGGAAAGTAATCCGGAAGAGGGAAAGTGTCTGTTGGTTGTAAATGAAAAAGAATACAGAAGCAAAGATACTGCAGACAGCAAGATAAGTATTGAAGGTTCAATTAAGGAGTGGAATGTGAAAATGAAAATTATAAATCAGACGGGAAAGAAGCTTCCAGATACTGGATCGGCAGGAAAACCTGTGTTACTTACAGGAATTTTAGCAGTAGGGATCATGACAATGATTTACAGAAAAAAAGAGCAAAAAAGATAGTAGTAAAACAGTGAAAAATGAGGAGATGAGAAAATGAAAAAAAGAATGATGAAAATTTGTTATATGATGACTTTAGCTGCGGTACTCTGTACTTCTGGAACAACAGGTGTGACTGGAATCAAATCTGTATATGCAGCGGAAAATGAAGTACAGGAAAGAGCAGCAACTACAAATGGGGGTTTAAATCTTAATAATGGACCGGCAAGTATTACAATCAAAGGAAATGACGGACAGAGCCTGAAAGGAAAAAGATTCCTGGTATATCAGTTGTTTCAGGCAGAAAATGCGAAAGGAATGGAATCCATTAATTACACATTTAATCCGGAATACAAGAAATTTGTTTGTTATATCGTGGGACAGCGGATTCATAAGGATGAGAGAAATGTAACAGAGTATGATGTGATCGATTATATTCAGTCTCTGAATACGCATCAGACAGAAGGGGCGCAGACCGCTCAGGAAAAGGAAGGAGCATACAGTGAATATCGTGTTTTTGTAGAAGAATTAAGAACCCATCTACAGAGAAATGGAAAAACAGGTCAATCTGTTGAAGTGACAAGTACAAAAGCAGACAATTCATTTGAAATTAAGGGATTGCCGTATGGATATTATATTATTGATGAAGTGACAGAGGTAAAAGGAACGAATTCGGCAGCCTCTTTGTGTATGGTAAGTACAGCTAATCCGGAAATGAATCTCAACATAAAATCAGACTATCCGGTTGTGACAAAAAAGATCCGGGAAGATGATGATCAGGACAAAGTTGGAAATCAGGGATGGAATGATCTGGCTGATTTTGAAATCGGGCAGACTGTTCCGTATCGGTATGAGTCAAATATGCCTGATGTTAACGGATACAATACTTATTATTACGCATGGCATGATGTGATGAGTGAAGCACTTACTTTCAAAAAGGATTCTGTAGCCATTCGGATTTATGAAAGTTCAAATGCAAGAAATTATTATGAATTGAAAGAGGGTGAATTTGAAGTAAAGGAAGCTCCGGGAGGAGGAGATACGTTTCAGGTCATTGTTTCTGATATGAAAAAAATCATAGACAGAGAGTTTAATCGTAAAAATGAAGCAGGAGAAAATAAATATGGACAGAAAATAGTGCTTACCTATCAGGCAACATTGAATGAAAAGGCAGCGAAAAATGCAGGACGTCCAGGATTTGAAAACGATGTTCGGCTGGAATTTTCAAATGATCCGGATTCAGCAGTGAGAGGAAGTACAGGATATACACCGTGGGATACAGTTGTTTGTTTCACTTATAAAATCAATGCATTGAAATCAAATAACCATGGACAAAGTCTGGAAAATGCCAGGTTCAGACTTTATTCTGACGCTGGATTAAAAAATGAAGTATATGTAAAACAGGGAGAAGGTGGGTACATTGTAATTAACCGGGACAGTCTTGGAGGAAACGACCATACAGATGGAAAGCAGCCGGAAAATGCGGTGGAGATGAAATCCGGTCAGGATGGAACATTTGTGATCTATGGATTAGATAGTGGCACCTATTATCTGAAAGAAACAGAGGCACCGGCAGGATACCGTCTGCTGACAGAGCCGATTGTGTTAAATATAAAAGCAAGTTTTCCAAATGATAGAAACGCATATGTAAAAGGAGACGGAAAAACAGAAAAAGGATTGAAAAAACTGGAGACATCTGCGCAGATCAAAGAATTTATTAACGGAAACTGGAAAGAATCAGAAGTCAGTCTGACAACAAATGAAGGCGAAGGATCTGCTAATCTGACAGTAATTAATACAGTTGGAAAAAAACTGCCGGTAACAGGTTCTTCAGCAGCTGTTATCTGTATTACAACCGGAAGTGTTCTTGTTCTTGCAGGAGCAATGAGAAGAAACAGAAAAAATGCAAAGGAAAAACAATAGATTACAGTCAGATCTTTTACTATGGATAGGAGTTCTTTTGTGTAGTATACCTCTTTTGACTGGCTGGTATAGTCAGAAGAAAACACAAAATGTGTTGGCAACATATGAACAGGTTGTGGAACAGACAACAGGAGATGAAATTGAACAATTAAGGAATCAGGCTGATGAATATAATAAAAAGCTTTGGGCAGAATCGAAAGGAGTCAGGGAACAAAGCGAGCCTGACCAGATGGAAGAGTATGAAGGTCTGTTAAATGCCGAAAAAATACAGACAGGAATGATGTGTGTACTGGAAATTCCGTCAATAGATCTCAGGCTTCCGGTTTATCATGGAACCAGCGAGGCAGTACTTAAGGAAGGTGTAGGGCATTTGATGGACAGTAGTCTTCCGATAGGGGGAGAAAATACGCATTGTGTGATGACGGGACACCGTGGGCTTGCAAGTGCGAGACTTTTCACTCGTCTGGATGAATTAAAGGAAGGCGATGAGTTCTTTCTGGAAGTACTGGGAGAAAAACTCGCATATAAAGTAGAAGAAATAAATGTAATCTTACCAGAAGAGGTAGAAAGTCTGGAAATCAGACCAGGAGAAGATCTGGTTTCGCTTGTCACATGTACCCCTTATGGAATTAATACCCATCGGTTAGTGATTACTGGAAAGCGGGTTGTGTATGAAGAGAAAAAAGAAGAGAAAATCAAAAAGAAACGTCCGTCTGTCAGAGAAATGATCTTCACAATGATTCCAATTCTCTTTTTGGTATATGTTGTGATTGAAAGAATAAAAAGAAAGCGAGAAAAAAGAAATTGTGAGGGAAAAAGAAACAGAAACCAGAAAAGGAAATGTAAGCACTACAGGAGAAAGAAACGTAAAAGAAAGAAAAGCAGGAGATAAAAAAGAAAGATGCAAAAGACGGCAAAATGAGAAAATCAAATGCGGAATTCTTCTTCTTTTGATATGTTTTCTGGTGGTAGCAGTAAAGAACCCGGCGTTTGCAGAAACAGAAACAGGAAATATAGAAATCTGTATTGAAGATACCGGAGAACAAATTAAGAGAGAAGGTGTTACATTCCAGTATTCCAAAGTGGCATCTCTTGTTGATGGTGCTTACGAGATGGGGAAAAGATATGAAGATAAAGGCGTGGATCTCAATGAGGTAAGGTATGCCAGAGAACAGGAAGAGCTGGCGCGGACTTTGAGTAAATATCATTATAGTGATGGATTGTGCAGGACGGATTGTGATGGAAAAGCAACCCTTACGAATCTGAGGGCAGGAGTTTATCTGATCTATGTTGAAGATGAATCAGAATACGAGGTTCAGCCGGTTCTTGTCCAGCTGCCAAAATGGGACGAGGACAATGGGGCAATGAACTGGAATGTCAGGGTATGTCCAAAACAAACGATAAGGGAAGAGGCTGCAAAGACCGGAGATTCACAACAGGCAGGTGCATGGGCAATGCTTTGTCTTGGGGCAGGGATATTAATTCTTCTGCTTGCAGTGAAAAAAGATTAACCGCAGAAAGTTAGAGGTTTATTTGCCACTTTACATTTATACAGAATTGTGCTAGGATAAAAAAGGTTGTTAGCTGTACGAAATTAAATTTTCCCACTAACAACCGAGATGCGTCTGTAGCTCAGTGGATAGAGCGATGCCCTCCGGAGGCATGTGCGGCGGTTCGACTCCGCTCAGACGCTATAGGATAAAAAAGTCCTGTTATTTCAGCACATTCAGATGGCTGAGAATAACAGGATTTTTTCATATAGTTTTTTATTCATAATCTGCAAGGATGTGGTCTTTCATTTCAGGATCAAACCGGTTGTTTCTTAGCATTTCAATCTCATACTTATAAGGGGCATAAGATTTCTTTGCTTTTGTTACAGAAGGAATATAAGGAGTCTCAAGGATCTTCGGTACAGATTCGAAATCCGGGTGATGGACAATTGTAGAAATTGCATCAAAACCGATTTCTCCAAAGCCGATATTTTCATGCCGGTCTTTCGCGGCTCCTGGAATATTTTTACTGTCATTGATGTGGAAGACTGCAATCTGATCTTTTCCAAGCAGACGGTCAAAAGACTCCATAACATCATCAAAATGATGGATGATATCATATCCGCTGTCGCTTGTATGACAAGTGTCAAAGCAGACTCTCAATTTATCATTCTGGACAACTCCATCATAAATCCGGGCAAGTTCTTCAAAATTCCGTCCGATTTCTGATCCCTTTCCGGCCATTGTTTCAAGGGCAATACAGCAGTCAGTCTCAGCAGTGAGAACTTCATTGAGTCCTTTGATGATCTGTGCGGTTCCGATTTCGACACCGGCACCTACATGAGCACCTGGATGAAGGATCAGAGTGTGGCTCCTGCAGGCAATCGTGCGGTCGATTTCTTTTGCCAGAAATTCTACGGCAAGAGAGAACGTCTCTGGTTTTACTGAATTACCGAGGTTGATGATATAAGGTGCATGAACGACAATTTCATCAATTCCGTGTTCTTTCATATATTCCCATGCTGGTTCGATATTCAATTCACTGATTTCTTTTCGGCGGGTATTCTGTGGGGCTCCGGTATAAAACATAAATGTATTGGCACCGTAAGAAACGGCTTCTTTCGCAGAACCAAGAAGCATTTCTTTTCCACTCATGCCAACGTGTGAACCTAATTTTAACATTGTTGGATATCCTTTCTGTCTGATGTTATATCATACAGGATGTAGAAACTGTATGTGTAAAGCTGTGGTTACATTATAAGTATTGGTTATTTTTATGTCAATTGGTTTCGGGGGCAGTCCGGATCAATTTGAATCGTTGCCGTTACTGTTCACAGTAACGCTTGCTGTTCTGTTGGATACATGATAGAATAAATAGTGGCTGTTTGTCTCCAGAAAAGTTGGGAGGCAGACTTGTTTTAATAAAATTGCCGTCAGGCAGAAAAGACAAACGAAAAGTAAAGAGGAGTGTGAAACTTTGAAGACATTACTGGAAATGATCACAATAGAAATGAAAGAAGCGTTCAAAGCAGCAGGATATGATGAAGAGCTTGCAAGAGTTACGCTTTCCAACCGCCCGGATCTCTGTGAATATCAGTGTAATGGTGCAATGGCAGGTGCGAAGAAATATAAGAAGGCTCCAATTATGATTGCGAATGCAGTTGTGGAAGAACTTGCAGATAGCAAGTATTTTGCATCAGCAGAAGCGGTGAATCCGGGATTTATCAACCTGAAGCTGGCACCGGAAGTTGTTGCAGAGTATTTGAATGAGATGGCAGCAGATGAGAATCTTGGTGTTGAAAAAGAAAAGAATCCGAAAAAAGTTATTATTGATTACGGCGGACCGAACGTGGCAAAACCGTTGCATGTCGGACATCTTCGTTCTGCGATTATCGGAGAGAGCATTAAACGTATTATCCGTTTTAAAGGAAATGATGTAACAGGAGATATCCATCTGGGAGACTGGGGATATCAGATGGGACTGATCATCACAGAGCTGAAAAAACGTAAACCGGAACTCCCGTATTTTGATGAGAGTTTTGAAGGAGAATATCCGGAAGAAGCACCATTTACGATCAGTGAACTGGAAGAGATTTATCCTACAGCAAGTGCTTATGCAAAAGAGCACGACGATTATAGAGAAGAAGCACTTCATGCAACTTATCTGTTACAGAATGGATATAAAGGATATCGTGCAATCTGGAAACATATCATGAATGTGTCTGTAACTGACTTGAAGAAGAACTACGAGCGACTGAGTGTAGATTTTGATCTCTGGAAAGGTGAAGCAGATGCCCAGGCATATATTCCGGATATGGTTGAGATGCTCAAGGAGAAAGGATTCGCACATTATGATGAGGGTGCGCTTGTAGTAGACGTTGCAGAAGAGACAGATAAAAAAGAGATTCCTCCGTGTATGATTCTGAAATCTGACGGAGCTGCGCTGTATGATACAACAGATCTTGCTACACTGGTAGAACGTGAGAAACTGTATGATCCGGATCAGGTGATCTATGTTGTTGATAAGCGTCAGGAACTGCATTTTGTGCAGGTATTCCGTTGTGCGAAGAAGACAGGAATTGTAAAACCGGAGACAGAACTTACATTCCTTGGATTTGGTACAATGAACGGAAAAGATGGTAAGCCGTTTAAGACAAGAGAAGGCGGTGTTATGCGTCTTGAGAATCTGATCCGTGAGATTGATGATGAGATGTATAAGAAGATCATGGACAACCGTACAGTAGAGGAAGAAGATGCAAGACGTACAGCAGAAGAAGTTGGACTTGCAGCGATCAAGTACGGAGATCTTTCTAACCAGGCTTCTAAAGATTATATCTTTGATGTTGACAGATTTACTTCCTTTGAGGGAAATACAGGACCGTATATTCTTTATACAATCGTTAGAATTAAGTCTATTCTCAAGAAATATGCTGAGAATGGCGGAGTTCTTGACGGAACGATCAGACCGGCTGAGAATGATGCAGAGAAGTCTCTGATGCTTCAGGTAGTGAAATTCAATGAAGTGATCGATAATGTATATAAAGAGACAGCTCCTCATAAGTTGTGTGCATATATCTATGATCTTGCGAACGACTTTAATAAGTTCTATCATGAGACAAAGATTCTTGCAGAAGAAGACGAAGAGAAGAAGAAAGGTTATCTTGCACTTCTTACACTTGCGAAAAAAGTGCTTGAGACTTGTATTGATCTTCTTGGATTTACAGCTCCGGAAAGGATGTAATACGAATTATGACAGAAAATGGATTGATGGATGGTACAAGAACAGAAAAACTGTTTTACAATGACAGCCATCTTTCAAAATTTACTGCAATGGTTCTGGAATGTGAGCCGTATGAGAAAAAGGAAGGATGCTATGCGGTAGAACTTGACCGTACAGCATTCTTTCCGGAAGGTGGCGGACAGTATGCAGATACAGGAAAACTGAAGGATGCGAAGGTATCTGATGTTCGGGAAAAGAATGGAAGAATTCTGCATATTACAGATCAGCCGTTTGAAGCAGGAGAGATTGTTGAAGGCGAGATCGACTGGGAGACCAGATTTATGAAGATGCAGCAGCACACCGGAGAGCATATTGTTTCCGGAATCGTGCATGCAAGATACGGTTTCAACAATGTCGGATTTCATCTTGGAACAGAAGATTGTACGATGGATTTTGATGGAGAGATATCAAAAGAAGCACTGCAGGAGATTGAACTTGAAGCAAATCGTGCAGTGTGGAAGAATCTGACAATAGAAGTGTCCTATCCATCCAAAGAAGAGCTGGAAGAACTGGATTACCGCAGTAAGATTGAGATTGAGGGACAGGTTCGTATCGTATCGGTTCCGGGATATGATATCTGTGCGTGCTGTGCGCCGCATGTTGAACGCACAGGAGAGATCGGTATGATCAAGCTTGTTAATATGCAGCGATACAAAGGCGGCGTTCGTGTAACAATGCTCTGTGGAAGCCGTGCACTTACAGATTATGAGAAGAAGCAGGAACAGAACAGGAAAATTTCAGCGTTGCTCTGTGCGAAAGAATATGAGACAGCAGAGGCAGTGGGACACTTGAAAGAAGAGCTGGATTCTTTGAAACGGACACTGGTGGAGAAAGAACGCCAGCTTGTACACGTCTGGGCGCAGTCTGTTTCGGAAGAAGAAAAAACGGTCTGTATGTTTTCAGAGGATATCAGTGCGGATGCCATGCGTCAGTATGTGAATGAAGTGCTTGAAAAAGAAAGAATTCTTTGTGCTGTGTTTTATGGAAATGATGCAGCGGGATACCGTTATGTGATCGGAAGCAGAACCCAGGATCTTCGTGCATTTTCCAAAATGTTAAATGCTGCATTCGAAGGAAGGGGCGGCGGAAAGCCGGAGATGGTTCAGGGAACTGTAAAAGGTGAAGCCGGAAAGATCAGAGAGTGGATTCAAAAGATAGCGGAGGAATTGTCTTATGAAAAATGATCCGAGACGCTCCTTCTGGAGAGCTGCCGGTCCTTTACTTGGATTCTGGGGAATCCAGCTGGTGATGGAATTTGTGATTGAGTTTATAATCATTCTTCCTTTTATGGGGGAAGCATCTTCCAGGATGACACAAAGTGGAGAAGTTCTTAATTATCAAGAAATGATGAATAAGTACTATGAAGTGTTAAGTCCTGCGTTTGATAAAATCATAGGAGGTCAGATTGCGATTGCAGGGATTGCTACAGCAGCAACGTTGTTTCTGACAGTTACATTGTTTGTTATCGATCGAAAGAAAGAGCAGATTGCAGGGATACAGCGGATGGGGGTTCAAAAGCCACTGAAGAATTACTGGTCACTTCTTGTGATGGGAGTGATCGGAAGTATTGGTGCTACATGTCTGTCCGCTATGGCACAGGCCGTTTTGGTTGATCCGGAGTATATCCAGACCGCACAGAATATGTATTCAGCAGATTTTGTGGTTCAGATTATTGTATTTGGATTTGTAATTCCGATTGCAGAGGAATTTATGTTCCGCGGAGTGCTCTATCAGAGGTACCGGGAGACCAGAGGATTTTATTATGCAGCAATCTGGACAGCACTGTTTTTCTCAGTCACACATACCAACACGGTACAGATGATCTACACTTTCCTCTTAGGAATTCTTCTGTGCTATGTTTATGAGAAATTTGGTTCAATGAAAGCTCCGATTATGCTTCACGTTGTTTTGAATCTGGGATCTTTGATCTTTACAGATATCGGAGTATTTAACTGGCTTGCCAGAGAACCGTTTAAAATGGCAGTGGCAGTGATCATCAGCACATTCATCTGTGCAGCTTGTTTTGTGTGGATTCAGAGAAGCGGGGATCCGGTGAGTACTCAGAAAACAGAAGAATAGTGAAGAAATACGAATGAAATAAATTGTACTAATAAAAATACAATCTTAAATTGTGCGCGATGAGGTGCGAAACCTTGTCGCGCCTTTTCTTTTTAATCCAGTATTTTATTAAATAAAATCAAAGAAAAACAGAAATCTTAATAATTAATATTATTTTTATAAGAAAATCAAAATAATCTGACTATTAAAAGAAAAACAATGAAAAATCAAATAATCAGACAATTTACAAGAGTTTCCCTATTTACAGCCTAGGTAAAAGGGTGTATATTCTAGAAAAAGTTTTACACGACGTGAGAAAGAAATGATTGAATGCGCCGGACAAAGAAGATTTTAAAGTAAACTTTAGATTACAGGAAGAAAGGATAGCGACTATGAGGAAAGAAATGGAAAGTCAGAATCGTGGTCTTTACCGCGAAAGTTTTGAACATGATAACTGTGGTATTGGTGCAATTGTCAATATCAAAGGCAAAAAGACACATAGTACAGTGGCAGGAGCCTTGAGTATTGTAGAACAACTTGAGCACAGAGCCGGAAAAGATGCAGAAGGAAAGACAGGAGATGGCGTGGGTATTCTGACACAGATTCCTCATGGATTTTTCAAGAAAGTCTGTCAGCCACTTGGGATCAAGCTGAAAGATGAAAGAGATTACGGTGTAGGTATGTTCTTTCTTCCGCAGGATGAATTAAAACGCAATCAGGCGAAAAAGATTTTCGAGGTTATTGTAAAAAAAGAAGGATTGAAGTTCTTGGGTTGGAGAGAAGTTCCGATTCATCCGGACATTCTTGGAAAGACAGCAGTAGATTGCATGCCATGTATTATGCAGGCATTTATTGAACGTCCTGCAAAATACGAGAAAGGAATCGACTTTGACCGTCGACTGTATGTAGTCAGAAGAATCTTCGAACAGAGCAGTGATGATACTTATGTTGTTTCACTTTCCAGCAGAACAATCGTTTACAAAGGAATGTTCCTTGTAGGACAGCTGAGACTTTTCTTTGAAGATCTGCAGGATGAAGAATTTATTTCTGCAATTGCAATGGTACATTCCAGATTCAGTACGAATACTGCACCGAGCTGGCAGAGAGCGCATCCGAACCGCTTTATGGTCCACAACGGAGAGATCAATACGATCCGTGGTAATGCAGATAAGATGCGTGCCCGTGAGGAAACGATGGAGGCAGGATGTCTGAAAGGCGAACTTCACAAAGTACTTCCAGCAATCAATACTTCAGGTTCTGACTCCGCAATGCTTGACAACGCATTAGAATTCATGGTGATGAGTGGAATGGATCTTCCGCTTGCAGTTATGATCTGTATTCCGGAACCTTGGATCAACAATAAAGAGATGTCCCAGAACAAGAAAGATTTCTATCAGTATTATGCAACAATGATGGAGCCATGGGATGGACCGGCGTCAATCTTGTTCTCAGATGGAGATGTTATGGGAGCAGTACTTGACCGTAACGGACTTCGCCCTTCCAGATATTACATTACAGATGACGACAATCTGATTCTTTCTTCAGAGGTTGGAGTTCTGGATATTGATCCATCCAAGATCGTGATGAAAGAAAGACTTCATCCAGGCAAAATGCTTCTTGTTGATACTGTTGCAGGACGCGTGATCGATGATGAGGAATTAAAAGAAAAATATGCAAATCAGTTCCCATATGGAGAATGGCTGGACAGTAATCTGATTCAGCTGAAGGATTTGAAAATCCCGAATAAGGATGTGCCAAAGTATACTGCCGAAGAGTGTACACAGCTTCAGAAAGCATTTGGCTATTCTTATGAAGACGTGAAAACTTCTATTCTGACAATGGCAAAGAACGGTGCCGAAGGAACCGCAGCGATGGGAATGGATGCACCGATTTCAGTCCTTTCGCAGAAACGTCAGCCACTGTTCGGATATTTTAAACAGTTGTTTGCACAGGTAACAAACCCACCGATCGATGCAATCCGTGAGGAAGTTGTAACATCTACAACAATTTATGTCGGAACAGACGGTAACCTTCTGGAGCAGAAGGAAGAGAACTGTAAGATGCTCAGAGTCAATAACCCGATCCTGACAAATACAGATCTTCTGAAAATTAAAAATATGAAAGTGGATGGATTCAAAGTTGCAGAGATTCCGATCACTTATTATAAAAACACAAGTCTTGAGAAGGCAATCGAGTATCTGTTTATTGAAGTAGACCGTGTGATCCGCGAGGGAGCTAATATTTTGATTCTGACAGACCGTGAGGTAGACGAATATCACGTTGCAATCCCGTCACTTCTGGCAGTATCCGGACTGCAGCAGCATCTGGTACGTACAAAGAAGAGAACCTCAGTCGCGATGATTCTGGAAAGTGGAGAGCCTAGAGAGGTTCATCATTTTGCAACACTGCTTGGATATGGAGCATGTGCGATTAATCCATATCTTGCGCATGAGTCAATCCGTCAGCTGATTGAGTCTAATCTGCTTCACAAAGATTATTATGCAGCAGTAGATGATTATAACTCAGCAGTAATTCATGGAATTATTAAGATTGCATCCAAGATGGGAATTTCAACAATCCAGTCCTATCAGGGAGCAAAGATCTTCGAGGCAATTGGTCTCAAGACAGATTTTATTAACCGCTATTTTACAGATACAGTCAGCCGTGTTGGTGGTATCGGTATTGAAGAAATTGCAGAAGATTACACAGCATTCCATACAGAAGCATTTGATCCGCTTGGACTGCAGGTTGATACGACACTGGACAGTGTTGGAAAACATAAATATAAAAGTGGCGGAGAAGAACATCTCTATAATCCACAGACAATCCATATGCTTCAGCAGTCCACAAGACGTGGTGATTATGAAATGTTCAAGCAGTATACAGAGATGGTTGATGAGGAAGGCGAGAAGATCAATCTGAGAGGTCAGCTTGATTTCAATTTCCCGAAGAAGAGTGTACCGCTTGATGAAGTAGAAAGCGTAGATTCAATCGTAACAAGATTCAAGACAGGTGCGATGTCCTATGGATCTATTTCAAAAGAAGCACATGAGACAATGGCGATCGCCATGAATATGCTTCATGGTAAATCAAACTCCGGTGAAGGTGGAGAGGATATTGAACGTCTTGACACAAACAGATGCTCTGCAATCAAGCAGGTTGCTTCCGGCCGATTCGGAGTTACATCCAGATATCTGGTCAGTGCACAGGAAATCCAGATCAAGATGGCGCAGGGAGCAAAACCAGGAGAAGGAGGACATCTTCCGGGTGGAAAGGTATATCCATGGATCGCGAAGACACGTCACTCAACACCAGGTGTAAGTCTGATCTCACCACCGCCGCATCATGATATTTATTCAATCGAGGATCTTGCACAGTTGATCTATGACTGTAAAAATGCAAATAAAAATGCAAGAATTTCTGTAAAACTGGTATCAGAAGCAGGTGTTGGAACAGTTGCTGCAGGTGTTGCAAAAGCAGGAGCCGGAGTTATCCTGATCTCAGGATATGACGGAGGAACAGGAGCAGCACCGAGAAGCTCGATTCAGAATGCAGGACTTCCGTGGGAGCTTGGACTTGCAGAAACTCATCAGACATTGATTCAGAATGGTCTGCGTGAGCGTGTCCGTATTGAGACAGACGGTAAGCTGATGAGTGGTCGTGATGTTGCGATTGCAGCAATCCTTGGAGCAGAAGAGTTTGGATTTGCAACAGCTCCGCTTGTAACAATGGGATGTGTTATGATGCGTGTCTGCAACCTGGATACTTGTCCGGTTGGTGTTGCAACTCAGAATCCGGAGCTTAGAAAACGTTTCAGCGGAAAACCGGAATATGTTGTCAACTTTATGCGTTTTATTGCAGAAGAATTAAGAGAATATATGGCAAAACTTGGTGTCCGCACAGTGGATGAACTGGTAGGGCGCACAGATCTTCTGAAAGTAAAAGACGTTCCGACATCAGAGCGTGCCGCAACACTGGATCTGTCACAGATTCTGTACAATCCATATGCGAAAGAGAAGAAAGGTGTTATCTTTAATCCAAAGAAAGTCTATGATTTTGAACTTAACAAGACATTGGATGAAAAAGTACTATTGAAACAGCTTCTTCCAGCCCTTGAAAGAGGAGAAAAGAGAGGACTTGAAGTAGATGTTACAAATACAGACCGTACTTTCGGAACAATTTTCGGATCTGAGATCACAAGAAGATATCCGGAAGGACTGGAAGAAGACAGCTATGTGATCCAGTGTAAAGGTGCCGGCGGTCAGAGCTTTGGAGCATTTATCCCAAGAGGACTGACACTGGAACTGACAGGAGACAGTAATGACTATTTTGGAAAAGGACTTTCCGGTGGAAAACTGGTTGTTTGCCAGCCGAAAGGTGTGAAATTTAAATCAGATGAGAACATTATCATCGGAAATGTTGCTCTTTACGGAGCTACAAGTGGTAAAGCATTTGTAGGAGGTGTTGCCGGAGAGCGTTTTGCGGTAAGAAACTCTGGTGCACGTGCAGTTGTAGAAGGTGTCGGAGATCACGGATGTGAATATATGACAGGTGGATGTGTTGTTGTACTTGGACAGGTTGGAAAGAACTTTGCAGCCGGAATGAGCGGCGGTATTGCCTATGTAATCGATCTCGATAACAGCCTGTATCGTAAAGTAAATAAAGCAATGGTCAACATTGAACGTGTCACAGATAAGTATGATGTACAGGAATTAAAAGGAATGATCCAGGAGCATGTTGCTTATACAAACTCTGAGGTAGGTAAGAAGATTCTTGATAATTTCAAAGAATATCTGCCAAAATTCAAGAAGATCATTCCGGAAGACTATGAGAGAATGATGTCCACGATCATCCAGATGGAAGAAAAAGGACTTAGTAGAGAAAAAGCAAAAATCGAAGCATTTAATATGATCAAGAACGGAAGATAGGAGGCATAGAGATGGGAAAACCGACAGGATTTATGGATTATGAAAGACAGGATAAACCGGCAGAGAGCCCATTGGAACGCATCAAACATTTCAATGAGTTCCATACGCCTCTTAGCAAAGAAGAACAGGAGCTTCAGGGTGCACGCTGTATGGCGTGCGGAGTTCCGTTCTGTCAGTCTGGAAAGCCGCTTGCAGGAATGGCCAGTGGATGTCCACTGCACAACCTTGTGCCAGAGTGGAATGACTTGATCTACAATGGAAATTGGAAGGAAGCTTATTTACGTCTGAAAAAGACAAACAATTTTCCGGAATTTACTTCCCGTGTATGTCCGGCACTGTGTGAAAATGCATGTACCTGTGGACTGAATCAGGAAGCAGTTGCATCAAAAAGTAATGAATATGCAATTATTGAAAATGCATATGAGATGGGATATGCAAAGGCAAATCCACCGAAAGTGCGTACAGGAAAGAAAGTCGCAGTGATTGGTTCCGGTCCGTCCGGACTTGCGGCAGCAGATCTTCTGAACAGAAGAGGTCATCAGGTAACTGTTTTTGAACGTGAGGACAAACCGGGCGGATTGCTCCGCTATGGAATTCCGAATATGAAGCTGGAGAAACAGCTTATCGACCGTAAGATTGCGATTATGGAAGAAGAGGGAATTATCTTCCGGACTGGATGTAATGTCGGAAAAGACGTGAAGGCGGCAGATATCCTGAAAGAATATGACCGCGTGATCCTTGCATGTGGAGCATCAAATCCAAGAGATATCAAAGCACCGGGAAGAGATGCACAGGGAATTTATTTTGCAGTAGATTTCCTGAAATCAACAACGAAAGCACTATGGGCAAATGACATGAAGCTTAAAACAGGAAGCTACATTTCTGCAAAAGGAAAAAATGTAATTGTAATCGGAGGTGGAGATACAGGAAATGACTGTGTCGGAACATCTATCCGTCATGGAGCAAAGAGCGTTCTCCAGCTGGAGATGATGCCGAAAGCACCGGACGAGAGAACACCGATGAACCCATGGCCGGAGTGGCCAAGAGTCTGCAAGACAGATTATGGCCAGCAGGAAGCAATCGCTGTGTTTGGTTCTGATCCTCGCGTTTACACAACGACAGTGAAAGAATTCGTAAAAGACAAGAAAGGAAATCTCTGTAAGGCAGTCCTTATCAAGCTTGAGAGTAAGACAGATGGGAAGACCGGACGGAAAATGATGGTTCCGGTAGAAGGAAGCGAGTATACCGTAGATGCAGATCTTGTTCTGATCGCAGCTGGATTCCTTGGAAGTCAGGATTATGTAACAAAAGCATTCGGTGTAGAAGTGAATGAACGCACAAATGTAAAGACAGAGGCAGGAAAATATTCTACAAATGTGAAGGATGTATTCACAGCCGGGGATATGCACAGAGGACAGTCTCTTGTTGTATGGGCTATCCGTGAAGGTCGTGAAGTGGCAAGAGAAGTAGATGAAAGCCTGATGGGATATACAAACTTATATATTCAGTAGAAAATAAAAGATCATACAGTGAAACAGGAGTCTGGAAAGTTTATCTAAGAATAAAGAGAACTTTCCAGATTTTTTTGTTACAAAAATGTTACGAAAAAATGAAAAAAGTAAGGGAAACTATTGAAAATATTACATAAATACGCTATAATATTGAACGTAGAATGTAAATAAAATACCCTCTTGTTACGAGAAATATGTTGAAAAAACACAATAGATGTTGTATTATAACATATGAGTATGTGGAATTATAATGTAACTATTTACAATGAATTGTGATATGAAAAATTATAATGCATCACATGGGGGACTAGATAAAAATAAGGATAGGTGGAAAGATGAAGTTAAAAAAAGTAAGCAGTATGATTCTTGCAGTAACACTTGCATGTACAATGACTGTTACACCGGTACTTGCTGACGAGGTCAGTGATCTGAAGCAGAAGAAGCAGGAGACACAGAATCAGGTAAGTAATCTTCAGACACAGCTGAATTCACTTATGACCAAGATCTCTGATCTTGAGAATGATCTGATCGAAACAGGTGAGGAAATCTCTCAGACAGAGGAAGATCTGAAGACAGCGCAGGAGGAACAGGAACAGCAGTATGCAGCTATGAAGCTTCGTATTAAGTACATGTATGAAGAAGGAACAGGCACTGCTACAGTGGAGAAGGTACTGACATCCGGAGATATTTCCAGTGTACTGACACAGGCAGAATATTCCCAACAGGTACATTCTTATGACAGAGACAAGCTCGAAGAGTATGTTGCGACAGTTCAGAAAGTAGAAGATCTTAAGACAACACTTGAGACAAAGATGGCTGATCTGCAGGAGACACAGACAGAGTATGATGCGCAGAAGGATGAACTGAATACTACAATCACAGAGAAGAGTAGTGAGATTGCAAATCTCGATGTTAAGATTGATAAAGCTGTAAAGAAAGCAGCGGAAGAAGAAGCTAAGAGAAAGGCAGCAGAAGCAGCAGCAAAGAAAGCTGCCGAGGAAGCAGCTAAGAAGAATAACTCAAGCAGTAGTTCTTCTAATAGAAATAACTCAAGTAATAGTTTTTCCAGTAGTTCAAGCTCAAGCAGCTCAAGCTCAGGAAGTTCAAGCAGCTCAAGCTCCAGTAGCTCAAGCAGTAGTTCTTCCAGCAGTTCAAGCTCAAGCAACTCAAGTTCTTCCTCATCAAGCCCAAGCTATAGTGCAGATAAGGGAAGCATTATTGTAAATGCAGCTTATTCACAGATCGGAGTTCCATATGTATGGGGCGGATCTACACCTGGAGTTGGACTGGATTGTTCAGGACTTGTACAGTATTGCTATAGACAGGCAGGAATTTCAATTCCAAGAACAAGTGGAGATATTCTTGCAGCAGGAACAATCGTAAATGATCCACAGCCGGGAGATATCTGCTGGACACCGGGACATGTAGCGATTTACATTGGCGGCGGACAGATGATCGAAGCACAGCAGACAGGAGTACCGGTTAAGGTAAGTTCTGTACGTGTTACATATTATGTAAGATATTAGAACCAAAAAAGGAATCAGTGATGCTGATTCCTTTTTTTAAAACTTTTTTTATTTGCCCGGTACAATTTCCAGCCAGTATCCGTCAGGATCTTCAATAAAATAAATTCCCATAGATGGATTTTCGAAGCAGATACATCCCATCTCTTTATGTTTTTTGTAAGCAGCATCGAAATCATCGACAGCAAATGCGAGATGGATCTCATTATCTCCCAGTTCATATGGTCGATCCATATCACGCAGCCAGGTGAGCTCTAAAAGATGCGGGGTCACACCGTCTGTGAGATATACAAGCTTAAAACTTTCGTCATCGGCAAGTTTTTCACGTTCTACTTTTAAATTCAGAGCTTTCTGGTAAAAATCCAGTGATTTTTCAAGATCATATACATTCAGGTTATTGTGTGCAAACGTAAAATTCATTTTAGTACCTCCATAGAATCATAAGGTTTTTATTCACAGTCAAGTGGAATGATGACTGGAATCTACTTTCTAAGGATATCACAGGAGGAGAGGAAAAATCAATAATGCATAGATAAAACCTGATGGGATAGAGTGATAACACAGAACATAGTAAAAAATGAATGAAAAACATTTTTGAAATGCAAAACATGTGGAAAAAAAGCTGAAAAAAACAAAAAAATAAAAAAGAATGCAAGAACCCATTGACGAAACGTCAAAAATTATATACAATAACAAAAGTGAAAAAATAAAGAAAGTGGAGGATTCCTGCAATGACTGCATATAAAGATTTGAGCAAAGAAGAGTTATTGGAATTAAAGAGTGGCCTGGAGGCGCAGTTTGAAGAAGTGAAGGCAAAAGGTCTGAAACTGGATATGTCCAGAGGAAAACCGTCAGCAGACCAGCTGAATCTGTCAATGGGGATGATGGATACACTGACAAGTGGTGTTGATCTGACTTGTGAAGATGGTGTTGACTGCCGTAACTATGGCGGACTTGATGGAATTGATGAAGCAAAACAGCTTCTTGCAGATATGATGGAAGTTCCGAAAGATAACGTGATCATTTTCGGAAACTCAAGTCTGAATGTGATGTATGATACGGTAGCACGTGCAATGACACATGGTATCATGGGAAGTACTCCATGGTGTAAGCTTGATAAGGTAAAATTCTTATGTCCGGTTCCAGGATATGACAGACATTTCGCGATTACAGAGCATTTTGGAATTGAGATGATCAATGTACCGATGACATCAACTGGACCGGATATGGATATGGTTGAGAAACTTGTAAGCAGTGATCCGGCAATCAAAGGAATCTGGTGTGTACCGAAGTACTCTAACCCACAGGGAATCACATATTCAGACGAGACAGTGTTCCGTTTTGCGAACCTGAAGCCGGCAGCAGAAGATTTCCGTATCTTCTGGGATAATGCTTACTGTGTACATCATTTATATGAAGATAAGCAGGATTATCTGATTGAGATTCTGATGGAGTGTAAGAAGGCAGGTAACCCGGATATGGTTTACAAGTTTTCTTCTACATCCAAGATCAGTTTCCCGGGATCAGGAATTGCGGCAATGGCAGCATCTGATGCGAACCTGGAGGATATCAGAAGCACAATGCGTGTGCAGACGATCGGACATGATAAGGTAAATCAGCTGCGTCATGTAAGATTCTTCGGAGATATTCACGGAATTGTAGAACATATGAAGAAACATGCAGATATCCTGCGTCCGAAGTTTGAGACTGTTCTTGAAGTTCTTGAAAGAGAACTTGGCGGACTTGAGATTGGATCATGGATCGCGCCACGCGGAGGATATTTCATCTCCTTTGATGCGCTGGATGGATGTGCGAAAGCGATTGTTGCGAAGGCGAAAGAAGCTGGCGTTGTTATGACAGGAGCGGGAGCAACATTCCCTTATGGAAAAGATCCACATGACAGCAATATCCGTATCGCACCGTCTTATCCAACACCGGAAGAACTTGCAGTTGCCGCTGAAGTATTTGTATTGAGTGTAAAACTGGCAAGTGTTGATAAGATCCTTGAGACAAAATAAATAACAGCATTTTATAAAGACCTTTTGCAAGTGGTTGATCTGCCGGCAGAAGGTCTTTTTCTGATGGTTGACAGTTACTGTTTACTCCCGTGTCAATCATTCCGCTGATTGACACGGAGGATGCGTGTTTTGATTTGAATGCATCTCGCCCCATCGCCAAAGGCGATTTAAAATGGCGAGATGCGTTGCTGGTCGCACATCGTGTGAACAGTAACGGTTGACATGCGTTTCCAGGGAGATTATAATGTAGTGCATAGCAGAAAAGAGGAATGACATGATAAAAGGTGTAATATTTGACGTAGATGGTGTCCTTCTCAATTCCATGCCTGTCTGGGAGAATCTTGGAGAATTGTATCTGGATCATTTGGGAATTGAGGCCGAGAAGAACCTGGGGGAGACATTATTTGAGATGAGCCTGGAGGAGGCGGCAGATTATCTGATCTCACATTATAACCTGGAGAAGACAGTGGAAGAGGTTGTACAGGGACTGAATAAGGAAGTGGAAGACTATTATGCAAAACGAGTTCCATTGAAAGAAGGGGTTCGTCAGTATCTGGAGGAATTCAGAGAGCGGAAGATTCCTATGGTGATCGCAACAACCGGTGACCGGAAGAATGCAGAAGCAGCTCTGAGCAGATTGAAGGTATTACCTTATTTTCAAGGAGTTTTTACAGCATCTGAGATCGGAAGCGGTAAGGATCAGCCGGATATTTATTTTGCAGCACTTTTGCAGCTGGATACGGAGCCGGAACAGACCTGGGTGTTTGAAGATACTTACCAGGCTTTGAGAACGGCAAAGCATGCGGGATTTAAGACAGTAGCAGTTTATGATAAGGCAAATGACAAGAATCTGGCGCAGATCTGGAATACGGCAGATATCTATTTGCCGGAATTTGATGATTTTAATGTTTTTTGGAACAGGGTGTCTGAGGAAGAGAAAGAACAGTTGCTGATTGTAGAATAAGAGGAGAATGAAAAAAGCAGATTCGAATTCAAAGGAGAGATGCTCCGGTAGAATTCGAATCTGCTTTTTATCATATAATTGGCTGGTCTGTCTTGTGTTTAGAGAAGGTGAATGCCGGCATCAGCAGCAGCTTCAACTACATTTTCAGGCCAGAGGGAAGACTGTACTTCACCGATATGAGCCTTTCTTAAGTAATACATACAGATACGGGACTGTCCAATACCGCCGCCGACTGTATATGGAAGCTCGCCGTTCAGCAGTGCCTTCTGGAATGGAAGTTCTGCACGATCTTCACATCCGGCTTCTTTTAGCTGTGCCTTTAATGAGTCTTCGTCAACACGGATTCCCATAGAAGAGAGTTCAAGACCGATGTCAAGAACCGGATAGTAAACGATAATGTCACCGTTCAGCTCCCAGTCATCATAGTCCGGAGCACGACCGTCATGTCTTTCGCCGGAAGCAAGTACGCCACCAATCTTGGAGATAAACACTGCGCCTTTTTCCTTCGCAATCGCTTTTTCACGTTCTTTGGTAGTAAGATCCGGATAAAGGTCTTCCAGCTCCTGTGTAGTGATGAAAAAGATATCATCAGGAAGAAGAGGATCAATATAGTTGTAACGTCTGGAAATGTATTCTTCTGTATCTTTCAGAGCCCGGTAGACTTTGCGGACAGTGTACTGAAGTGTCTCTGTGTTACGTTCTTCCTTAGAAATTACTTTTTCCCAGTCCCACTGGTCAACATACAGAGAATGGATGTTGTCTGTATCTTCATCACGACGTATCGCACTCATATCTGTGTAAAGCCCTTCGCCGGAATGGAAATTATAATTCTTCAATGCATATCTCTTCCATTTTGCAAGAGAATGAACGATCTCTGCAACAGAACCATCCTGTTCTTTGATGTCAAAGGAAACCGGACGTTCAACACCGTTTAAGTTATCATTCAGACCGGATTCCGGACGGACAAACAGTGGTGCTGACACTCGTGTCAGGTGGAGATTCTTTGCAAGAGCACGCTCGAAGTGGTCTTTCACTTCTTTGATGGCTACTTCTGTCTCACGAATTGTAAGAGGGGAATGATAGCCAGCAGGTATTCTTAACTGTTCCATAATAAACTCCTTTATGTTAGCATTTTATTGCTGTTCACAGTATTATGCGGTCAGCAATAGCATTTCTCTTCTATTTTAAGTGGAGAAGAATAAGAAGTCAATGGAAAGGTGAAATGAACACTTGTAATCAGTAAAAAAAATTGCTAAAATGAGCAGTAGTGAGTAATAAATAGTAAGGGACGAAGGTGTAAATAATGAATGTAAATGATATGATTGATACAATTCTGAATTTTGACCTGGATGTTGTTCTGGCTGGACTTAATGAAAGCAGTCATCATTTGAGTCAGATGGAATTTATTTCTCTGATCGTTATAATGGCCGGAGCGGTACTGTTATGTCTGACGGGGCTGAAACTGGTACGTTTCTGGTCTGTGATCGCAGGATTGTCAGCAGGATGCGCAGCCGGAATTGCGGTCGGAGCGATTGCAGATCTGGATCAGACAATCGCATTGGCGGCAGGAGCAGGTGTGGGACTTGTATTGGCGGTGCTTGGTGCATGGAAGAAGCAGATTGGTGGATTTGTGACAGTAGCGGTACTCGTCTTTGTTGTCAGTGTACATTTGATGAAACCACAGGATTTTATTATCTATGGAATCTGTGCGGGTATTGGTCTTGTGTGTGCATTGCTTTCTATTAAGTTTCATAACTTTATGCTGATTGCTTCTTCTTCTGTGTTTGGAGCAATGGCAGCGGGCAGTAGTATCTTTTATCTGCAGCCATATAAAAACGGAATGATCCATGTGGCACTTTGTGCTGCAATTGGTGCACTTAGTATCTGGATCCAGCTTCTTTTGGAATCCGGAAAACGTAAGAAAAAGAATTTACTTAAAGCCGCAGAGATCCGTGAAGAACATTCTACAGAAAATGAAGTCGAGAAGGCAAGGGCACTGGTTGAGAATCTGGATGATTTTGATGAGCTGGATGAGATTATAGAGAGTCTTCCGGAAAATGTCCTGAAAGAAGACAAGGGCACAACAGTTGTCAGCATGGATGAATTTGATGATCTTGAAGATGATCTGGAAGAGGATGAAGTGGAGAACTTTAAAGAAGAGAAGTTTGATGTAGACGAGGAAGATTGGGAGGAAGACGTCGAAATTGAAGTAACTGTTGATGAGGCAGATACGACAGAGGATTATGATGAAGATCCGGATGACTTAGATGACTTGAATGATCTGGAAAATCTGGATGACTTAGATGATTTAGATGATTTAGATTATCTTGATGACGATGATGATATCGAGTTTCTGGATGAAGATGAGTAGATAAAAAAGCTATCGATTACAATAACTTAACATATATCTGTGTTGTTATCGTAGTCGATAGCTTTTGTATTATCTTACTGCTGTAAATACTCCGCGGAGATCATGGATTACATGTCTTGGACATTTTACAGAGCACATTCCACAGCTTAAGCAGATGTCTTCCTGGATTACTGCGCAATTATTTTCTACATGAATTGCACCTGCAGTACATGTTTTTTCACAAATACCGCATCCAATACAACTGACTTCACACTGTTTACGTGCAACAGCTCCTTTTTCTTTGTTAGAGCATTTTACTACAATGTAGTTTGCACATTCGTGAATCTTGATCAGGTTCTGTGGACAGACTTTTGCACACTGTCCACAGGCAATACATTTTTCTTCGTCTACTTCGGCAACGCCATATTCATTCATGGAAATTGCGCCGAATTTACATTTTTCTATACAGGCTCCACATCCGATGCAGCCATCTTTGCATCCGCCGTCTTCAGAGCCGGCTGCGCGGCAGCCACCGTTACAGGCAACCAGAGCTGCCCGGTAAGGAAATCTCTTTTTAATTGCCATGATTATTTCTTCCTTTCGTATGGTGTGTTAGAAAGAGGAAGGCTGTAGCGTCTTTCTCCGTCAAATCTGCAATATGCATCCGCGATTGCAGGAGCAGTAGGGATGGATGTGATCTCTCCGATACCGATTGCTCCACAGGCAACGTCCAGACCAGGTTTATCAATAACGATTGCTTCAATCTCAGGAACTTCGTGAGAACGGAAAAGTCCTAAGAAACCATATTTGTCAATTGGTTTACAATTTTCATCGATTGGATACTGCTCTCTGAGTGCGAATCCCATAGACATTACAACACCGCCTTCAATCTGACCTTCGCAGGAAAGTGGGTTGACAGCTTTACCAACATCGTGTGCGGCAATCATTTTCTCAATCTTACCTGTCTTAGGATCAAGGATGCAGACCTGAGTTGCATATCCATAAGCAACGTGAGATATCGGATTAGGCACATCTGCACCAAGTGGATGAGTCTTAGCGAGATACTCTCCGTAGAAAGTTTCTCCAATCATATCTTTCATGGACTTACCGCTGTTTTTTGCTTCCATGAATTTTTCACATGCTCTGCGGCACGCTTCACCGGTTACAAGTGTCTGACGAGAACCGGAAGTTGTACCGGAATCAGGTGAAATCCATGTGTTGCTTCGCTCATAGACGATATCATCATGGGAAAGATCTGTATTTGTAACGATCATCTGTACAAGTACAGTACCAAGTCCCTGACCGATACAGGAAGCACCAGTGAAGATGTGAAGTTTTTCATCTTCTTCAACAATTAATTTTACACGTCCTGTATCTGGGATACCAACACCAACGCCGGCATTCTTCATAGCACAACCAAGGCCAACAGCCTTACCGGCCGCAAGTGCAGCATCATACTCTTCTTTGACAGCTTCCAGTGTCTCTACAAGACCTGTAGAGTTATCTACAATCTGTCCGTTCGGAAGTACTTCGCCTGGGCGGATCGCATTGCGGTAATGAATCTCCCAAGGTGTAATGCCTACCTTGTCAGCCATCATGTTCAGAAGTGTCTCTGTTGCGAAACAAGTTTGTGTAACACCAAATCCGCGGAATGCTCCGGCAGGTGGGTTATTTGTATAGTAAGCAGTTCCTTCAATTTCAAAGTTTTCATAATGATAAGGTCCTGCTGCATGTGTACATGCACGTTCAAGAACCGGGCCACCAAGAGAAGCGAATGCACCTGTGTCAGATTTAACAATCGCTTTTACACCCTGGATCACTCCATTCTCATCGCATCCCATTGTCATATCCATGTAGAATGGGTGACGTTTCGGATGAACAAGCAAGGATTCCGCTCTGGATAATTTCATCTTGATCGGTTTCTTTGTTACGTAAGTAAGCAATGCGCTTAAATGCTGAACAGTCATGTCCTCTTTACCACCGAAACCACCGCCGACTAATGCGTTCTGAACTTTTACTTTATCTGTTCCAAGCATAAGTGTAACTTCGTGCAATGTCTGGTGAGCGGACTGGTCTGTTGAATATACGAAAATGTCACCGTCTTCATCATAGAAAGAAACAGCACATTCCGGTTCAAGGAAAGCATGCTCAGTCCAAGGTGTCTCAAAGTGATGTGAGATCACGTACTTGGAATTCTTGATTGCTTCTTCCGCATTTCCGCGGCTGATGTGCTTATAAGCACATACGTTAGTCTCTTCTTCATCATAAACAAGAGGTGCATCCGGAGCAGCAGCTTCTTCCACTGTATGCACATGAGGAAGTACTTCATATTCAACTTTAATAAGTTTCTTTGCTTTTTCTACAGTTGCCATGTCAGTTGCAGCTACAAGGGCAATTGCATCTCCGAGATAATGAGTCAGTCCACCAACCGGAATCAGTGAATACTGATCATGTTTTAAGTGTCCGATCTTATTCTCCCCAGGAATATCATCGGCTGTTACAACCGCTTCTACGCCAGGCAGAGCCTCGGCAGCAGAGGTATCAATAGAAAGTACGCGAGCTCGTGGATATTTACTACGAAGAGCAGCACCATAGAGCATTCCTTCCGGATAATAGTCATCCGGATATTTACCTGTTCCAAGCACTTTTTCTTCAACATCTATACGAGAAACACGGGAACCAAGAGTCCAGCTAGGATCTCCGTCATCTGGTAAAACTCCTTCTTTCAGAATCTTAGCTGCCAGACGCACCGCGTCCATGATCTTAACATATCCTGTACAGCGGCAATAGTTGTTGCGCAGCGCATAGCGAATCTCATCATCGGTTGGTTCCGGATTTACATCCAAAAGTGCTTTTGTGCACATAACCATACCAGGAATACAGAATCCGCACTGTACAGCGCCTGCCTTCCCGTAAGCATAAGTGTAAACTTTCTGTTCCCAATCAGAAAGCCCCTCGACTGTGATGACATTCTTTCCGGCCAATGAATCTGTGTCAGGTACGCAGGATTTGCAAGTCTGTCCATCAATGATAACAGTACAGGCTCCACAAGCGCCTTCGCTGCAACCATCCTTTGCAGAGGTAATGTGCAGTTCATCACGCAGGAACCGTAACAGTTTCTGATTCTTTGAAGGTGAGACTTCCTGACCATTTACTATAAATGATGCCATGTCAGTTACTCCTTTCTTTGTAACAAAATCCCCAAAGAAAAATCTTTGAGGAGTATGTGTTTGTTGTGTATTTTTAATTATATAAAGATACCTATGGTTATATTTTATCACATATTCAACAAAAAGCAACAACTATTCTAAAAAAGTTTTTGGCACCTAAAAATATTTTAGATATATGATATAAAAAATGCATATTAGGACAAAAAAAGGGAAGTATCGCAAAATGATACTCCCTTGTAATTATCTTATATAAATTGTTCTTAGAAACCAAAAAGATTTACAACGCGATTTTAATTATCGTGTTCTTCTTCAAATGGATCGTCGTAATCATCTTCATCATCGTAATCATCTCCACCGCGGGAAGCAATTGCGAGAATCAGTGAAATAACAGCAAGTACACCACTTACACCGGCTAAAATCAGAAGCTCGAATTCATCTCCATGTTTCAGGAAAGCAAAAACAGCACTACCGATATAGACAATCATCGGGATAAGGAATGCAAAAAGTGTATCACGGTTATTCATGATGAAGTATAACAGTGCAGTGACAAGCATACAAAGAGCAACAATGACATAATTCATGCCTGGAGCAGAAGTTACGTCAGCTCCTGATGTGCTGAGTCCTGTTACGAAACCTTTATAAATACAGAAACCAAATGCAAGCAGGGAAATGATTCCAAGGATGATGCGTCCAGGTCTGAAACGTGGATATTCGTCTACGTATTCATATTCATCATCATCTTCATCATCAGAGGATTTCTCATCATCATAGTCATCCATTTTTCTGGATTTTACATCTTCTTTTGCTTTCGCAGTTTCGGCTTCCTCTTTCTTTTTCTTCTTGGCAGCTTTACTGTCAGGGTCAGTTGCAAGCATATCTTCGTATCCCTTGCGAACTGCTTTTTCACGCTTATCACGGATTTCTTCCGCTGGAATGTTCCCATATTTCTGCTCTTCGGAATTATCAGTGGCAGTGGCATCAGTGGCAGCTTTCTGTGCGGCGGCTTTGCGGGCTCTGGCTCTCTCCTTAAGAATACGTTCAGCTTCTTCTTCTGAAATCCCTTTGTCAGCAGCAAGGCGGGCAATCGCTTCTTTGCGGGCGCGGGCTTTTGCTTCTCTGCGGGCAGCTCGTTTCTCTTCAGCGGCACGGGCGGCAGCTTCAGCTTTCGCTTTCTCCTCAGCGGCACGGGCAGCAGCTTCAGCTTTCGCTTTTTCTTCAGCAGCGCGGGCGGCAGCTTCAGCTTTTGCCTTCTCTTCGGCGGCACGAGCCTCAGCCTCAGCTTTTGCTTTCTCTTCTGCGGCTTTCTTGGCAGCGATCTTCTTTGCACGTTGTTTATCAAGGTTCCATTGCTTTTTACAGCTATGGCAGATTGCATATTCATTAAAGATTGGATCCCCGTTTTCGCTGGTGCCAATCTGCTTATTCTGCAAATCCAGGTCTTTTCCACATATTGGGCACTTCATATTAATCATGTACTCCTCTCTTTTGTATCAAAATATTTATAACAGATTTATTATAGCATCTTAAAAGAGGAAGAACAACGAAAAAAGTGTGTTTTACATAAAATGTTTTAGAAAAAAATCAAAATTGTGCAAGAATTTAGTTTAAATTCATAAGAAATGGTGGACTTTAAAAATTTAATGTGTTAAAATCAAAAAGTGGCCTGAGAAGGCAAAAGGTATTGTTATGGTTTATGGTATGCCGTAGGCCATCATATAATTAGCCGGTTGAGAAGGAGATTGTTTCGTATGAGTAAGAAGATCAGAACCGAGGCAGTAGATTATCTGTTTCAGGCAATCTTAAGCCTTGAGAATAAAGAAGAGTGTTATACATTTTTTGAAGACATCTGTACGATCAATGAGTTGCTTTCATTGTCACAGAGATTTGAAGTGGCAAGAATGCTCCGTGAACAGAAGACATATCTGGAGATCGCGGAGAAGACAGGAGCATCCACTGCGACAATCAGTCGTGTGAACCGTTCTCTTAATTACGGGAATGACGGATATGATATGGTTTTCAAACGTGTAGGGCTTGCTGAGGAAGAGAATGGAACGGAAGAATAACACTTAAGAATTAAGCTTACAATAAAATACCTTTTATCAATCAAAAGATACAGCTTGCGGAAGATCCTGATAAAGTCTTTCGCAGGCTGTATCTCGTTTTAAACAGAAATGTTTATTTCCCTTTCTTTTTCTCTTCGTTTTTTGAAGACTTGGAAGAGAGGTCATCAATGATCCGTTCAATGATCATTTTCTTGATATATACATCAAAACTCAAGCTGCATATAAATGCAAACTGCTGTAAGATCTCCTTATCTTCGCCATCAGCAAGATGAGTGAAAGTCTCAGCAGATTTCTCATAAGTAGCAGTTACATTCTCTTTGATGGAATCCAGCTGTTCTTTTTCAATCTTGCAGACTTCTTTGTAAATATCCGCTAATTCAAAAGAGCTTCCATCCGGAAAATATTTCTCTGTGAGCGGTGCAAGAACTGTCTCAATATCTTTGATTGAAAGGATATTTTTAAAATAATAAATGAAGACCAGAAGGAGCAGGTGCTCTCTGGAATACTTCTTCTTCACCGGGGGTGGAAGAAGATTGTTCTTCGTATAATTATTGATCATGGTCTTTGTCAGGATCTTATCATCAGGGTAACGTTTGGTCAAAGCCAGCTGCTCATCCATAAAAGTAGTTACTTGATCCATGTAAAGATTAATATTCGGAACATCGCCGGGATGCACATAACTTAAAGAAGAAAGTTCTTCTAAAATGCTGTTTAACAGATTACTTGTGTCTATATTCATGTTATCACCTCAATACATTTATTATATAGTATTTAAAACTAGATAGCAAGCAAAAGATAAGAAGGCCGGAAAATGTAGTTGACAAACAGGAACGTGTGTTTGATAATGGGAATACATTTACAGATATCTTTATAACTTTAAAGGAGTGGAAAGATGAGCATTTATGATAAATTAAATGAACCACAGAGAGAGGCTGTTTACCACACGGACGGTCCTCTTCTGATCCTTGCCGGAGCCGGTTCAGGAAAAACAAGAGTTCTGACGCACAGGATCGCGTATCTGATCGGAGAACGTGGCGTGAACGCATGGAATATTCTTGCAATCACATTTACGAACAAAGCGGCAGAAGAGATGCGCCAGCGTGTGGATAACCTTGTCGGTTTTGGAGCGGAAAGTGTATGGGTGAGTACATTTCACTCTGCGTGCGTGCGTATTTTGAGAAGATTTATTGACAGATTAGGGTATGAGAATCATTTTACGATATATGATACAGACGATCAGAAGACATTAATTAAGGAAGTCTGTCGGAAAGTAGATGTGGATACGAAAGTGTTTAAAGAAAGAAGTCTGCTTTCAGCAATTTCATCTGCCAAGAATGAGATGATCCTTCCGGATGAATTTGAACTGAATGCCGGAGGAGACTTTGCAAAGATGAAGATTGCTAAGGTTTACCGCGAGTATGAGGCGCAGATGAGAGCGAATAATGCGCTGGATTTTGATGATCTGCTTGTAAAGACAGTACAGCTTTTGCAGACACAGCCGGATGTGCTTGAGAGTTATCAGGAAAGATTCCGCTATATTATGGTAGATGAATATCAGGATACAAATACAGTCCAGTTTCAGCTGGTAAGCCTTCTTGCAGGAAAATATAAGAATCTTTGTGTCGTTGGAGATGATGACCAGTCAATCTACAAGTTCCGTGGAGCGAATATCCGGAATATTCTTGACTTTGAACATGAATTTCCGGATGCAAAGGTGATCAAACTGGAGCAGAACTACAGATCTACAGGGAATATTCTGAATGCAGCGAACAGTGTGATCGCGAATAACCGCGGAAGAAAGGAGAAATCACTTTGGACGGAGAACGGAGAAGGTGAACTGATCCGTCTGCGTCAGTTTGATACTGCATTTGATGAGGCGGATTTCATAGGCGAAGATATCAAAAGTGCTGTCAGACAGGGAGGTTCCTATAATGACAGTGCAGTTCTTTATCGTACGAATGCACAATCCCGTCTGCTGGAAGAGAAATTTATTGCCATGAATATTCCTTATAAGATTGTCGGCGGTGTAAATTTCTATGCGAGAAGAGAGATTAAGGATCTTCTTGCTTATCTCAAGACAATCGACAATGGACGTGATGATGTTGCGGTTAGAAGAATCATTAATGTCCCAAAGAGAGGAATCGGTCTTACAACAATTAACAGGATTCAGGAGTCTGCAACAGAACGTGGAATTGGTTTTTATGAGGCATTACTGGCACCGGGGCTGATCGCAGGAGTGGGAAGAAGTGCAACAAAACTGGACTCTTTTGCGGCATTGATCGAGTATTTTAAGACGTTGGCAGAAGAGATGAACATCACAGATCTTTTACAGGAAGTGATTGAGAAGACAGGATATATAGAAAGCCTTGAAAATGAAGATAAAGAAGAGGCGAAAACAAGAAAAGAGAATATAGACGAGCTGATCAGTAAAGCGGCAACTTATGAGGAAAGTTGTCAGGATAAAGATGAAAAGGCAACATTGAGCGGATTCCTTGAAGAAGTTGCTTTGGTTGCGGATATTGACAGTCTGGATGAAGACCAGGAATATGTTGTTCTGATGACTTTACATAGTGCAAAGGGACTTGAATTTCCACGTGTTTATCTTGCAGGGATGGAAGATGGGCTTTTCCCGGGATATATGAGTATTAATGCAGGAGACAGAGAAGAACTGGATGAAGAGCGGAGACTTTGTTATGTTGGAATCACAAGGGCAGAGCAGGAACTGACTTTGACAAGTGCGCGCAGAAGAATGGTGCACGGTGAGACACAGTACAATCCGATGTCAAGATTTGTGAAAGAGATCCCGAGGGAACTGCTTGATACAGGAAACAAGAAGTTTACCCAGGAGACGGAGATGCCGGCACAGCAGAATACATATGCACGTGCCAGAGAAGCATTTCGGGCACAGGCATTCGCAGGAGCACTTGGCGGAATGACACCTGCAAAGAATCAGGGGGTGGGTAAGCCGCTTACAGGAAGTCAGGCACTGGCATCCCTACAGAAGGGAAGTCAGCTGGCAGCAGGTGGGAATGGTCCACTTGGTTATGAGGTCGGAGACCGGGTACGTCATGTGAAGTTTGGGGAAGGAACAGTAATGGATATCAAAGAAGGCGGACGAGATCACGAGGTTACGATTGAATTTGACAGTGTCGGAACACGCAAGATGTTTGCAAAATTTGCCAGGCTTGTAAAGGTATGAGAAAGTTATAAAAAAATGATAAATCAGTAGTAATATGAATCGTCAGGTGTTATAATAAACACAGATTATCTGTCACCGCAAAAGGTGAAGAAAGGACGTGTTAATATGAACAAGAGAATAGAAGACATCATTGCAGAAACAAGATTGAACGAGATTCTTCATAAGAATGAGGCTGAGAAGCAGAAGAACACAGTAATCTGGACACTGGCTATCATCGGAGCAGTAGCAGCAGTAGCTGCAATCGCTTATGCAGTATATCGTTTCGTATCACCGGATTATCTTGATGATTTTGAAGATGATTTTGATGACGATTTTGATGATTACTTCAGCGAGGATGATCAGGTATAATTCTTGAGTGAATTGCAAAAGTGCAGACAGGGTGAGAGAAGAAACCATCCTGTCTGTTTTTCTGTTAAAATAGATTAGAATTGATAGGAGATTAGGATGAAAAAAGGTCAGATCTACGAGGGTATTATTGAACGTGTAGATTTCCCAAACAAGGGGATTGTATTTGTTCCGGAGGAAGAACAGTATGTTACTGTGAAAAATGGGATTCCGGGACAGAAGATCCGGTTTATGATAAATAAATTTAAAAGAGGAAATGCAGAAGGAAGACTTCTTGAAGTGTTGGAGAAATCTCCATTAGAGACAAGAGAGCCGGTCTGCAGTATCTTTCCTGCCTGTGGCGGCTGTATGTATCAGACAATGCCATATGAAGAGCAGGTGAAGATGAAAGAAGGACAGATCCGCAGGATTATGGATCCGGTAGTAAAGGGCGAGTATCTTTTTGAGGGTGTGAAGCACAGCCCGAAGGAATTTCATTACCGTAACAAGATGGAATTTTCTTTTGGAGACGAATTCAAAGACGGTCCGTTATCTCTCGGTCTTCATAAAAAAGGAAGTACTTATGATGTACTGACAGCAGGAGACTGTCAGCTTGTTCATGAAGATATGGATAAGATTCTCCTTTGTGTGCTTAATTATTTCAAAGAAAGAAATGTAAGTTATTATAAGAAAATGCAGCATGTCGGTTATCTCCGCCATCTTCTTTTAAGACGAGGCGATACAACAGGCGAGATTCTTGTGAATCTTGTAACGACAACGCAGGAAGAATATGACTTAACTCCATTAGTAGAAGAACTTCTGGCATTAGAATTAGAAGGAAAGATTGTTGGAATCCTTCATATATTGAATGATTCTCTGTCCGATGTCGTGAAGAGTGATGAGACAAGAATTCTTTATGGACAGGACTTCTTTTACGAGAAGCTTCTCGGACTGGAATTCAAGATTACACCATTTTCCTTCTTCCAGCCAAACTCAAAAGGTGCAGAAGTGCTGTACGAGACTGTAAGAGAATACATTGGAGATATTGATAATCAGGTTGTATTCGATCTGTTCAGCGGAACAGGAACAATCGGTCAGGTGCTTGCTCCGGTTGCGAAGAAAGTGATCGGTGTCGAGATTATTGAAGAAGCAGTCGAGGCAGCAAAAGAAAATGCTGTCCGAAACGGACTTTCCAACTGCAGATTTATTGCCGGAGATGTGTTTAAGGTACTTGATGAGATTGAAGAGAAGCCGGATGTGATCGTACTGGATCCGCCGAGAGACGGAATTCACCCGAAGGCACTCCCGAAGATCTTGAATTATGGGGTGGATAAGATTGTATATATTTCCTGTAAGATGACCAGTCTGGCACGTGATCTGGAGATGATGCAGCTGGCAGGATATCGCGTGGAGAAGATGACGGCGGTGGATCAATTCTGCGAGACGGTTCATGTGGAGACGGTTGTTCTTTTGTCCCAACAAAAACCAGATGACACGATAGAGATAGATTTAGACCTGGACGAGCTGGATGCCACCAGTGCCGAGTTGAAAGCAACCTATCAGG
>ERZ1673704.367-NODE-367-length-35211-cov-10.326345_pt1 | contig 35211 bp, 36 predicted proteins | sample MGYA00580234_ERZ1673704 | MGnify/ENA primary metagenome ERZ1673704 (study PRJEB41218, sample SAMN15661757) | gut metagenome | host: Homo sapiens | place: Canada: London | collected 2015-08-20/2019-03-30 | study: EMG produced TPA metagenomics assembly of...
GACGTAAGTCGCCGAGCCATTGTTAGCAAGGAGCGCAGCGGATTGCTAACAACGGTTTGCAGCTATACGCAGGCAGGGATTTTTACCACTAAGCTACCTACGATGAACTGAACTTTAAATTTACCACTTTCCTGTCTTACGAAGCACGAACCCCCTGCTTGCGTATAGGTGATGTTATGCGGTCGGCTTTCATTTTCTCTTCTTTCTCGTTAATTTGTCAAGCAAAGTTACTAAATTTGCAGTCAAGCAATTTCAATTTTTGAATTATGTATTTCAGCAGACCTTGGACTTCTATCTAAGTGATAGGCAGTCCTGAATAAATTCCAATCAATCTTTTAGGGCAAGACAATCAGTCTATGCTTTGTGTGTGCTGTCATTTTTTTTGATGGCATTGCTTTGTCGTAGTTGCTCTGTCGGGTAATACTGTCTATTCACTTCTCTGTGATTTGAACTCAAGAGAGAATTTCAGAAAAAAGACGCAGCCGGACTTTTGGAATATCTTTCTAATCCTCGTGTGAATTGCTTTGCCGGAGACCGCCTTTGTTCCGAAGAGGCGGCATGGGCATATATACAGTATTCCCAAAAAGATATGCAACGCTATGCCGTGAGCCTGAAAAAAGATGACTTTATTATCGGTGACGTGTTCGCTTTGCGTGAGAATGAAGACACTTATAATGTGGGGTGGCATTTCAACAAACGTTTTGAAGGCAAAGGATTCGCTTGTGAAGCGGCTACCGGATTGTTGGATTATCTTTTTCGGGAGGCGGGCGCACGGCGTATCTATGGATTTGTGGAAGATGACAATATCCGTTCCAAACGCTTATGCGAACGTCTTGGTATGCGCCGCGAAGGATGTTTCAAAGAGTTTGTGACATTCGTAAACAATCCTGACGGCTCCCCCAAATATGAAGATACCTGTGTTTATGCCATTCTCGAAAAAGAGTGGAATACCATCCGTCAGTGGTGACACACCAAACCTATTATGAATTAATACAAAACAAGAAGAAAATATGAACAAGCAATTCATTATCACGAATTTCGCCGCATTTGCCCTCATGCTGTTCCTGGCGACCGGATGCAGGCAGGCGGACGGCAAGCAGGATGCGGTGCAGAGTTATCGGGTCATAAAGGTCGCGGCAAGTCCGGTGGAAATTTCCGAGTCCTATTCCGCCGCCATACGCGGACGGCAGGATGTGGACATCATGCCGCAAATATCCGGGCGCATTATCCGTCTGAAAGTGAAAGAGGGTGAACGGGTGAAGACCGGTCAAGTATTGGCTGTAATTGACCAAGTGCCCTATCGGGCGGCATTACGCACGGCGCAGGCCAATGTCAGCGCGGCACAGGCAAAAGTGGAAACGGCAAGAATCGAGCTGCGGGGCAAGCAGGCATTGTTTGACGAGAAGGTCATATCCGACTACGAGCTTTCTCTCGCCCGGAACCAACTGGCAGTGGCGTGTGCTGAACTCGAACAGGCAAAGGCACAAGAATCGGATGCACGCAACAATCTCTCCTATACGGAAATCAAAAGCCCGAGCAACGGAGTGGTAGGCACATTGCCCTATCGTGTCGGTGCGCTTGTTGGTCCCAATATGGCGCAGCCTTTCACAGTCGTGTCCGACAATGCGGAGATGTATGCCTATTTCTCCATTTCGGAGAATATGCTACGGCGATATTCGGCTCGCTATGGCTCGATTGACAGCATGATAGCCGGGACGCCGGAAGTGCGCCTGCAACTCAACGACGGCAGCCTGTACAAGGCGAAAGGACGTATCGAAACCGTAAGCGGCGTGGTGGACCCGGTTACCGGAACGGTACAGATCAAAGCCCTGTTCCCCAATCCCGACCGCGAACTGTTGAGCGGCAGCATCGGCAATGTCATTCTTCAAAACCCGAAAACGGATGCCGTAACCATCCCCATGACCGCCACCGTGGAACTGCAGGACAAGATTATCGCTTACCGTCTGAAAAACGGACAGGCGGAAGCCGCCTATCTCACGGTGGACCGCCTGAACGACGGCAACCGGTTTATCGTAAAAGAAGGTCTTTCGGTCGGTGACACCATTGTCGCCGAAGGCGTGGGACTGGTGAGAGAAGGCATGAGCATAACCCCTAAAAACGAAACGAAATGAACCTGCGATTTTTTATAGACCGCCCGGTGTTTTCGGGCGTTATCTCGGTGGTGATTGTACTGTTGGGCATGATTTCCATGTTTTCCTTGCCGGTGGAACAATACCCCGACATCGCACCTCCGACCATCAACGTATTCGCAACTTATCCGGGAGCAAACGCTGAAACCGTGCAGAAGGCAGTGATAACCCCTCTGGAAGAAGCCATCAACGGAGTGGAAGACATGACCTATATGACTTCCACGGCATCGAATACGGGAGATGCTTACATCAACATCTATTTCAAACAGGGAACCAACGCGGACATGGCGGCGGTAAACGTGCAGAACCGCGTGAACGGCGCACTGAGCCAACTTCCGGCGGAAGCCACCAAGACCGGTGTCACCACTGAAAAGCAGCAGAATGCCGAACTGATGACTTTCGCGCTCTATTCGCCCGATGACCGCTTCGACCAGACCTTCCTGAACAATTACGTGAAAATCAATGTCGAGCCGAGGCTGAAACGTATCAGCGGCGTGGGAAAGGCACAGTTGTTCGGTTCCAACTACAGCATGCGACTTTGGCTGCGTCCCGACAAGATGGCGCAATACGGGCTTATCCCCGATGACATCTCTGCCGTACTTGCACGACAGAACATCGAGGCCGCCACCGGCTCCTTCGGTGCCAATCATCCTACCGCCAATGAATACACGATGAAATACCGCGGACGCTTGTCCGGCGCGGAAGAGTTCGGTGAGTTGGTCATCAAGTCACTACCGGGCGGCAATGTGCTACGGTTGAAAGAGGTTGCCGATGTGGAACTGGGTGATGAATACTACAATTACTCCTCCGAGGTGAACGGGCATCCGGCAGCCATGATGCTCATCAACCAGAAAGCTGGTTCCAATGCTTCAAGCACCATCAAGGAGATTCATGAAGTGCTTGACGACCTTAGCCGGGACTTGCCCGAAGGGACGGAATTCGTGGTGCTTACCGATACCAACAAGTTCCTGTATGCCTCCATCCACTCTGTCCTCCGCACCTTATTGGAAGCGATACTTCTGGTCATCGTGGTGGTGTATGTGTTCTTGCAGGACATCAAGTCAACGCTTATCCCTACCATATCCATCTTCGTTTCCATCATCGGCACATTTGCCGTGATGTCCATGATTGGATTCTCCATCAACCTGCTCACCCTGTTCGCGCTTGTGCTTGCCATCGGAACCGTGGTCGATGATGCCATTGTGGTGGTGGAAGCGGTGCAGGCGAAGTTCGATGAGGGCTATCAATCAGCAGTTCTCGCGGCTGATGATGCCATGAAAGGCGTTTCGTCGGCTATCCTGACCTCTACCATAATCTTTATGGCAGTGTTTTTCCCCGTAGCCATGATGGGCGGGACTTCGGGAGCGTTCTACACGCAGTTCGGTATCACGATGGCTGTTGCCGTGGGAATCTCGGCAGTCAATGCCTTCACACTCTCACCGGCACTTTGCGCGCTGCTGCTGAAACCCTATATCGATGAGCAGGGCAACACTAAGAACAATTTTGCAGCCCGTTTCCGTAAAGCGTTCAATGCCGTCTTCGACAGTCTGAGCCGACGCTATGTACGTGGAGTGATGTTCATTATCCATCGCCGATGGCTGTTGTGGAGCATCATAGGCATTTCTTTCGGGTTGCTGGTGCTGCTGGTCAATGTCACAAAGACGGGACTTATTCCCGAAGAGGACACCGGGACGGTCATGGTGAGCATGAACACGAAGCCCGGCACATCCATGGCTCAGACAAGTAAGGTGATGGAGCGTATCAACAGCCGTCTCGACAGCATCGACGAGATTGAATACAGTGGTGCGGTCGCCGGTTTCTCTTTCAGCGGTTCCGGTCCCTCGCAGGCGATGTATTTCGTGACACTAAAAGATTGGGATCTGCGCAAGGGAGAGGGGCAGTCGGTCAATGACGTTATCGGAAAGATTTATGCCGCAACCTCGGACATTCCCGATGCCACGGTGTTCGCCATGTCGCCCCCGATGATTGCCGGGTACGGCATGGGAAACGGCTTTGAACTCTACTTGCAGGACAAGGCGGGCGGAGACATCACCGCTTTTAAGGAAGAGGCGGATAAGTTTGTCGAAGCCTTATCGCAACGACCCGAAATCGGCGAAGTCTATTCCTCCTTTGCCACGGACTATCCGCAATACTGGGTGGATATTGATGCCGCGAAATGCGAACAGTCGGGTGTGTCGCCCGCAGATGTGCTTTCCACCTTGTCGGGCTATTATACCGGACAATATGTTTCCGACTTTAACCGGTTCTCCAAGCTCTACCATGTGACCATGCAGGCTCCGGCGGAATATCGTGTGAATGCGGAATCCCTGCACCACATGTATGTGCGCGCCTCCGATGGCGGCATGTCGCCTTTGAGCCGGTTCGTGCGCCTGACCAAGACCAACGGTCCGTCAGACCTCACCCGCTTCAACCTGTTCAATGCCATCTCGATTAGCGGTTCCCCGGCTCAGGGGTACAGTTCGGGGCAGGTGCTCGAAGCCATCGGTGAGACGGCACGCGAAGTGCTTCCGGCAAATTACACCTACGAGTTCGGCGGTATCTCGCGTGAGGAAAGCAAGACGACCAACAATGCCACGCTTATATTCCTGCTCTGCATGGTTCTGGTCTATCTGATTCTGTGCGCCTTGTATGAGAGCGTGTTCATACCCTTCGCGGTTCTGTTGTCGGTGCCTTGCGGACTAATGGGCAGTTTCCTGTTTGCGTGGCTCTTCGGTCTGGAGAACAACATCTACATGCAGACCGGATTAATCATGATTATCGGCCTGCTTGCCAAGACCGCCATCCTGCTTACCGAATACGCCGGCAAGCGGCGGTCGGAAGGCATGACGCTGGCACAGGCAGCATACAGTGCGGCAAAAGTCCGCCTGCGCCCTATATTGATGACTGTGCTGTCCATGGTGTTCGGTCTTGTCCCGCTGATGATGGCGCACGGAGTGGGTGCCAACGGCAGCCGTTCGCTTGCCACAGGTGTAATCGGTGGAATGATTGTCGGTACTTTGGCTCTGTTGTTCCTTGTGCCGTCATTGTTTATTGTATTCCAATATATTCAAGAACGTGTTAAGCATAATTAAATGAAGAAGACAGTAATATATATCATATTGTCGGGATGGATGTTTGCCGGTTGTGGCACATACAGCCGGTATCATCGTCCTGACCTCTCAACGGAGAATCTGTATCGGGACGTACCGGCGGACATTGATACAACGACCATCGCGTCCCTGTCGTGGCGGGAAATGTTTACCGACCCGAAACTCCAGTCCTTGATTGAAACCGGACTTGAACGGAACACAGACCTCAATGTGGCACGGTTACGCGTGGAAGCGACAGAAGCCGTCCTGATGACTGCCAGACTATCATATCTTCCATCACTGGGACTGACTGCCGAAGGTAATGCCAATAAACATGACGGAGCAACGGCAAAGACATATAATGTGGGAGCGTCGGCAAGCTGGGAACTGGACATCTTCGGCAAACTTACGGCGGCAAAGCGTGGTGCAGCCGCCGCGTTACAAGGAAGCCGTGCCTACCGGCAGGCCGTACAGACACAGCTTGTCGCCACTATTGCAGACAGTTACTACACCCTTGCCATGCTTGACGCACAAATGGCAATAAGTAACCGGACTTTGGAGAACTGGCGGACTACCGTACGTACTCTTGAAGCGTTGAAAAAAGTGGGGAAATCAAACGAAGCCGGCGTATTGCAGGCAAAGGCGAACGTGATGCGACTCGAAGCATCCCTGTTATCCATACGCAAGAGTATTTCCGAAACAGAAAATGCCCTGTCTGCGATACTTGCCATGCCGTCACACTCGATTGGACGAAGTAATCTGGCCGAGGCTGCTTTCCCCGATACTGTCTCGATTGGAGTCCCTTTGCAACTGCTTTCCAACCGTCCCGACGTGCGTCAGGCTGAAATGGAACTGGCGCAGGCGTTCTACGCCACCAATGCGGCTCGTGCCGCCTTCTATCCCAATATTACCCTCTCGGGGACTCTTGGATGGACTAATAACGGCGGTGGCGTAATCGTAAATCCCGGACAATGGTTGCTCAATGCCATCGGTTCCCTGACACAGCCCTTATTCAACCGGGGCACAAACATCGCCAACTTGAAGATAGCCAAAAGCCGTCAGGAAGAAGCCAAACTGTTGTTCCGGCAATCATTGCTGAACGCTGGAAAAGAAGTGAACGATGCTCTGACTGCATGGCAGACTGCGAAATCGCAAATAGAAATCAATGCTCGACAGGTTGAAACATTATGCGACGCTGTGCGAAAAACTGAATCGCTGATGCTTCATTCCAATACCACCTATTTGGAAGTATTGATCGCCCAACAGTCTCTTCTCGAAGCGGAAGTGCAACAGTTACAAACTCGTTTTGAACGCATACAAAGTATAATTAAACTTTACCATGCGTTGGGAGGAGGAAGAATCTAATTCGTAAAAAAAATAGATGGAATTTGTACGTAAGGCAATAATATTAAGCCACACTTTAATAATCTTAATAGTAGTGGGTATTGCATATACATGGCATTATGAATGGCTGGAAGTGGAAGCATTGGAGGTGGGCAATCAACAGATAGATGAATTCAGAAAGGAGGTAAACCGTGTTCATATCCACTTGATAGAGTTTTCGCTATTAGGAGAAACTGTATTGGAGTGGGACGAAACGGATTTGGAAGATTATCATGCTAAACGTATAGAATTGGACAGCATATTATGCAGTTTCAATGCAACTTATCCAATTGAGAGAATTGACAATGTGCGTAGCCTTTTAGAGGATAAGGAACGGCAGATGCGCCGGATTGTGCAGGTGCTTGACGAACAGCAATCCATCAACAAGAAGATTGCCACTCAAGTGCCTGTTATCGCACAGAAAAGTGTTCAGGAACAGCCCAAGAAATCAAAGCGTAAAGGTTTCTTGGGCATCTTCGGTAAAAAAGAGGAAGCTCGGCCAACGGAAACCACTTCCATGCTTCATTCGCTCAATAGAAATATAATCAACGAACAGAAAGCGCAAAGTCGCCGCTTGTCGGAACAATCCGACAGTCTTGCAGCCCGTAATGTAGAACTTAACAGACAACTGCAAGAACTGATTGTTCAAATAGAAGAGAAAGTTCAATCCGATTTACAGAGGCGGGAAGCGGAGATAGCCGCCATGAGGGAACAATCATTTATGCAGGTAGGCGGCTTGATGGGGTTTGTCCTTTTGCTGTTGGTTATTTCCTATATTATTATACACCGTGATGCAAAGAGCATTAAACGATACAAACGCAAAACAACGGATTTGATAGGGCAACTGGAACAGTCCGTACAACAAAACAAGGCACTCATAGCCTCCCGAAAGAAAACGGTGCATACCATTACTCATGAGTTACGCACACCACTGACGGCAATAACCGGCTATGCTGAACTATTACAAAAAGAATGCAACAAGGGTAATAATGGGCATTTCATTCAGAATATACAACAATCTTCCGACCGTATGCGGGATATGCTCAATACCTTATTGGATTTCTTCCGTTTGGACAACGGCAAGGAACAACCCCGTCTTTCACCCTGCCGGATTTCTGCAATCACGCATACCCTTGAAACGGAGTTTATGCCAATCGCCATGAGCAAAGGACTGTCGCTGACAGTGAAAAACGTAAACGATGCGGTTGTACTGACCGACAAAGAGCGAATAATTCAAATCGGGAACAACCTGCTTTCAAACGCTATCAAGTTCACGGAGGAAGGAGGCGTGTCGCTGACTACCAACTATACCGATGAAGTTCTGATAATTACGGTTGAAGATACGGGTACAGGTATGACCGAAGATGAACAGAAACGTGTATTTGGCGCGTTTGAACGTCTTTCAAATGCTGCCGCTAAGGACGGCTTCGGACTTGGACTTGCCATCGTGCATAATATTGTGACGATGCTTCATGGAAAAATCAGACTGGACAGTACAAAAGGCAAAGGAAGCCGTTTCTCTGTGGAGATACCCATGCAGAAAGCCGAAGAAGTGCCGGAAAAAGAGATACAGGCTTATATTCACCGACAGGATAGAAATCTAAATGTTGTCGCCATCGACAACAACGAGGTGTTGCTCCTGATGCTGAAAGAGATGTACGCCCAAGAGGGAATACATTGCGATACTTGCACCGATGCGGCGGAACTGATGGAGATGCTACGCCGGAAAGAATACAACCTGTTGCTGACAGACTTGAATATGCCCGGTATAAACGGCTTCGAGCTGATGGAACTTCTACGCTCGTCAAATGTAGGCAATTCCCCAATAATTCCCGTGGTCGTGGCAACCGCTTCGGGCAGTTGCGATGCGGAGGAACTTTTGGCAAAAGGATTTGCCGGATGCCTGTTCAAACCTTTCTCAATATCAGAACTGATGGAGGTTTCCGACAAGTGCGCCATAAAAGCGACTAAGGACGGAAAACCAGACTTTTCAGCATTGTTGTCCTACGGCAATGAAGCCGTCATGTTGGAGAAACTGATAACGGAAACCCAAAAGGATATGCAGGCAATACGGGATGCGGTAATGCGAAACGACCTGCAAAAACTGGATGACCTGACACACCACCTGCGCAGCTCGTGGGAGATACTCCGTGCCGACCAACCGCTGAGGAAACTTTACGGATTGCTACATAGCAATATAAGCCCAGATGAAGAAATATTAAGCCATGCCGTGACCGCCGTATTGGACAAAGGAGCGGAAATAATCCGGCTGGCAGAAGAGGAAAGGAGAAAATACGAAAATGGATAAGACAAGAATAATCGTGGTAGAAGACAATATCGTGTATTGCGAATATGTCTGCAATATGCTTGCACGGGAGGGATACAGCACCGTGAAGGCTTACCACCTCTCGACAGCGAAAAAACATCTGCAACAGGCAACGGACAATGACATCGTGGTTGCCGACCTGCGTCTGCCCGATGGCAACGGGATAGACCTGTTGCGTTGGATGCGCAAGGAGGGGAAGATGCAGCCGTTCATCATCATAACCGATTACGCCGAGGTGCATACCGCTGTGGAAAGCATGAAGCTCGGTTCGATAGACTATATTCCGAAACAACTTGTAGAGGACAAACTCGTCCCCCTTATCCGCTCCATACAGAAGGATCGTCAGGTGGGACACCGCCGTATGCCCGTGTTCGCCCGTGAAGGTTCAGCCTTTCAGAAAATCATGCACCGGATAAGGCTGGTAGCCGCCACCGATATGAGCGTGATGATATTCGGAGAGAACGGCACGGGCAAGGAGCATATCGCCCACCATCTGCACGACAAGAGCAGACGGGCAGGCAAGCCTTTTGTGGCGGTGGACTGCGGTTCACTTACCAAAGAACTTGCGCCGTCGGCATTCTTCGGACACGTCAAGGGAGCGTTCACAGGAGCGGACAGTGCTAAGAAAGGATATTTTCATGAGGCAGAAGGCGGAACGCTGTTTTTAGATGAAGTGGGTAATCTTGCGTTGGAAACCCAACAAATGTTACTTCGTGCCATACAAGAAAGACGGTATCGCCCTGTCGGTGACAAGTCGGACAGGAATTTCAATGTCCGCATCATTGTCGCCACAAACGAGGAATTGAAAATCGCAATAAGCGAGAAACGCTTCCGACAAGATTTGTTATACCGCCTGTGCGACTTCGAGATAACCGTGCCGCCGTTGCGTGACTGTCAGGAGGACATCTTGCCGTTGGCAGAGTTCTTCCGTGATATAGCAAACAAAGAGTTGGAGTACAATGTGAGCGGATTCAGTTCCGAAGCCCGTAAAGCGTTGCTGACTCATCCGTGGCCGGGCAATGTACGCGAACTTCGGCAGAAAATCATGGGAGCGGTATTGCAGGCTCAGGAAGGGATGGTCACGAAAGAGCATCTTGAACTTGCCGTGACGAAACCGACCTCACCTGTCAGTTTTGCCCTGCGCAATGACGCGGAGGATAAGGAACGGATAATGCGTGCGTTGGAGCAAGCGAATGGCAACCGGAGTCTTGCTGCCGAACTGTTGGGAATAAGCAGAACAACTCTATACGGCAAACTTGAAGAGTATGGATTGAAATATAAATTTCGGCAATCATAGCCGATTTTGTTGAATTTGGCTATCTGCAAAGGTTTGTTATTCAAAAAATAATATTACCTTTGCATTTAGGAAAAGCGTTCTTTTGAATTACTGCAAAACGAAGTGAAATACAGAATTTCGCTGGTTTCTAAATCGTTACCTATTAAGCTGCAAAAGTTTGCAAGTGCTTGAATTTTAGCAAGAAAGAAAATTCGCTATGTCTTGCCGTGTGGTAGGTAAATTTCTTGCTGATACGCGCCATCCTTCCCAATTTCTGCAATGTCCGATTAGTGTCCGAATTGCAACCTAATGCAGCCAGTTGTTCGATGCTGTCGTACTTCCGCATTATGCCCAGTGCCTTTCCGTTAAATAATAGATATAGCGGGATATTAAGTTTCACACCTGTTTTGACACTGTTCAACACTAACCATTCTTTTCCGTCTATCGTTATCAGATTTTTATAGGTAAGTTGTTTAAAATCGGAGAATCTCAATCCGCAATAGCAGCAGAAGAGAAATGCGTCCAGTATGTGCCGGCTGTTGTTCTTCCTGTCCGGCAGTTCAAGATTCTCCAGCTTCTCCAAGTCTGCGGGCATCAAGAAGTTATGTTCCTTCTTCTCTTTCTTGATCTTGAACTTACGGAAAGGGTATGCCTCCTGTAATATATAACCTTCGTTTATTGCTTCGTTAACCAAGGTACGCAGTATTCTCATGTGTTTTCCTACCGTGTTTACCTTCAATCCTTTGTTGCGCAGAAATGCGTCAAACTCCTTTAGAAACGTATAGTTTATATCGGTAAACTCTATCACGTTCCGAAATTCCTTCAAAGTGGCTACCGTGCCCAGCATGTTATCCTTGGTTCCCGGTTTTCTATCAGAATTCTCTATCGTTTGTATTGCAAATTTTAAAAAAGACACAACTGGTTTAATTCCCTTTTTTACAGCCTCCTTTAACGTGGAAAGGTTTGATTCAAGCCCTCTTTTCCAATAGCTAAGTTCTATAGCCTGCAACTCCAGTATTTTCTCATATAGCATTGCGTTAAGCTCATTCGATTGCGGATGGTTGATTACTTGAGCGCCATCCTTACTCCAACACTCCGGCTTTAGATAAACATTGGTTTTAAAATATACCTTTCTCTGATTCAAATAGGCTTCTATTTGGACTAGGGCTGTCCCTTGTCGATTTAACTTGTTTTGTCGGTTATAAACCAAACGGTATCTGATCTTCTCTAACATATTCAACTTTTTGTTTTTAAAGTTAAAAAAATCTTCTGTATTTACAAAATAAACCACAAAAAATGCTTCTGGGAGGACTGATTGGGATAAATGATACATGGTTGAGAGGAATGGGAGATAAAATAGAAAGTATAGATAAATTAACAAGTGGTATATACTCAATAGGAGAAGTTTTAAATATTGATGGATTTAACGACTATGGTCTTCTAGTTGTTTTTAATTCTTTATTATATAAAGTGCAAATTATTTTTGGCAGATATAATGGGAAAATTGCATATCGTTTTATGATTTCAAGTGACTGGGATAGCTGGAACGTTGTATAGACATTGTTTGATATAAAAAAGGTTACAATCTCGACCTGGGAGGACTGCTAGGAATAAATGATACATGGTTTAGATTTATATTTGTTCTTACTGTTGATTCTGAGGAAAAATCTAAGTCTTTAACAGAAAACGGCTTTTATATATGTGGCAATGAATCTATATCTCCATACGATAATACTTTTTTGATCGTTTTATCTGCTCAAAATGATAACACTGTCGTGCAATTTTTAGTAAGCGCAAACGGGAAATCTGTAAAAGTAAGAACGAAATGGTGGGGGGACGGATGGAGCGAATGGAATCTTATAGGTTCATGATATAAATAATTTCCATCTACGTGATGATAGAATGGGATATAGGGAAATTTGTATTACCTTTGCACCGCACATGGCGTTGTGCATATCAGGATCGGGTGGCACCGGCTTGTACCGGACCACCCGTTTTTTAATCATGTCAAAGATACGGTTTGCCAATTACCCCAAGTATTACTATACCATTTCACTCGATATTTATAGATATTTCCGCTATAATTATATAGTTTCTGAATACAACAGATATTAGGTTTGCCGATTACAACTAATACACAATTACGGACATATTCTAATTCTGAAGGTTGTGTTAGTAAGTAGATTCCGCTATATTGCATAGAATCTAATTTGTCTTGAGATTCTATGCTTCTAACATCTCTGAACCTTAACCACGTATCATTTATTCCGATGAGTTCTCCCAGGTCGTTCCATGAAGAATATCTATGTTATAATTGTTACTTTAATTTTAGCCCATTTATTGAAAGAATTTCCATTGTCACTAATAGACCGAATATATATGTATGGATCTACATTAAAATTGTCAGGAACAAAATACTGAGATCCAAAAAAGCCAGAGTTTGCCACAAGTAACGTTCCAAACTTATATGCTCCTGTAGGGAAGTTATTGGTTGTGGAATCGTCCACATTATAAGCTCCGGCTATAGCTGTGTTGCAGTCTTTTATTGCAAACCGTCTTCTTATCCACGTATCATTTATTCCGATGAGTTCTCCCAGTGCTACCGTTTTGCAAGTTCGTTTGTACGAATAGTAGTAATCAAATATCTTTTGTAAGATTGACTTTATACCATTTTTTACTATTATCTCCTCTTGTAAAAATAGAAAAAGTTGATCCTGTATACTCTGTAACTATTTGAGTTTTACTACCATCGGACAATACAATCAGATTACCCCATGATTGCGAAAATGGCGCATTGGCATATCCCCCACTAAGATTATATATTCCAGCTCCGCCAATCGTATTTAAATCAGTACCGGGCTCTATACCCCCTTTTATCGGGAAAAACTTCATCAGTTCTCCCAGTATTGTAGCTAGCTGCTGTTTTGTAACTTTTGCCACGTCATTCCCCTTTACAACCAATGCATAATCAAAGTCCGTCAACTGCGATACTTGATTTAATTTTTTGTCTGCCATAATCGTATTTTTTTTAATTATTTATTACTACTTGTTTTCTACCACTTGAACATATCCACCCGAAACAAGATTTTCCAAGTCGAATGCCATGCCTATTCCGCTGTCACGGATACAGAGATAAAGAACCTCCTTATCGGTGTAATACTTGCCTTCTTCCAGCACCATGTTATGTACCCAAGGTATAGGATCATCCAGTGTGCCGGAGTGCTCTATCTGCACAACCTTGTACAAGGATTCCGTACCCGTTCCCGGCTTCCAGCCCTCCTGCGGTGTATGTTTCTGTATAACCTCATAGAGCGTGCCGCCATAGCGAAATCGGGACTGTACATCAACCTCTGTACCTATCAGATCCTCCCATGCGGGGAAGTACTCTTCCTTCGCCAATGCTTCCTCTACAGTAAGCCCGGCATTGTTGATGTTTGCCGCAATATCGTTTAATAGTGTATCCACACGATCAAGTGCTTCAACATCTATCGCTTCCGTATCGATGAAGGACGCTTCGGCAATCATCTGCTCTTTCTGTTTCGATGTGATCTCTTTCCACATAGCCACATCCTCAGGGCTGTTTATCAAAACCTGATTTTCAAATCTTCGTTCCGACAGAGGCATATCCTCAGCCTGTGTCAGATAACAATCATAACCTGCTTGTAATATCATTCTTGTTCCTCCTTTTCTTTCGTGTCCAAATAATCGTTTATGGAATCCGCATAAACTCCCGAAAACAACGGTGTACAATCACGTATAATTCGTATTTCCCGTTCATCGTAATCTACTTCTCCCTTGCCAGAGTAAATTTTATGAGCCAAAGAACTGGCGGCTATGCCCGGAACATTTGTGTATATGGCGTTAGCCAATGACTCCGCAATATCCATCTCAACCCTGATATCCTTCTTTATCCCTGTGTAACAAGGAAATTTTGTAAAATCTATTTTCATAATTTGTATTTTAATATTATAAATCCACCCATGTACTTCCTCCATTCGTTGACTTACGAATTCCGTTCCGCCCAACTGAAAAAATATAATTTCCACATCTTACATGCAGAGTATCATTCGCTGTTGAAACATCCCCGGTTGACGATACAGTTATACTTCCACTTCTAATTACCGTGTCCAAAGTACCTTGGTATAAATGTCCGTCTATTGACTGAAACCGATCGTATTTCATTTCAAACTTATCGTATTGCAGCAACAAGTTATCAACATTCACAGCCGACATATTAGTGCTGCCGATATAATTACTGCCTATGTTGAATCCACCGATTACGCCACCTGTAGCGGTTATTGTACCTGTGATATTCGCCTTCGTTGCGACAAGATTGCCATTCTGATCCACACGGAACGGAGCGGAGTCAGGAGTCTCGGAACCTGCCCATATACGTATCTTCTGACCGGATTCAGAACCGGACATACCAGCCGTTACCGTTCCGTTATCCTTCTGAATCACAAACTGATTACCCTGCAAGAATGTTATCTTACCATTCTTCGCTATCACTATACCCGTGAATACAGCTACCGAATTCGTTCCAAATTCTATCCAATATGATGTATTACCCGGTCCGTTGGACGCATTGGACGTATGTGTCTGCAAGCATTTATACGCCCTCCATCCTGTAGCAGTTTCATTATCTCTCTTCACTACAACATCAATATACCGCGTACCGGATGTTAGAGATTCGTCATTACGGTATTCAACACCATCATTGCGCCATTCAGACTGGCGGAGAATACAACCTTGCAAACCTTGTATACCCTGTTCACCGGGCTTTCCGTCTTTCCCATCCTCACCATCCTTACCATCCGTTCCGTCTTTGCCCGGCTCACCTTTCTCTGCCCATACATCATATTCAGCAGTGTTCACCTCACCCGTCAGCACATAACCGCCATCGGCGAAGGTGAACCGGTTGCCGGCATTGTCCGTCCAGCACCATAAGGGAGGATTCGTAGTGGATGCCTTAGCTACATAAGAGCCGCCACCCATCGAAACGACACCCATCTTGGGAACGACCATACCAGTCCTAAACTGACCCATCTGGGTGTAACCGTCACCCTTGTCACCTTTGATTTTTATCGGTGTACCCCATGCTCCGTCAGATGCGGACGCAGCAACCTTCTGTGACATCCATATGGCGGTACTTGTCGCATTTGTATGCCATCCTCCAGTAGTACCGTTCCCGGTAGGTACAGAAGGTTGGGAAGTGCTGTCATTATAAGTTATAAACACGCTCAATCCGTCAGAACCGGCTGCACCATCAGCACCGTCCGATCCGTCCACAACCATCAATGCCCATGCTGTTCCGTTCCATATATATACACGACCATTATTGGTATCCCGGTATGCCCAGTTGGTCTGAGGATTGGAAGGAGGTGTTTGGAGATCTCCTTTCCATACAATACTCAATCCGTCTTTCCCGTTCTTCCCATCAATTCCGTCAATAGTCATCTGATACCACTGTCCATCCTGATATACATATGATTTCTTATCAGTGGTATTCTTGTATGCCCACCCGTTCTGAGGATCGGAAGGAGCGGAGGAAAAATCACCTTTCCAAATGATGCTCGTTCCGGCTACGCCCTCAGCACCGTCAGCACCATCAAATCCGTACTTCGCCCAAAGGGCAGGAGCACTGAATTTACTCCATATACCGTTTTTCTTCTCCCTCTCACTGATCCACTCATAAGGCAGAGAGCTGGAAACACCTACAGGATCATCATGCCAGCCGGAAGGTACATAATCGTCCGTCTGTGACGTGGAAGGAGTGGCAGGTTTACTCTCTGTTGTAGTATGGATGAATACCCTCTCATAACTGGTACCATCGCTTCCGTCCTTTCCGCTTTGGACCAAAAGTTCATATTCATCGGTATTTATCTCACCCGTAAGACAGTATCCGCCATCATTGTAAGTAAACCGATTACCGGCATTGTCCGTCCAGCACCATAAGGGAGGATTGGTAGTGGATACTTTAGAAAGAAACGAACTTCCTCCCATTGTAACGATACTCATTTTGGGAACAACCAAGCCGGAATACCACGGACCGCTATTGGTCACACTCACACCGTCCTTTCCCGGTGCCCCCGGTGTTCCCGTATCACCTTTAGAAGCAATCTCCAGCCAATCGCCATTAGATCCCGGTACAGCAGACGAACCATCCTCATTAATACACGCCCACATGCTCCCATTATAAGACAGGCTGTCGTAGTAGTCGTAATGTATTCCGGGTATATAGCCTTCCTCCCTGAAATTCAATGTCCGTACAGGCGTTCCGTCCGGCTTCATCTGCGTAACCGTTCCCGTGAAGTACACATTGTTCAGATACATGGAATAACCATCCATATTCATTCCGAATACATTCAGATTGGAAAGGTCTCCATATTGCAGGGCAACATTGGCAGCGGAGATCTCCCATGTATTCTGCTTCCACAACATACGGGTGTAAGTCCTTGTTTCGTAGACTGAGGTCTGGCGTTCTGTATTGGTAAAGTTACCGTATACTACGAAATTCATCATCTCAAACGGATCGAAAGAATAAGACCACGATGAAGAGGTAGGACGCAACTGGTACTTGAATGTTTCGTTTCTTTCACCCGTAACTTCCGTAATCGTGAAATAGACCGTACAGAATCCGGCAAAACGTCTGTTACCCTTCCCATCGTCATAATCCTCCGTAGCATTCCCGGTGATATTATGATAGATACCCATACAGATATCACCTACTGCGACAGCACCAATCTCACCATCTTCCAGCTTAAGCGTACATGTTTTGGTTCCTGTATCTACTGTTTCTATAATGCCGGCTCCGGGCGCACGCCACTTGTCACCCAGTGTGACCATCACACGATTGTATCTTAATTCGGGAACTTCAAGGAACCGGCGGATAAACATGCTCTCAAACTCTCCATGCCCTGTATCGAATATCTTGGCTCCGAATCCGGTCAAACCGCTTGCAAAACCATTCTTCCCGAAAACAGCACCGGCAAACATGCTGAGAAGAAACTTAGTGGAATCCGCCACGTCCTTCCGCAAGAATATCTCTTTCAGTTTCTCCGCACTGTTCTCTATCTCAGTCATTACACGTAATGCGCTCATCACGTCTTCATTGGTGTAGGTAACATCCTTGTCACCCTGCTTCACAATGCGGTTTATCAGATTCCCGGCTATTTTCAGACCTTTGAGAAAATTGATTATGCCTTGCGCATCATCATCGTTCAGCGCGGATAAGAACCAGTTCTGTACAGGTGTGTCCTCATCCAGCGTATATGCGGAATTGGCATGATCGGCATTGGTGACATCACCGCCGCCACCGCCACCCTGTATAATAGTCACAGAGCGGGGAACATACTTCCCATCACGCTCCCTCGGTACTACCCTATTTATGATTCTTATATCTGACTTTATCGCCATTCTCTATCATTGATAATGTTACTGTATTCTGCTCGTAATCCCATACACCGCTTAACAGCATGAATTTCTTACTAACCATAGAATTGTCATACAAAACCGTGAAAGGATGAATGAGATCACTGTTTTTTAATACCTGAGTTAACTTGATTTTGGTTACCCGGTATCGGTTAATGATACGCCTGATCAACGCTTCTTCGGGGCGCACAAGCGTACCTTCTATTGCCGAATACAAGTTGTTTGTTAAAAAATTGCCATTTAAAAGAGCTTTGCTATATGTTGCCCCGTCTTCATTATAACTACTTATGCCAAATTCTATCTCGTCAAGTTCGGACATAAATTTTTCATTGACTACATTCTCGTATACACGATCCCCGTTCTCACCTTCATCTACAACTCCGTCTTTTTTCTTATAATTCAGATTAGGATTCTTGTATATATATCCATAAAATTTTATACTCCCAGCTCCTGATTCAGGAGTAAATCCTATTTCACTTGTCCTTCTTATCTTTAATGATAAATCCCCTATAATCGGTGCATTATCCGGCAATTTAATAATATATCCAGACAGACCAGAATACGGCATATCAGGTGACTTGGTATTCTTGACAGTTAATGGAGAGCCTGCGCTTTCGTTTTCATATCTGATCTTAAATTCAGCCTCACTGTCAACCCACGAACTTCCATTCCAATACTTATCTCCTATCCTTAGCACATAAGTAATATCAGTATACCCGGATTTCCCCGAAGGCTTACAGAACGCCAAATTTGCATCATCCCACGGAACTATAATACTACCGTCAATACTTAATGCTCCATTCATCCACGCAGCTCCCTTAGCACCTTTTATCGCAACCAAATCCTTACTCATTGCCTCCCCCGGCTTTTCCTGAAACTGCTGCCCTTTCACTCTATCTTGAACGGCCAATGTCCATGAATAGTCAGAAATGTCAGGGATAAAATCCGATCTTTCCCACTTTCCCCCATATTCACTAATTTTTAGCAATGCGCTTCCGAAAGAATTATTCATTGCATCTTTCGGATCTTGTTTTTCCCCTGTATCGCCATCGTAAGAGTCCAATTCCCATTTTTCAGGAATTAAAAACCTTTTGCGTACCACCTTAACATCATCCCCTGACAGTTTATCATAACTTACACTTTGGTAACCGTTTTCTTTCAACGTTTCTAAATCTTCATTCTCCACCAATTCATCAAAAACATTGTTTATCGCCTTAACAGTAACCTTATTATACCCGGGAAGCACATCTATTGTATGATCACTACCGCCGAAGCCGATATCCTGAAGCAATACAGTGTTTGGAGTAACCATCTCATAAGTGACAAGATCCTCGCCATACGAGAAGTATTCCCCTTTCCAATCTGCATCTACAAAATACAGGCTACCTTCATAATCGTATAAGGTCCAATTAAAAAAACGACAAAAATACTCCAGTACCTCGTCCAACATCATCCCTTCTGAGGTGAAGTTTTCCTCTGCGAGAGTTATCTCATCGAATATGTTTTTCTTTGTCGAATAATTCACTTCTGACGATCCATAGACATAAGGTATATATATCTTTTCATATCCCCCATTAGCTGATCTTATAATGTACCTTAAGAGGTTTATCGCCGTTATAAATCCATTCTCTGTCTGTTTCTCATATTGTATATTCTCAAGCGTTCCTATTGCGCTTATGCAATCAATACTGATATTGTCCGGTGTAGGCTTATAAGGTTGCGTAAATTGCTCCGGAACAATATACCCCGTCCACATTAACTTGTCACCCTTGAACAACTTAACCGGTGCATATTGGTTGTTAATGCTAAACAGGTCTAGAAGTAAATCACTACCAAGAAGGGTCAATGTTGCCGTAGAACTTCTTATCGGCTCATATACAAAGTTCTCATCGTTCCCCTCTACGACAAATGCGCTTCTTGCGCCCAGTAATTCCGTCACCTGTCCCACATAGCCATCAATATAGACCTTTACATCATAGGCTGTGTTTCTGTAATTTTTAAAATGTATGTTATATCTCTGCCCCATATCACCACTTTATATTGTTAGCCTTCATGTAATTCCTTATTGTTATATACATAGCCTTACCGCTTACCCGTGCCTCACCGTCTACCGTTATGTGATTGGATCCACCACCATTATTAATCATATTGAACAGCTTACCTTGCTGGGACTGGTTCAATATCATCTCGCCACTGTTAACCCGTGCTATCATGTGATCACCGAAAAATGATGATCCTCCCACTATACCACCTGTTGCATATTTGGGAATATTGGCTAAAGCAGCCAAAACTGAAGCTATGGCGGCTACAGCCAAAGCCGCACCAACAAACGGAATGGAAGCCACAGACGAAGCGGCTCCGGTTACGGCTGCTTCCGTATTAGCCACAGATTCTTCCTTTTTCTTTGCATTAAGAGCATCAATAGCCGGAATCGCGGCAGCCACAGAGTTCATTAAGTTCCCGAAATAAGACAGGATAGAACCGGCGGCACCATCAGCCATTGAAGACATGCTACCAAAAGCGTTACCTATGGCACTTAACGAATTTGCGAAATCTTCGTTTTCTTTAATTTTTTTGGACAAATCAGGTAATTTAGCTTCATCTATAGCTTCATCCAAATCAATCTCTATATTTTTTATCTTTATTTTATCTCCACTCTCAATAGCCTGTCTTAGCTTGTTATGAAGCCCTTTTACCTCTTCATTAGCCCATCCTTCGGCATTAAATGCAGCTAATTGCAAATCCGTAGGTCCTTTCTTTTCCCCAGTACCCACAGTAGCCCCCTTGTTTAATTCCTTCTGGATATCACCAACGCCTTTTAATTTCTGTCGTTCTTTTTCAATATAATCTAATATTTCATCACGTATTTGCTTTTCGTTCCGAGCTAACATATACACTTCCTTTGATTGCTCGTAAGCCCGTTTGTCCCACTGTCCACCTCTCTCATTGTATATTGCCATAGCCTCTTCATAGGCTTCTTTTTTTTCTTCTAACGAATCAGCTCTCTTATACAGATCTCTTGTTAAATTCTCTTCCCAGTTCAAGGCATCTTCCCGGCTCATTCCTCCTTTTACCAGTTCGTTTATATCATTTATAGCGTTTTGAACTTTTTCTGATCTAAACGATTTCTGACCTTCGCTCTTATAACTAGACTCGTCCAAAGCTTGTAATGAAGAAAATGCCGTTCGTGCTCCATCTACAATATCAGCTAAAAAACCAACTACGCTTTGTAACATACCCGAAGAATTGTTTAGCGTTAATATGAAACCTTCCCAAGCAGATTGCAATGCCGCTATAGATCCTGCTAAGTTGTCATTATTGATTTTTTGTTGTTCTAATGCAGTATTTGTTCCTGTTATTCCATCGGTTAACTCTATAAATTTATCTTTTTCAGAAACGAGTGCCAAAGCAGCCGTTACGCTCTCTTTACCAAACATTTTCGTCATTTCTGTAGCGTTCATGTGCTTTGCTGCAAGGTTTTCCACAGCTTGTGACAACCCGACCACGGAAGGACGTAAGTTCTTGTCCGCACTACTTTCCAAAGTGAGAAATATATTACGCAGATTAGTTCCCGCACTGCCGGCATCCGTTATTTTAGGAGCAATAGCCTCTATCGCGGCTACCAATTCATTGAATTGTACACCTACAGAAGATGCAGCACCACCGGCATTCTCTATAGCCTTGTTCAGATATGGGATATCAGCAGAGCCTTGTTGAGAGGCTGCCGCTAAAATATTGATATATTCAGCAGCTTGGCTAGAAGAAGCGCCCATCTGATTTAGAGCTCCTGTTAACGCTTTAGCGGCCTCAGGAACATCTATTTCTGCGGCTTCTGCTAATATAATAGCGCTTTCCGTTACAGAAGATAAAGCCTCTTTATTTTTTAACAACTCTGGCATTTGAGATCCTATCAGCTTAAAGGCATCTACCACCTGAGATGCAGTCTGCGTGGTGGTACTGCCCAAACGGATAGCCTCATCTTTAAAAAACGAAAGCTCCTGCGTTGTCACACCTGTTAAGGATTTCAAAGAGGATAACGACTTTTCAAACTCCATAGAAGTCCTTACCACATCCCCAATGGCTACCGATATACCAGCGAAAGCAGCAAAACCACTTAGAGCAGGTCCTATCTTGCCGGCCATACTTGTTATGCTTTTTTCAAAATTCCCTATCTCACCTTTCGCCCTTCTGATGCTCTTATCAAAATCAGCGGTGTTAAACAACAATCTTACAATCGCATTACTTGCCATATTCCATATTTTTTGCTCGTTCTCTCAATTCTTTCAGCTCATTCTCATCTATCTCTATCGGTTCCCGTTCCTCATCCCACGGGAATGGGAACACTGCTTCAGGTGTGAGGCTCTCCGTAGAATTCACTTGTGCGATAGTATACATCATCATCCTTGTGCGCTCCCATGCCTCCTGCTCCTTCCGGTTCATCCCCCTTATAAATGCAGCACACTCGTTAAAAGTCATACTGTCAAAGAAGTAATCAGGTGATATCCCTCCACGACCGACAACTTCTTCATACAACCTTATTACACTTACTTCTTCGTTCTCTTTCCCATCGCTTTTTTTTTATCATCTTTCCCTACAATCATACCGATTCTCTTGTTCTCTTCCTCTAAAACAGCCAAAAACGTTTCGAAAATGGACGGATCTAAATCACATGCGTCTATCACGTCATCAAACGTTAACGGAAAATCCTTGTTATTTGCCATCAGCATAGCACATAACAGGATATAACTGTTAACCATCCTGTCACCGGAATAAGACTTCCCGGTAATTTCCTCATATATAAATAAGGCGCGCAGAGTATACCTTAATGTATACTCCACGCCATTAATTTTTACTGTCCTCATACCATCAACCATTACCTGTTGCCTTTTCAAGTTTTCCTTGTCCCTTAAACTGCGCAGTCATTGTAGAATTGCTGCCTTTCGCGTCCGTGCGGTCAAGAGAGGTTATAAGAGCCTTCCCCTTATAGTATATCTGCTGGGCCTTGGTTGCCGGGGATGTCCACCCATCTTCCGGAATACCATCATTGGTCAGATTAGCAGGAACACCCAATATAATATCAACAGGTTCACCGGCAATAAATGTGTCATAAAGAGAATCAAAGCTCTCTATGTCCTTATCAGCACTTACCAATGCCTCCGTAGACGCTTCCCACCCCATCTTCGTGACTATTGACTCGTCCCACATGCCATCGTCCTTGCTGGCGGCATCGCCCGTCTCTGCGGTAAGTGTCAGCTTGTGACTGGTTGCCAAAGCCGTAGCCTTACCGGCAACGAAAATCATAAAATCCTTTCCATTCAAAGGTTTTGCTTTTGACATAATCTATATAATTTAAAAGTTAAACAATTCCTTAAAAAACAGATTCTATTCTCACGAACCGAATCCGTAAAACAATTGATTTTTACTATGAATTTATTCTTAAGTGCTATATTCAATAAGTTATCTACATAGGCAATACATCAGGGTGTCTCTGATAATACACCTTCGTTAGTGCCTGTTTCAATTCCTGATAATTTTTAATAAATCCCAGCTCAATCCATTGGGCTATCTGTTGTTCCAGTTCATACATCTCACGTATCTTAGCCTCATCGCCAATCTTATTACGCATTTCTGATTCATGTTTGCCATACACAATGATATTGAGTGATTTTGCCAAATCACTAACTTTTTGCTTAAATACCTCCTTTGGAAGGATAGAACAAACAGCCGTACACATTCTGGGATATGCATCACCGGCAAGATTGCGGAACTTTATCATTTCGTCATAAACGAATTTTAGAACATCATATTTAAATGATGGATTTATCCACATTGCAAAATCAATAAAAAGCAGTGGATGCATCCATGTACCCGCATTATCACCCTTATTTGCTCTTGATTTATGATAGGGGTAATTACCCGTATCATAATTTTCCCTTTTCATTATAGTGTAAATAAACTCTTTAGTAGAAGACAAATCGAAGTAGTCATTAACTTCTTTCCTCATACCTTTTAATTGGTTCCACTGTTTTAATAATTCTGTTGCATTGAAAAACGCATCTTTTGTCCGTTGAACTACTTTAAACTCACCCATCGGACGTATCATAATCTGATTTGTTTTCATAGATCAATTGTTTTAAAATTAAACGAAAGAGTTATAGTAAATGCGTCTATATCCACCAAATAATCTTCAATACATGACAGAAAAGAACTATCAATGACCTCAAACTTATCATACCGGGCTGTCTTCCCTTCAATAGAGTAACGCACCTCATTAGCCGTATTCACAGCAACTTCATACGTCTTTGACACAACTACCAAAGTAGTGGATACATTATCCGCACAAGATCCATCTTTGGTCTCGTCCGGACCATCCAAAGAACTCGTAAAATTGATGAACGGATACTCCGGCGCCCCCACAGGGATAACAACCGGATATATCCTGTTCCCCACCGCTTCCGTAACAGCCTTATTAGACTGTATAGAGCTAATAATATGCTTGCTTATAAATAAACTCATCTTCCTTCACTTACTTCTTGTATTATTCTTGCAATCCGTTCCGACAATACAAGGCTGGCTCTAGCCATGCCGGATTCCGCTGCCGGCTGGAAAAAATTACTTGCAGACAAAGAGCCGCGATATGCCGATTTTTTCATTCCCTGACGTCTAACTTTCGTATACCTGTCTTCTGTCCCTGAATTTATAAACCGAAGGATAAAAGCCCTGTCCGCACCTCTATAGCCTCTAGACCTCTTCGTTTCCGGGCTTACATATCTACGTCTTCTTATGCCCGACACACCGCCGTTCGGTTTTTTATATAATGCCAGCCTTTTTGCATCTCCCCTATCAAGTATGTTAAGCATACCGCCGTTCCCGTCACGGTAAACAACCATCTTTACAGCCATGTACGCTCTTCCGGGATCTTTACCCATTGCGGCTTTTGCTGCATTACGCACATACTTCCGCTCCGGTGTTAATGCCCTTCGTACCTCTTTTTTTATCTCGTTTTTTTTGATTTCCTTGGACTTACGCATCCTTTCAAGCATGGCAATAACTTCGTCTCCCTCATAGACAAATGACACCCCTTTTATCTGCTTCCCCCGATTGTTCTCAAGGATTTTTTTCATTATTCCCATAACTTCGTATTTTTATCCCGGAGCCGTAGCCCCGGGTAAATAAATCATTCCCCTTCGGCAGGTAACTCTCCCAGCGTAAACGCCTCAGGACGCAATGTGGTAAACGCCCAATCCCCATTAAGGGTCAAGCGAACAACATCTGATGTGTCTTCCGAATAAGGATTGATTATAAAACGCTGTTCACCGAATTGCCCGATAGGCTCATATCCCCATGAGCCAAAACCAATATAGGTCTTATCATCTGTATTAATATAATTCGTACAGAAAACCGGAACACCAGCAATGGTATTGTTTTCGATAATATATCTTCCCGTGTTACCCGGATTTGTCGGTCCTTCATATCCTCGATCGGTAGTTTCCAATACCGCCTTTGTGTATTCATCCATCACATAAGCCATGTAACTTCCCTCAATACCTTTCATCAATGGCAATGCTCGCATCAATACCAATTCCTTAAATGTCGGTGTCGAGTTGGCAAACTTGATAAAACGGGCATTTTTCTTTTCAGCCATAGTTTTTAACTCAGCGATAGTCTTTGGGGTGCCCGGACTTCCTCCCGGGAACGCGATCTCAGAAAAAGGTCCTACTAACTTATGCGTCTGTTTCCCAGTTGTAAACATCAGCTTATTCAGCGTCCGTGTTACAGCCATCGGTATCTGCTGCTTAACAACATCGTATGCCACCCCCTCGGTCTGGTTGATTGTCTGACTTGTAATCTTGATGGTAACACCCACTCTCTGAGGATTGGGTACAATCTTACCGATCTCGATTTTTTTGTCGGTCAAAGCTACAGCCTCCCCGGCTACCTCTGCTTCAACTGCCGAAACTGTCGGCCAACAATAATCACCCGCCAAACCTGTGCGTAACGGTAATCCAAGCTTAGAAATGATAAGACCTTCTTCCAATGCAGGGATAATGTCATTAATAGTAAGAGGGATCATCGGCTGCGCTCCCGTACTGATCATTCCTGTAAACTCACGCTTAAGCGGATGGGAACTTCTAGAATTGATATGCTCGCGCATAAACGCATCAAACGCAAGCTCACGGGCGGTGACTTCCACATATCCGCTCTTGTCAGCACACGCTATGCGGACATCCAAAGCATTCATCTCGCGTTTCAGACACTCGATCTCGTCATTCTCAGTATCGGTAAACGCACGTTTGTTTTCCGATTCAGCCAAATCTACAATCTCGTTAAGACGTACCTTGATTTCCTCTCGTCTGGTAATGTACTGTTGTACATTCACTTTCTTTCCTTTATTCATAAACAAAAATGATTAAAAAATTTTCTTATTCGCTATCTTTCTCAATTCCGCATATGCGGTTTCATTTTTCTCAATTGTTTCCCGTTTCTTCTGATCTGGGTGCAACACAATACCGGAAGCCTCCACTTCCCGGGCTGTGACGCTGGTCTGCACATATGCCGGATCAGAAGCTATAGTCATTTCAAAAACCTCGTCAATACGGGTAACGTGTCGTAACAGCACACCATCATCATCCTTGGTATACCTGACCGAAGAACTCTCATCGCTCCAGAATGTGAATGAAGAACCGGCTAAATCCCCTCTCTTTACCAACTCTAATGCGGTAGTTCCATCCTGAGTCGCTGGAGCTGTAAATCTATATCTTACACCCGTTTCATCCACAGAAAGCGAAAGCGATCCTTCACCCCTGTTCCAACGAGCCAGCAACCTCTCGCGGTTATGCCACAATGTCATCTTTATATCCATCCGCTTCAACTCGTCTTCCGTAATGGCTCCCGGCTCTATAATCTCACGGTAGTTATCCCAATAGTCCACAAGCATACGACTCTCAACGCCAAATACAATCGCATAACCCTCGATTACCCGGCTATCACTCCCGTCCTCCGCCTCGCGGATCTTTGGCTGGAACTGGTCACCGGTCATGTATCTTACCTCTCTCTCCTTGGAATTATCCATATTTTTTTCTATTTATTTACAACTTTCAAACGCCCCTTTAGGAAACGCCCTTTTTATATCCTATAAATACCTGTTTTCGGCTTACCCGAAACCGCTTCCCTCATCCAATATGGAAGCCGTAATAGTAATACTCCCATCTCTCTTGGATCGGTTACACGAATCTATTCTGTAGGTTTTCCCATCCCATACCAGCCGACAACGATCAGTAACCACGGACATATAGCGCATCGTTACAACTACCGAACTGTTCATCCACGCTTCACCGGCAGTCAGAGCACGAGCGCCCCTTTGAAACTGCACATTAGCCCATACGGTAATTGCTTTCCGATATTGGATTACCTGTTCATTCATGCTACCACGGCTTATTTCCGGGGTCATAATATCCACTCTTTCCGTTAATGCCCCTGCTGATATCATGATTCACTTCTGTTTGATAATTTCACATAAGGCTTTACAAGCATTGATATAGTAAAAGGAACCATATTCTGGGTTACGGATGAAACCGGCTCCCTGTTCCGGAACAAATGGGCTACAAGTAGCAACATAGCCGATTCCAAGGCTTCGGGAAATCCTTTTCCATGAGCGTCCTCCCATGCCTCCAACTCTTCGAATGTGCGGTTTGTCATATCTATAATCACACTCTCACACGCCATGCCCCATGTATGCAACAACTCCAACTCTTCATCCTGCACATCCCTTATCTGCGCTTTCATTTTTTCAAGCGTCAGCACACGCAATTCCCTATTCATCGTCTTCTCCTTCCTTGTTATCATTTATTTTTGTAGAGCTTGCAACTGTTTCCCCAGACATTTTGGGGCTTCCCAATACTGCAAGGTTTGTGCTTATGTACACATCATCCCCCTTGTCCACCGGCGGACGATCGTCATCCCTACGTATGTCATTAACGGTTGCTTGGCCCGTTTCCAGACGTGTCTTTTGCCATCTGCTCTTGCTGTCAACGTCAAGGGCGTACAATGCGGACAAGTCGAATGTGTACTTGTAATCCATATAGGTATTCTCATCAAGTAATTTGGCGGCAAATTCACGCTCTATCTCGGTAATTATGGGCTGCAAAGCCTCAACATAAAAGGCTACATTGGACATCTCTACACTCTTGTAGTTGGCGTTGGAATCGTCCATAAGTTTACTCGGTGGTATATTGAAGAACCGGGCAATCTCACGGATATTAAACTTTCTGCTTTCCAAAAACTGCATGTCAGCCGATGACATGCTTATAGGGGTAAGCTTTCCGTCACCGTATACAGCCAGTATGTCCCCTCCACGGTTCAACGTGTCCTGAATATCCATTCCCATATTCTTCAACTGCTCGTCCTGATACTTTCCGTAGCCTTGGACAGTTGTGTTGTCTTGAAGAATAGCCTTGAAACGTCCGCCTGTGGCAAATCGTTTCAACGTTTCACCATCCGATGTGGCAGTAATACTAAGACACTGCTTGGCGTATGCTATGGTAGACATTCCCCAATATCCTCCGTCAAGACACATGTTCTTAAAATGGAGTATATCTTTCGGACCTACAGTCACACTTATTCCGTTGGTTATATCATCAATCTTATATTGATTAGCATATACATCGTAAGTTACCGAGCCGGGGGAACACAATATGAAAGATACGATCTCGTGGAACGAATTACGTACAGGGTAGATAAAGGCATTCCCTTGCAAAAGCAACTGGGCTACCGTATACTTCATCATAGTATATGAATTCATCCGATCATTGGGACGTGCCCCGAGCAGATAGTTTATCCTCTTCCCATCCTTCGTGTCGCTTAGCTTGAAATAGTTTTTCGCCCTGTCCTTACGCTTGTATTGGATGGTTAACGTAGCGGCAGAACTTGAAAGTAGATTCACAGCACGATATACTGCGGCTATATTCAATGCAGCCCATGGGGAATTCACATAAGCTATGTTCTCCCGATAATCTCCACCTGTAGACTTCGCTTTCCCATAATCTTCGTGCGCTTCCTCATCCGTCTTCTCCGAACCACTGTCTATGAATGACGGCAATGGTGCCGATTCTCTTTTGAAAAATCTGAAAAAATTGTCCATATATCAAGTTATAACTTCTATATATCGGACAATATGCTGTTTATGGTTACCTCTGTTCCGTATTACTGTAAAGCCAAAATGTCATCAAGGAGGCTATCGCACCGTCAATCTTAAGATTTTCCTTCCTTTTCAACGGTTTCTTATTACACATCTTATCTTCATCTATATAGCAGTTTCCAAAGTTCCAGAATAGGATAGGATTATAAGCAATAACAAGATGAGCCGGACGGCTCTTTGCCGCCAGCTCCAGCGATTCTACCGGTGATGTAAACGCCCCGTAGGTCTGGGGAACAGCACGCAGTATCTTGTCCGGGTTCTTCCCGTGTCCCAAAAGTCCCGCTGCAAGCGCGTTGCGTATCTCGCTTGCCTTGTAAGCATCATAGCCTATCCGGCATATAAACAAATTACGGTCACGCCTTAATATGTCGTTTATAATCATGTCCATATCTATGACAGCACCGGGGCATACTTTCAACCAGCCGCCATCTACCCACATCCTATAAAGCTCACGGTTCGGGTGGGTTTCTATTGTTTCTTCCGGTATATAGCTATCCATAAACAGATAGAATTTTTTATCTTCCTTATTATAAATATTGTAAACCACGGCGGAAAGGTCATCAGAAACAGACAAGTCAAAAGCCACCATAGCAGACGGTCTTCCCTTCACCTGTTCCAAATTGATGTTCATGGACAAGGAATGGGCGAAATTCTGTGTTATCCACGGTTTTACGGAGCCTGCAACAAAGACATTAAGTAACTTGGTTTTAAATTCTATCATAGCCTCAACGTTGCGTATCGCCTTGTTCCACATCTGGCGGTAATAACCCTCCTGTACCGTTATGCCAATATGCGGATTACATTTCTTCCACAGCTCCGGAGTACTCATGTGCTCATCGTCAAGCTCCCATTCATCCGGCATAAACAATGACGCGAATTGCGTATCATCGTCATATTCTCCTAAAAGGACTTTCTTCGCATTTTCCAGCTCTATAGCGAAAGGTCCGTCAGGTACGCGGCTTGCAGTAGTTATAATCACTGTCAGAGGCTCCCTTCTCATACCCATAGAAGACACCATAACTTGCATAAGTTCCGCACCCTCCGAGTGATCCTTCACATATCTCGCCTGCGCATATTCGTCAAAGATAAAAAGAGATGCGTTAAGACCGTCCTTTGCATCACCGCCCCCCGACAGACATTCCACAAAGGATTCTTTCCCGTATGTGTTGGTAGGCCTCCATCCCAGCCATTCACGATTTGTCTTAAAACTGCGTCTATCCGGATCCAATTGATTAATAATACCCTTTATCTCATTAAAACATATCTTAGCCTGCCGCCCTGAATTCGCGCCCGTGTATGCCTGCGCGTTCGCATCCCCAAAAAGCAGGTCATTAACAGCAAGAGAAGCCGTAGAGGTGGTCTTTGAAAACTTTCTCGGAACGAACAGAATAGCCTCCCTTACCAGCCGCCTCAACTCCATCACACGCCCGTTGACGACCTTTGTTCCCTTCTTTCTTTCCGTCATATCTTCCACGCTGCCTATATCTTCCCATCTGTAAAACCCCAGTATAGAGGCAAACTGGAAATACTGCACGGGGGTTAGCTTATAACTGCGGCGTCCGTTTATTCCCGAAAATTTAAGGCTCTCATATAAGGCTACAAACACTTTCACTCTTTTTTTCTGAAACGTGTAAGTGTCCATCAGACGGAGGAATTTCAGCACAGAAAGGACCTCGTACAGGTTATGCCCCTCCGGGCAGGACTGCACGCCATATATATAAGAAAATAGCCGACCGTCTATTTTCCTTAGATTATACCTATCCAAATCAACAGATGTCAGCCTATCCGTATATCCTTTTTTCAGTGCTTTTTTCTCATCCCATTCATTCATCATTCGTCCTCTCCGTCATTCACATTATTGATATTCTCCATTAGTTTATCCAGCGGACTGGGACCACGACTTCCGCCATCATCAGGCTTGGTCATTTCCATATTCATTTTCAACCCTTTCAATAGTTTCATCAAAGGCGAAGCCTGTTCGAACGGAACTCTTGCCAAAGGGTCAATTCGCTTTCTTACATGTCCCTCCCGGCTCTTCTCTTCATACACGATATTATATCCATCATCCAAAACCTCCTCCGTGATTTTTTTAAACAACAGATACAGACGGGAAAATATATCAATCTGACAGTTCAACTCCTTGGAATACTTATTGACATCTTTCAATGTTTTTATAATCGTATCCCTCTGATTTTTTATTTTTTTGCTGACCGCCCGTTGTTCCTCGCTTTTTTTCTTCATTGTGTTAAATATTTTAATATTACCTATTTTTACAATATTGTTGTTATTCCGAGTAATCCCAAAGTGTCACCCCCAAATCCAAATTTTCAAAACTAAAATTTGTGATGCCCGGTGGGAGTGGGTTTGAGTAATCCGGGTGGTCTTAAAAAAATCCCCCCCCCCGGATTATAAGATAAACCTTTCCTTAAACCGGGATAATGAACGGTTCGCATTCTCTTTCACCTTAACTCTGCTATGTGACTTCATTCCTGCATGAATCAAAGAATGGCAGTCGTGGCATAATGACTGTAGGTTGTCCACATCAAACATGAGAGCTCTCATTTCAGTGACTGTCTTGGCTGACTCACACGGCATAACATGGTGAACCTCTGTCGCTGCCATTATCACTCCATTTTGCTTGCAAGCTTCACATAACGGTGACTGTTCAAGTTTTCTTCTTCTTGTTTTTCTCCATGCCATGGAGCTGATCATCTTCCTGTAATTATAATCCCTGCTCATTTTCTACTTTTTTGTTTCTTGTTATAACCGGAACCATTCCGTATTTATTCTGCCCCATAAAACCACTAACCTCCGTAGATACATCATTATGTATACCATCCGATGATACAGGAGACATATCAAGTAACTCCTTGATGATATTATCATAACCGTTGACTCCTATATTACGTCCGATTACAAGTAATCGTTGTGCTAAATTCGGATATAAATACCGAAATACTTCCTCTAATACCTGCTCTTTTTTAGAGGAATGGTGCATTCCTTCCCCATTTTCCGTTATACAGCTTGATACATATCTCCTTCTGTTGGTAACTCTATATATGAATACTGATGCCACTCTTTTAATATCATCATATGCCGACGGTTTAACAGTATTTACCCTGTCCTTCACAGCTCTAAGCCGCTGGAATATATCCATAAGTTCAGTTTCATTAGTATTAACTCCATTATATTCTGTTTCGCAATCGGCCTTTTCGATAAATGCTGACAGCAGATATTGCATCACCTCATATCTGCTGTTAAACTTATATTCCTTCACAATTTTATCCAATTTATCAGCAGCCTCCACACTTATCTTTGCCTGCACCATCACATGTTTCAATCTAGACTTATCCCTCATAATTTATTCCTTTCTGTTCCTTTATTATTACATATTGCAATCTCCACACATATCCACAAGACAATCAAATATTTCTCGTGAGTATTCAACCCCATTAATTACGATTACCTCGCTACCATTTTGGTCAAAATAAACTCCATCATTCATTTCTGTTCCGTTTTGAGCTTTTCAGACTACATCATTAATACTAATTTCTCCTTTCAATACTCGTTCTACCTGTCTGTCGATTATCTCTTGAAACTCTATCTGGCAGATAAGCGAGCAATCCGGTATAATCTCTTCTACTGGGTCGCCCCGCCACGTTGGTAGTTCATCCAAGAAGATGCGCCCGTCTTTATCTTTCAAGCAGGTAGCTCCAACATCACGCTCAATCTGCGCCATTTGAGCAAATACTTCCGGGAAGTCCTTCCGTATCTTGTTCCAGTATCCCATTCCCCCTTTCACGCAACCGATGCAGTTGTTGTTATTGTAGCCCATCTTGTACATGGCCGGAATTTCAATACCAGCTTTCCAAAGCATTCCCATCGCATCCGGCTTCGTAATCTGTTTTTCAATTAGCGGAAACAGTGGCTTTGTGTTTGGGTACTGCTGTTTTAATCGGATGGCTCGGTTTATCTCTTTAGGGTCGTAATCAAAGCCCCAAACTTGACCGTCCCAAGAACCAAGTTCCTTCTCTAGCTTGTAACGGACTTGTTTCTTTAGTTCTAATGTGCAAGTTGCACCAGTAGGACCATTGATGTACCGTTTTTTAATCAGTACATCTTTTACGTTGAAAAACTTATCGCTGCGAATGGTATGAATTGGCTGCCCGTACCATCTCTCGCAATCTGAGATAAATCGGACATTATCTGGATGCCCGGAACCTGTTTCGATGTAGTAAATTTGCACATCATCATACAGACTTAGTGCTATCTTACAAGCTACTGCGGATGTTACACCGCAACTAAACCAAGCTATTATCATTTTATTCCTTTCTATATAAATATGAATATAGTAAATTTCTACTAATGCCAAGTTGTTTTGCAATGTCTGTTTTGCACATACCTTCTTTTAGCATGTTATTGATTATTGATTCTTTTCCGCTAAGTTTATATTTTTTATTTTTGCTTCCTTTAGGACGGCCAAGGACTACGCCTTCCATTCTCTTTCTGGCTAATGCTTCTTTAGTCCGCTGGCTAATCATGTCACGTTCTATTTCAGCAGCAATTCCGAAAGCAAAAGCAAGAACCTTACTCTGTATGTTGTCTCCAAGTTCGTATCCATCTTTTACCGTATAGACCTTAACCTCATGAAGCATACAGAACTCCAATATTCGCATAATCATGAATAATTTTCTACCAAGACGGGAAAGCTCGGATGTGATTATAACATCACCCTTTTGCAATTTCTTCATAAGCTTGCCCAATAACCGTTTTTCAGGCTCCTTCGTCCCAGATATGCCATCATCAATAATCCAATCATCAACCGATAATCCCAAGGATTCCGCTTTTTTACAGACTCCTAACTTCTGATTAGCAGAGTCCTGATCATCTGTACTAACTCTTAAATATCCGTATATCATAATACTGATTCTATTAATTGCATGGCTTTCAAACCATAATGTTTAATAATTATTTCCTTCATAGACATGAACTCCCATTCTTCAGGATACATATTACGCAATCTTTTGTCTAGCGCAATTATATCAATAACCAATCTATTCTCAATAGCTGATAACAGTGCATCATGTAAGTCAATTATCGGGACATTAGGTAATAGCCGTTGAAATTCGTTACGGAATTTTGCCCACTCGCCTATTTTAAAATGACTTATATTTTTCATGATTAATTAAATTACACCAAGTATTATCATTCTCCCAAAACCATTGATATCCACCGGCATGTTTACGCTTACCGGAACAACAACTAATTATATTTCGTCCGCATATTCCTGCTTTTCTGCCAGCCTCGCTTGCAGAAGGATAAATACCAACGAGTTCATCATCTTTTATTGCAACAACAGGCTTTGCATTCCATCCGGATATTCGATAGTTTCGCACAAGATTTTTCACTCCTATTCGTTTTATCCTTTTAGCTTTACGCATATCCATGTAATCAGCCCACTTTTTCCCTTTGTTATGAGGAGTGTGGCCCTTCAAGAACCTGCCGTTTACCAAATTTCTCTCTGGGCGCTCAGGCGGTATATATAATTCACTCATTTCTATATCGTTATTAGTTATTCTTTGAAATCCAGTTATCAGTATCACAGTGAAAGCAATATCCACTTTTAGGATGTTCCGCACCGTCTTTAGCTCCACAAGTTCCACAATAATACTCCTTATCATATTCCGGGGAAAGACCTTTATTCCGTTCTTTGACGACTACTTTTCTTTCTTCAAGCATCATCATTTTATCGGGATTACGGCTCAAATAAAATTTTCTGACTTTATGTATTTGCTTTTCAAATAGTTCGTCAGATTCAGCTATTTGCCTTGCTGTATATTTGCTCATATCTATTCCGTTTTGAGCCATTTTCCTGATGTCAGGTAAATGGTAATTATTCGCAATTAAATTCTAATTGTATTATCATCAAGCTATTAATCAACCTCTACAATCTGATATCTCCCTTTTTTGATGTAAATCTTATGGTTGTAATAATCCTTGATTACTGCATATCCAGACTGGGGCCTAATATTACCTGTTAAATCCTCAACATAAGAATTTTCGTAGGCTTCCACTGTTGCGCTGCCGCAGGCTTTCACTGTTGCGCTGTCGTAGGCTTTCACTGTTGCGCTGTCGTAGGCTTTCACTGTTGCGCTGCCGTAGGCTTCCACTGTTGCGCTGTCGTAGGCTTTCACTGTTGCGCTGTCGCAGGCTTCCACTGTTGCGCTGTCGTAGGCTTCCACTGTTGCGCTGTCGTAGGCTTTCACTGTTGCGCTGCCGTAGGCTTTCACTGTTGCGCTGTCGCAGGCTTTCACTGTTGCGCTGTCGTAGGCTTTCACTGTTGCGCTGCCGTAGGCTTC
>ERZ1673704.377-NODE-377-length-34261-cov-133.045080_pt1 | contig 34261 bp, 19 predicted proteins | sample MGYA00580234_ERZ1673704 | MGnify/ENA primary metagenome ERZ1673704 (study PRJEB41218, sample SAMN15661757) | gut metagenome | host: Homo sapiens | place: Canada: London | collected 2015-08-20/2019-03-30 | study: EMG produced TPA metagenomics assembly of...
GTCACCGTTCAGGTTCTCGTTGTCGTTGTTGCAGGCTACCAGTGCGAGGGCGAGCATCGCAAGTGCAAAAAATCTTGTCTTCATTATATTCTGTTATTATATTAGTTAAATTCCATTTCAATAATTGCTGCACCTTAGCAAAATCAAAGCAAGCTTTGCTTCTGCGTTCGGTTTGCTAATTATTTACAAATCGGCATTTACATCATCACCTTTCACTTCTTCCCAGCCGTTGATTTCGACTCCGTCCACTTCCATGCCTTCGGGAGTCTCAACCAGCGTTCCGCCGAGGGTCAGCGATTCGCCCTTTCCGGTGTTGAACCCCTTGAGGGCTTCCGTGATGTCGCTTTTCAGCGTCGTGGGGGTCGGGTTGCCGTCCGCATAGCGGATTTCACCCGTCAGCAGTTGTTCCGTGCCGGTCACACCCAGCAACCGCACCGTGGCTTTCCACTTGCCGGCATCGTCACCTTCGGTTATCTTGGTGAAGGGCAGCACGACGTTTGAAGCGGCTCCGTAGGTATCGGTAGCGAAATCGAGTGTTCTGGCTGCACCCGTCAGATAAGCAACAATCTCCGTGATGCGTCCGGCGGCATCACCCGTCGGTTTGACGACAAGCGTCAGTTCGCGTACCTGCTGCTTCATTGCGGCGGTCAGCGGATAGTCCTTGTCTTTCTCGATGCTCACCTGTTTCGTATAGGTGAAGAACCATCCAGGGGCATTGTTCACAAAGGCATCCGTGCCTGCCCGGTTTCCCGTGGCTGCGGCAATGGTGGCGGTGGTACCATTTACCGTGATTCCTTCAGCCGGGTTCCACACCGCAAGGGTGTAGCTGCCCGGAGCAAACAGATGGTCGGGGGCATGGGTGGCGGAAGTCTCCGTACCCGTATAGTCGCCCATGGTGACCGTCCACGTGGCAGGTATGTTGATACCCTCACCGCAGGCCGACCAGTCGGCTGTCACCGCAATTTTCCCATAGTCGGGATGCGGCGTGTCATAAAGCGTGTCCTTCACGCAGGAAGATAGCAGCACGGCGGCTGTCATTCCTACCATATTTATATATTGTCTTGCTTTCATACTCTATTCCTCCGTATTAGAATAACTTCCATACCAATGTCACACCGGCGTTGATGGGGCCACACCAATTTTTTGTCTCGTTGCCACAGCGCACGCGCACACCATCGATGACTTCATATTTTTCGAAATCGGCATTCAGGTAGCCCAAACCGAGGTTGAAATCAAGATCTAATGCCTTGTTTAGCCGCAGCTGATAGCCGGCGGTGATGCCGCCACCCATCAGGTCGCCCTGCTTGCCTGTTTCGGAGAGCTTGTAGTTGAACTGTCCAGCCTTGAACATCGCGCCCAGATGCCAGGCTTTCTTCTCACCCATATAGTAACGTACTTCCGGAGCCACTTCCCAGAGTGCATAGCGGCAATCTTTGTCATTCCAACTCCAAGAAGTCCACGAGCCGTTTACGGCAATGCCCCACGACGGGCAGATGCGCCATTCCACGCCAAGATCTGGTGTCATGGTAGCCCAGCGCAGCAGGTTGGCACGCAGGGAAAAATGATAGTCGGTTGGGGTTTCCAATGGCATGTCGGTAAGTTTATTTTGGTGAGCGGCTTTCTCGGCTTTTGCCTTTTCTGCGGCAAATCGGGCTTCTTCCGCTTTACGTTGCTCTTCGGCAAGCCGTTCCTGCTCGGCACGCTTCTCGGCTGCCAGTCGTTCGGCTTCCGCCTTGCGTCGTGCTTCCGCTTCCGCATCCGTCACGGCTGTTTCCTTTACCAGTACCGTCAGGCGCACGGTAACAAAATCACCCTCAGTCGCATGGTTGCGGGTAATGAAATTCTCCTCTTTTATTTCCGCGCGTGTAATCAGTTCGGATTTTACTCGATTGGCACGGATCTTCGCCGTTGCAAGGTTCTCGGCTTCACTGCTCTGCGAATTGCAGTATCCGTCAACCAGTAGCGGCAGTTTGCCGTCAAGAATTGTTGCTTTGTTGTTTTCGATACATTCCAACAGGCGGGCAAGTTCCGTGTCATTGCCATTCCAAGGCACGTAGAACATGTCCTTCTGCGGAACGAACCGGAAGGTGTAGGTCGTGTCTGCTTTCTGCTGCGCAATGACAGGAAAAGTTACCGTCATCAGCCACAGAAACAGGGTAAGAAAAGTGATTTTTCTGCTCATATAAACTTGAATTTATTATCTTTGTCTTCTCCAAAGGTAATAAATGCCATTCAGCGCCCAAAATATTACAAAAACTTTTTCTGTTGAAATACAGCGTTTTATAAAAAAATAGTCGTTTGAGCACTTTTCAAATTGTCGTTAGAGCACCTTTTTGTCGAATTAGCACTTTTTTTGTCGTTTGAGCACTTTTTGGAAATGGGTTTCTGAGACCTTTTTCATCGGCTTTTTACCACACAAATTATTCCAGATTTGCTTTTTTCCACTTGCCAGGCGTACATCCTTCCTTCTCGGTAAATGATTTGATAAAGTTACTGCGGGAAAGAAAACCGGAAGACTCAGCCAGCTTCTGTATATTGATTTCCGGATGCTCCTTCAGTATGTTTTTCGCATACTCCAACCGGAGACCGGTTATCCATTCGCGGAATGTCATTTTATACGTAGTCTTGATATAAGCGGAAAGATAGGTACGGTTCGTATGAAGTATTTCGGACAGTTCTTTTATGGTAAGTCCCTGCTTGACATAGCCGTCCGTCTTTATCCAGTTGTCCACCTTCTCTATAATTCCTGTATAGGATACTGGTATTTCCTCTTCTGAAACCATTTCGGGTTCAGTTCCCGAATTTGTCAGAAGTTCTTCTTCAGATTGTATATCCTGCTCAAAAGCATTTTCCACCTGTTCATAGAACAGCAGGTAGTTCTGATAGCTGTAGAAAAGATAGCAGTAGAACGGTATTGACGACAAAATCCAGATAAAAACATATTTGTCTGGCAGAAATGTCAGCAATCCGCATCCGACACCGAAGATAACAGCCCAATAAGTGAATATGGAAAGCCATTCGATATATGCGCCTATATCATCCGCCTGAGTTTCATTGAAAATTCGAATGGCTCTACGATATGCAACTATGACTCTGCGAGCTAGAACGACTCCAAAAACAACTAACCAGACAGCTAAAGCAAATAAAGAGATTTTTTGTATGATTCCGCTTGGCACCAGGAACACCACAACTCCGGAAAGAGTTGAGAATATAATCCATAAAATGATATGTGTCCACACACGCCGTTTGGTAATGTAAAAACAATCAAGCAACATTATCAATGCCGAACTGAACAAAGAATAGCACAGGAAGTATGTGGACATGTTCATCAATATGGAAGAATCCGCATTTTTGAATCGAATACCAAAGAAGAAATGTACCGAATAATTTGCCGAAAGCAGCAGCATAGCTATACCCATAATCTGTCGGGAGCGGAGATAATTCTTGAAAATTTTCTTTTCAGGAGTCTTTGCAAACAAAAAATAAAAGCCGAAGAATAACATCAACGGCAGTGCGGCACAAAGTGAAAAACTGTATATTGATGGTTCCATTGTTATGCTTATTTGATTTTGATACAAAGATACGTCTTTTCTTCACAAATAGACACATAATCTATGATTTAACGTTATAGATTCGGTCATATTAGATTGAATAAATTATTAGAATTAAAGCCAGTGGTGAAAAATTCAACCACTGGCTTTTTCTGTCAAGACTTCGATATTAAAGTTTTACACCTTTGGATTCCGATAAATCGGGTCTCCCTATAATTAAATGACTGCGTACAAAGTCCACGTGCGGGCTTTCCGGCTGTTGTTCCGGCTGTTTTTTCTCGTTGCCTTGCCGGTTCTCTTCCGTGTTTTCCTGAGTCGGAGGAGCCAGCTCAAGCTGTATCTTGCGGTCCAGTGCGGCGAGTTCGGACTTCAGCTGTTTCAGCTCGTCCTCCTTCTTCCACACCTTGCCCGCTATCTCCTGCAACTGCGGAATCTCCTTTTCCAGCACTTCGTTCTTAGACTTGTACTGGTCGATGATGGTCGGAATCCTCTCCAATGCGTTCAGAAAGTTTCGTGCGGCAGCAATCGGGTCTGCCATCGCCAGATGCCCGTTGTTGTAGGTGTACTTGTAGTTGCCCTCCACCACGAAGCGGTTGTCGGTGAACTCCAGACCTTCTTTGAGTGTCCTCTCGCTGACCACCTTTATCGGAAAGCCGTAAAGTTCCCCGACAGCCTTGTACAGTCCACCAGTCGTGGCGTTCTTGGCGATTTCCTGCAAACGCTTACCGATGACCTTCTCATCCGTTGAATCCACGCCGTCCACCTTGACAAGATTAAGGCGGCTGCCTTCCTTATCAGTCTGCACAACGGAAAGAAAACGGTTCCAGTCTTCCGTCATGGCTTCGATGAAAGCCGTGTTGTTGCGCAGTTCTCCCGTCTTGGATTCCAGCTTGAACTCCGAATCGCGCTTGCCCTTGTTGAACGACTTGCGTTCCCCTTCGAGCGAGGCGATACGCTTCTCTAATTTCGCCTTATCCAAAAGGTCGGTATTGCCGGAGAGCAACGCCATATACTCCGAGAAGTTCATACCCGATTTTTCGTCCATTGCTCCCTCGTCGATGATACGTGCGCCCATCGCTCCACTTTTGAGCTGCGATATGAACGTCTGCTTGCAGTGCAGCAGATTGAACTTGTAGCTGTCCAGCGACTTTTCCACCGCGTAGATGATGACATCCACGTTGTTCTCGGCAAAATGCTTGGCAATCTCGTTCCCGGCTCTAACACCCCGTCCGTCACGCTGTTGCAGGTCGGACGGTCGCCACGGTGTATCAAGGTGATGGATAGCCACACACCGTTTCTGTGCGTTCACACCCGTTCCGAGCATGGAGGTGGAGCCGAACAGCACACGCACCGTTCCGGCATTCATGGCGTCTATCACCGCCTTCCGAGCCTTGTCGGTCTTGCACTCCTGAATGAAGCGCACCTCGCTTGGCGGTATGCCGTAGTCCTCCGTCAACTTGCGCTTGATTTCCGAATAGACGTTCCACCCGTCTCCCGGCTGGTATGTCCCCAAATCAGAGAATACGAACTGCGTTCCCTTCTGCGCGTCGTATTTTTGGTAATACTCCGCAATCATCTTGGCACAGTGACTCGCCTTGTTGTCGGGGTGGTCTTCATAATTCGGGTCTATCATACGCATGTCGAGTGCCATCTTGCGGGCATAGTCCGTGGCGATAAGCATCTTCGCCTTTTCCTCCGTTTCCGAAAGCGGCAGTCTGCCCAACAGGGTGGCATCGCCAGTCTTTGCGAACTGCATCAGTTTCTGTATGAAGTCCTCCTGTTCCGGCGTTGGCGGTATGTGGTGCAGTATCTCGTTCTTGGCAGGGCGGTCAACGCCCACATCCTCCGCCGTGCGGTAGTCCGTGATTTCATTATAGAAGGCGGCAAGCTCCGGCACTTTGATGAAGTAGCGGAAACGCTCCTTCTGGACCACATTGTTCGTCACGTTAAATTCAAAATCCGTCGTCTTCTTGGCAAATATCGCCGCCCAAGCGTCGAAACACCTTATGTCCTGCCGTTCCAGCTCCTTCGGGCGCAGGTACTTGAACAGCAGGTACAATTCAGTCAGTGAGTTGCTGATAGTCGTGCCGGAGAGGAAGGTCGCACCCAAGTCTTTTCCTGTGCGCTCCTGTATGGTGCGTATGGCAAAGAGCATGTTAAGTGCCTTCTGGCTTCCCTCGCTGTTTCCCAATCCCGCCACACGGTCGTGGCGCGTGTTGAAAGTCAGATTCTTGAACTGGTGGCTCTCATCTATGAAGATGTGGTCGATGCCCATCTGCTTGAAATCCACCACGTCGTCCGTGCGTGACTTTATGGCGTGTTCCACCTTCTCCAGCTTCGCTTCAAGGTTGTGCTTGCGCTTCTCCAATCCTTTCAGCATCGCCCGCGACACGTTCTTTCCCTGCTGCCGTAGCACTTCGAGGTTTTCCTCCACCGTGTCAAGCTCTGCTTGCAGGATGCGCTGCTGCAATTCCGGCGACTGCGGTATCTTGCCGAACTGGTCGTGCGACATGATGACGCAATCGTAGTCGTTGTTCTTTATATTATTGAAGAAGCGCACACGGTTGGCGGTCGAAAAGTCCTTCTCCGAAGCGTACAGAATACGTGCGTTGGGATATGCCGCCTGATAGGTGGCTGCAATCTCCGCAACGTTGGCTTTCAGCCCGATAATCATCGGCTTGTGTGCCAAATTCAGACGCTTCATCTCATGCGCGGCGATGCACATTATCAGCGTCTTACCGGTTCCCACCTCGTGGTCGCAAATTCCGCCGCCGTTCTGTTTCAACATCCAGACGCAATCCATCTGTGAGGGATAGACGCTCTTGATACCCCGGCTTGCCAGCCCTTTCAGGTTGAGGTCGGGAAAAGTCTGGTGCGAGCCGTCATACTTCGGGCGCACGAAACAGTTGAACTTGCGGTTATACATCGTCGTGAGCCGTTCCTTGAACTGCGGCGACTGTTCTTCCAGCCATTCGGAGAACCCGTTACGGATTTCGTCTATCTTCGCGTTGGCGAGCTGTATGCCCTCGCTGTCGCGTACCTTGATGTCGTTGCCGTTCTCGTCCTTGCCGATACTTTTCATCATGTCGGGGCAGGTGTTGTGCAGGGCGTGCTTCAACAGGTGCATACCGTCATAGTTCCGGTAATAGCCCTTTACTAAAAACTCGTCCGTGATCTTCATGGTGCGGTAGCCGCACGCCACGGAAAACTCGTCCATGCTTGCGGAGTAGGCTATTTTCACGTCCGTGTCGAAAAGGTGGCTCATGTAGGCGGCATACACGCCCGTGGGAATCCAGCGTTCCCCGAAATTGAAGTCGAGGTCTTCAAAGGAGATGCGCTGCGGTTCGGCCTCCTTCAATGCCTCCCACGCCTGTTTCACCTCCGGCATCCGCTCACTTTCGGGATTGTCCTCCATCCAGCCCTCTATGCGTTCCGCCTTCTCTATCACGTTCCCCGCGATGAAGCGGTCTTTGATTTCGTAACCGGTTACGAGCGGGTTGTAGAAGATGCGCCCCTTGAGGGCACCAAGCAGTTCCTCTTCCGTAGTGTCGGTTATCTCCTGCATATAGCCGAGATTGACCGTGCCGAACTTGTTGAGCGATGCGGACAAGGCTTCTTCGGGAGAGCCTGCATTGACACGGCTCTCCACCGAGAAGGAAACGGGACGGTCGAAGATGTCCGCCTTGACAAACTTGCCGTCCTCCGCACGTTCCAGCGAAAGGATGTCGCGCCCTCCGGCATCCATCATCACCAGTTTCACGTTCTGTCTGGCGTTGAGGTTACCGTAACGCATGACAAACTCATCGTAGTAGGTGTTGAGATACCCGCGCTGCGGTTTGTGTTCCGTATGGTTCTCCGTCTCGTGGCTATACAGACGTTCGTAAGCGTCACGGAGCGATATATACAGCATCGCTTTCTCTTTTTGATAGCCACGGAGGTCGAGCGGTTGGAAGGTCGCACCGTAAGGCGTGAGGTCTTTCAGGTAACCGAGATTGCGTGAAGCATCCAGCACCATCGAGCCGTCACGGTGGTGTGGCTCCAGCAGGCCGTTGAACGGACGGGGAGAAAGGTCCATGACTTCCTCCTTCGGCTTTTCCGTTTCAAGTTCCGGGAACAGGGAAGTGGCAACCGTTTCGGAAGTAGGCACAACTTCTGCCAGTGTTTCAGGTTGCTTTATTTCTTCCGTTTGTTCCGGCTTTTTATCCATATTGTCCGAAGAAGGCGCAAAAGCAGGGTTCAACGTGTCTTTGATACCCATCTTTTTCAGTTGTTCCTGCCTGTGCCGTTCTGCCTCAAGCCGTAGGGCCTTGCGCCGTTCCGCTGTCAGACTCATCATTGTCTCATAGAAGCCGTTGATGGGAGGATTGGTTTCCCAATCCAGAGTGGCGTAAATGTCGTCCGGGTCGTTTGGCTTTTCGGCATTTTCCGGCTTTTCTTCCTTATTACCGTTTACCGGCTTGGCGGCTTCAACGGGTGGAGTAACTTTGACCTGCGGTTTAGGCGTGGACGGCATAGGCTTCGGCTTGCTTTCCTTTTTCGCTGCCTTTTTCTTTTTTGCCGGTTCCTCTATGGGCATACCCCAAAGGTCGAGCAGGGTAAGCTGCACGGCTGACGAATGGTTGGGTTGGCGCGGCTCAATCTCCGGCTTTTCCTCTATGGGCTGTGCCTGCGGCTTCTCCACTCCCTTGACAGGCTCAATTACAGAAACGGGGGCTATTACAGAAGGTGATACCTTTTCTGTTTTCGGAGCAGGTTGCACTTCCGCAGCCGTGCTTTCCTCCTTTGTCGGATGCAGGCTGTGTTTCTCATACAGTTTCCTGTCAAGTTGTTGCAGTTCTATTTTCAGATGCTCCCGCAAGTCTTCCGCCAGTTGTGCGATGTCCCCACGGTGCAGGAGTTTATAGGCTGGTTTCCCGTATGGGTCGGTACTTCTGATCAAATCCGTGTGTGAAAGCGAGCCGATGCTCCATACATACCCATTTACGGAAGTGCCGATAGGGGTCTGTTCGGTCTGCACGAAGAGTTTTTCGTTGTAATACAGTTCACCATTCTTTCCGCTGTTCTTTTGCAGGATAATCAGGTCGCTGCCCACCTCCGTTCCCGCGTTATCCGTAAAGAGGTTGTTCGGCAGGCGGGCTACGCCCACCAGATTGGCATGGTTCATCATATACTCGCGTATGGGCGCGTTAGTCGGGGCATCCAGTACCCCCTGCGAGGTGATGAACGCCACGATTCCGCCTTCACGCACCGCGTCAAGGCTTTTCAGGAAAAAGTAATTGTGTATCGTCCGTGCCGCCGAGAGCCTTGCAGGATCCTTGCTGCCCGAAAAATCCGGGTCGAACACCGCCACATCGCCAAACGGTATATTGGAGACAGCCAAATCAAAATGGTTCATGAACGGCTTTTCTATCTTCTCGAAGCCCTGTACCCTTACTTTCTGTCCGGGATGCAGGTGCTTCAGTATCTTGCCCGTCATCAGGTCTTTCTCAAAAGCCATGATGTCCGCGTCCGGTCTGTTCTCCAGCACGGCGTCCACGAATGCACCGACACCTGCCGACGGCTCCAGCACCCGGTCGGGACGGATGCCGTGTTCATGCAGCACGTCCGCGATGGTCCCAGTTATCTCCGGCGGGGTATAGAAGGCGGTCAGCACGGACTGCTTCATGGCATCCATATACCGTTTGTACTCCGTCTCGTCTTTTGTGTTCTCCCGCAGCAACCTGTGCAGTTCCACGGTAGGGGCAAACAGTTCGAGGTCGGACTTCGCCCAGTGGACGGCATCCGTCAGTTCCCTTGCAGGGTTGAGTATGCTCTTCAGTCCCCCGAAACCGCAATAACGCTCTAACAAGAGCCGTTCGCGTGCGGTGGGTGTGCGCTGTTCCCTGTCAAGGAGGAATGCCGTCCGTATCGCCTCGATGTTGTCCCGCAGCCTCTGTTTGCGGTTAAACGCCATACTCTTCGATATAGAGGATGACGGCTCCCGTCAGCTCCGTGTAGAGCAGGTCATATTCGGGCGACAGGGCGAAATTGTCATCCGAGAGGTCATAGATGGAGAATACGTTTCCGACAAGTGGCAGCAGCTTCTGGGTAAAGGCTTCACATTTTTCTTCCGGTACTTCACCCGCAAATTCGTTCTCCACGACTTCGCGCAGGATGGCGTGCCTGGAGTAGCGAAGGCCCTCCGTCAGCACCTTCATCGCCAGTTCCTGCGCCCCGTCGGCAGGATAGCCTTCGAGCCTTGCCCGTTCATACGCTTCGGCGGCACGGTCGGTTCTTTCTCGGATGAAGGCTTCATCGGCTGCCTGTTCGAACTTGTTCGTGGTGAGGTAGTCCAGCAGGTACAGACCGTAATAGGAAAAGTCGGTCCGACCCTCGTTTTTCTTCTTGTTGTTCATTTCTTTGGAATTTAGTGGATTGATAATGATGATAGGGATAATCGTTGGAAAACGAGAAGAAAAAGGCACCCGGTATCCCTCCGAGTGCCACCACTAAATCCAAAGTATGAGTGTAATCCGGTATCGAAGAACAATTCATTACTCTGAACCAGTGGCAAAGTTAAACATTTATTTTCTTCTTTTCGCAGAGGTCGCTTTACTTTTCCTTTCTGGGAACACGAAAACCGTGTTATAGTCCCCGTCAAAGGCGACTACGGCATCAAAACTCTTGCCCTGCTTGCTCTTGAATCCTTTGAGCAGTTTCGTGTGTCCGTCGGTGAGCAGGTTTTTGATTTCATCATCAGAGAGGGTGCGGTTTGCTTTCAGGCGGAACACGGGCAGACCGCACTCCGCGTTGTCGCAGCGGACGACCTTGCCGTAAAACTGCATCGTCCCCGCTCCGCACTTGGGACACTTGCAGCCGGAATCCCTGCGGGCGAACAGCTTGTCGCACGACAGCAGTTCGGAGGTAATTTCCCGTGTATATGCCTCAATCTTCCTGCGGAAGTCATCGGCGGGCAGTTCCCCACGCTCGATGCGTGCCAATTCCTTTTCCCATTCGCCCGTCATGGCGACATCGGCAATACGCATCGCCTTCACGACCGAGTAAAGGGCAAGCCCTTTTTCGGTGGGGACAAGCGACTTCTTGCAGCGTTCCATATAGCCGCGCTTGAAAAGCGTTTCGATGATGGACGCACGGGTGGCGGGCGTGCCGATGCCGCAATCCTTCATAGCCTGCCGCAATGCGTCGTCCTCTATCTCCTTGCCAGCCGTTTCCATCGCGGACAGCAGGGTGGCTTCGGTATGCAGCGGCTTGGGTTTGGTCTTTCCCTCCGTGATGGAGGCGGCTTTCAGTGCCAGCGTGTCGCCTTCCTGCCAACAGGGAATGGCGGCGGTTTCCTCTTGGCTGTTGTTCTCTTCTCCATTCTCCTTGCCATAGACGGCACGCCATCCGGCTTGCCTGATGATGCTGCCTTTTGCCACGAACTCCACTCCGGCACACTCTGCCGTGACGGTGGCAGTGTCCTTGACGCATTTTTCGGAGAAAGCCTCAAGCATGCGCCCGGCTATCATGTGATAGACGGTGCTGTCCTCTTTGGAGAGGAACAGCGGCTTCTCGCCCGTGACGAGCAGGGCATGGTGGTCTGTCACCTTGCCGCCGTCCAGGCTGCGGCGTGTCGGCACGGCTTTCGGCTGCAACTTGCCCTTCCATTCGGGCAGGCTGCCGATGAAGGCAAGCAGCTTGGGGATTTCCGCGAACACGTCTTCGGGAATGTAGCGGCTTCCGGTTCGCGGATAGGTGATGAGCTTCTTCTCGTAGAGCTTCTGCGCGATTTCAAGCGTCTGTTCCGCCGTGAAGCCATGCTTGGCGTTGGCTTCCTTCTGGAGCGTGGTCAGGTCGTACAGGAGCGGTGTTTCCTCCGTCTTCTCCTTGCGTTCGGCTTTCGTGACGGTGGCTGTGCCTGCCGACTTCACCTTATTATACAGTTCCGTCGCGGACTCTTTCTCTTTCCATTTTTCGGAAGAGGAAAACTTCACCGTTCCTTCATCGCAGCCGTCCGTTGCGATATGGAGCTGCCAGAAGGCTTCGGGGGTAAAGCGGCGGTTCTCCCAATAGCGTGCGCACACCATCGCCAACGTGGGTGTCTGCACCCGCCCGACGGAATACGTGCCGTGTCCGGCGGCGATGGAGAGAGCCTGCGTGCCATTGATGCCCACGAGCCAGTCGGATTCGCTCCGCGCTTTGGCGGCGAGGTAGAGGTTGTCGTATTTGCTGCCGTCTTCGAGTTTCCGCAGTCCCTCGCGGATAGCTTTGTCGGTGAGAGAGCTGATCCACAGGCGCACGAAAGGAGTGGTGCAACCCGTATAGTGGTAGAGGTAGCGGAAGATAAGCTCTCCCTCGCGTCCGGCATCGGTCGCCACGATGATTTGTTCGCTTGCATCGAACAGTCTTTTGATGACTTTTATCTGCGACACCACGCCGCTGTCGGGCTTGTAACCTTTCTCCGTCCTGACCTGACGGGGGACGAGCGTGAATGTGTCGGGAATAATCGGGAGGTTGTCACGGACAAATCCGCGCACGCCGTAGCCGTCGGGCATGGCAAGCTGAACGAGGTGTCCGAATGCCCATGTCACGGCATAACCGCCTCCCTCGAAATATCCTTCCTCTCTCTTTGTCGCGCCCACGATGCGGGCGATTTCACGTGCCACGGAGGGCTTTTCTGCAATGATTGTCTTCATGTCTTCTTCTTTTTTGTTGATACTTTGGATTTTATTTTGGATTCAGTGGCGGACACGGGATTACATTTTCATGCCCTTGCCCGTTTTCTTCTGCGGCTTCTCCTGCTGCTGTTGCTGGCGGGCGTCCTTCGGGTTGGTCTGACCTTTCTGCAACGGCTCTCTCAGATTCTTTGTAGCCTCGTTGGTCTTGCCATCGTTGTTCACCGCCACCTGCGTGCGGCTCTCGTTGGACGGAGCAACCTGCTGTGCATTGTCAGGGTTCGTGTCGTAGCGGTACGGGCGTCCCTTCTCCGGGTTGAACTTGATATACATCGTGGCATGGAAGCCCTGCTTGTCGGTCACGTTCTCCAGCTTCACGGCTTTACCCGCCACATAGTCGGCTTTCTGCTGGTCGGTGAAGCTCACGCCGCTCCATTTGCTGATGGGGCGGATGCTGCCGTCCTCGTTCGTCCACGTGTTGCGGCGTTGCTCCTTCTTGGTCTGTGCGGCATTTTCCCCGCCCTGCGCCTGACTTTTCGATGTGTCGCCTTTGGTTTCCTGTGTCTGTGCGGTACGGGGCGACTTGCCGGTTCCCGGCACGAACTCCACGCCGCGCTGCTCCACGTTCACTTGCAGGGTGGTGACGAACTTCCTGCCGTCCTTGCGTTCGATGAGTTTGTCGCGCACAGGCAGCCCGGCACGCAGCATGTCCTGCTCCTGCTTGGTGATTTCCGTCTTGCCGATGCGCTCCGGTATGCGCACCTTGTTTGCCGGGACATCCGTGATTTCGTTCGTCTTGCGGTCGATGCTGACGAACGAGGGGATGATCTCGCCCGTTTCCCTGTCCACGAGGTCCACAACCCTGCCGAGGTTGCCCGTTTCGCGCAGGTTCTTCCGGTCGTCGTCGGAGAACTTGTGTTCCTTGTACTCGTCGAGTTTCTGCTCCTTGCGGATGAAGTGCGGCACAAGGCTGACGTTGCCCTCGCCGTCCTTCTTGAAGGAGAGGCGGGCATCCAGCTCGAAAGCTTCTCCGCCGAAATTGGGCGACACCCTCACCAAGTCGGACTTGCCGTAGTTGAGCATCCTGTCAAGGTCGCCCGACTTTTCAAGGTCGTCGCGCTTCACGCCCCATTTCTCCTCCAACTCCTTCCAGTTGATCTTGCTCTCGTCGATGGGTTGGTAGCCCCGGTTGCTCTGCGCCTGCTGCGGGTTTTCCTGATTCTGTTCGTTTTTCTGTTCCATTTCTTCCTGTTTTTTAGGTTCGTCATCTTGTTTCTGTCCCGGTTGTTCCTGCTTTTCGGCGGACTGCTCCTCCTGTACTTTCTTTTCGTAGCCGGAGGTGTCCACCTTGTGGGGCGCAAGCATCTCCTTGTTGCCCTCGGGGTCTTTCAGCAAGTCCTTGATAACTTCCAGCAGCTTGTCGGCTTGGTCCGCCGCGACACGGTAGAAACCGAAGCGGCTGGGTTCCTTGCACTGCCGGAAGAAGTTCTTGAAGAAGTTGTCCAGCACGTCTCCGTGCCTGTCGAATTGCAGGAAACTCTGCGCGTTCTCCGCCTTTGCGGGGGTACGCTTGGGTGAGCCGTCGGCGTTAAGCCCGGCTACCACGCTAATCTCGCCCGTCTTCTCGTCGCGGACTATCAGCACGTCTTTTTCTGTTGTTTTCTTTGCCATTTGAAAAATGTTTTAATGGGTTATTTATTAAAGAAATTATGGATACGCGCCTTGTAGAAGGCTATATCTTCCTTGCGGAAATCCTTTACGTGTTCGGAGAGGAATGTCAGTACGTCCTCCTCGCTGTAATAGGTCTTTTTGCCGAGCGTCTTGTACGGCAATGCACCGATGCTGCGGTAGCGCTGCAGGGTACGCTTGCTTATCTGGAGCAGCATGCAGAGGTCTTGGTTGTCGAACATCCTGATACTTTCCATCGGGTTTGGGGCTTTGCCGGACGGTCGCAGGGAGAGCAGCAGCTCGTCCTGACGGTCGAGCCGTTCCATCAGCTTCTGCATCCAGTCCTCAAAATTGTTTCGTGTAAGCAGTTCCATATCTTATGTCCTCCTTCCTTTGGGTTTGCCGCCGCCCGTGCGCAGCGTGTGGTTGCGTTTCAGTTCCGTCAGTGTCGCTGCATCTTCTGCCACGGTGCAGTCTGCGAGCAGGCGGTCTATTTCCGACCGGCGGTAGCGGCATTTGCCGCGCAGCACGATATAGCCGATGCGCTGTTCGCTGCGCATACGTTGGAGGGTACGGGTACTCACGTTCAGCAGGTGCGCCGCCTCGCGGGTGGTGAGCAGCATGTCGGAAGACTCTCCCTTCCTCTCACCGGAAACGGCACGCACATAGACCGCTATCTCGGCTATCTGTTCCGTCAGGGCGGTGAAGGCGGAACTTTCAATCGTTATCACTTTCATATTTTGTCCTTTCTTTTGTTTCTCTGCGGCAAAATTCGGCAATAAACAAAAGGGGCTTTAACAACTCATTACGTGACTCACGTAAGATTTTCTTTGAAAGTGACTCCGTAACCCGGACAACCGGCGCAACAAGCTGCCGTATAGCGGAAAACGGCACGCATTCAAGGCGGCTGCGTTACCTTTGCGGTAAATCATTAAATGTTTTGGTATATGGAAATCGTATCTATCGAGAAAAAGACCTTCGAGATGATGCTGGCGTCATTCAACGCCCTCTCGGAGAAAGTCGCCGCCCTCAGGCGCAAAAGCGACGGCGGGCGGCTGGAAAGGTGGCTCACGGGCGAGGAGGTCTGCGGGCAGTTGAGAATCAGCCCGCGCACGTTGCAGTCATTGCGTGACAGGCGGCTTATCGGCTACTCGCAGATGAACCGCAGGTTCTATTACAGGCCGGAGGAGGTCAGGCGGCTTATTCCGCTTATCGGCACGATCTATCCCGATGGAAAATGACTCTGTTTTTATTAACCACTTAATCCGATGTTATGATGAACGAGAACAACGAGGTTTTCTCAATGGAGGACGAGCCGGTTGCCACCGCGATACAGAATATGCTCAAAGGCTCCAAATGGCTCTCCGCATTTTTGGAAAGTTACCGTCCGCCACTGGACGGGGAACATTACCTGACGGACAGGGAGGTGGCGGAAATGCTCCGGGTAAGCCGCCGCACCTTGCAGGAGTATCGCAACAACAGGATGCTGCCCTTTATCCTTCTGGCAGGTAAGGTGCTTTATCCCGAATCGGGACTGCGTGAACTGTTGGAGGCGAATTACCTCAAGCCGCTGGAATAAGGCGGTTGCATGAAAAAAAAGGAAACGGACAGCACCCGATGGTGTTGTCCGTTTCCTTTTTCGTTGTCTGTATGCGTGTTCAGCAATATCCGGTTTTCCCGTTCTGTATGAACATCACGTATGCCTGCCTCTTTTCCTTTGAGAGAGCCTTCTCCACCAGCCACATGCGGAACACGTGTGTATAGTAGGTGTTCAGCCGGAAGGCTACTGGAATGATGATTTCAAGCGAGTAAACATCCGCGTACAGGCCGTTTTCAAGCTGTATGTAGCGGCATACCTCGTAGTCGTTCAGCACGTCCGACTTGCGGACGGCTTTGATGGCGGCGTTCACTGCCGGGACGGTGGCATGGAACTCTTCGGCGATTTCCCCGGCGGTCATCCATACCTCGTTACCGGTTACGCTGACCGTCTTGTCCTCTATAATGATTATGTCACGTTTCATGGCGTCTCTGTTTTAGATGGTACATCCTGCAAATTCCTCGATTTGGTTCAATCTTGCGGCAAGGTTCTCCATGTCTTGGTTGAGCTTCTCTTTGGTTATCTTCGCGTATATCTGCGTTGTCTTTATACTCTTGTGTCCCAGCATGGAACTGACTGTTTCGATGGGTACACCGTTGGAGAGGAACACCGTCGTGGCTGCCGTATGGCGGCTCTGATGCCACGTGATATGCTTGGTGATGCCGCAACGCTTGGCGACGGCACGGATACCGGCAAGGCACGTGTTATAATGCGGAACGGGAAATATCCTGCCGTCCCCGCACAGTCCCCGGTATTTGCCGATTATGCGGTTGGCGATGTCGAGCAGGCGGATGTTGGACACCACGCCCGTTTTCTGGCGGTTGATGTTTATCCACTCGTGTTCGTCGAAGTAGGTGCGGATATTCTCTTCCGTAAGGTTGCGCATATCCGCGAACGACAGCCCCGTGAAGGCGCAGAACAGGTAGAGGTCGCGGTACAATTCCTGTTTGGCGTTTTTCAGTTTCCCCTCCATCAGCAGGCGGATCTCATCTTTGGTCAGGAAACTGCGTGTTGTTTCCTCCTTCTTGATTTCATACTCGCGGAACGGGTCGCGCGTCAGCCACTCGTTGTTGATGGCGATGAATACCATCGTCCGTAGCGGGCAGACGTACAGCCACACGGTATTGGTGCAGCAGTGCTTGTCCGTGCGCAGGAACATCTCGAAGTCGGAGATGAAAGCCGGGGTAAGCTCTTTTAGGGCGATGTCCTTCACATGGTAGCGGATGTCGAGGAACTCTTGCATGTGCTTGTAAACGGTGCGGTACTTCAGCAGCGTGCCTTTGGCTTTCATGCCTGCCTCCACCTGCTTCTCGTAGTCCTCGTTGTGCTGGCGGAACACCTGCATCAGCGTGTGGTAGCGGTGTTCCAGTCCGAGAAAGGCGTTCTTCACCTTCTCCGCCGTGACGAAGTTGTCACGCTCCATGATTTCCTGATAGTGCTTGTTGATGCGCACCCGCATCTTGTCAAGCATGCGGTTCGTTTCGAGTGCCGCCGTGCTTCTGCCCGTGACACGTCCCCCTTTGGTGTCCCACAACTTGGGATCGATGGTCAGTTTGCAACTGAATTGCGTCTGGCTGCCGTCCACCGTGATGCGTCCCATGACGGGAACCGTCCCGTCTTTTTTCACTACCTGACGTTTGAGGTAGTAAATAACTGAAAATGTACTCTTCATCGTCCTTAATTTTTTTTGTTCAAAATTAGTTGGTGAAGAGCCCTCCTCTGATACGCAAATCGCGGAAGAACGGCGCAATCTTTTTTTGTTACCGGATTTTTTGCGTGAGTTGTCAGTAACTCACTAATCCTTAAGGCCTTGTTTCGTTATTCGTGTCCATTTCGTCACCTATTGGGCGTGGTTACGAACAAGTAACGTAGCTCCGTCTTGATTTGGCTTCGGCGTGGATTGTAATGGCTCTCAGAATAATTGGCAGCGTTAATGAAACCCCTGTAAATCAAATCCATTACCATATTCTTCCGCATTTCACTTTTTTGTAGTAACTTTGCAATGTGAAACTCCCGGCAATTATGACTTTACAGGCAACAAGGATATTGCGGCTTTCTGTAAATTGGCTCAGAAGCATGGCATGTACGTCATTGTGCGTCCCGGCCCGTATGTATGTGCGGAATGGGAAATGGGCGGTCTGCCTTGGTGGCTGCTGAAGAACGACAGCGTGCAGCTTCGCACTCTCGATCCTTTCTATATGCAGCACGTGGGAGCCTTTATGCATGAAGTGGGCAAGCAATTGCAGGATTTGCAGATTACCCGTGGCGGTAACATCATCATGGTGCAGGTGGAAAACGAATATGGTTCGTATGGCACGGACAAGCCCTATGTGTCTGCCATCCGTGACACGGTACGCGCCGCAGGCTTCACCGAAGTGCCTTTGTTCCAATGTGACTGGAGTTCTAATTTCCTGAATAACGGTTTGGATGATTTGCTTTGGACTGTAAACTTCGGTACGGGAGCCGATATCGACAAGCAGTTTGCCAAACTGAAAGAAGTACGTCCTGACGCTCCACTGATGTGCAGTGAATTCTGGAGTGGATGGTTTGACCACTGGGGACGTAAGCACGAAACCCGTGACGGACAAATCATGGTGGATGGTCTGAAAGAGATGATGGACAAAGGCATTTCCTTCAGTCTGTACATGACTCACGGAGGAACGACCTTTGGCTGGTGGGGCGGTGCTAATAATCCGGCTTATTCGGCTATGTGCAGCAGTTATGACTATGATGCTCCTATCAGCGAAGCGGGCTGGACCACCGACAAATATTTCGCCTTGCGCAATATGTTGAAGGATTACATGGACGAAGGCCAGACATTGCCCGAAGTTCCCGAAGCCTTACCGGTAATGGAAGTTCCGGCTATCAAATTCACTCAAGTGGCTCCGCTGATCAACAACCTTCCCGAACCGAAGCAGACAGAGGAGATCCGGCCGATGGAGAAATTTGACCAGGGTTGGGGAAGTATTCTGTATCGTACCCGTCTGCCGGAAGATGTGAAAGCAGGAACCATTTTGAAAATTACCGAACAACATGACTGGACACAGATCTTTGCCGACGGGAAACTGTTGGGGCGTCTGGACCGCCGTGGCGGAGAGCAGGAGTTGACATTACCTGCATTGAAAGCCGGAACTCAGCTTGATTTATTGGTGGAAGCCATGGGACGTGTGAACTTTGACAAATCCATTCACGACCGTAAGGGAATCACCGAAAAAGTGGAACTGGTGAACGGTAAGAATGCTGAAACGTTGAAAGGCTGGACTGTTTATAATCTTCCCGTAGATTATGAATTTGTATCTTCCCGGAATTTTCAGGATATGAACTCGTCTGCCGCCTGTGGCATAGAAAAAAATGATGAAAGTGTTCCGGCCTACTATCGCGCCACTTTTACCTTGGATAAGGTGGCTGATACATTCCTGAATATGGAGTCATGGGGAAAAGGTATGGTATGGGTGAATGGCCGTGCCATGGGACGTTTCTGGGAGATCGGTCCTCAGCAGACTCTGTTCATGCCGGGGTGCTGGCTGAAAAAAGGAGTGAACGAAATCATTGTTCTTGACTTGAAAGGTCCGAAAGAGGCGACCATCGTCGGATTGGACAAACCTATCTTGGATATGCTTCGCGTAGCTGTTCCAGAAACGCATCGTAAACAGGGGCAAACCATTAAACTGGAGAAGGAAACACCGGTAGCTGCCGGTACTTTCAAACCAGGTAACGGTTGGCAGGAAGTGAAAGTACCTGCTACGAAAGGACGTTACTTCTGTCTGGAAGGCTTGGCTTCCTTTGATAATACCAATATTGCTGCTATTGCGGAGTTTGACGTGTTGGATGAGAAAGGACAGAAAATCTCTCGTGAAAACTGGAAGATTGTTTATGCCGACAGCGAGGAGACCCGTAGCGGCAACCGCACAGCCGATAAGATCTATGACCTGCAGGAAAGTACTTTCTGGCAGACGGTGGACAATACAGCTTATCCCCATCAGGTGGTGATAGATCTCGGCAAGGAATATAACGTGACTGGTTTTCGTATCCTGCCGCGTGCGGAACAAGGAGCTCCAGGCATGATTAAAGATTATAAGGTATATGTAAAAACAACCGGTTTCGGTTATTAAAATGAAGGTGCTACAGAAGAAAAATAAAACACAGATGTAAGGAGAAGATTCCAAAAGTAGGAAACTTGCAGATAGAACAGTTATCGGATACTTTAGCAAATTTTAAAAATTACTAGAGTATCCGATTTCTTTTTTATAATTTTGTGGCGGTCTATGATTCTAATAGAAAGCACAATGAAATATATATTGACCTTTATACTATCTTTTCTCTCTTTCTTGGTGTGTTCTCAGAACATAACTATTACAGATATTCCTACCATTGACCAGTTGCCGGTAAATGCTATTCATCGTGTTTTCAGAGACAGTGAAGGATATATGTGGTATGGCACGGTGAACGGATTATGTCGTGACGACGGCTATCATGTAAAGGTGTTTCGTTCGGACATTGATACTCCGGGGCTATTAGAGGACAACTTGGTAGAATGTATCGCTGAGGATAAGAAAGGAAATATATGGTTCGGTACAGACAAAGGGGCATATATTCTTAATAAATCGGATTACAGTGTACATCCTATAGATCCGAAGCGTCTGAAGAATATTCCAGTGATGTATCTTTATGCTACCAGTGACGGCTCTATGTGGCTGGGGTATCGCTCTGTATTGGCTAAATATGATACCAACGGGCAGTTGGTTAAAGAATATCCTATCCGGAATGAACACGGAGGAGCCTCCATCTCCGGATTTTGTGAGAGTCGCAACCATGAAATTATTATTTCTGTGTGGAATGGTCGGGTATATCATCTGGACAAAGAAAAAGATGAGTTTATCCCTTATCCCGATAAGATGAGAAGTCGAAATCCTACGGTGATGGTTCAGGATAATGAACAGGATTATTTTTGGTTGGCTACCTGGGGGGATGGCGTGGTACGTTTCGATCCTTCGGCCCCAGGGGATTCCATGTTTGTATACTCTGAAATACCGGTCAATGCGGCCGGTGAGGAGGACGGACTCATCCTCAGTCTGGCACAGGATGATAAACTGGGATATATCTGGTTGACTACCGGCCACGATTTCATGGCTTTGCAAATTCAACCGGACCGGACGTTGAAGCAGTTGAAATTTCCGGCAGGACTTTTGCCTGTCAACCACATGCTGGTAGAGGTCTTGAAAGGAAAGGAATGTTTGTGGGTATCAGCTTTTGACCGTCCTAGTTTCATCCTACATCTGATGGATAATATAACCAAAGATTATGCTTTGCCCGCTTTGGCGGACAGGGTAAACCGCAGTCCGGCCATAATGGCTTTGTGTGATGATGGAGATGGCATGATGTGGATGATGCAGGAACGAACTGGTCTTGCACTGTATGACTTGAAACAGGATAAAGTGAAAATCTATTCGGATTTTCCCGCACTTGCTTCTTTGCCTTTGAATAATGGACGAGAGATGACGAGAGCACGCATCAATAACGGGGTCTGGGTGGCGAAGGATTTGAATAGATGGGTCTATGGCATGGCTCGTCAGGGAATGGAGATGCATCTGAAAGATGTTATCGACTTGAACGGACAGGTGGAACAGAATGCTACAGTGACAAAATTATATGAAGACTCGCATGGAATCTTGTGGATAGGCTTGAGCAAAGGACTTTGTAGCTATGATGTTCGTCAGAAAAGAGTCAAACGGGTTTATCCGGATGTGGGTCATGTGATGGGGATAGTCGAAAATAAGGAAGGACTGATATGGATTTGTACTCAGGACAACGGTTTGTTTCAGACAACGGCAGATGAAAAACTGCGTTCTTTTAAATTAGAAAAGAACTTCTCCTGTCTGTCTATCGCTCCTGATGGGATTTTGTGGTTGGGAACTTGTGACGGAGGGGTCTACTCTTATGACCCTTCAGAGAATAAGTTGCTTTGTTATAATGGGGCCTGCGGCATGAATGGTAATCAGGTGAACCAGATAGTGGCTGATGCATATAATCATATTTGGATTGATACGAACCAGAAACTGATAGAATTTAATCCTCGTAACGGTTCGTTCCGCACCTATCTTACCACGGATGGTTCTATCTTGTTGCATCGCTTTCTTCCCACTGCTGTTTGTCAAGCAAAAGATGGCAATATTTATTGGGGCGGCATTCCGGGTATTTGCATGGTTACTCCATCAAACGGGTTGGAAAGAAAGGCTAGTGCAGTGAAGACCAAGATAACTGATATAAAGTTGCAAGGAGAATCATTGATATTCGGAGATAGAAAGAGTAGCAATTCCATTAACCGGATAGAATTGCATCCCGATGATCAGAATTTGGAAATTAGTTTTTCTTCTCTTAACCACCGTTATGCTTCAAAGATACGCTATGCTTATCGGTTGATAGGAGTGGACAAAGCGTGGGTATATGTGGAAGGTGGAAAAAACTCGGCTTTTTATAATCATCTGAGTAAGGGCACTTATACTTTTCAGGTGAAAGCGACGGATGAAAATGGTCTTTGGAGTAAAGAGGTAACTGAACTGACTATCCGACGCCTTCCTGCTTTTTATGAAACTTGGTGGGCGTATTTGTTCTATGTATTGATAGTGATGGGTGTATCCGGTTATAGTCTGTATCTTTATCTGAAGCGCGTGGACCGTAAGAATAATGGAATGTGGGCGGACAGCAAGGAGATGATTAAAATGCGTATTTATTTGGATAGTAAGGTGAATTTGCCTGAACCTGAGTTTGTACAACTGGACAAACTTCTATTGGAGAAAGCGGTAAAAGCCGTGGAAGATAACCTTACTGAGCCTGATTTTGATGTGACAGCTCTAGCTGATGCCATGAATATGTCCCGTTCTACTTTGACCCGTAAATTGAAAGCCATAACAGGTCGAACTCCATTGGATTTTATCCGGAACATCAAGATGAAGCATGCCAGACACATGTTGGAAGATAAAGACAAAAGTGTAACAGAGGTTGCCGCTACGTTGGGGTATTTTAATCGGAAGTATTTCACCACTTGCTTTAAAGAGGAATTTGGAATGACTCCCAGTGAGTTCCAGAAATCACAACACGAAGAATAAACATCTTCCTGTCCTTTAATTGTTGCAAATAGGGGGTACAAATGCGTCAAGTTATAGCTAGAGCCATTTGTATCCCCTGTTAGCATGGTTCTTCACCTGTATTTCTATTTCCTATTTCATTCTTTTGCCACAACCTTTTACGGGGAGAAAAACACATCTTCTTCATTCATTCCCGCAGTAAAGGTATGTATAACTTTAAATTTAATATAGAATGAAACATTTGTTTTTGTTGCTTACTCTGTTAAGCTTTTCATTAATAGCCTTAGCCCAGCAAAAAGTGACGGGTAAGGTGAAGGATTCTTCCGGCGAGCCTGTCATAGGAGCCAGTGTTGTCGTAAAAGGCAATAATACCATGGGAACGATTACGGATTTTGATGGAAACTTTATGTTGGATGTTCCTACAAAGAGTGTATTGGTTATTTCCTATATTGGTTATGTCACTCAGGAAGTTCCGACAGCAGGAAAAAAATCATTAGAGATTATTTTAAAAGAGGATACCAAGACCTTGGACGAAGTGGTGGTGATTGGTTACGGTACACAGCGTAAAGGGGATGTAACCAGTTCTGTAGCTAGTGTGAAAGCCGATAACTTTGTAAAAGGAGCCGTGAAGGATGTGGGACAGCTGATTCAAGGAAAAGTAGCCGGTCTGGCTATCACAAATCCTAATGGTGACCCGACGGGAAGTACTCAGATACGTCTTCGTGGTACAAATACCATTGGTGGAGCCAATACAGCCCCCTTGGTGTTGATTGATGGAATTCCGGGCGAACTCGGCACTGTGGCTCCGGAAGATGTGGAGAGTGTGGATGTGCTGAAGGACGGTTCTGCTGCCGCTATCTATGGTACGCGCGGTACGAATGGTGTGATTTTGATTACTACCAAACAAGCTAAAGGAGTGGATATCAACCAGGTGGAGTATAATGGTTACGTCAGTACTTCTCTTATTGCCAAGAAATTGGATATGTTGAATGCGGATGAGTTCCGTACCCTTTATCCCGACCAGGATCATGGGGCTGATACGGACTGGATTGATGAGATTAGCCGTACGCCGATCAGCCACGTTCACAACTTGTCATTGATGGGTGGTAACTCAAAGACTAATTATATTGCCAATTTGAACTATGCTTCTCGTCAAGGGATCATGAAAAAATCAGATTTCGAAAGTTTTCAAGGACGTATTGAGGTGACTCACCGTATGTTTGATGATAAGTTGAAATTGAAATTCGGTTTGTTTGGTAAGAAAAATCAAATGGAATCTACAACTAGTGGGGGTAGCTTCAGAGGTTGGGTATATGGTCAGGCAACTCGTAGAAACCCGACTGATCCGGTAAGAAATGAGGATGGTACATGGAATGAGAATGTGAGCAAATTCGAATATGAGAATCCGTTGGCTTTGTTGTATGAGGCTGAAGGAAATGTAAAAAAGACTCAGTTGCGTTACAATGGAAATATTGTTTATAATCCTATCAAAGATTTGACTCTTTCTGCCGTATTCTCTTATATTCGTGACAATATGAACCGTGGCTACGGCGAGACTTTGAGCCATATTTCTGCTTTGCGTGATGGATTGGCAGGTTGGTCTTCGGTAGGTGCTTATACCAAGATGGAGAAGTTGATGGAACTTACTGCACAATATAACAAAGAAATCGGTGCGCATAAATTCAGTGTCTTGGGTGGTTATAGTTACAATGAAACAGATTTTGAAGAACTTTGGATTGATAACTATGGTTTTCAGGATGATTATTTTGGCGGATGGCATAATATTGGCATCGGTTCTGCTTTGAAAGACGGTAAAGCGAACATCGGCTCAAAGAAAACTCCTACAAATTTGATCGGCTTTTTCGGTCGTGCCACCTATTCATTCAAGAATCGTTATTTGTTGATGGGAGCCCTTCGTTATGAAGGAGCCAGTCAGTTATGGGGTACTGATAATGCATGGGGACTTTTCCCGTCCGTATCTGTAGGATGGAGAATTACCGAAGAAGCATTTATGAAGAATCAGAAGATTTTTGATGACTTGAAACTTCGTGTGGGATATGGTGTGACAGGTTCACAGCCTAAAGATCCTTTTCTGGGTGTGGCTATGTTGAAATACGGATCGTATGCTTTTGTAAATGGAAATTGGATACAGACCATCGTTCCGGCATCCAACCCGAATCCTGATTTGAAATGGGAGGAAAAGAAAGAAACTAATATTGGTTTGGACTTCGTTTCATGGGGTGGCCGTTTGTCCGGTTCTATTGATTATTATAACCGTGATGTGGATGGCTTGATATACGAATATGGAGTACCGACTCCTCCGAACTTGTATAATAAGACAATGGCCAATGGGGGTACAATGAGAAATCGTGGTGTGGAAGTGTTGGTGACTGTGGTTCCTGTTCAGAATAAAGATTTTGAATGGAGCACTACCGGAACATTCTCTTTGAACTCTAATAAGCTAATCAGTTTGTCTGGCAGTATCTTTAAGTCGGATTACGACTATTTTAATACGGGTACAGTGGAATACTCCGGTCAGGTAGCCGATTCTCACAGAGTACAGGTGGGTGAAAGTATCGGTAATTTCTATGGCTTTAAAGTAGTGGATGTAGACAGTGAAGGGCGTTGGATCTATGAAGACAGGAATGGTGAGCTGGTGAACTATAAGGACTTTACCCATGCTCCTGAAGATAAACATGTGATTGGTAACGGTCTTCCTAAATGGTATGCAGGATGGAACAATACTCTTCGTTATAAAAACTTCGACTTGAATGTGACTATGCGTGGCGCGTTTGGCTTCCAGATAATCAATGGTGGACGTATGAATTACGAGAATGTAAAGAACAGCCGTTTTGAAAATCGTTTGAAATCTGTGAATGACTTGGTGTTTGGCAAGCATACGTTGAGCCCGGAAGTGGAACCGGAATTCAACAGCTATTATGTAGAAGATGGTGACTACTGGAAGATTGACAATATAACCTTGGGATATAGTTTCGGTCAGGTAGGTAAATATATAAAGTCACTCCGTATCTATGGTTCGGTATTGAATGCTTTGACTATAACCGGATATAAAGGTATTGATCCGGAAGTATCAACAGACGGCTTGACTCCGGGATATGATACACGTGACAGATATCCGAGTGTGCGCTCATTTACTTTCGGCGTTAATGTGAAATTTTAATGAACTAAAAAGGAATTGAAGATGAAAACAAATATAAAATTATGGACAATGGGACTGATGACAGCCGCATTGTTGGGAAATACAGCTTGTACTGATTTACTGCATGAGAGTTATGGGCAGGTAGTGTCTGAGGATTACGTGCCGAAAACGGAGGAAGATGTCAGTTATCTGGTAAATGCCGCTTATATACCTTGGCGCGAAACGTTATTGCAATGGAACGGAGTGGTTCGTGCACAGGAATTATGTGCGGATCAGGATGTTCTTCCCGCTCGCGATGGTATTGGATGGGTAGACGGTTATATCTATAAAAGATGGCATCAGCATACTTGGACTACCGAGGATGACGGTGTACTTCAAGGATGGGAACGCACGTACAATGGTGTGAATACCTGTAACCGTATTTTATCTCAGATAGAAGAAGGTGTGATCAGTGTGGATGGAGAAACGAAAGAAAAGTTGATTGCCGAATTGAAAGTACTGAGGGCTTCCTATTATTATATTTTGATTGATTTGTATGGTAATGTGCCCATTGTGACAGACTTTAAAGATACTTCATTACCGCAACAGTCTACTCGCAAAGAGGTCTTTGACTTTATTGTGAAAGAAATAACAGAGAATATGGATTTGTTGTCCGAAACGCCGAGAGGTTATTATTATGGACGTTTCAATAAGTGGGCGGCCCATGCATTGCTGGCTAAAATATATTTGAATGCTGAAGTCTGGTCGGGTACTGCTCAGTGGCAGAAATGTATCGACGAGTGTGATATCGTGATTAATTATGCCGAGAAGTCCGGAGAATATGCATTGGAAAATAATCAGAAGGATGTTTTTGTAACGCATAATGAGAATTCCAAAGAAATAATCTTTGCATTGCCGTTTGATGAAATTTATGTGACGGGATGGAATGATTTTGATTTCCACATGTACACTTTAGCACCTGAAAACCAGGAAACCTATCAGTTGACTGCACGTCCTTGGGGTGGTGTGTGTGCAGTGCCTCAGTTTATTAATTCTTTTGATAAGGATGACGCACGTTTGGAGGCTAACTATATTCAAGGCCAGCAATATACCTATTCCGGTGAAATCTTGAAGCGTAGTATTGATGGAAAGCCATTGATTTATACGGTAGATGTCCCTTCTATTGACCAGTCGGATGTGGATGATGGTTTCCGTTGGGGTAAGTTTGAATATGCCACCGGTATAACAAACCGCTTGAGTAATGACTGGCCGTTGTTACGTTATGCGGATGTATTGATGATGAAAGCGGAGTCATTGATGCGTTTGGGCAAATCGGGAGCAGGTGCTTTGGTGACTCAGGTACGTGAACGTGCCTTTAAGAATGAGCCTGAAAAAGCGCAAGTTACAGATGCAGAATTGATGGGAGGAAGTGTATATGATTATGGCCGAAGAGATAGTTATAAGGCAGAACATGATGGTGGAGCGGATATTAAATATGGTCGTTTCCTTGATGAGTTAGGTTGGGAGTTTTGTCAGGAAGGACGCCGCCGTCAGGATATGATTCGTTTTGGAATCTTCACCACGAAAGCTTGGTTCTCTCATGATAAGAGTGATGAAACCAAAAATCTGTATCCTATTCCAAATAAAGTATTGTTGACCAATAGCAATCTGAAACAGAATCCGGGATATTCTAAATAATCAGGTTATTTCATCCGGTGGAATTTACTTTGGATTTTCACAAAATAGTTCCATCGGATGCTCTTTGTTTAATCATAGGTTGTTCAATAGGATTTTTTTAAGGAGTAAAAGATTGTTTTCATTTATTCCATTAATTTTGCAAGGAAATAAGACTTTGAAATAAACCCCTAATTATGAATTTACTTAAAATCATTTTGTCCACTTCCGCTTTTGCCATAGCTTCAGTAGCTTTGCATGCTCAGTTGCCCACAAAAGTAGAAAGTTTTCCGGTTAGGGATGTGCGGCTCACCGCCAGCCCTTTCAAACATGCAGAGGATATGGATATCCGTTATTTGCTGGGAATAGACCCCGATCGTTTGTTGGCTCCTTATTTGAAGGAGGCTGGCCTGTTCCCTAAAGCAGAAAATTATACTAATTGGGAAAATACAGGACTGGACGGACATATTGGCGGACATTATTTGTCGGCCCTTTCCTATATGTATGCCGCTACAGGCAATCAGGAGATCAAGGTTCGTTTAGATTATATGATAAGTGAACTGAAACGTTGTCAGGATGCCGCCGGTGACGGTTATCTGTGCGGAGTTCCAAACGGGCGCAAAATGTGGAAAGAAATAGAAGAAGGGAACATTCGTGCCTCCGGTTTCGGACTGAACGATCGTTGGGTTCCTCTTTACAATATTCATAAAATGTATGCCGGCCTTCGTGATGCAACTCTTCAGACAGGTAGTAAGGAAGCAAAAGAAATGTTGGTGAAACTCACTGACTGGATGATTCGTCTGATATCCAAACTGAGCGATGAACAGATACAGGATATGTTGCGCAGCGAACATGGAGGACTGAATGAAACATTCGCCGATGTAGCCGCTATCACCGGCGACAAACGTTACTTGAAACTAGCTCATCAGTTCTCTCATCAGACTGTGTTGCAGCCTTTATTGAAACAAGAGGATAAATTGACCGGCATGCACGCCAATACCCAAATACCGAAAGTGATAGGTTTCAAACGTATTGCCGATTTGGAAGGCAATCGGGACTGGAGTGAGGCTGCCCGTTATTTTTGGGAAACAGTAGTAGACCATCGCAGTATCACCATCGGAGGTAACAGTGTGCGTGAGCATTTTCATCCGGCTGATGATTTCAGCAGTATGCTCACCAGTGAACAGGGGCCTGAAACTTGTAACACTTATAATATGCTCCGCCTTACAAAAATGTTGTATGAAACGAGTGCGGACGCTCATTTGATGGATTATTACGAACGGGCGCTTTATAACCATATCCTTTCCACACAAGATCCTGTACAAGGTGGTTTTGTTTATTTCACCCCGATGCGTGCCGGTCATTATAGAGTCTACTCGCAACCTCAGACCAGTTTCTGGTGTTGTGTGGGATCGGGGATGGAAAATCATGCCCGCTATGGTGAAATGATTTATGGACACAAGGATAATAATCTGTATGTCAATCTTTTCATTCCCTCTACCTTGCGTTGGGGAGATATCCATATTGAGCAACAAACGGCTTTCCCCGATGAGGAAGGGACAACTCTTGCTGTTTCTCCGGAAAAGGGAGAGAAGGAATTCGCACTTCTTTTCCGTGTTCCCGAATGGACGAATCCGGAAGCATTACGCTTGTCTGTCAACGGTGAACAACAGAAAGTAACGGTCAAAGAGGGATATGTTAGCTTGAACCGTACTTGGTCAAAAGGTGACAAAGTGAGATTGGAACTGCCGATGCATCTGCGTGCCATTGCATTGCCGGATGGTTCTGCCAACTATTCCATCTTATACGGACCGATTGTGCTGGCCGCCCAATTGGGCAAGCAAAATCAGGATGGTATGTTCGCCGATGACAGTCGTGGCGGACACATAGCCGCCGGGCCCCGTCTGCCTTTACAAACGATGCCTGTCATGGTGGGGGATAAGAATGATATTCTCTCTCATCTGAAGAAAGTGGAAGGCAAACCGTTGACATTTGCGTTGACCGGAGTCTATCCCGAACGTTATGAGGGCATGATTGTGGAACCGTTTTTCCGTTTATACGAGTGCCGGTATATGGTTTATTGGCCCGTCCTGTCCAAACAGGAGTTGCAGGCAAGGCAGGAACAGTTAGCGAAAGAAGAGAAGGAACGTGCTGCATTGGATGGTATTACTACCGACAAGGTGATTTGTGGGGAACAGCAACCGGAAAGCGACCATTTCATCCGGATGGAGAACTCTCGTACGGGGGATGATGAAGGTGTTCATTGGCGCGAGACAACCGGTTGGTTCAGTTATCGTATGAAGACGAATGGAAAACCTGTTCATAAGGTCCGTATCCTGTTCCGTCCTGAGATTCGTAAGGATGCAAAAGTATGGATAAACGGGCAGGAAGTAGGTAAATTAGCTGACAAACCAGCTTCGGATTTGTCGGTTGGCATAGTTGACGTGCCTGTATCTATGCAATCTGATGATCAGTTGGAAATAAAGATTGGTAGAGGAAATGAGAAAGTGACTCCGCATATTTATGAGGTGCGGTTGGTGACTGAATAAATACATGCTTTAAAGTAATAAAAACGATCATGTCTTATGGGTATGATCGTTTTTTATTTCTTTTTATAAATGAAGTACCTGTTTGCTATCTGTCTTTCCGAAAAGATTCTCTATTTTTGCAGGAAACAAACCGAACAGCTAATGAAAATTCTCCATACAGCAGACTGGCATCTGGGCCAGACCTTTTATGAATACGACCGCCGGGAAGAGCATTTCCATTTTCTAGAATGGCTGAAACAGCAGATAAAACAGCATGAAATAGATGTATTGCTGATAGCAGGCGATGTATTCGACAGCCCAAATCCTTCAGCAGAATCTCAACGAGTGTATTATCGTTTTTTAAGAGAAGTCACATCTGAGAACCCTTCTTTACAAATTGTCATCATTGCCGGAAATCATGACTCGGCAGCTCGTCTGGAGGCCCCCAATCCTTTATTGGAGGATATGAATATCATTGTTCGTGGCACGGTGCGGCGCAATGCGGAAGGCGACATAGATTTGCAACACCTCATTGTTCCCCTTTATACAGAAGGAAAAGTGACCGCTTATTGTCTTGCCGTTCCCTATCTGCGTCAGGGTGATTACCCTTCGGCAGAGAATTACTCAAAGGGAGTCCAGCAGCTTTATGAACAGCTTTTCAACAAAGTGAAAGAGAAGGGAATCCCCGTTGTCGCCATGGGGCATCTGCAAGCCACAGGCTCGGAAATCTCGGAAGACGACCGGTCGGAACGTACTGTTATCGGCGGCTTGGAATGTGTATCCCCCGATGCCTTTAATGAAGCCATTACTTATACCGCATTGGGGCATCTGCATCGCTCCCAACGTGTATCCCATCGGGAGAATGTGCGTTATTCCGGAACTCCTATGCCTATGTCTTTTGCTGAGAAGAATAATGCATCCGGTGTAGTTATGGTAACGATAGATACGGAGGGTACAAATATTGAAAAATTGGAATTCCAGCCATTGGCCGGTTTAGTAAGTATTCCCCCCGAAGCTCGTCCGTTGGAAGAAGTGTTGCAAGTCATTGGTGAATTGCCTGACGGTGATGTCACGTTGCGTTCACCTTATCTGGAAATCAAGATCTTAATGACTGAACCCGAGCCTTCTTATAAATATAAGATTGAGGAGGCCTTGAAAGGGAAAGCAGTCCGTTTGGCACGCATCGCCGCCATGCTTCCACAGAAAAAGGCAAGTGGCATTGCCGCCACTTCCTATGAGGAATTGCAGACCATCCGTCCGCTGGATATGGCACTGGATGTCTTTAAACGAAAATATGGAGGGACGGAGATGCCCGATACCATGAAACAATTGTTGGAAAGTGTGATCAAGGAGGCCGGAATATGAAAATAGTAGCGATAAGAGGGAAGAATCTAGCCTCATTGGAAGGCGAATTTGTTATTGACTTTACCGTTGAGCCTTTATGTTCGGCAGGTATATTCGCCATTACAGGCAGTACCGGAGCCGGAAAGTCAACCTTGTTGGATGCCTTATGCTTGGCCTTGTTTGATTGTACGCCGCGTATGAACAAGGCGAAAGAGAATAACGTTTCTGTTATGGATGTCGCCGACAGGGGAATTGCTCAAAACGACAGCCGTTCCATCCTTCGTCGGGGTACGGCCGAAGGTTATTCGGAAGTGGACTTTGTAGCTTTGACAGGGGAGGTTTTCCGCTCACGTTGGACGGTACGACGTTCGCGTGGCAAAGTGGATGGTTCCTTGCAAAAAGTGGAAATGACATTGACTAACCTCACTTCAGGAGTAGAACAGCAAGGAACAAAGACAGAATTATTATCTCACATCAGTAAATTAATCGGGCTTTCTTTTGAACAGTTTAACCGTTCTGTATTGCTGGCTCAAGGTGACTTTGCCACCTTCCTGAAGGCTCGTCAGACTGACAAAGCCGAAATCTTGGAAAAGTTGACCGGAACCGAAATTTACTCACGTATCTCTGCTTCCATCTATGAACGCACCAAGCGGGCGGAAGGTGAATATAAATTATTGCAAGAACGTATCAAAGGCATTGAGTTGTTGACAGAAGAGCAATTGCAGCAACTTTCAGCTGAAAAGGAAGAATTACAAGTTCGCTTGTCCGTTTCGAAGAAAAAAGAGGAAAACCTGTCCGGCAAGTTGAAATGGCTGGAAGAAGAAGGACGCTTGAATATAGGTTGCATACAGGCGGAAGAAACACTTTCGGTTGTCAGAAAAGAAATAGAAGCAGCCCGTCCGCGTTATGAACTGTTGTTCCGTATAGAGCAGGCGCAGGATATCCGCGATGTGTATATGGAACAACGTAATGCCCGGCAACAGACTACTGCCGGACGTTCCCGATTGAACGAAATACAGGTTGCCATACAGAAAAATGCTGCTTTGCAAACTTCCGCGACCGCACAGTGGGAAGCTGCTCAGAAGGCGCAAACGGAATTCAAGGCTTATCTGTTACAACAAGAACCACAATTGGATAAGGCTAGAGCATTGGATGTGCAATTGGCAGAAAATAGAAAACAACTGGTGGAAAGCCGGAAGGAAGTGGCTTTGGCATTACAAGCTAAGGATAATTTGCATCAATCTATCTGTAGGACTGAAAAGGAAATAAGTCTGTTGGCAGAGAAGCAAAACATTTTGCAAACTTGGTTTGAGCGATATACTGCTTATTCCCAACTTATTCCGGCTGTTGAATTGATAACCAGTTTGCTTAGTAATCTGGAAATAGCAAAGACGCAGACTCTGTCGAATCAGCAGTTGCTGGAGAAAGTAAGGAATGCGAATGAAATGGAGGAACAACGTTTGAAATCCGTACAACAAGAGGCCGAGCGCCTGAACCGTCTGTTGCCGGCAGAAGTTCTGTTGCTCCGTGCGCAGTTGGAGGAGGGAAAACCTTGCCCTGTTTGCGGCAGTCTTCATCATCCGATGAGGGAACAGATCAATGTCCAATCCTTGCAGGAAGAAGAACTGAACCGTGCCAAAGAACAGGTTGCTAAGGAAATGGAACAACTGAAGAATACGTTGAATGCCCGTCAACTGGAGATGGCCCGTCTGTCCACCTTGATTGAGAATTATACAGTACAAAGTGAAGATATCTTGAAAAAAGTTGAAACCTGCGTTTCCATTATTCCTACCTGGAAGGATTTATTGGAGCAGGGAACGTTGAAACGTTATGTCCAGCAATTCGGCAGGCAATGGAATACCCGTCTGCAGGAGCAGACCGAAATAAAAGAGGCTCTTACCTCAAAATCTGCCCAAAGGGATAGTTTGAAAAATGAAGAGGCGAATGCTATTCGTTTGTACGAAGAGAAAAAACAGAAAGAAGAAAAGCAACAGACTGAACTGGAAGAACGCACTTGTCTGCGCGCCTCTCTGCTGAATGGTGAACTTACCGAAAAGGTCGTTGCAAACAATGTTAAACGACAAAAGGAATTGGAACAACAACAGGAAAAAGCAATGAACTTGCATCATTCTCTAACCGTACAAGCAGAATCTTACAAAGGGCAGATCGCGCAGTTGGAAAAGGAATTAGTCCGTCTGATTGCTGTTTTGCAACAAGACGAGTTGAAAATAAACGAGTGGCTCACTCTTCAAAAGGAAACGTATGCCGAGTTGGAACAATTGCTTTCCAAAGACAAAAACTGGATACTGGCTGAAAAACAAGCATTGAATGCATTGAAAGAGAAGGAAACCGTTTTTCAGGCAGTCCTTTCAGAGCGAAGACAGAAAAAGGAGGAACATCAGCAAGCTCCCTTGAAACCGGATATCACGGAGAGCAGGGAGTCGCTGGCTGAAACATTGACAGCCTGCACCGCCGCCAAAGAAGCGGAAACCGGGCGCTTGGCCCAAATAGAAGTGACGATACAGAATCATATAAAAGGTAAAGAACGCATAGCCGGCATTAAGAAGGAATTGGAGGAGAAAACTTCCATCTACGAGAATTGGGCGAAACTGAATGAGTTGTTCGGTTCCCAAACGGGGACTAAGTTTAAGGAAATAGCTCAAGGCTATACGCTCGATGTTCTTTTACTTTATGCCAACAGGCATTTGCAGGATCTTGCCCCCCGTTATGAATTGCAGCGTATTCCGGACACGCTGGCCTTGCAGATTGTGGATCTTGATATGATGGGTGAGGTACGTAGTGTCCATTCCCTTTCGGGTGGGGAGTCTTTCTTGGTATCTCTCGCTTTGGCATTGGGCTTGTCTTCCTTATCCTCCAACCGGATGAATGTGGAGTCGCTGTTTATTGACGAAGGTTTCGGATCATTGGATATGGACACCCTGCGCATTGCGATGGATGCTTTGGAACGGTTGCAGATGCAAGGGCGTAAGATAGGGGTGATTTCCCATGTGGCGGAGATGA